>ERZ773067.5-NODE-5-length-190549-cov-7.555052_pt1 | contig 190549 bp, 159 predicted proteins | sample MGYA00580622_ERZ773067 | MGnify/ENA primary metagenome ERZ773067 (study PRJEB29015, sample SAMEA2737998) | human oral metagenome | biome: human oral; feature: human-associated habitat; material: dental | place: China | collected 2113 ...
TGATTAGGATATGCATTATTGTATTTATCGTTAAGCTTATACCCGTAATACGCATAAGTCGATTTCGGCACATTTCTTCCGCCGTTTCCGTCAAAGTTGATATCAACTTTCTTACTGTCCCATGCAGCATATACGGTTGTATCTCCCGTAACCTCTGAATACCTATTGAAGCTTTCTCCGCTTACAGTATCAAGAGCACTCTTTCTTGTACGCCAATCGAAAAATCCATATCCGTATTTAGCAGGCTTCTTATCGGGGAACTTGGCTCCTATCGGTTTTTCCTTCTCGACTTCTATGGTTCCCGGTCCTCCGCTGCCTCCGTTATCATCAAAGGTGAGGTTTACGTGCATGTGCGGATCCACAATATGATAATCCGAATCCTTGAGGTCATTAGGGTTTCTCCCCTCTCTGATGTTTACCTTTACCCTGTCCGAGTAACTCGGACCGGGAGCGAATGCCCGCGGATCGAGATATTTAAGGTTTTGACTTATGGATGCACTTAATAATTTATCATTACTACCATATGCACTCTCTTCAATCCTCTCCACGCTGTCTCCGAGTGTAATATTTCCGAATTTATTGCTTCGGAAAGCATTTTTTCCAATGGTCTTTACACTGCTCGGAAGTTTCACATCGGTCAGTCTGTTATTTTGGAAAGTACTTTCCTCAACTGCTGTGACTGCAGTATTTGCAATGTTTGCAGTAGTGAGTGCATTGTCAAAGAAGGCATACTTTCCGATACTACTGATCCCATGAGGGAGAGTCAGTTCAGTCATTCTATTATATCCAAAGGCATTGTAACCTATACTTCTGACAGAATTTCCTTGGAATTTGAGTTTTTTAATTCCCGAGTGGCTAAATGCATTCTTTCCTATACTCTCCACACTTGCAGGAATGTCGACGGATTTTGTCTCGGCACTCGGTGATCCTTCGCCAAGTCGGCTACGGGAGAATGCACTCTCTCCTATATTCTTCATTCCTTCAATACTATTAAGTTCAAAATGCCTTAAGTTACTGCGGAAAAACGCCTCTTTTTCTACCGTCTTCCAGTTTCCTCTAAAATTGCATTTAGAGCCGCTCATATTAGCCAAATTGGTGTTCCTGAAAGCACCTTCACCTACCTTCGCTCCCCCCGCTCCGGTTATGTCAATGGAAGATAGAGTTTCGCAGTTTTCAAACGCATTCTTCCCTATTTCAGAGAATACAGTCTCTGTTTCGTCAAGACGCGCTTCAAAACTTTCCATGCGATTAGCGCTAAATGCACTCTCATCAATGCTTACCGGAATAGTTTCACTCACATTATTCGCTCCTTTTATTTTGACATATCTCAAATATCTGTTGCGAAATGCGTTTCTCCCTATTCCTTCCAACACGGCAATAACACGTTTTCCACGATAATCAGCTTCCATCATGCGATGAATCTCAATTCTATAACTACTGTCAGGTCTTGTACCATATCCAAGAATCTTATATGTATAATACGTTCTTCCCTTATGATCTACACGTGGAGTAACGACATACCATATCTTATCTTTTCCGATTATTTCGTTTGACCATGTCTTCCATATGACGTCCATGACCGAATCATCATAAACCTTATTACCGTTTGTATACGATCCGTGCCCGTATATCGTCCATAACGGCCACTTGACAGCTCCATTGCCATGCTTTACTGTACCCCAATTATAATAATCCCTGACATTGAGACCTCTATAGAAAAATCCGTCACGCACAGGATCTACAAAACCGTTGTCTCTCAAGTTTGCCCCTCTATTAACCAAAAATCGTGTTTTGAGCCCGAATATACCTGATCCCGGTGCAGGTTTTCCTCCATGATAGTCGATTATTACGCACTTTTTCTTCTCCTTGTATACAGGATATATATCTCTCTTGCCGTGATTTACTATTTCGTCCCACATCGCAGCTTTTGACATGGCTGACGTTGCATTAGGTTCTGTCGAGTAACCCACGCAAATTTTCCCCTTCACGTTGGCATGGGGAATCGCCCCCCACATATAACCTGAATCAAAAAGATGAACATCATACATACCCATCTTCACCTTATCGCTATCAACACCAGACAATCCATGTACATATATAGATTTCAGGTCAGCACGATTACTATAAACGGGTACTATTCTGATATAACGGGTTCCTTTCGATTTTGCCCAGTCTTTAACCGGGGTGTCATATCCTAAATTATAACCACCAACTCCGGTATCACCATGTGCGGAGTCACCGGATTTTTTAAAGTACATAAACTTATATCCACCGTTGTCAGGTAAATCCTCTTTTATATACTTCCTTAAAGAATCCCCTTTCCTTATCCTGATTGGATAAAGAACGTACTTGTACTTCCAAAAAAGAAAGTCTAACGGTCCATGATAGTCCGGATCGTCCGTATCTATCGTAACCTCAATCTCATTATCCTTATCCTCACGCATCTTCGTAAAGTCCCAATCTTTTCCGTATTCGGCAGAGGTAGCATAGATGTATCCGTCTTTTTCCACCTTGGTATCTGCGAAAACATTTCTGTCCGAAAGGGGAACGATGCAATCATTACCGGTTTTAGTAGACCAACCGGTCGCAATATAAGTCTTATCGCCCTTCATCACCCTGATTTCAGGTATACTTTCAAGTATCGAACTGCCTATAGCAGCACCTTTTTTGACAGGAATACTTATGCTTAGCTGTTCGTATTTCGGATCTAGGCTTACGAACACATCACACTCCTGAAGTTTTCCATCCTCATATCTTCTTATCCGCTGCCTGATTTCTTTGTAAAGAGAACTCATGAATTCCGATCTAATATACGGATCATCGATCGACAGCAGTAAGTTTATCTGTCTACTTTGATGTCGTGACCAAAAACATATTTTATCAGATTTCACCGGATAAACAAAGTTGACCAAATAGCAACTTTCATTATCATATGGTATTCTTTTCCGTAGTTCGTGTGCATAAAGGGGAACCTCCTTATCAATTCCCGGATCGACTCCTCCTTTAAGCGGCTTAGGCTTCATTATCCTACCCGCTTTCAGCTTACCCATCTGAACCGGTACCTGTTTTTCAAGATCTCTCTTCTCCTTCTCAAGTGACGCATTGTCTTTAGCTTTACCTTCTTTTTCAGGTTCCTGCACATCCTCATCCGGTGCCTCCGTCTTTGCATCTTTTCCTTCAGACTTTTCGATCTGACTACTATGTCTCTTGCCATTCTCGTTTGCGGCAAAGGCGCGGTTGAAAGGAATGTAGGTCGCAACAAGCATGAAAACCAACAACATCGTTAAAAGTTTCCTCTTCATGGTCTTCATGGTCGTTGCGTTCATTCTTTTTCTACTCAAACCATCCATGACTGTTTCCTCCTTTTTAACATTTGCATCGCAATCATCCTCAAACACTTATTGTTTGCGCCGATTTTATAGAACAAGCGTTAAATAAACGTTAAATATATGCTTATAGAAATATTTTTATTTGTAAATCTGTAAATCCTGCAAAATTTTATTTGCATTTTCCGAGTTCACGCCGCCGGTCAATTTCTGCGAGTGAACCGTGCGCCTTTTCGCGATGAGGACTTGAGACGCAGGCAGCCGCCTCCATTCGGGCGAATATTACTGGAAAGTTAACGGAAAACATGGTAAATTATAGGCGAATAAAGCATGATTTTAATGAAAGGACTTGATATGAAACCTGTAAGTTTGGAGCTTAAGAGCGACTCATCCACACCTTTGTACATGCAGCTATACAATTATCTTCGTGAAGAAATAACCGCAGGTCGCCTCGCCGCAGGTGAAAGGCTTCCATCCCTTCGCTTACTTTCCAAGGACTTGGGAATCAGTGTCACGACGGTGGAAACGGCGTACAATCAGCTTCTAGTCGAGGGTTACGTCAAGAGCAGACCACAGTCGGGATATTATGTGGCTGAAATAGGCTCGGACTCCGATTTCCCACCCGGCATCTCAAGAGAACCATTGAATTTCGACACATACCCTTTCCCGATGCCCAGATACAGATACGACATCGGTTCGTTCGACTTTGTAAAATGGAAAAAATGTCTTTCAAAGGTGTTGAACGAGCACACCCGTCTGTTGCTGTTCGAAAGCGATCCGCAGGGGGAAGAAGTTCTGCGGCACGAAATCTCACGATACCTATATTCCTCAAGAGGTGTACGCTGCACTCCCAATCAGGTCGTAATAGCGGCGGGAACGCAGCAGCTGACAAATCACCTTGCGAGAATCATGAGGAAGATGAACATAAGCCATGTTTCCACGGAAGATCCCGGGTATATGCCTCTTCAAAATATCTTCCGCGATCTCGGGTTTACTCTGACCAATATCCCTGTGCGCAGCGACGGAATAGAAATAGAAAAGCTTCCCGCAAACATACCCTCGGCGGTGTACGTCAGTCCTTCCAACCAATTTCCCACCGGCGCCGTCATGCCCATCGGCAGGCGATATCTTCTCCTCGACTGGGCAAGGAAAAACGACGGGATAATACTCGAGGATGATTACGACAGCGAACTGAGATATTTCGGAAAACCTGTACCTGCGCTTCAGGGTCTTGACCGAAATGACAGCGTGGTATACCTCGGCACCTTCTCCTCCACCCTGTTTCCTGCCGTAAAAATCAGCTACATGGTCCTTCCCAATCATATGGTCAAAATCTTTCAAGAGATAAAAGGCGACTATGATCAGACCTGCTCAAAAGAAGAACAACTCGCCCTCGCCATGTTTATGGAAAAGGGTTACTACACGACCAATATAAAAAAACTCCGGAACCTGTATTCGCAGAAGCTACAAACGGCACTTTCCGCTTTCGCAAAATACGGAGAAGGCTTTGTCACCACTCAGAACACAAATTCCGGAATCAATATCACAATAAAAGTCAGTACAAGGCTTACGCCTGAGGAACTCTGCCTGCGCGGGGCGGAGCTTTCTCTTCACGTGGTTCCTGTCGCAAATCTGATTCACGAAAACACGGCTGCGCTTATCTTCTATTATAATCAGGTTCCGCTACAGGAACTGGACGACAGAATCAAGCGTATGATAGCCAACTGGAGGCAAGGTTGATCCATGGCTCCCTTGGGATTACGCTTCATACACGGCTTATCCTCGCCTCATTCACGGACTTACCCTCGGCTCATCCTCGCCTCATTCACGGGCTTATACTCGGCTCATCATACATCCGGTCTTGCCAGTATCTGCGCAGGCGTTCTGCGCATAACCACGGCGACCGGTATCAGTCCGACGAGCAGATTGAAACCCGCGATAACGGCAAATGTAACGGCCGCCGTTACAGGCGTCACCGAATAGCTGCCCGCAAACGTTTCCAAGTCCAACAGACCGGAAAGTACGTAATACATCAGGCCTATCCCAACCGCCGACGTAACTGCCGTGATTGCGATTATTTCTCCCGCAAATTTCCTGTATATGTCACTCTTCTTAACTCCTATCGCACGCAGGGTCCCGACTTCCTTTATCCTCGAAAGGAACGACGCGCGCAGCATCAGGTATATCTCTATCAGCGATATTATCAGTATAATGACCGCCATGATCAGCGCGCTTCTCATGGTCTTGTTTTTTTCCTGTATATATGTCTGCCGATCCCGCACAAAGTTTATTTCGGCGGATATGCCCATTTTTTGAAGCTTTTTCTTGACCTTTTCCGGAGCCTCTGCATACACAGTGACCTTGTCGCTTACATAGTAGTTATTTTTCTTTATGGCGCCCTCTGTAACGTAAACGCTGTAATCATCCTGTTTTTTGGAGGTATAGAATCCCGATACGATGAGTTTATTGCCGCCGAGTTTCTCGTCGATGCTTTTTCCTATTTTCGCCCCGCTACCTTTCATGTTTTCGTTTATCAGCGCTTCGCCGTCTTTTTCAGGCGCATGTCCCGCTTTCAGTTTTATGCCCTCGGCATGCGAATAGTTCCTTATCAGAGATGTACTGTCGTCATCGTGCTCATCGTAGTTCTGCATATCAGTTATACTGCCTGCGAGGGTTTCGAACCGAAGAGCCTCCTGCCGGCTCGTTTTTTCGGCATTTGCGATTATATCCGTAAGCCGGCTCGGGTGGGCGAACATCACGGGGGAATCCACGTCGGAAATTCCGCATATCCTGTATATGCCGAGATTTGGAATCACGATTTTTCTTCCGATAAATTTTCTGTACGACGTAAGGCCTACGAAAATCCCCTGTTTCCCTTTCATGAATTTCTTCAGCACCATCTTATCGACCACCATCTGCCGCTCTTTACCGATAGGTTTGCCCATATACATATCCTTCTCTTTCAGAACATCTCCCGATGCCAGAGAAGCTATCAAAGTTCCCCGCAGCTGAGCCGTCTGATAAAGATCGTTCATTGGCAGCGCGAAACTGTAAATACTTTCGCCGGGTATAATATAACCCACGCCTTTCAGCCTGCTCATTTTGCCCTCTATTTTCATATTTCGCTCCGGGTTCGCAACCGTTATATAATGCTCGTCCGAAGTCATAAAACGCGTGCGATCGACGTTTCTTATTCCGGCAATGTTGCTCACCGCGTAGAATGCAAAGCATGACGACAGCACAAAACCGATCAGAAGCAACTTCCTCAGGAATTTCATGTCATAAAGTTCCTTCAGCGATTTCCACACGGAAGTCAAAAGCGTATACACCGGCTTATATCGAACCTTGTGCGTTTTCGGCAAAAAAGCGTCGTAGTTGAAACGGCTGCTCTCAAAGATACTTCTGTCGATCTGTCTATAATGATCGTCCACAAGTTCAATATCGTGAGTTTCGTCTATTACGGAAAACGCGCCCCGCGTGTCTATGAACAAATTGCCTCCCCTTACAGCAATATTTATGGTTCCGCAAACCGGACGATCCGCAAAGAAATTCAAAGTCGGTCCCGCGCCGTGGACCCTGCCTTTGACAGGCATGTCCCGCAGATAAATCTTATCTTCAGGTCGGTAATCGAGATTCTCCCTGTTCTCATTTACGCTGTCACTTATGATTCTGCCGTCCCTGAGTCTTATTATCCTGCTTGCGTAGAAATTTGCCAGTTCTTCCTCATGTGTGACTAAAATAATCAGTCTCCCCGCAGACATTTTCTTTATCAGGTTCATTATATCCAAAGTGTTGCCGCTGTCCAGGTTTCCGGTCGGCTCATCGGCAATTATTATCTGTGGATTCTTCACTATGGCTCTTGCAATGGAGACCCTCTGTCGCTGACCGCCGGAAAGATCTCTCGCTTTTCTGTTTCTGTACTGATATATGCCCACCGCTTCAAGGCAGTAGTTTACGCGCTTTTTAACAGTTTCTCCGTCCTTTACACCGATCATTCTTAAGGCTACGGCAACGTTCTCAAATACCGTTTCATCGTCGATCAAATTGAAATTCTGAAATATGTAGCCTATTTTTGCATTCCTTACGGTATCAATTTTCGACGACAGTCTGCCCGTTATCCTCTCGCCGTCGATCATGATCTTTCCGCCGTTTATCTTGTCCAGACCTCCTATCGCGTTGAGCAGAGTCGTCTTTCCGCAGCCTGACGGACCGAGCAGGCAGACAAGTCCCGCATCGGGAAGTTCAAGGGTGGTATTGTCTATGACATGTATCTCATTCGCCTTTCGCCTGTTGAAATACTTGTTCACCTTTTCAAGCTTTATCATCTCTATGCCTCCCCTCTATACGCCGTCATTGCGCTCTTTGCGAATATCTTTCGAGAATAGCGTGATGCGATCAGGAGTGAGATCGCGATCATTACAATCACGAGTATCACATAGTTTTGAACCTTTATGAATTTAATTATATTGTTGACCGCGCCCAAGTGGACGAGTCCGCCGTTAACGGTAAAGATAAGTCCGCCCACCAGCGCCACAGCAACGGTCATGACCGTCAGAAGTTCTATCCTCAGCAGATTGGCGATATTGCGCCTCGTCGCCCCGAGTATACGCAGCGTGGAATAGTACGTATTTCGCGACCGTATCACAAGCCTGATAACTATGTACGATATAAAAAACAGCGCAAGAAGCAGTATCGCCAGAACCATGTTACGGAATATCCCGTTAAGCGCATCGATCTGTCCGCGTCTTTGTTCCATGATTTTTTTCAACGACAAAACGTTGTATCCGGCTTTTTTCAAAGCGCCTATTGTTTGATCCGCTTTTATGTGTTCTTTCATGAACGCGCTTATCTGATAATCGCCTTTATCAAACAATGCGTTGAAATCCGCACCGTTGACAAAGATCGCATCGGCAAATTTATCATATTCCGTCTTTTTTATCCCCAGCAGGGCTTCTACGTTCTTTTTACCTACGAACCTGTCTATGGCAAATGACCTTGATGTCCGGAAGTTGTTGTCCGACGCATATATAGTCATCTTTCGCCCTTTCGTCTTGCTTCCGCCGTAAAATTCGTACGCCGCATTTTCGTATACATAAACTTTCCCGCGCGGAACTCTTTCCGATATATGTACGGGACACACGCCTTTGGGTTCGACTTCCTTCCCCGAAAAATCCAACTTTATTCTCGAAGATGCGGCGACCTTGCTCAGCCTCTGCATTTTCAGCAGCTTATCAAAGCAATATATTCCGGAATAACCCGCCTGTACCAGACTGTCGTTCCCGCTCTTCTTGAACGATATTCCGGAGACCTTTACTTTCTTGTCGGCGAAATCCCCTTCTTTGCCATCCTGTTCGGAAAAACTTGTGAGTTTAAATTGCCTGCCGATAAGTTCCCCGGCGCGCTTTCTTATTTCATCGTAATTTTCCGCAAGTTTTTCCGTCCGCACCACCACTTCATCGGATTTCCGCGGGAGCCGTCCGTACGCCAGATCGCGCGCCTTAAGCGACTCACAGTTATACATGATGCCCTCGATGTAGAAATTTCCTCTCGCCATCTGCACCGAACTGTCCAGACTTATGTCGTTTTTCACTATATGGTCGATATTGTCGGTCGCGGAAATCCTGTCGATGTCGCTTTTAGAAAAAGCTTTTCCGTCGTTCTTCTTAAGTATCAGCCGTTCGGGCGATTTTTCGAAGAAAAAATCCATCGTTCCGCTTATGCTTTCATCACTCTCCGCAGACAACTTCGATGCATATCCGCCCGTGACCGCAACCGTCATAAAAAGGAAAATAAAAAGAAGCAGGAAAAATTTCGTCGCAAGGTTGAACGTGTTGCGCACGCCGAGTCTAAGCTGCGACACCGGTGACAACTTGCCGCTTACTCGACCTTTTCCACCATTTATGCGACCTTTTCCACCATGTTTTCCCACTCTTTTTTCATACGGAAAACCGCCGCTTTCCACATCGTTTTCATTTTCACCTTGCCTGTCGAGTTTCCTGTCCTCCACGATCCTGCCGTCGCGCATCATAATCTTTCTCGTAGCGTAAGGTTCCGCCTGCTCGTAGCTGTGCGTCACGACTATCACAAGTTTTCCCTTTGATACATTATAAAGAGTTTCCATGACGTTCCTTGCGGAATCGCTGTCCAAGTTCCCCGTGGGTTCGTCCGCAACTATTATGGGCGAATCTTTTGCAAGCGCTCTGGCTATGGCGACTCTCTGTTTCTGGCCTCCCGAAAGCTTTGAAACCTTGATTTTCGATTCTTTTTCAAGCCCCAGCCTTTTTAAAATCGAGTTTATCTCACGTCGCTTTTCCATTCCTCCGCGCCCGTTCAAAATCATGGCAAGTTCGATGTTCTGATACACGGTATAGCTGTTTATGAGATTGTAATCCTGAAATATATTTCCTATAAAGGTCTTACGATAGTTCTCATACTCTTCCGTTCCGAAAGCGCCGGTATCCTCCCCCGCCACGAACATCTCACCTTCCTCATAGCTGTCAAGGCCCGAGATCACATTCAGCAGGGTGGATTTTCCACCTCCGCTTTCTCCGGTGATTACCACGAACTCCCCCAGATCCAGATCCAGATCCACCTTAGAAAATCCCGTGCTGACCATCCCGTTTGTGGAGTAAAACTTTGAAACCTTTTTCATCTCGATCATGTGCGACATTACAAATCCTCCCGACAAATAAAAACCGACCTCCTGCTCATCCCTGTTTCATGCGCAATCTCGCTCTATCGTCAATCCACTTTTTTTAAGTCAAAGCCGTCGGTTTTGACGATCTTTCCGTTTTTCAATATGAATGCGGCTTCATAGCCTTTCATGGAATCTATCAGTTTTTTACCCTCTTCCGAGCCTAAGATCAGGCATGTCGTCGAAAGTCCGTCGCCGCCCGTGGAATTCCCGTGACCGGCTCTTATGCTCACGCCCGCAACGTCCGAATCCACCGGCATACCGGTCTTTGAGTCCAGAATATGATGATACTTTTTCCCCTTGTATTCTATGTATCTCTCGTAAATTCCCGACGTCACCACTACTCCGTTTTTTATCTCGACCGCTCCCACGATCTCATCGCTCTCCGGAACAGGCTTTTGTATCCCCACCTTGAAAGGTGCTCCGTGCTTGTCGCCTATACACGCGACATTGCTTTGCCCGAGATTCACGATCGCGCTCTTTACGCCGTTTTGCTCGAGATATTCGGAGATCCTGTCCGCGATATACCCCTTTGCGATAGCGCCGAGATCCATCTCACCCTTCCCGGTCCCCATCGTCACTTCGTCGCCGTCTATCTTAACCTGTCTGTAATCAACGTATTTCATTGCGGCGGCGAGTTTCTTGCGCGCCGGCGGTTTGGACGCCCTTGATGCGCCTTTGGAGCCTTTCTGCTCAAAATTCCACAGATCCTGCGCCTTGCCTATGGTTATGTCAAATCTCCCGTTCGTCAGCTTGGAGTATTCCAGACCTTTTTTTATAACGTCTATCGTCAGCTTGTCGCACTTAACGGGTTTCCCTCCGGCATGATTGATCCTGTCTATGTCACTGCCTTTCTTCGTCTTGCTCAGCAGTTTCTCATACTTCGCGCATTCTTTGAAAGCTTTTTCTATGACCTTTTCGGCATTTTCCCCGCTCATATCCTTCATATCGTATACGGTGACCTGACACACCGTATCGAAATAGAAGCTGTCTTTAGACACCGGCTCTACACTCTCTGCGCTCCCGCCATTTCCGTTCTGCGAGCTTTCCGTCTTTTTCCCACATCCTGTCTGTGGTATAATGACTAACGTCGATATCACAATCGCCGCCATAATCTTAATAAATTTTTTCATGTTGATCCTTTCGGGAGTACATATGTTTAAAGTAATAAAAAAAGCCGATATTGTCCTGCTCATATTCCTCATAATCATAGGCGCCGCATTCTTCCGGATATCAGCCTCGGGAAACGAGAAAGGGAAAAACGTCACGGTATCCGTGGACGGTAAAAAATACGGTACTTATTCACTTTCTCAAAATAAAACCGTCGTAATAAGACACGGTAAAAATATAAATAAGTTTACCATAAAAAACGGCGCCGTGCAAATGACGCACGCCAACTGCCACAACGGGCTGTGCCTGAAAGAAGGCAAAATCGAGAGCACAGGTCAGAGCATAGTCTGCCTTCCCAACAAGGTCGTGATCGAGATAAAAGGAGGTGAGGAATTCGATGCCGTTTCAAAATAAGAAAACTCCCGGACCGGAACACAGCGACGCCGATGCGCGGGATGTTCGAGATACGAGGGCTTCGCAGGGTTTGCGAAGTTCGCAAGGTTCACGGGGTTCGAGGGATGTGAGGGTTAGCGCAATTGAACACAATGAACATGCCGCTTCCCCTGTACGCTGCGGCACGCGGGAAAATATCCGGGCAAGGCACACAGCCACCAAACGTCTGACCGTCAGCGCCATGTTCGCGACGCTCGCCCTCATCTTTACCTATGTCGAAGTGCTTATTCCCGTCAATCTCGGAGTACCCGGGGTGAAACTGGGACTTGCAAACCTCGTAATCATACTGGCACTTTATAACATGAACTTTAAATACGCCTTTACCATAAACTTGATCCGCATAGTGCTTTCCGGGCTTCTTTTCAGCGGCGTCTTTGCCATGCTGTATTCGCTCGCCGGCGGCATATGCAGCCTTTTGGTCATGTGGCTGCTGAAAAAGAGCGGCAGGTTCTCTCTCATAGGAGTGAGCATGGCGGCGGCGGTTGCCCACAACTTCGGTCAGCTGCTCACCGCCGCCTTGATGGTGAGCAATATCAGATTGTTTATTTACTATCCGGTACTGGTTTTTTCGGGAATAATCGCGGGAATAGGGATAGGGATTTTCGCCTTTTTCGTGAACAGGAAATTACCGCCTGAACTTTTTTGAGTATCTGCGGGGATACGGGAAATTTCCGAAAATGGCTTTCACGCTAAATGACTTTCACGCTTCCCCGACCGAAACGCGGATTCGCAGACATGGGAAATTCGGAAAACAACGGTTCATACAACATAAGGAGATTGAAATGCGGCGCGAGCTGACGGCTCTTAGAGAGCAGATGAGAAAACATAACATCAACTGGTATCTGATCCCGAGTTCGGATCCTCACGGTTCGGAATATCTGAATCCTCATTTTCGTTGCAGGGAGTACATTTCCGGTTTTACGGGTTCTGCGGGAACTCTGCTTGTCGGCATGGATGAGGCTTACCTCTGGACAGACGGCAGATACTTTATACAGGCCGCTTCACAGCTGAGCGGCAGCGGTATCTCACTTATGAAATCGGGAGAAAAGGATGTTCCGACCGTCATTCAGTTCCTGAAAGACTTATCCGAAAAGCACATGCAGTCACCGACTCAGGTTAACGGACAAGCCGAAAAATCCGGGGACTCGGACGCTCAATTTCAAGGTCGGGGCGAGAAGCACCGGATGCTCCCGGCTCAGGTTCCTGCCGGACTTACGCTGGGCTTTGACGGAAAAGTAATAAGCATGGAAGCGGGCCTTGAACTTAACGATATGAATTTTAATATAGTTTCGGAGATCGATCTGGTCGATAAAGTCTGGCAAAATCGTCCGCGCATTATCCCATCGCCTATTTACGATTTACCTCTTTCGTCCGTCGGAAAAACTTTTGAAGAAAAACTCTCAGATGTGCGCATGAAGATGAAAAACAAAGCCGCAGATCTTCTTTTGATTTCTTCACCGGAAGAAATTGCATGGCTCTTCAACATGCGCGGAAATGATATTGAATATACCCCCGTATTCTTTGCCTATGCACTTATTTCCCGCTCCGATTGCCTGCTCTTTGTTTCGCAAAAAAATCTCCCTCCCACGTTCAGACTTTGCCGCACGAAAAATTACGACTGTATAGGAAGTTATCTGCAAACCTTGCCAAAAGGGAAAACACTGTGGCTTTCCGGCAAGAGAACCAATTTCGCTCTGTATGTAAAAATCTCTTCGCCCGCCACCAAAGGTCCGGACACCGATTCCTCGGGAGCCATAAAAATTATCGACGAATCGACACCTGTGGAAATGATGAAAGCCGTAAAAAACACGACAGAAATAGCATCTACCGAGCATGCTCACATCAAGGACGGCGTTGCCATGGTCAATTTTATCCACCATCTGAAACACAGCATAGGAAAAAAAGAGATAACCGAAATCAGTGCGGCAAAATATCTACTGGCTTGTAGAAAAAAGCAACCGGGCTTCATAGAGCCTTCGTTTGCCACGATCTCCGGATACAATTCCAACGGCGCAATCATTCACTACAACGCAACCCCGGAAACGAACCGCATGCTCGAAGCCTCGGGCTTCCTACTCATCGACAGCGGCGGTCAATATATCGACGGAACCACCGACATAACAAGAACCATTTCACTCGGCGAACTGTCTTGCAAGATGAAAAAATATTATACTTATGTCCTGAAGTCGCATATCGCCCTCGCTTCCGCCACATTTTCGCCCGGAATCACCGGAGTGGAACTCGACCATATAGCAAGAAAACCTTTGCAGTCGATAGGACTTGATTATAACCACGGAACCGGCCACGGCGTGGGTCACATTTCCTCCGTCCACGAGGGACCCAACACGATAAGCCCGCGCGGGGGCAATATCGCATTTCTTCCCGGGATGATCACCTCAAACGAACCCGGCGTATATATCGAAAACGAATTCGGCATCCGACTGGAAAATGAAATGCTTTGCGTAAGGCGGGGCGGAGAAAGATACGGTTTCAAGACATTGACCCTCTGCCCGTTCGATCCCGAATCCATCCTGCTCGACCTTCTTACCGAACAGGAAGCGGAGTGGCTGAACGCCTACCACGACAATGTGGTTCGCACTCTGACACCGCTACTGAAACCGAAAGTCGCCTCATGGCTGAAGGATTACGTGAAAATGCGTTAATGCCTTTTATACTCGCATATAATCTCAATGCAATACCGCGCGTCCTGCAGCATCAGTCACGTCCTCATCGCAGAGAATCAAACGGCTCGCTCGTAGAAATTGAATGGCGGCGTGAACTCGGTCTTTGATAATTCAACATGACCTCAAACAGCACGCCCGCCATGCTTCAATTTCTAAACTCGCTTGTGCCGATGATTCTTACTGCTCTTGCGGATATGACTTCTGCCGCAGGCTGTGCGGCGTTGTAATCATATTTTTGTGCAGTTAAAAAGCCGGGGTTCAATTCCCATGCTCATCTGCGCCGGCAGTTTTTGTCCGCTCTTGCGGAAAGATATGCAGAAAGGCTCAACCGGCTTATAGGCAAATTAAAACCCGGCTCAAGGATCAGTTACGTGCTCATATTCATCGATTATCGTGGATCGTTCTTACAAATATGATGTCTGCTACCGGGTTTATGTTTATCGATATGTATCTATGCGATCACAACGTTTCCGTCTTTAGTTCCGCTCTGAGTATCCTTGAGAAGTCGCAGTCACTGCCTGTGATCCTGCCATCCGAAATGGATATTATCCTGTCCGCCAAGATTGCCAGATCTTCTTTGTTGTGGCTTGCAACTATGATAGTGGCGCCTCTCTCCTTCTCTTCCAAAAATAGTTCTCTTACCGAACGTACTCCCTCTTCGTCAAGCGCGTTTGTCGGTTCGTCGAGGAGTATGATGCGCGGTTTCTCGAATATCGCCTGCGCAATGGAGAGCTTCTGTTTCATCCCAAGCGAATATGCGTGGACTTTTCTCTTATCGTCGGGATCAAGCTTTACCCGAACGAGGCTTTCTCTCATGTCCTCAACACTTGCTATCTTCTTTATCTTAGCAAGTATCTTGAGGTTTTCCATCCCCGTATACTGCGGAAGAAGCTCCGTTCTCTCTATTATTATCCCCATGCTTTCGGGGAAGCTTATGTCCTTGTGCAGAATCTTCCCCTCTATCCTAACCTCACCGCTGTTCGGATATATCAGACCCGCGATCGCTCTAAGAAGCATCGTCTTTCCCGATGCGTTTCTGCCGTATAATCCATATATGTTTCCGCTCTCAAACGTGAACGTGATATCATCCAATACCGTATTACCCTTAAGCCTTTTAGTCACATTTTTAAGTTCAATACTGTTCATCCTAACCTCTCTAAAATTCCCTAATCTTATCATTCCCTGAATTATTTCGAAATCGCATCAGTTTTGCTATATAAGCTGAAGACGACTATCCAGTAAGTCTTTTCTCTTAAACACTTGGATCGTAACAATTATCATCGCTACCATTGCCACCATATTGTATATGAGCGGTTCTATCACGAACATAATATCAAACCTTCCCATGCCCATTTTCTCTATTGCAGGCCACTGCATCACATCCATTACCGCATAAACCGAAGGCATGTTTCTGTAAAAAGAAGCTACCATGAATACGAGACTTACAATAAACGATGCACCGAGTGCCACCAATCCCGCCGAAAAAATCACGCTGAACATGAGGTAAAGACATCCCATAAAAAAATATATGAATGTAAGTGAAATCCATCCCAGCAGCATACAGTGAAAATAATTGTACTTGATCAGAAAATCAATGCCTATGTCCGCAATGGAAAGGGATATCTCAACCAAAATGAATATCGCCGCAAAATACATGGCGGACACAAATATATACCTTAATCTCGCAAATACCCATCTCGCTCTTCCTCTCTTTATAACGTCCTGTATCCCAAGCTCGGGCAACAGTTGAAAGAGCGTTACGACAAAGGTCATTGAAAATAAGATCTGTGCTTTCATGTAATTGTATCCCGCCCCCGTGCTCATCGAATGCTCGAGTTTATCCATGCGATCGGCGGGGTAGCGGGTATATATCCACACGGAAGCGAACCACCAAACTATAAACATGACAATCAGCGGGATCGCCATCCATCTAATCTTCCTATAATTCATCGTATCTCACCTTGTAAATATATGCTGTAACAACTGTGACAACCACCACCAAAGTATAGTAAACCACAGGAACTATTATCTCTACTGCACCTCGATCATACGAAAAACTCTGTAGTATACGCATTATGCTGTAAGGAATATTCATAAGAATAACCCATGCGAAAAACGATACCGTATAAAGCACACTATATTTTGGAACTATAAAGTTAATGCCGGCGCAAAACATGCCGTACATCCCCGCGGCCAACGAAAATGTAAATATATGAGCTACATATGTAACATACGGATGCGACACAGCAAAAATGTCCAAAGAGTTGCCCATCTGCCCTGTCCAATTCCGTTCCAACCCCATAAATGAGGTTCCTCCTTTAAACATTATATTGGCAACGCCAAAATTCAAAAACAAGGTGATGAGTGCGATGAAAAAAGGGATCAAAAACGATACCGCAAAGCGTGAAAAAACGACCTTTTTGCGGTCTACCTTGGTAAGTAACACATTGTAGTATCCGTACTGCTTCTGAATCGCAAAGGTGTCGGCATACGCAAAAAGCGGGTAAAGCGGAAATGTCCACGTCAGCAATATATGCGGTAAATGTCCTATATTCGCCGCTGTGAGAAAACTCGCAAAGCAAGGGTGCATAAGGCTATTTCCTGTCGGTTTGCTACCGCCTACTCTCAAATACTCACCAAAATTTTGCATGTAATTTGAGTATAGATCATATGCGACAACCAAAATAAAAAAGCACAAAAGCGCGATGGCTCTTTTTGACTTTAACGCGGTTGATAGTTCATACTTAAGCATTGGTAATGCCCCCTTAATTGCAATACAACGCACAAAACTAATAACTAAAAGTGGTGCGGGTATGACCCTCAATCCAAAATGGAACTGAAGTCATACCCGTAACGTTTACAAGACCTTACTCTTGAGCTTGCCAACGTCCGCTCACATTATACCCTGACGGCTTATCATTATTATCTTCGGCAGTCAGATAGACTGTCCTTGAACGCGCACCTTTATAGGCTTTTTGACTAAACCATCCTTTTCCGCATATTACTCTAATATACGGTGACACGTTCTTGCCATCCTCTGCTTCAAGCCAGAAATCCGTGGCTGCTCCCTTTCCTTCGCCTGAGTGATCGAGCCTGACCCTCCAAAGGTTCCGTTTAGGTACTTTCCCTCTATGGCGTCCATGTTTTTCATAACCGTTCTCTTGATATGCCGGAATCCTAAAACTAAATCCGGTGTCCGACACGGCAAAGGTGCTTACACTCGAAACCATCAGCATTGTTATTGTCATGGCAAGCACCGTGACAATCGACAGCGCAATACGTTTTTTTCTTTTAGCAATATCCATTATATTACTCCTTTTCCCAAACCTTTGATGTTTGATATTCATTTTACAAAAGAACTTGCCCCGTACAGATTGCGCCATCAAACATACTTGTTCAGCTCATTCAATCAAGGGGGGATCCCGATTCACACGGTAAGTGTAGCATAACTAACTTATATAATCAAGTATTCTTTATTTTCTTATTAAAAGTTTTTTATTGTCGTGAACTGTAAATTTTAAATCCACTTCCCCCGTGTACAAATTCAAAGCAATGGTGTCATATAAAGCGGAAGATAGGTGATCCCGTCTTTTTCTTTGAAATCGCTTGCATGTAAAACATATGCAACGTGCAATTGCTGTGAAAATTTGTTCTTAAATTTTTTCAGCGATGTTAAAGTGTAATTCTTACTTGACTTTACCTCTATAGGTGAAATATTATGTCGATTTCCTATCTTATTTTTAGCAATCAAAAAATCAATTTTCATGCGACCGGTTACATCATCCCTTGAAGAATTGGAGTAAAAATACGCTGAATTGCAAAGTTAAAATCCACATCAAAAGCAAGAGATAATGTAAGTAGCAGTAAGTCTTGCAAAAGTAAAGAAAAAGCGTATTTAATCTATGATAAACAGGCATTTAGTGTTACACTTCGATCCACAGAAAACAACAAATGTACAGGTTTTTGCTATATTTTGTGGCATGCTAAAACAGCGAATTTTAGGGACACTTTTTTGAGTGCAAGACTAAAATCCACTTTAAAAAGGTATATGCATCTATCCTGACAGCTGCCTGTGAATTTTATCTTTTGAGAAGGTAAGGCTTTAAAATAACCTTGTCTTTCTCGATTTTACGTATACCGAAAGCTTCAAGTTTTCGGTAGAGATCGTGGTGCATGAACTCTGTAAGTTCAAGAGGGCTTTTGCCTTCGAACATTTTGACGGGAGCGGAATTTATGTGGCTGAGAGCAAGATTCAGAGACTTCTGATCCGTCAACCCCAAAGCGTGTAAATCTGTCCTTTTGGGAAGAATATATCTAAGCTCTATATGCTTGTTTTCAAGTGAAGCCTTTTGTCCTGATCGCATAGGATCACAATAGAACAGCCGGGTTCTCCTTGCGGAGTGTGAATCGGTTTCAATGTCTTGCGCAGAGGAGAACTCATCACCGCGATCAGTGTTATGCCGAATTCGGCATAGTTTTTTCTTCGTCATAAGCAGGGAGAAGAACGTGAACATACTTTCTGAATAAGTCCCTTCCAAGGCGCTTGATTTCTTTACCTACGGTAGATTTATCCTTACCAATGATGCGTGCTATGGCGCTCTTGGTTGAATTGTTATTGATACCGGTTAAGATGATTCGTCTTTCCTCTAATTGTACACGGGGGAGGTAGATTTAAAATTTACAGTTCACACAAAAAAAATGTCCGCATCCCCGTGGTTGACTGCAATAATGATTTGTAATATAATCTTACATGGTTAGAGTTCTAAAACCAAATCAAATAAGTTATCGCTCAAAAGTTATTTATGAAAAGAAGTATAAAATGGTAAAAAGCAAAAAATGGGATGGATTTATTATCCAAAGAAAGGAGACCAATCAAAAAAGATAACGGTCGGTGCTATGCAAATATATCTGGTAATAGAAAGATATTTTAAAAAGGTCTTGGAACTTTAATGGAAGTTAAAACACCAGAAGGAAAAAATTATAAGGTCGGCATAGAACCTGAAATGGACGGGAATGAAAATATTTCAAATATAAATAATCTGATAGTTAAGTAGAGATGTAGAGAATGATTGTCTCACAATGACCGATATATTTAATGAAGGGGTAAGAAATATATTTGTTATTGGTGCTGGTTGTAAAAAAGATCTGTTTTCAATTAACTTTAGGTTACCGGTAGGTGCTCATATAAAATACTCAGTAGATCCTTTGAATGAGAATAAGCAAGATGGTTCCTTAGAAATCTTAGATAAAGACAACAATTTGATCAGTGCAATTGCGAGTCCATATGCAAAGGATGCAAGTGGCAGGAGTTTAGAAACATACTATAAAGTTGAGGGGCACACAGTAAGACAATATGTGAATCATCTGCAAAAAGGGCATGCTATTACGTACCCCATCACAGTGGCGCCTATGTCAACTTTTAATGTGTATTTTGATTCTGGGAAATGGATCACAAGGGGTAAACTATTAAGCTTGTCTTTGAATCCGACTAAGTTTCTTAGAGTTGCAATGTTTCAGGGATCTTCGGCGGTTAGGAAATCCAGTTGGAAGACAGTTTATTATAAATTTCATAAAGATAAAAGATGGAGGAGAACTGAAAGTATGCAGATGCAATATGATTGTCATTGGCATTTTGCAAAACTAAAGGATAAGTTCAATTTAGAACCATCAAGACCAAATGTCAGCTGGTTTGATATGATACGGGCTAAATGCAACCCGTGATGTGTGGTGAGGAACAGTGAAAAGAGCAGCAATACTTGTGTGCAACAGTTTGATCTGTATATTTAATATGGCGGTGTTGTACCATACCGGAATTGTTCTTGATGAACATCCAGGTATACGGACGGGTAATGTAATACGAATATTTCCTTGGTATTTACTTCTCATTTCATCCAGTGTACTTATCACGGTTATAGTAATGTTCTATAGGGAGGCATTGGGCAGAAGAAAAAAGGGTAAGCACAATATAGCTGTGGCCATTATGGTGATTTTGTTGGCACTTAATGTTGCGTTTGCATTTGTCTATAAGAAAGAAGTCCACAAGCTGGGCGTAAACCGTATTGAGAGCATGGCTTATAAACAAACCAGATATTACAGGAGTGTTTCACTTAAAGAATTGGAAGTAATATTTAAAACCGAAAAAAAAAGAGTAGTTTACGTAGGAAGAAAAGATTGTGCTGAATGTGCGGGATTTGAAAAAAATTTTGAATCATATTTAAGAAAAAGAGGTCTTGAGATAACCACATACTATACATCCAAGGATAGAGATGGGAAAAACAAGGATAGAATGTATGCACTATTGAATCGCTTGAAAGTCGGAAGCGTTCCATGTGTAGTCTTGATTGGAGATAAAAAAGTACTGAAAAAATGGAATGACCCACAAAAGGAAAAGAGGAATATATTAAGGCACCTATAGGTGGATCATGGGTTATAGGACAAAAAGTGTTGATGACTAATCCCAATAAACTGGGTACCCACTAGAGTGATGTAGCTCACTCCAGACAACTGCATCACCCCACATTGGGATAGTATTTTCCAACTTTTCTTTTTCGGTCATCTTATTGTAAATGTCAGCTATACTCTTGTTTGTAGGCATTGTTTTTAATATCTCAGAAGCTGCAAGCCCTCATGCAAAACGACCGCACGACAGGTTCACCCTGAACCCGACATGCGATCGTCGATTTAAACATGCTATTCAGTTACACGATGAGCGGGTGCAGTTTACGCTTCGGCGCTCTTCTGCTCATCGCCTTCCTTCTTTTCTGCTCCGGCAGCAGCCGCAGCAGCCGCCTTTTTCTCAGCCGCGGCTTTCTTTGCGGCCTCTATCTTTGCGGGGTCCACGGCAGGTTTTTTCCTGACTCTCTCGTTATGGATCGCTCCCGTAGGGCAGACCTTTGCGCATGCTCCGCAGTTGACGCACTTCTCAGGATCGATGAATGCCAGATTATCCTCAACGTGGATCGCGTCGAACTTGCAGACGGTCGTACACTTCCTGCAACCGATGCAGGCGTTTGCGCACGCCTTTCTTGCAACTCCGCCCTTATCCGTATTATGACACTTTACGATAACAACATTCTTGGCAGGGCTGATCCTTATCAGAGAGTTTGGACATGCCTCCGCACACGCTCCGCACGCAACGCATTTTTCCTTGTCAACCGTGGCAACACCATCGATAACGTGTATCGCATCGAAATCACATGCGGCAACGCAGTCTCCCAAACTCATGCATCCGTATGGACATGCGTTCATTCCGCCAAACAGGGTCTTGGCAGCCTTACATGTCTTTATATCATTGTACTTCATCAAAGACTGCACGGCATCTTTCGTTCCGTTGCACATTACAACAGCCACCTTCTTGTCAGCCGCATCTGCTGATTTTCCGAGAATCTCCGCAAGTTTTTTCGCCACATCGGGACCTCCGACGGGACATTTACTGCAGGACAATTCACCGTCTTCCACAAGCGCGTTGGCGTAGTCGTCACACCCGGCAAAACCGCATCCGCCGCAGTTTGCACCCGGCAGCGCTTCGCGAAGCAAAGTAAATCTCTCGTCAACGGGTACGGCAAAAACCTTTGAAGCAAAGCTGAGTATGCAGGCTGCCACAAGGCCGATCGCCACCACTACCAATATTGCCAATACTATAGGATTCATTTAATTCGCCTCCGTCCTATGATACCATGCCCTGAAAGCCCATAAAGCTCAAGGCGAGGATTGCAGCAGTAACCAACGTTATCGGAACTCCTCTGAAAGAAACAGGCATTCTGCTCTCATCGGCAAGCTTGCTTCTCACGCCCGCCATTATAACCATGGCGAGCAGGAATCCCACTCCGGCGCCGAACGAATTGACCAGCGCCTCAAGATAATTGTAATTTTCGTCTATGTTCTTGATACAAACACCGAGTACCGCGCAGTTGGTCGTAATCAACGGAAGGAACACGCCGAGCGACTTGTAGAGTGCCGGCATACTCTTTTTCATAAACATCTCAACCAGCTGGACCAGCGCCGCGATCACCAGAATGAACACAACCGTTTGCAGATATCCGAGTTCAAACTTCAGCAGCAGCTGCATGATAGGCCACGTAGCCGCCGTAGCCAGTACCATTACGAACGTCACCGCAATACCCATGCCCTTTGCGGAGTCAAGATCCTTGGATACTCCGAGGAAAGGACATATCCCGAGGAACTGAGCCAGAGGATAGTTGCTCACAAGTACCATGCTGATAACTATTACTATCAAACTGTTTATCATGATTACTTAACTCCTTTCTTTGCAGCGACAAAGGTAACGGCCGCCATGATCACCGCATACGAGAAAAATCCGCCCGGCGCCAAGTTGAATATGCCCATTCCCGGTATGAATTTGTCGAAAACATGGATGCCGAACCACGTCCCGTTCCCCAAGAGTTCTCTCATCGAGCCCATCAGGAAGAGCGCAAACGTAAATCCGATCCCCATTCCGATCCCGTCAAGCGCGGAGTTGAGGATGCTGTTCTTGTTCGCAAACATTTCGGCGCGTCCGAGTATAATACAGTTTACAACGATCAGCGGTATAAACAGTCCCAAGGACGCATACAGCGCCGGAACATATGCTTGAAGCAGGAGCTGCACAACGGTTACAAATCCTGCAATCACAACTATGTAACACGGAATTCTGACCTTATCGGGTATTATATTCCTCAACATCGAAATTACTATGTTTGAGCATATCAGAACCGCCATCGCGGAAACGCCCATCCCTATACCGTTCACCACGCTCGTGGTGACCGCCAGAGTCGGACAGGTTCCCAGAACCAATACGAGCACGGGATTTTCTTTGATAAAACCGTTTGTTAAAATGCTGAGTCTGCTTTTCTTATTATCCATCACTTAACACCTCCCATTTGCTTGTACTGGTGAAGTGCCGCATATACGCCGTAATGAATCGCGCTTCCGGAAACCGATGCTCCGGTGATGAACTTGATCTGCCCGTCATCCTTTACATTGGTCGATTTGAGCGCCTTCATTCCCTTGTACTGTTTCAGATATCCGTGATCGAAATCCTTTGTTCCAAGTCCCGGTGTATCGGCATGCTTTGTTACCTCTATTCCTGTGACTTCCCCGGATTTATTGACGCCGACCATCATCGTCAGCGCTCCGCCAAACGACTTTGTCACCGCCGTTGCGACAAATCCGCTCTTGTTATTTGCAACGTATACATCCTGAATGTACACGGCTCCCGGCTGTTCGACCACGAGCTTTCCTTTATATTCAGTGAAAGAGTCCGCCTCTTTCAGCAGCTTTGTTCTCGTCTTGTCTGCCGTGGCTTTCGCATTTTTGTCTATGATAGGATTGGTAATCCCGTATACGAGCGCAAGGGCTGCCGTAATCACAAGACATATGCAAACCAAGACCACAACAGGTGCAATATACTCTTTGTACGTATTACTTTTCATTTTTATTTGCACCTCCGTAAGTTCTCCTGATGACAACTTTATCTATGAGCGGAGTCATCATATTCATGAACAGAATTGCAAAGGACACGCCTTCCGGATAGTTACACCAGATACGGATGACCATCGTGATCAGTCCGCACAGGATACCGTATACCAGTCTTCCTTTGCTCATTATCGGGGATGTGACATAATCCGTGGCACAGAAGAATGCACCGAACATCACACCGCCGGCGCAGACGTGGAATACCGCCATGTGAAGCGCGTTGTAATCCCCGCCCTTTACTCCGTAGTACACCAGCGCGAACAGGAATACCGAAAGTATGAACGAAACCGGAATGATAGGTGATATTATCTTCTTCCATATGAGAAACGCGCCGCCGATCAAAATCGCAAGAGCGCTGACTTCACCCATGGAGCCTCCCACAAATCCTAAGAACAGGTCTGAATTGGACGGCAATTTTCCGGGTTTTCCCTTTGCAATCTCTCCCAGAACACCCAAAGCGGTAGCTCCTGTCGTGGCATCGGTTGCGGACTGACGCGGCACAGGCCATGTCGTCATCTGCGTCGTAAACGACAGCAGAAGCACTATACGTCCTACTATCGCCGGATTTGCGATATTTCTTCCCAGTCCTCCGTACAGACACTTAACTACCACGATAGCGGCAAAACATCCTATTACCGCCATCCAATAAGGGAAATTCGACGGCAGGTTCATCGCCAGAATCGCTCCTGTGACGCAGGCGCTGAGATCCTTGACGGTATCGGGTTTCTTCATGAGTTTACCGTATGCGTATTCGAAAAATGCGCACGCAGCCATACAGACCGCCGTCAGAACAACGGGTCTGTATCCGAATACGACCACACTCATCACAAGCGAAGGCACAAGCGCAAACAGAACCATCATCATGGTCTTGCTCGTATCCAGACTCGTTACCAGATGCGGCGACGAGGATACTGTCAAATTGTTATAATAAGTTTTCTTATCCATCACTTACTTCCGGCCTCCTTTACCATTGCTTTTCCAAGTTTGTTCATAAAAGCAAGCGGACGTCTTGCCGGACATACATATGAACAGCTTCCGCACTCCATACACTGCATCACCTGCAAATCGTTGAGCGCCTGTACATCCTTCCGCTCGTAGGCATCCGCATATCCGGTTGGAAGCAGACCGAAAGGACAGGCTTTATGACACCTGCCGCAGTTGATACATGCCGTTTCTTCCGGTATGTACGCCTGCTCCTTTGAAAATGCCAGTATAGCGTTGTTGTTCTTCACTATAGGCATCTCATCCGAAAAAACCGCTCTTCCCATCATGGGACCGCCCATCAGGATTTTCGTCGGGTCTTCCTTGTAACCACCGCAGAATTCAATCACATCGTGTATTTGCGTTCCGATCGGCGCAATTATATTTTTAGGTTCTGCGACCGCATCTCCGTCCACGGTCATTCTTTTCTTTACAAGTGGGATCCCATCTTTCAGATACTGCCCTAAAAAGGCAATCGACGTTACGTTGGAAACTATAACACCCAGATCCGCCGGAAGGACTCCCGCAGGACACTCTTTGCCCGTCACCTCGTATATCAGAACTCTCTCGGCGCCTTTCGGATAACGCGCCTGAAGCTCAAATGTATGGATATTGTCGATACCCTGCTCTTTTAAAAGGCTGTTGAAGTTTGAAATGGCATCCTGCTTATTGTCCTCTATGCCTATATAGCAGTTATCCAGTTCCAAGTACTTCATCACGGCTTTCGCCCCGTCGATCACGTTCTGCGCATCCTCAAGCATGGTTCTGTGATCCGAGGTAATGAACGGTTCACATTCGGCGCCGTTTATGATCAGAGTTCTGACCTCATCTCTGTTTTTGGGATTGAACTTGATATGCGTCGGAAAAGACGCACCCCCAAGTCCCACAAGACCGCTTGCCCTTGTTGCGGCGACAAAGCTCTCAAGATCCGTGATTTCAGGAACCCTGATATTCTCCGAAAGCTCCTGCTTCTTGTCGGTCTCTATGACCACAAGATTATCACTTCCACCCATTGCATTGCGCTGTGTCTCAATACCTGTGACTTTACCCGACACACTTGAGTGTATCGGTGCACTCACAAACGCCTCCGTGTCACCGATGACCTGACCTACCTTGACCTCGTCACCTTTCTTCACAAGAGGTTGACATGGCGCTCCGATATGTTGAGACATTGAGATCTTAACGATATCCGGTATCGGCATCACTTCGGTTTCACGTCCGGCCGTGTTCTTGTAATGACCGGCGTCAATGCTGGGCAAGTGCTTTGCATTACTCATATTGAAACCTTCCTTTCTCAAAAAAATTACTCCAATTGATCCATATAATCATACGGATAAATTATACACCTGCAAATTCCAAAAAGCACTACCCTATAAAAAGTTTTTCAAACAAAAAAACTGTTTTTATAGGGTGAGTCTTTTTTGTCATTTTTTTGTCAGTCCGAATCATATTTGGCTTGTTTTCAAGGGTAACGGCAGTTTCCCAGCATACCTGCGAGATAGACTTTTCTACCTTTTCACAGACACCTTCGCTTCTTCGTCCACTCCTATTATCCTTGTACCGTTTCGATGTATATTCAAAAGTTCTCTCACAAGATCCTCGGAAAATTCTTCTCCCGGGCAGATTGCAGGTATACCCGGAGGATACGGAACCAATGCCCTTCCGCATATTTCCCCCGCCGCATCGCATAGCGACACTTTCTTTTTTTCTTTGGGAATATCGTGCTGCGCAAGTTCTCTGCTTCTTGAAATATCCCATTTCGCTGTGTCGCAGCATTCCTTTTGCAAATTCATGCTTCTTTCTCCTGCCCGTCCCCAAGAGCTTCTGCCCTTTTCAAATGTTACGGCTGCATCTGTGCGAGACGGAAGTTCCTTCAGCGTTTTGATCAGTTTTTCATAGTCCTTGCGCCGGTTTCCTATACCGGTCATGCACATAAGAATATCGCCTGTCACAAGTTCGGGGTAAATTCCGTTTTTGATCAGCGCATTTTCAAGATCATATCCGTTATACCCCCTCCCACTCATGTCTATATTTATCTTTGTGCGGTCAAGCATATTATCGCATACCGTCTTAAGACCCTGCACTTTTTTGACCTCCGCATAAAAATAATCGAGATTGTCATTCCACTCCCCGAAAAGCCGGCTTCCGTGCCTTTCAAGGATATCCGCATTGATGTCCATCCCCGCCATGAGCAGGTACGACGGGCTGGTACTCTCCACTTTCCCAAGGTTTTCTTCCAATCCCTCCATATTTATACTGTCTGTCATTACGTTCATGAGTGCGGACTGAGTGAAAGAGCACAGCGTCTTATGTGTGCTGCCTATAACGATATCCGCTCCCTGCGATTCGGCGGACAATTCTTTTTGCATGAATTCAAGGTGCGCCCCGTGCGCCTGATCCACTATCAGTTTCGCCCCATGCTCGTGACAAATCCCGGCAATTTCCCGGATGCCGCTGCAAATGCCGTAATAATTGGGGCTGGGCAGGATAACGCACTTTGCTTCCGGATGTTTCTCAAACAGGAGCCTTATCTCTTCGGGCGGTATTCCTCCGGTGATCCCGTACGTCTCGATCACCTCGGGATATGCATATACCGGGATCGCATCGGCAATCTCCACTCCGGAAAATACAGATCCGTGGCAATTTCGCGCCATGATGATTTTTTCCCCGGGTGCAACCAAAGTCAATATTGACGCTATCAATCCGCAGCTCGAGCCGTTCACAAGCAAATACGACCTTTTGGCGCCGTACAATTTTGCATACCGCCGCATGGTTGCCTTTATTACACCCTCGGGATTGAAGAGATTGTCCGCTCCTCTTATCTCGGTTATATCGCAATCGGCGATGCGCTTAAAAAATGCGTCGTATCCAAACCTCCTGAATATCTCGCCGCCCTTATGCCCCGGCATGTGAAAAGACACCGTCTTTTTCTCCGCATGTTCCAGTAAAAAAGTCAGCACTGACTCCGTTTCTTTATTTGATTTTGCATCAGATGATTTTTTCATACTCTTGCCGCTGATTTTCCCATACTTTTTTCTCTGATTTTCTCATACATCTTGCCGATTACACTATAGGACTGAAAACGCGCAAAATCGCCGCCACCGTAGTGTCAAACCACTTATCCTCAAGAAGGCTTTCCGTTATTTCCCTGCTTGAGGCGACGCTGCGTTCATAGTCTTTTCTTATATCCGCAATACACGGCGTATCCACCAGCAGCGTTCCGCACTCAAAATGAAGAAAGAAGCTCCGATAGTCCATGTTGACCGTGCCGACCACCGCAATTTTGTCATCGCTGACAAAAGTCTTGGCATGCAAAAAACCGGGGGCGTATTCAAATATCTTCACTCCCGCTCTGATCAGATTTCCGTAATACGATCTGGTGAAAAAGAACACTATCCTCTTGTCCGGTATTCCGGGCGTCATTATCCTGATGTCCACACCACGTTTTGCCGCAAGCTTGAGTGCTGTTTCCATCTCGCTGTCTATTATGAGATACGGCGTATATATATATACGTAATCCTCTGCGCTGTTTATAATGTCCAGGTAGATGTTTTCGCTCAGATTTTCCTCATCCAAAGGTGTGTCCGAAAAAGGCTGCACTACTCCCTCGCCTTTAAATTCTCCTTTGCGCCATACATGCGGGCCGTAAGGTTCATATCTGACGTCCGTCTTTTTGAATGCATTCCACATGGTCAGAAACATGACGGTAAAACTCCAGACAGCTTCTCCCTCTATGCGGACTCCGTTGTCCTTCCAGTGGCCAAAACGCGTTTTCACGTTGACGTATTCATCCCCTATATTGACACCGCCCGTATACCCTATATACCCGTCTATGATGCAGATTTTGCGATGATCCCTGTTATTGTACACAAGGGAAAGGAACGGTCTCATAGGATTAAAATTAACAACGGATATGCCGGCTTTCCTGAGTTTTTTGTGAAAAGAGCGGGGCAGATGGTTGATCGAGCCGATATCATCGTATATTATCCGGATTTCCACGCCGTTTTCAGACTTTTGCCGAAGAATCTCGAATATCTCGTCCCACAGCCGACTCTTTTTGATTATAAAATACTCCAGAAATATGAAATGCTCGGCATTCTTAAGATCTTCCAACAGCGCCTCAAAATACTTCTCACCCGCTTCAAAATACTTTGAACCCGTCCCGGTAAACGCGGGATATCTCCCCTCGGCGCTGATGTATTCCAGCGTTCCTCTGACCCGCTTGTGCCCACATATCTGCTCGATCTTCTCTTTCTGCTCAAGATATGCCCGGCTCACATTTTCGACCGGATCCATCTTTTTTTTCAGCCCGCGACTCGGTCGTTTGTTGCCGAACAGTATGTAAAGCACCCCGCCCATTATCGGCAGCGCGGAAATTAAAATAATCCAGCCTATCTTGTAAGCCGGATTGTAATCGCGCCAAACTATGTACACGGCGGCGACTATTGCAATACCCCTGAGCGTGTACCTCACGGCATTTGTCAGTTCTCCCGCCTTGAATATCAGCAGGCAAAGGTACGCAAGCTGCAGTACAATCACCACGGATGTTATGGTAAAACGGTTAAATATTACATTGAATACTTTTCCGAATGCGGACTTCATGATCCGTACATTCCTTTCTTTCTATTTGTCGGTTATCGCAATATCGGATCGTTTCCCTCACCTTATCACTTCCACACCGTTCATGTATTTTCTCAATGCTTCCGGCACGATTACGCTGCCGTCCTCACGCTGAAAATTCTCCAAAATTGCAGCACTCGTGCGTCCAACGGCAAGACCTGATCCATTAAGGGTATGCACAAATTCCGGCTTTCCCCCGTCTCTTCTGAATCTGATGTTGGCACGTCTTGCCTGGAAATCAAGGAAGTTCGAGCACGATGAAATCTCCACATATCTGTTGTAGCTGGGCATCCAGACTTCTATGTCATAAGTCGTCGCAGCGGAGAATCCCAAATCGCCCGAGCTCAGTTTTACTACTCTGTAAGGCAGTCCCAGCTTTATCAAAACCTCCTCGGCGTCGCGTGTAAGTTTCTCAAGTTCATCCCACGAATCTTCAGGTTTGACGAATTTCACCAGTTCCACCTTGTTGAACTGGTGCTGCCTTATTATCCCTCTCGTATCACGCCCCGCAGACCCCGCTTCCGCACGAAAGCAAGGTGTATAGGCGGTATAGTTTACGGGCAACTCATCCTGCGCCATGATCTCTCCTGCGCGCAGATTGGTCACCGGAACTTCGGCTGTGGGAATCAAGAAAAAATCTTTCTGCGGCAAATAAAACATATCGTCCTCGAATTTGGGAAGCTGTCCGGTTCCCGTCATGGCATCCCTGTTGACCATAAACGGAGGGAGTATTTCCGTGTAGTCCTGCTCAACCGTGTGAAGATCCAGCATGAACGACACAATCGCACGTTCAAGCCTTGCGCCAAGTCCCTTATAGACTGTAAATCTGGCGCCTGCGACTTTTGCCGCCCTTTTAAAATCGAGGATATCAAGGTTCTCGCCCACATCCCAGTGAGCCTTTGGTTCAAAGTCAAATTCAGTGGGTTTGCCGAACTTCCGGATTTCCACATTGTCTGAATCGTCGTTTCCGAAAGGAACACCCTCCGCAGGCGTATTTGGAACATTAAGAAGGGCATTTTCAAGATTTGTTTCTATCTGCGAAAGTTTTGCTGAAAGTTTCTTTATATCGGCGGAAAGCTCTTTCATTTCAGCCATTATCCCAGACGTATCCTTGCCCGCTTTTTTCAGCTTCGGTATCTCCCGCGAAACACTGTTCTGCCTGTGTTTCATGGCTTCCACTTCAGCAAGTAGATTTCGCCTTTCTTCGTCAAACTTGCGAATATTCTCTATTCCGAAGTCGCCTTTGCCTCTGTATTCAATTTTCTTTTTTATCCCGTCAAAGTCTTCTCTGAGTCTCTTTATGTCAAGCATTTTCAATACCTCTCAAGCATTGCCTATACCCATCCCGTCGATGTCGAAATCACACAAAACCAAAGCTTTCAAAAGCCGAATCTCTCAAGGTCAAAGCAGATTTTTTTTGTATACATCGTACAGATCGGTAAGTACCGCCACTTTTTCCTTTATCAAAAGCTGAATATTCGACGCCCTGTCATAGTCCTCACCGTCCAGCGCCTCTTTGGCCTGCGTCAGAAGACACTTCTCCGTTATCGTGTCCTTGCCCAGTTCATGGCGGATTTTGTCTATCTCAAGCCAGTTTTTTATATCGTAGTCCGAGAAATCATCATCCCTGTGCTTTTTCCTGCACGATCTAATAAAGTCCATCGTATTTGGAATTAGGCGGTCGTGAAGCTCAAGCTTCCACTGTGACAGGATCTGCGCCTTGTAGGACTCCAATATCAGGTCGCACATAACATCGCCCGCTTTCATGGTTTCCACTTTTTCCGGGTATTTTGCAAACGCCGCCAAATTTTCCCAAACCGTTGCGGGCGCCCTGCCGAACAGCCTCGCACGTTCCTCTTCGGGATAATATACAAAAACGTCTTCCTCGCTTCTGTATTTCCTGTCTTTTTCAAGATAGAAATCGGTATCGCCGTATTCCTTGGACAGGGATTTTTCCAGCTCTATCGGTTTTTTTTCATTTCCGAGCGCCGCCTTGACGCCGTCCACCAACGCCATGTAGGCCGTCGCAAGCACCAAATAGGTGTTGCTTTTCGGATTGGGCGATCTGAGTTCAAATCTGGTCGCAAGAGGATTTGCCGTTTCTCTTATAAGTCCCACGAGCACAGTTCTGTTTCTCGACGGTTTGTTGACGCCTCTTCCAAGCGAGGTCACTATGCACACCGGAGCCTCGTACCCCGGTTTCAGTCTGTTGAGAGAATCGTTGCTTGCACTGATGAATGGATTCATAACTTCATAGTTCTTCAATATTCCCATCAAAGCCCCGAATCCTATCGGACTCATAAAATCTTTTTTGAGATCAGCGGGCGCAAACAGATTTACCGTCTTTCCGTTTTTCAGTTTTGCGGCAAGTCCTATGTGGGTATGTTCTCCGCTTCCTGCAACACCTTCAAACGGCTTTGCCATAAACGTGACATCAAGACCGAAGCGGGTAAAAATATCTCTGACCACGTATTTTACCTGATTCTCATTGTCTGCCGCCTGGATGGCATCGGAATACTTCCAGTCGATCTCAAGCTGCTCCATAACATGATTGTACTTTCCGCCCGAACCCATCTTCGCCTTGACTCCGCCGACTTCCTTGTGCCCCATCTCAACTTCAAATCCGTACTTGTCGAGCAAGGTCAAGGTCTCCTCAAGGGCGGTTCTGACCTCTCCGTATGTCCGTTTCCAGTACTGCTCTTTGAGAGTCTGCGCAATAAAAAGCTGCTCTCTGTCACCTTTGTCGTCCGGCGTCCTTACCCAAAACTCAAGCTCCGTGGCGCTCGTCACCACAATCTCTTCAATTTCATCGACATCGTCTATGCCGTCAATATACTCAAAAACGTACGGATGCTCGCGCATCGCCTTAAGCACTTCTTCTTTCATATATGTCAGGGCTTTTCTCAAAATCGAACGTGAACCGCATTCAAACGTCTCATTGTGCACCAAAAATGACGGTATGCGAAGCGTTCCGACCGGAAGCCCAAGCATTCTGTCTATATTTCTGTAATTGTAATCGACATACCACTTGACACCGGTGTCGGGTATAATATCCAGTTTGGCATTCCCAAGTTCCGCGATCTTTGGTAGCGCAACACTGGATCCGTCGGTCTGAACCCCCGATCGCATAAATTTCTCCATGTCTTTGATAAACACTTTGACCGGGATTTTTTCGTCTGTGTCATGGCCTCCCATATCTATCCCGACGAAAGACACAAACTGGACTTCCGGATGCTCTTTCAGAATCGCAATCACATCATCCTTTCCGTGTTTGTCGGGAGGTATCGTAAACAGCATTTTATCAATATTGAATTCCAGCATAATAATCCCCATTCCTCGGACTTCTACGGCGATACAAGCGGTTTTCGCTCAAACTCTCAATCTGACAATTTGTCCAGATTACGGGAAAGCTCATCCATGTATCTGCCGTACGCACCCCAATCACCGTCTTTGATCGCCTTCTGAGCGTCCTTGTACGCATTTTGGGCTTTCTTGATATATTCTTTTTTCGAGTTTTCGGCTGAGCCCGTTTCGGCACCGTTCTTCTTTTTTCCGCCCTTTTCAGACTCAGACTCTTCCACTCCGCCGCTATCGCCGAAAAGCTGCTTCAAGGCTTCGCTCAACGTCGCCTCATATGCTATCTTGTCACCGTATACGGCTATTATCCTCTTGACTTCAGGGATCGCTGAATCCGCCGCCTCCAAGTACACCGGTTCTATGTACAGCAGCGAATCTTTGATCGGTACCACAAACAGATTGCCTCTGCTGTATTTTGAGCCGGAGCTGCTCCACAGCGAGAAGTCCTGCGATATCTTCGTGTTCTGATCTATCTGCGCCTCTATCTGCCTCGGTCCGTACACGGTTTTGCTCTTTGGGAATTGGTACAGAATCAGTTTTCCGTATTCCTGCCCGTCGTTTCTGGCAACCATCAGCGCCGTCATGTTCTGCTTGGATTTCGGCGTGAACGGTATAGAGCTGATAAACTCCGCCCGGCTCTCATTCGGAAGCTTAACTATATAATAGTTTGGAGTCATCTCGCGCTGTCCGGTTCCGTATATCTCGTTGGCAATATCCCAAATATCCTCGTTCTGATAGAAAACTTTCACATTGTTCATGTGGTATCTTGAGTATATCCCCGCCTGTATCTTGAACAACGTGTTTGGATACCTTATATGGGATTGCAGCTCGCCCGGCATCTTGTCCACATCCTTAAACAGCGATGGATATATCTTGCGGTAAGTCTTCGCTATAGGATCTTTCCGATCCACCACATAGTATGTGACATCACCGTTGTAAGCATCCACGACCACTTTTATGGAATTCCTTATATAATTTGTGTCCCCCGCTGCCTTACTGTACGGTTCGGAATAAGGATAATAAGAGCTGGTCGTATATGCATCGACTATCCAGTAGATCCTGCCGTTTGCGGTGACGGCATAAGGGTCGTCCTCGTAGCTTAGGTAAGGCATGATCTTCTTTATACGTTCCTCTACATTTCTGTATATTATGATTTTGGAATCGGATTTGATGTTTCCGGAGATCAGCATCTTGAAGCTGCCTTCTCTGATTGCAAACATCAGTCTGTTGAAAAAGTTCATCCTTATACCGGCTTTTCCGTCGTAGCGCGTGTATTTGTTGGCCGTTCCGTCGGGATAATCGAACTCATCCTCGCTGGTATTCACAAGCGAATAATCATTGGTCAGTTCTCCAAAATATATCCTCGGTTGCTTTATGTCTATTTCTCTCACGGATGACTCCGGCGGAATGTTTTTGATCAACACATCCGGCTGACCACTTGGAGTCACCGTATTGACCTTGGAAAGCGTCACACCGTATCCGTGCGTGTATTTCAAGTGCCGGTTAAGCCACGTGTCGCTGATCTTATTCTCGTCTATCTCTCTGGTCGCCAGATACGTCTGTGTGAGATTTCCGTTGATATTGTAGCGATCGACGTCGACATCGTTGAACTTATAGTACTGCCTTATGCTCTGGGTCTGATTGTAAAATGTCTTTACGGGACTGTAGTCATTGATTCTGACGTTGGAGATGGTATCTTTGTTTGCCGTTATATCCGCTCCCGTCAAATTCTCATCGGCGTCGAATTTCTTCACCGACACATCCTCAAGTTGATATGCGGATTGAGTGTATTCTATATTTCTGGCAAGGTATTTTTCTTCTTTGTTGATTTCATCCGATCCGACCCAAAACTGCACTAGCGTTGCAATTCCTATACCAAGCAGCCATATCGCAACCATCGCTACGGGAACTTTTATCAGATTCCTGAAGCTCTTTTTCCTTATGAACAGCACAGTTGATATCATGCCTATCACGGACAACAAAATCAGCGCCCTGTAAACCCATAGAGTTACGTTGACATCGGTAAATCCCGCGCCGTAAACGGCTCCGGTATGCTCATGAAGTAGATCGAACTGTTTCAGAAAAAAGTTTGCCCCCAACATCAGAAAAAAAATCACACCCAACACGGTCAACTGATGTGAGGCTATATCCAGCAGATTCCTGTAATTTGAATTGTTGAAGCTTTTTTTCGGTTTTTCCTGCTTTCTGTTATTGACTACCCCTTCAAAGATCTTTCCTAGCACCGTTCCGCTTCCGAACGGATTGCGAAAATCACTGTTTTCCTCCTGCGTGTAGTCGGCGTACTCGTCATAATCGACAACATCCGGACTGTGCATGACAAGAAGCAGTATATAGTAGAGCACCGTAAGCAATACCATAAGCAGAATGATCACGAGCAGGATCTCGTTCAGCTCCTGCAAAAACTCCAGCTTGAAAATGTAAAACGAAATGTCGAATCCGAACAGCGGATCTTTTTTCGCGAAAGAAGTGCCGTTTGTAAACTCAAGAGTTTTGAACCACAGCTTGTTTGCCGCAAAAAACGCCATAATGACAGAAAAGCCCAGAGCCATCAACGTGGTCAACAGCCCCAACCTTTTCATGTTCGTTTCCTCATGCGAGGCGATCTTTGCAAAATAGTCTTTCCGCAATCGCCTCAAATAATATTCCAGCAGAATCATGACCACCGCGAAAATCGGTATTCCTATCTTGAACTGAGTGTACAGCCCCTTGAAAAATACGTCCACATATTTCATTTCCGCAAACCACATCCAGTCCGTTATGAAGTTGACCATCAGGAGCAATATCCCCGCCGCAACTATCAGAACCGCCAGAAAAACGCCAAGACTTTTATGTGGTTTCTTGGGTGTATATTTTGCCGTTTTCAATGTATTTCCTTTCTCACCTTGCAGCCCTCATGGCGCAAACCCCACCGATCAAGTGAATTTGCCGAGAACTGCGTTGAATATGTTCTGGAATGCCGACGCCGCGGCACTGTTAGGGAATGCTCCCTTTATGATTATGATTATCAGCTCAAGAACAATGAGCACCGCCAGAATAACCACCAAAATCTTCAGGAATGTGTGTTTCTTGGGTTTTGTTTCTTCTTTGGGCTCCTCGGTCTCCGATTTTATCTCATCTTTAAAAACGTCCCGGAACGTGATTTTATTGTCGGCGGGACTCATCTGCGATGTCCCCGCATCTTCCTTTATCATATTTTCTATGATCTGTGCGTTTTCATTCTTCGCATCCGGTTCGGAAGCCGGCTCCACCGGTTTTTCAAATGCCGCAAAAGGGTTGTTGTCCGCCTGCTGCGCATTTTCCGCCGGTTCCTGCATCATATCCTGCGCAACGTCTTGGTGCATATCAACGTTGCCCGACTGAGAAGGCTCGCTCGCAAACACAGCCGTCCCGGCATTCTGATGCGGCGGAGCAAATCCGACCACTTCGATAGGCTCCTCAACAGGCTGTTTCTGCGGCTGCGCAGGCCTGCCCGCGGAATTGTTCATAAGATCATCCAAAGTCGAGGGCGCATCCTGGCTCGGAGAATCTTCCTGAGCCTGCTCATGCGTTTCTTCGGCCTGCTCATGCGTTTCTTCCTTGATATCGTCAGGTTCTCCCACCACAGAATAATTCTGCCCCGACATAAAATCAGGTATCTGCGGTCCTTCATCCGGTGTTTCCAATTTATCTGCGACGCATTCCTCAAAGCCGGGAGCGTCTTTTTCCATTTTCCTGAATGCGTTTCTGTCATCTTTACCCGGATTGAGCAACTCCTCATCCACCTTACCGAGATAAGATTCCTGTGGCAAAGGCTCGGTCGGGGTCGCTTCCGCCGCCTGCTCTTTTTTCGCCGCCGCCTTGAGAAGATCGACCAACGAAACTTCATCCGCATTAAGATTTTCTATATACCTCTCAACATCCTGTTCCGGATCCTCGTTTTTGACCGCCGATGCCTGCTCATCTCCGGCACCCGGATCCGCAGGCATGCCCTGCTCGGAAGGCTCACCCACAACAGAATAGTTCTGACCTTTCACGATTTCAGGAACCTTGACCCGGTCATCCGGCGTTTCCAGTTTGTCTGCAACGCATTCCTCAAATCCCGGTTTATCCTCTTCCATGGCTCTAAAAGCATCTCTGTCTTCTCTGCTTCTGTCCAAAAGGTCTTCATTGACATTGCCCAAATACGATCCGTCATGTCCGGTCTGCACGTCTGCGTTTGCCTGATCGCCCGCGCTCTTTTCAGTCAGTCTGTCGTATTCTCTGTCCAGTATCGCCTGAAATTCTTCATTTTTCTTGTTCGGAGTGTAGAATCTGTCAATCGCCTTGTCCGCACTTTCCGCATCGGCAAATCCCGATCCATTTTTCTGCCCAAGATCCTGTGCGGCATTGCGACCTGCAATGTCCTCCGCCGTATTCGGCGTGCCTGCTGCGGCATCCTGCGTCGCATTCATGCCCGTGTTTTCGGCGCGCGTTACGGCTCCTGCGCTGTTCTTACCATCTTCAACGACGGCTTCCCAGTTGAAATCTATTTCCTCGGTCTTTTCTTTTTCTTCGGACGGATAACCGTCTAAATTCCAATTGATCTCGTCAAACTTGAAATCTTTCTTCGGTTGAGCCGGCGCCTCGGCGGAGCCGCCGCTTGTACGGTTTTCCGTTTTGCGGTCGAGATTAAACATGAGATCGTCAAGTCTGCTCGTTGACGCTCCCGGTGTCGGAACTGCAAGTTCTACCTTACTTCCGCAGTTAGGACAAAATTTATCTCCTTCTTTTAACAGATGTCCGCATTCCTTACAAATCATATCTGCCTCCTGCATAGAATTATTTGAATCTATTTAATCTGTTCTTTCAGCTGATCCACAGAATAAATTCTTCCCTGCCGATCCGTAGCCGTGCTTCGGTCGACAAAATGTATCGGTGTCGTTTTCTTTTCCCCCGCAGTCTTCACCTTTTGACTCCGGTCCTCTTCTATCGGTACGGATACTTTTTCAATACCCACATCCTTCATTTTCAGCGCCCCTTTTTTCAGGGCTTCGGCCAGAGAACCCGGCTCGGAGCTTTGTTCCTGCCCGCACTCGCCGGTGTTCATTGACTTCGGTACCGGCGCAGCATTTTCCGCTTCTTGTGTAAAACCTCTTGACCGTGATCCCGATCCTTTGTTCTCCGTCTCCGCATTATAAAGCGTTTGCGCGGCGACGCTCCTGTTCAAATCTTTCAAAACCCGATCCAGCGAGTGGATTTCGCGGGGTTTTATTTCCCTTATAATCGGTTCTTCACCGTACGGCTCCTGTTGTCGTTTCGTGTTTTCTCTTCGCTCCGGAGCGATCCACCGTTTATGCGGAGGGTTCTGCCATGGACTCACCGCCCGCTTATTGGCATCCATCCACGACGGCAATTCCTCTTTGCTTTCCAGCGACGCACCCGCCCGCACCGACGATCCGGCTGCTTCCGCTACTCCGACTGCTTCCACCTTTACGGCAGGGAGGGGGTTTTCGCTTTTTCTTTCACCCTCCTCATTTTTTTTCGGAGATGCAATGCACTTCTTTATCTCTTGGATGGATTTGTCAATGTGATCCAATCTGATGTCATTGTCTTTGTCCGCCTTTTTCATATGCGTCAAAAATGCAACCGAAAGGATTACAAGAATTACGACGCCAAGCAGGATCAACAGCATCAGTGACGTGCTTGAATCCAGCATAATCACACCTACCTTACCTATATTCCATAGCATTATACAATAAATATTCTGCAAACGCAAACAAAACCTTTGGAAATTGACGGGCAATCGTATAAATCGCGTATAAACCGCCGATCCAAACCCGCAATGAACGCTCAAACCTTGCGGCAAAGCGGCACATTCCGCCAAAACACAGGACTTGCACGCCGCAGGGGCGAAAACACGGCGACGCATTTGCGGCACATTCAATCACGCAAATTCAAGAAAATCCCCCTCCAAAAATATTTATTTGGTCATTATAACACATTAAAGTGCGCCATGGCTATTATTTTTTGGCGACTTGGAATTAAAATGCCAACGTCAAAAATAGCGGTATTCAAGAACTGCCGCTCACGCATTGATTACGTACGCATTTTCGCCGGCCACTTAAACTCCGCCACAAGTATCGTTGAAAAGTCACAGTCGCTTCCCGTGATCATATAAACTGCGTACTGCTGTCGAGCAGATCTTTCCTCTTAAATACCTGTATGGACACGGTCACCATAGCAATTATAGCTACCGCGTTATATATCAAAGGCTTTATCACGAACGTTGAGTCGGTTATCAAACCCACTTTCTTCATCGCCGGAATATTCATTATGTCCATGACCATATAAACCATAGGCATGTATCTGTAAAAAGACAATGCCATGAATATTAAATCTATAAGAAATGTAATGCCCATCGCCAATAGCCCCGGGGAGAAGATGACGCTGAACATAAGGTAAAGAATGCCCATAAAGAAATATATAAATGTAAGTGAAAGCCATCCGAGCAGCATACATTGAAAGTAATCATATTTAAGAAGAAAATCAGTGCCAACACGCACAATGGCCAATACAACTTCCACAATAATGAATACAGCCGCAAAATACATGGCGGATATGAATGTGTAGCCAATCCTGTCAAGTATCCAGCGCCTCCTGCCTGTTTTAACTACCCGCTGAAGTCCAAGCTCGGGCATCAGCTGAAAAAGCGACACGACAAACATAAGCGAAAACAATAGCTGTGCTTTCATAAAATTGTAGCCCGTCGTTGTTTTGATCAATACGTCAACCCAGTCTAAATCCTCTTGTGCATTTAAAGTAATCATCCAGACAGACCCGACCCACCATAACGCAAACATGGCGACAAGCGGTATCAAAAGCCATTTCATCTTTCTATAATTCATCGTACCTCACCTTATAAATATACGCCGCCACCGCAGTGGCAACTATGAAAACGGTATAGTAAATCGAGGAGACAACCATTTCAATTACGCTATAATCCGTAAAACTCTGCATCACACTCCATATGCTGTACGGAATATTCATGATAAAAAACCACACAAAAAAGATCACCGGATACAGAACGATATACTTTGGAACGAAAAAGGTCACGGCCGCGCAAAACATCCCGTAAAGCCCTGTAACCAATGAGAAAACAATCATATATGTGATGTATGTGACATACGGATGGCTGAAAGAAAATGTCTGGAGAGCTGTCAGATACCCTCTCTCTCTGTACGCAAATGATGTTCCCCCTTGAAAGACTATATTCGAAGCAACGAAATTTAACAATAGAGCAACCAACACAACAAGAAACGGTATCAAAAATGCCACTGCGAAACGCGAAGAAATCACCTTTTTCCGGTCAGCCTTTGTCAGCATTATATTATAATATCCGCACTGCTTCTGAAGCGCAAAAGAATCTGCATACGAAAAAAGTGGATATAATGGGAATGCCCATGTCATCAGTATCTGCGGCATTCGTCCTATATGCGATGCTGAAACAAAACTTGCAAAACAGGGGTGAAAAAGATCCTTTCCGGTAGGTTTTGAAGCCCATTCGCCTGTTAGGTACCGATGAAAATTGTAAGTATAATTTTGATATAGGTCATACCCGGTAATCAAAATAAAGAACAAAAACAAGAACATAACCCTTTTTGACTTAAGTGCGGTGGACAATTCACATCTGAACATAAATGTCGACTCCTTTTGCCTTTAAGTATCATCTTACTATTTTATTCAACAACATAAGCGGACATGACCAAGACAGCCATGTCCGCCAAAAATATAGGACTTTTAGTCGTCCTGAGTCTGCCAGCGGCCACTTACGTTGTATCCTGTCAATTTATAATTATTATCCTCTGCTGTTAAAAAGACCTTGCGACCACTTGCACTTGCATATGCTCTCTGCCCATACCAACCATTGCCGCACTTCACGGTCATAAAAGGGGAAAGATTGACACCGTCTTTGGCTTCTAACCAGAAGTCGGTCAAAGCTCCTTTTCCCTCTCCCGAATGTATGAGTCTAACCCACCAACGTTTTGCGTCGATATTAGTTAGATTAGTATAACCAACATCTCCGACACATAGTCACCGGGAGAGCGGACTTAAGCATCTCCTCTGACTAAACACAGTATAAACCCGTTATTTCTTCTTGTCAATAATTTATTTTCACTGTTCATACCCCATATATACAAGATTTCATCAAACTACAGAGTATAATCACATTTTTTAGTGAGGAAATGGCAGTATGAGCTAAGTCTCTCCTGCGCCGGCGTTCATCCGAAAAAGCGAATCAACCCATTGTAAATATAGGGAAAACTTGCCTTGTAACTGTGGCGATGGCCTTTCCATGAATGAAAGATTACATTTCCTTTGTCGAACTCCCCGGAAGAGAGTTTGAATCCGCGATGTGCGGTCAGATCCTCCGCCTGTTTTTGTGTCGCCTTGTTCATGAAATCCCTGCTCCCCGACGCCGCAAAAATATATACTTTTCTTCCGCCTCTTACGGCGTTTGCTCCGGCTGCGATCCTGCGGGCGCAATCGCGACTGAGCGACTCTACGTAGCCGCCGTCATCGTAGTACATGGGCATGCTTATCGGAAGATAGTATTTGAAGCAGTCGGCATTGTTCTTCAGCGCCATCCACGTCGAACAGCCCCCCATCGAAAAACCTCCTATGGCTCTGTGTGCGCGTGATTTCACCAGACCCGCACGATCGGTCTTATCAGCATACGTCCTGTACTTCGACTCGACGATCGGTGCCAACTCTTTTACTGCCTCGGTTCCGAGATCGTCCATGGAAGCATAGTAACCCGCCGATGCGGTATATGTCATTGAAACCACTATTGTTGGGGCGATGTCTCCTTTCGCCGTCATGTTGTCCAATATATTTTTAAAAGTTCGCGGCGACATTTTGCTGCCGAGAAAAGTCTGATGATTTCCGCCGTAACCGTGCATTAAATAGAAAATATTGTATCGTGTGCGTTTTTCATTTTTGTTGTAGCCGTAAGGAGTATAGACCATTGTCCTTTTGGGCACGGCAACTTCGGAAACTCTCGCTGCGGATCTGTATACGAGCTCGTGCAATTCCCCCGGTTTGTCGCTTTCTTTTTCATAGTTTGCGGGCATTTTCCGTATTCCGCTCACTTTTTTCTTCTTTGGCACAACCGCCTGCTTTAGCTGCCGCGATGAATAATCTTTTTTAAAAACTTTGTTCACAAAAAAGAAACACCCAAAAATCGTCGTGAACAAAATCAGCAGCAGGCTGATCGACCTAATGGTGCTTCTCTTCATGTTTCTCTTCTCCCTGTTGTCCATATCCGTTTCACTTCTCGCCGGTCAGAACTCCGACTTCCGGCATAAGCTCATCCTCAATTATCTCGAGCATCCTATTGAAGTTCTTGAGTTCAGGTTCGCTAAAACGTTTTTCTATCCTTTCCGAAACAAGTCCTATATAGTCGAACATGCTTCCGTAAATATCCATGTACTTCTCGGTGGGGTAGAGATAGTACTGCCTCTTGTCGTCTTCATTTTGGATCTTTTTGACATACCCCTTTTGGATGAGTCGGTTTATTCTGTACGCCGCATTGGGTGCCGAGATATTGGCAAATGCGGCAAATCTGTTGATTGTCGGCTTTCCCAAAAGCACTATTATTTCCATGCAAAAAACTTCAAAGTATGATAAGGATGCCTTTTTCTCGTCGACAAACTCAGTCATCATCTTGGAGTACAAAAGAAGTTTGAATTTGTTGTAGATACCGGAAAAGTTATCTTTTATCATCGAGTCCCTCCGAAAACGCACATTCATTTTATAACAAATGAAAGTTTTGCCTGACAAACTATATCGTTGCCGATGCGTGCCACCGCATTCCCGAATCCCATAGGTCCCCTCTTGCTTTCTATTTCGCAGTAGAGTTCAAGGACATCACCCGGCAGCACTTCTCGCTTGAATCTGCAATTCCGTATACCTCCGAACATTGCAAGTTTCCCTTTGTTTTCTTCTTCGGAAAGTAGAGCAACCGCTCCTGTCTGCGCAAGTGCTTCAAGGACAAGAACGCCCGGCATCACAGGGTATTCGGGGAAATGACCCGTAAACTGTGGCTCATTGCCCGATACACATTTTATTCCCGTCGCCCATTTCCCCGCTTCCATATCCGTGATCTTGTCTATCATCAAAAACGGGTATCTGTGTGGGATCAATTCCTTTATCCGCTTAATATCCAACTGCATTTCAATCCTCCATCTTATACTTCTTAAGAATCAGCGAACCGTTGTGTCCGCCGAATCCAAGTGAATTCGACATCGCATATTCCCCTTTTATTTTGTCGCTCTTGTTGGGGAGAATGTTGAGATCGCAATCCTCATCAAACACCTTGTACCCTACGGTCGGCGGCGCAACGTCGTTTTGCAGAGCCTTTGCGGTTATGATGGCTTCCAGCGCGCCGCTTGCACCAAGCGTATGCCCCATCATGGATTTGCTTGAGGATATCTTCAGCTTTCCGGCATGCTCGCCAAAGGCTTTCTTGATCGCCAGAGTCTCACATTTGTCGTTCATCGGTGTTCCCGTTCCGTGAGCGTTGATGTAGCAGATGTCTTCCGCTGAAATACCTGCGTCGGAGATGGCGCTTGCCATAGCCATTGACGCCCCTCTTCCGTCTTCAAGCGGTGCGGTAATGTGATTGGCATCGCAGCTGACTCCGTATCCGACTATTTCTCCAAGAATTTTCGCACCTCTCTTCTTTGCATGTTCATGCTCTTCCAAAATCATGACGCCTGCTCCTTCTCCCATGACAAAGCCTGCCCGCTCTTTGTCAAAAGGTATGGATGCTCTCTTCGGATCGCTTGCTTCCGAAAGCGCACGCATGGCCGTGAATCCGCCTATCCCAAATTCGGTTATGCAACTTTCACTTCCGCCCGCCGCCATGACTTCGGCATATCCGTCTCTGATTGAGCGGAACGCTTCGCCTATTGAGTTTGTCGCCGAAGCGCATGCGGTCACGGTGCAGATGCAACTTCCCATGAATCCGAACCTTATAGCTATCAAGCCCGCTGCCATGTTGGTTATTGCCATAGGAACAAACAGTGGCGACACCCTGTCAAAGCCTCTCTTTATTCCCCTATAATGTTCTTCCTCTATTACATCCAGCCCTCCGATTCCGCTTGAGACGGCGACGCCGCATCTTCCGACATCTTCATCCTCTATCTTGATTCCGCTCTGCTCGATGGCTTCAAGCGCCGCCCCTGTCGCAAGCTGCGTAAACCTTGCGCTGCGTCTGGCTTCCATCTTATCCATAAAATCCGTCGGATCGAAATTCTTGACAGGCGCCGCAACGCTTACCTTCATTTCGGTCTCGGAAAACGGTTCCAATTTCTCTATTCCGCAAACTCCGTCAAGGGCGTTTTCCCACATCTGCTGTGTGTTTGCGCCTATTGCGGAAATTGCTCCCATTCCTGTTATCACAACTCTTCTTCGCATTTTTTCCTCTCCGTCTCCGTCGTGTTTCTCGTGCACATTCCGGTGCCGCGCACGGGCATCCATCCTATTTTGCATGAATATTTCTCCATGGCACAAAATCCGTCCTGCCTGTCCTACATGCACATTCCGCCGTCGATGCACAGAACCTGTCCCGTAATATATCCCGCTTCCTTTGAAGCGAAAAATCTCACGGTATTTGCGACATCCTCAGTGGATCCCACCCTTTTAAGCGGTATGTTTTCGCACATTTCTCCCAGAGTCCGCTCATCCATCGCCTCCGTCATGTCCGTTGCGATAAATCCCGGTGCAACGGCATTTACGGTAATATTCCTGCTCGCAAGCTCACGCGCCGCCGTCTTTGTCATCCCGATGAGACCCGCTTTGCTTGCGGCATAGTTGGCCTGTCCCGCATTTCCAAGTATGCCCGAAACCGACGCCATGTTCACGATACGCCCGTAGCGCTTCTTCATCATCACTTTGGCGACAAGCTTCATGAGCAAAAACGGCGCACGCAGGTTGACTGAAACCACCTCGTCAAAATCCGAAATGTCCATTCTCAACATGAGATTGTCTCTGGTTATCCCGGCGTTATTCACAAGTATATCGATCCTGCCGAACTTCTCCACGGTCTCCTTTACAAGTCGTTCGCAGTCCTGTGGCAGGGCAACGTCTGCACGTACCACAAGGGTTTCAACGCCTTTTTCCGCACAAAGCTGCGCCGTCTGCTCTGCCTTTGCGGCGTTCCCCGCATAATTGATCACGACATTTCTTCCGCTTTCTGCCATGGCAAGCGCCACCGCTCTTCCGATTCCTCTGCCCCCGCCGGTTATCAACGCCACTTCTCTATCCATTGTTCCGCCTTTCCTATATCCTCAACATTTTCCACGGTTATTACCTCAATTTCCCTACAAGTTTTTTTCACAAAACCCGACAAAGCCTTTCCCGGTCCGATTTCTATGATCTTTTCAATCCCGCACTCACGTATATATCTTATGCTATCGTCAAAATACACGCTACTGTACACCTGTCTCGCAAGCAAATCTTCAATATCCTCATCCACATTCTTTGCTCTACCGATGCAGTTGAATATGACGGGGAAGTTCATCTCACCGAAGTTGACAGTTTTGAATTTATCTCTCAACTCGTCTCCAACCGATTTCATATACGATGTGTGAAACGGTCCGCTTACGGGAAGTCTCATCGTGCGTTTTGCGCCTGCCTCTTTGGCAAGCCTTTCCGCTTCCGAAACACCTTGTTCGCTTCCCGACAGTACTATCTGCCCGGGGCAATTGTAATTTGCGGCTTCCACCGTTCCCATAGCGGAGGCTTTTTTGCAGACCGACAGCACCGCTTCCCTATCAAGACCAAGCACCGCACTCATAACGGTATCGATTCCTTCAGATGCCTTTGCCATGCAATCGGCTCTGAACTGTATCAGCTCAAGAGCTTCCTTATCCGCAAAAACTCCCGATGCGGTCAATGCTGAATATTCGCCAAGGCTCAAGCCCGCGGCCAGATTAGGACTTAGCCCCATGCTCTCCAGCACTCTGTAAACACCTACCCCAAAAGCCAGCAACACAGGCTGCGCATTCACCGTATCTTTCAGCGCTTCCTCCGGACCCTCAAATGCGATCCGCCTCTGCTTCTCCGGCAAAAGATCGAAGACCTTTTTGAACTCCGGGAATGTTTCGTAAAGATCCTTTCCCATACCCGTTTTCTGGCTTCCCTGCCCCGCAAACAGAACACCTATGCCACCGGATTTTCTTTTTTCGCATAAATTTAGATCGCTCATGCCAAAACCTCCTCCATTTTAATTCTTTCAAAGCGCATATACTTACGGCGCAATTTCTTTCATCAATGCTTTTACGGTCGTCATCGAACTTACCCGTCCGACGTTGCTTCCGGAAAAAAACAGTCCGTTTTCCCAGTCTCCGTAGAATCCCGCTTCCAGCGCCGCATTGATGCAATACGGCGTTGTCTTGGGATCACAGGTCACTATACAATCCATGCATCTCTTGGGCGGAATACGCACCGCCAGTTTCAATTTTTCTATGATGGGACTGTCCAATGCCCTGCCCGGCATACCAACCGGACTTGTTATCAATACGACATCCTCTTCCTTTGCCGACAATATCCTGTCTTTGTACGCCTGCGTAGCATCGCATTCCTCGGTAGCGATAAATCTGGTCGCAATCTGTGCTCCGGCAGCTCCGTCTTTCTGAAGAGTACGCACATCATCGGCAGTAAAAACGCCGCCTGCGCCAAATACGGGAACTCCCTCCGAAACTCCTGCAACTTCGTTTACTATTTCATTGAGGTTCTGTGTTTTTCCGTTGAGAAGTTCCTCTTTTTTAAAGCCCAGATGACCTCCGGCTTTGCTGCCCTCAACCACCAGAAAATCCGGTTTTCTTCCTTCTCGGGTTTCCCATGTTTTCATTATGAGATTGCAGGCTCTCTTACTCGATACGATAGGAGCTATAAGAACCTTTTCCGTAACAAGCTCCGGCAAATTCAGCGGCAGCCCGGCTCCCGAAATCACAGCATCTATGCCCGCTTCCACAGCGCCTTTTACCATTTCCACAAAATTTCTAGTGGCAACCATCGCATTGATCGCTATCAGTCCTCTGCCGCTTGCAATTTCCTTGGCTTTCGCAATTTCTTTTTTCAGAGCGCGCAGGTTTGCAGCCGCGGTGTCAATCCAAAAATCAGATTCCCTAAAGCCTATGTTGGCCGTGGATATGACTCCTACACCACCCTCACGAGCCACGGCTCCCGCAAGATTTCCCAGAGATATTCCCACTCCCATGCCGCCTTGGATTATGGGTGCGGAAAGCTTATCTAAGAGTGTCTTCATAGTTGTTCACCAGCTCATCCAGAATTTCAGAAAGAGGTCTGATTTCCTTTACCATGGAAGCCACCTGACCGGCCATAAGCGAGCCGTTCTTGACATCACCCTCATGCACGGCTTTTCTGAGTGCACCGAGCGTGAATTTTTCAAGTTCCATCTTATCAGCACCGCCATGCTCCATCTTGAGATATTCTCTCGACATCGGATTTTTAAGAATCCTTACGGGCGCCCCCACGCTTCTTCCCGTAACGACCGTGTCGTTGTCCTTTGCTTTCAATATGGCATTTTTGTAATTCTCGTGGATAGGACATTCCTCACTGCTCAAAAGCAGAGTTCCCAACTGCACTCCGGATGCGCCGAGGATAAAGACAGCCGCCATCTGTTTTCCTGTGGCTATGCCTCCCGCTGCGATCACAGGAAGATCTGTCACTTCCACTATTTGCGGCAACAGTACCAGCGTAGTCAGTTCGCCGACATGACCGCCGCTTTCGCATCCTTCTGCTATAAATCCGGAAACCCCCAGAGATTCAAGTCTGCGCGCAAGCGCAACCGAAGATACCACGGGAAAAATCTTGATCCCCGCTTTTTTCCACATATCTACGTATTTCCCGGGGTTTCCTGCACCGGTCGTGACCAGAGAAACCTTTTCTCGTGCGATAAGTTCCGCCATCGCGTCGGCGCACGGATTCATGAGCATTATATTCACTCCAAAGGGATTGTCCGTGTTCTTTTTGCATACGTGAATCTCCTTTTCAAGAGCTTCCGTATCCATTCCGCCCGCTCCTATGATCCCCATCGCACCTGCGTTTGAAACCGCAGCAGCAAATTCTCCTGTCGCCACATTAGCCATTCCACCCTGAAAAATCGGATACTTGATCCCAAACATCTTTTCTATCGTCATACTACTCTCCTATACTCCTGCCGTATTTTCCCTGCATTCTTCCCAAACACTTTACCGCACGTCTCCTCATCCAACGGTAAACAGCGCGCTTCCATAAGTCAATCCGGCGCCGAAACCGCAGGCGATAGCTCTCATTCCTCTCTCGAGCAGTCCTTTTTCCAACATCTCCGCCATGCATATCGCAACACTGGCTCCCGATGTGTTCCCATACCTTTGTACGTTCTCAAATATCTTTCCGGGCGGTATTTTCAACTTTGCCGCGGCGCTGTGTATAATTCTGTGATTTGCCTGATGCAGTATAAATGCATCTATTTCCGAAACTTCCCTGCCCGCAAGCCTCATCACGGCATTTATGGTTTCGGGAACCTTGTTTACCGCAAATCTGTAAACTTCCTGCCCTTTCATGGTGATTGCGGGATTGAACCTATCGCAGTACAAAACATCATCGCTGTACTCGTTACCGGAAATGGAATAGAACTCACCGCCTCGGTCTTCTTTCAGTATCAGTGCTCCCGCACCGTCACCGAAAAGAACACATGTCCCCCTGTCCTTCATGTTCAGAAGCGGAGAAAGCTTTTCGCTGCCTATGGCAAGAACACATTTGGCATTTCCGCTCGCCAGCATCGACCTTGCTACGGTAAGACCGTACACAAAACCCGAGCATGCGGCATTGATATCAAGGCACATCGCATCTTGTCCAATCCCCAGTCTTTTCGCCACTCCGCAGGAAACCGACGGTGTCGCATAGTCGGGTGTCAAAGTGCATACCAAAACCAGATCTATTTCCGATGCCCGGATCCCGCTGTTCTCAATGGCCTCTGCGCCGGCTTCCGCCGCCATGTCGAGGTTTGTCTTATTGCGGGCGAAAAATCTGCTTTCTATCCCCGTCTTTTCCCTTATCCATTCATCGCTTGTTTCCACCAACTTTTCAAGGTCAAAATTGGTGACCTTTTCGTCTCCCTGAGAAATCCCATGGCCTAAAATCTTAATTCCTGACATCTATTTTTCCCATATTCCTGAGTTTCTTGTATCTTCTCTTCAACAAATCTTTTTCAGACAGCGCAAGCAACTCTTTCAACTCACGCTCCAAAACTCTGTCTATTCTCTTGTAGAGAATGCGTCTCCCGTCCTCGTCCATAACATCAGGTTCGGGAATTACCTCATCGCATGCACCCAGAGCAAGCAGGTCTTCAGCGGTGAGTTTCATTGCAGTTGCCGCCTCTTCCCATCGCTCGGCATCGTGCCACAGTATGCTGGCAAAGCCTTCCGGTGAAAGTATCGAAAAAATGCTGTTTTCCAACATTATTCGTCTGTCCGAGGTAGCAATGGCTAGAGCTCCGCCGCTACCACCCTCTCCGATAAAAAACGTTATCGTGGGTACTTGGAGCATGCTCATCACCTGTATGCACTTTGCGATGGCCTGTCCCTGTCCTCTTTCCTCCGCTTCCTTTCCGGGGTATGCGCCCGGCGTGTCAACGAAAGTTATGACCGGTCTGTGAAACTTCTCCGCCTGCAACATCAACCTTATGGCTTTCCTGTAGCCCTCGGGATTGGGCATCCCAAAGCGGCAGGCCATATTTTCTTCGACGTTTCTGCCCTTTTGCTGGCCTATGACGGTAACCGGCATCCCCCTGTAGCTTCCGATTCCTCCGATTATGCTCTTGTCCTCGCCGAAAACTCCGTCACCCGAAAGCTCCGTAAAGTCATCAAATATCCCACTGATATACTCGTTCGCTCTAGGTCTTGACGGGCTTCTTGCCAACTTCACTCTTTCGCCCGCCGTCAAAACTTCTTTCATCAAAACTCGCCTCTTCCTCTTTATACCTTTCGACGCCTATGCAGCACTAACAACCTGCTCAAAGTTTCTTTCATCTCCGAACGCTTAACTATTGCATCCACAAAGCCGTGCTCCCGCTGAAATTCCGCACTTTGAAATCCCTCAGGAAGTTTCTCTCCTATGGTCTGTTCGATGACCCTCGGCCCCGCAAATCCGATCAGAGCCCCCGGTTCTGCCAATATGACGTCTCCCAAGCTTGCAAAGCTTGCCGTCACACCTCCGGTGGTAGGATTGGTGAGAACGGAGATGTATACAAGACCCGCTTTTGAGTGTTTTCCGAACGCAGCACTCGTCTTTGCCATCTGCATAAGTGACAGGATACCTTCCTGCATCCTTGCGCCTCCCGATGCGGAAAACGTTATTATGGGGAGTTTTTTCCTCGTCGCATACTCGCACGCTCTTGTAATTTTCTCCCCCACCGCAGTTCCCATGCTCGCCATCAGGAAATGACTGTCCATCACGCACAGAACCGCCTTTTCTCCGCCAATTCTGCATGTTCCGGTCATGACAGCTTCTTTAAGCCCCGTCTTTTTGCGTGCCTGCCGCAGCTTATCGTCATATTCCGGAAAATCAAGAGGATTTTCTCCGCTCAAAGATCTTGAGATCTCTCTGAACGTATTCTTGTCCGCGATCATTGCGATGCGCATCCTTGCTGAGATCTTGCCGTAGTGACCGCATCCGGGGCAAACGAAGTCATTCTCCTTCAATATGCTTTTGGTATACTTGTTTCCGCATCTTTTGCACTGAAAAATCTTCTCCGCATCTTTTTGTGAATTCTGCGCCGGCGGTCGGATTATACCGTTTATGGCGTGGAGCAGATTTTTTCTTTCACTGAATGGATTCATCCTTACCTCCCGCTTTCTCGTACAGCCTCAAAAGCTCATCCAAATTATTATCCATGAATCCCGTGTTGTAGTTGCCTCTTAGAAACTCCTGATTGTACATGATCAGATGCTGAATCGGCAAAGTCGTCCTGACTCCCTTGATAATGGTTTCCTCCAGCGCCCTTCTCATTCTTCTGATAGCTATGAGTCTGGTGCTGCCATGAACGATTATCTTTGCCGCCATGGAATCGTAGAACGGACTTATGTCACAGCCGCTGTACAGACCGCTCTCCACTCTGACCTGATTTCCGAGAGGAAAATGCAGAAAGCTTATATGACCGGGGTTCGGCGCAAAATTGCTGAAGATATCCTCCGCGTTTATCCTGCATTCTATAGCATGCCCCTTGAAAGTTATCTGATCCTGCTTGATCTCAAGCGGCAGACCCGATGCGATTCTCAGTTGCTCTTTCACTATGTTTATTCCGGTTATCATCTCCGTTATCGGATGTTCTACCTGAAGCCTTGTATTCATCTCGATAAAATAGTAATTGTCGCCGTCCACTATAAATTCAACGGTTCCCGCATTCTCATATCCGCACGCCTCGGCAGCCTTGACCGCATCTTTTCCCATGGCGTTTCGCATTTCTTCCGAAAGGCTGAAATCCGGCGCTTCTTCAAGCATCTTCTGATTCCGGCGCTGTATGGAACAGTTCCTCTCCCCTAGGTGCACCGTATTTCCGAAGCTGTCCGCAAGAATTTGAAATTCAACATGTCTGGGGTTTTTCACAAGCTTTTCCACGTAAACATCGCCGTCACCGAAACATTTCTCGGCTTCCATGGACGCCCCGTTATAGGCGTTCTCCACTTCTTCCGGGCTTTCAGCTATGCGCATTCCCCTTCCGCCGCCTCCGGCGGAAGCCTTGATGAGTATCGGAAATCCCGTTTCCTCTGCGACTTTCTTGGCCTCTTCCACGTCTTTTACAGGACCGTCGGAACCCGGCACCACGGGAACTCCCGCGGCTTTCATCGTACGCTTGGCTTCAGCTTTATCGCCCAATTTTGAGATCACCTCGGGAGACGGACCGATAAACTTTATGTGCTCTTCCCCGCATATACGCGCAAATTCCGCATTCTCGGACAAAAAACCGAATCCGGGGTGAATCGCATCGCAATCGGTGTTCCTTGCGGCTTCGATTATATTTCCGATGTTAAGATAGCTCTTTGACGAAGCGGGTTCTCCTATGCACACGGCTCTGTCTGCGAGCATCACGTGCAGCGAACCCGAGTCCGCCTGAGAGTACACGGCGACATTTCCGACGGAATTGTCTTTGCACTCCCTTATGATACGAGCCGCAATTTCGCCCCTGTTTGCTATAAGGACGCGCTTCAGCATTTTTCCACCTCAAATATTTCCATACCGAAGTCGACCATCTCTCCGTCAACTCCCATTATGTTCTTTACAACAAGATCGTAAGGCGCTTTTATCTCATTCATCACCTTCATTGCCTCTATTATGCAAAGGGGTTCACCCTCTTTGATTTCCTTTCCTATTTCGGCAAAAGGTTCGCTGTCGGGCGCCGCCGCCCTGTAGAACACACCTACGAGCGGCGCTTTTATCTTCAGAACGTCCTCATCCTCGGAATTGGGGGACGACCCGGTGTTTCCTCTCTGTACATCCAAACCGCACTGCGAAGTGCTTCGGGGCGCATCGTTTTGAACCGCCCCGTCATGCGGCAAGTCGCTTCCGATCATACTTTTCTGCGTTGCGTTGCCCGATGTTCCCGGGTTAGCATTGCCTTTTTCAAGTCTCAAACGTCCCTCGGAGTCCTCATATTCGAGTAGCGATATGTCGGCAGCCTGAAATTTTTCGATCAGTTGAAATATCTCTCTGTTTTTCATATTTATTCCTAATGTTTCATAACCACTGCAAAGGCTGTGCTTCGCCGCTCCGCCACACGGGGAAACTTGCGAGCACAGATACCAAACGGTGGCTGCCGGAGGTTCGCGTTCTCAATTTTTCGGCCGGCGAACCTCCGAAGCCGGGAGTTCTCCCGGCCCGGTGAGCCCAAGACGGGCTTACCGGGCAGCCACTTCACTATTTCTGATATTTCTCAACGCAGTCAACGATATTCTGAACGGTCTTCATGTTTCCCAGTTCCTCATCCGGGATTTTGATATCAAACGCCTCTTCAAGCGCCATCACAAGCTCAACCGCATCAAGCGAGTCTATCGAAAGATCCTCGGCTATCGTTGCCTCAGGCGTAATCTTGTCTTCGTCACAACTCAAAGTGTCAACCATAATCTGTTTGATTTTTTCAAAATTCATTTTCATAACCTCCATGCTTTGCCTTACTTCAAGACTTTATTTAAAAAATTTTAATTAAATATTTTTAGGTATCATAGCAAAACTATCTTTCGCTGTCAAACAAAATTTTTGTCAGGACGGTTGTCATTGGGAAAAAGCATGTTATGTGTTAGAATGTGTTTATGGATTTAGAAAGGCGGGAACTGATGAACAGCATGGAGAATGATTCAAAAACACTGAACTACAAAAATAATGTCCCCCTCCCTTCTGCGCCTATTGAGAAACAGCAATTTCAGGAATCTCCCAACTACAAATTTTCCTGCATCGAATTGTTTGCCGGTGCAGGTGGTCTTGCGTTAGGCCTTGAAAAAGCGGGGTTCTTTGAATTGGGTCTTATAGAGTTTGATAAAGATGCCGCAAACACATTGAAGAAAAATAGACCTAACTGGAATATCATATGTGAAGATATTTCTAATGTGTCGCCGTTGAATCTTGAAGAATTCTTTTCTGTAAAAAAGGGAGAGCTTGATTTGTTGTCCGGAGGTGCTCCTTGTCAATCTTTCTCCTATGCAGGAAAACGCTTAGGATTGGAAGACGCAAGAGGTACGTTATTTTATCATTATGCGAAATTCTTGAAGCAACTTTCTCCCAAGATGTTTCTGTTTGAAAACGTAAAAGGACTGTTGACCCACAACAACGGTGAAACCTATAAGACAATCTTAAATATATTTGAATCCGAGGGTTACACTATCTGTAAAAAAGTTCTTAATGCTTGGAATTATGGTGTCGCACAAAAAAGAGAACGACTGTTTACCATTGGCATAAGAAATGATTTAGTCTCTAAAATTGAGTTTGAATTTCCGAAGCCACATAAATATAAACCCGTTCTAAAGGACGTTCTGAATAATGTTCCAAAAGGTCCCGGCACTCCCTATGGAGAGAATAAGCGTAAACTCTTTGAACTTGTTCCTCCCGGTGGAAATTGGCGAGATATAGATCCCAAACTGGCAAAAGACTACATGAAAAGTTGCTGGAATATGGGCGGCGGTCGTACAGGTATATTGAGACGTCTAAGTATGGACGAACCGGCCTTAACGATTTTGACTTCTCCATCACAAAAGCAGACCGAACGATGCCACCCTCTTGAACCAAGACCTTTCACGGTAAGGGAAAACGCAAGATGTCAAAGCTTCCCGGATTCATGGGAATTTTCCGGAAATGTCACTTCTCAATATAAGCAAGTCGGCAATGCGGTACCCGTAAATCTGGCATATGAGATAGGAATAGAAATAAAAAAAGGATTGGAGAGCATCCAATGTGGAACCTGAATTACATATCTGAGGAAAATTTTAAAAAACATGTGAAGGATACAATAGAAAAATATGGAGAAAAACTAAGACCTTTTAATCTGAACAGACTTAATAAAAATTTATTGGATCCCATAAAGTTAATTTTTGATAAAACAGTTTATCAATCCACTTGGAAAGAAATTATCGGCAACGAGGTTTTCAGACAGCGAGATAAATCCAATAATAACGATATAGGATATTTTCATCAAGGTATTTTCCGGTATATGGAGCATTGCGAAGTTCCCCAAAACGGTGAACAAGGTGGTTGGGACGTTATTTTCAGAAACGAAAAAGGCATAGAAATACCGGAAGCCGGAATTGTCCATACTGTCTACGTTGAAATGAAAAACAAACATAACACCATGAATTCTGCATCAGCAGGCAAAACTTTTATTAAAATGCAAAACCAATTACTGAATGATGATGACTGCGCCTGTTTTTTGGTTGAGGCCATCGCACAACGCTCTCAAAACATTAGATGGGATACTACCGTAGATAAGAAAAAAGTAGGACATAAGCTTATACGGCGCGTGAGTATTGATCGCTTTTATGAGATGGTCACAGGAGACGAAGACGCCTTTTATAAAATGTGCATGATTTTACCGGGTGTTATTGAGACGGCCGTTCAATCTATGAGCCCCCAAATTTTTCCGACAGATACAGCTTATGATGAGTTGATAGAATGGGCAAATAATCTCGATGCAGATACGGGTGAAGCATCTATCGCCATGGCAATATACATGTTGGGATTTAGCCGGTACAATGGGTTCTACTGATGAAAAAGCATGCTATAATTCCAATTTTCATACCTCATCTGGGTTGCCGCCACGACTGCATATTCTGCAATCAAAAGGCCATAACCGCAAAACAGAACCCTCTGACGCTCAATGATATGAGAAACACCATCGATACGTGGCTGACAACATTGTCCAAGATTCCCACGGTGGAGGTTGCGTTTTACGGCGGAAGCTTTACCGCAATTCCGATCGAAATGCAAAATGAATATCTGCGGGTCGCTTTGCACTACAAAAAGCTCGGAAAAATCGACAAGATCCATCTTTCTACGCGCCCCGATGCCATAAATGAAGAAATTCTCGACAACCTGAAATACTACGGAGTGGACACGATTGAACTCGGCGTCCAGTCTTTCGACGAAAAAGTGCTTCGCCTCAGTAAGCGCGGACACAATGCAGACGCTGTGTATGAAAGCGCAAGCATGATAAAGGCATACGACTTTGAACTCGGCATTCAGTTGATGATAGGGCTTCCCGGCGACAGTCCGGAAGCCTGCCTGTTTTCAGCCCGCGAAACGGTAAAAGTAGCTCCCCGTATCGCGCGTCTTTATCCCACCGTCGTCATTGAAAACACCGAGCTGTACGATAAATGCCTGGACGGTTCCTACTCTCCCCTCACAGAAGAAGAGGCGATTTTCAGAACCAAAGAAATGTATAAAATTATAGACTCGGCGGGGATCAAGATTATTCGTGTGGGTCTTAAGTCAAGCGATCTTATCGCACCCGAGGCTCTCATAGGCGGAGGCTCGTTTCATCCTGCCTTCCGCCAGTTGGTCGAGGGGCAGATAGCCAAAGAAATTATAGAAGAACAGCTGCCTTCCGTCCGAAACCACACGCCTGAACCCATCAAAATCAACGTATATTCCAATGCGCATTCCTTTTCCGACATGATAGGTAATTCTTCATGCAACAAGAAATATTTCCTTGAAAAATACCCCCATCTTGATTTATCATATAGATTGTCGGACTCCCTGAAAGATGGTGAGTTTTTAGTGAAAATAAAAGAGCAAAGCCACCTGCCGTTGACGGACACTTCTATTCAATCGGCCGGCGGATATTTTTACTCAAAAGGAAAACACTTAAGCAAGAAAGGTTGTATAGCTATGGAAGACAATAAAAAGGCGGTGGTGACCGTCATCGGAAAAGATACAGTCGGCATCCTCGCAAACGTGTCGGGCGCAGTCGCCGCTGCAAACGCCAATGTGATAGAAGTCTCACAGAGCGTGCTTGAAGGCTTTTTCTGCATGATTATGATGATCAATATTTCGGATGCCACACAAGGCGTTGAGGAATTGAAGCAGAACATAGCCGCTTCCGTGCCGAACATGAAAGTTCACCTCATGCACGAAGACATTTTCAACTCCATGCACAGAATTTAGGAGGGGTTTTTTATGATAAATATCCATGACATCATGGAAACCGTGACCATGATTCAGAATGAAAATCTAGATATACGAACAATCACCATGGGGATCTCGCTCATAGACTGCGCCGATTCCGATGTAAAAACATCTTGCAAAAAGGTATACGAAAAAATTTACAAAAAAGCGGAGAATCTGGTTACGGTGGGCGAGAAAATCGAAAAAAAATACGGTATTCCCATAGTGAACAAGCGAATATCCGTAACCCCCATCTCTCTTCTTGCGGGAGTCAGCGGCGGCGATCCCGTCCTGTACGCCAAAACTCTTGACAAAGTCGCGTCAGACGTAGGAGTGAATTTTATAGGGGGATATTCCGCCCTCGTCCAAAAAGGATTCAGCGCCGGAGACAAAGAACTGATCGATTCCATTCCGGAAGCTCTGTCCACAACGCAGCTGGTATGCTCCTCGGTAAATATCGGTTCCACCAAAGCGGGAATCAATATGGACGCCGTGAAATCCATGGGGAAAACTATAAAAAAAACAGCTTGGGAAACACGCAAAAAACAGTGCATAGGTGCGGCGAAACTGGTGGTTTTCTGCAATGCCGTGGAGGACAATCCTTTCATGGCGGGAGCATTCCACGGACTGAGCGAACCCGACACCGTAATAAGCGTCGGCGTTTCCGGCCCGGGAGTCGTACGATCCGTGCTTTCCAAGATGCCCGATGATGCGCCGCTTGATGTTGTGGCGGAAGAAATCAAAAAAACCGCATTCAAGATCACCAGAGTCGGTCAACTTGTGGGAAGTGAAGCCGCCGAAAAACTTGGCGTTCAGTTCGGTATAATAGATTTATCTCTTGCACCCACTCCCGCCGTCGGCGATTCCGTGGCGCACATATTGGAAGAAATAGGTCTTGAGCAATGCGGAACCCACGGAACAACCGCCGCGCTAGCCATGCTCAACGATGCCGTGAAAAAAGGCGGACTTATGGCAAGCGGCAGCGTCGGAGGCCTGTCGGGGGCTTTCATACCCGTCACAGAGGATGCCGGCATGATAGCCGCCGCTCGGTCGGGCTGCCTTTCAATAGAAAAGCTTGAGGCGATGACCGCCGTGTGCTCGGTCGGGCTTGACATGATAGTCATCCCGGAAAGCACTCCCGCCGAAACCATATCCGCCATCATAGCGGACGAGGCTGCAATCGGCATGGTCAATTACAAGACGACCGCCGTCAGAGTCATCCCCGCAATAGATGTTCCTGACGGTGAAGAACTCGATTTCGGCGGACTTCTCGGAAGCGGTCCCGTAATGAAAATCCGTGACAAGTCCTCAGCCAAAATGATCAACCGCGGAGGCAGGATACCCGCGCCTCTGCAAAGTTTGAAAAACTGAATTCAATTTAATAGGGGAGTCACGGTTCGATTTTATGTCCATGACTCCCCTATTCTTATTCAATTCGGCAACTCAACCGAAAATAATTTCGAGATTGTTCCCGTGGCAGCCGACTCCCACTTTTGTATATCTTGGATCCAAGAGGTAATCTCTGCTCATTGTTCTCCCATACTCATCTTTTGATTCATTATAAAGTTTATTTATATTCTCAAAAGGAAAAGGGTCTATTCCTGACGTATATGACTCACGGATTTCTCCGAACACCTCACTTTCCCCCGCCATCTCCGGGAATTCAGAATGTGAACTTCTAGAATATCTGTCCGCTCCTTTAACCCGATCTCGTGCCAGTTCACCCGCTTTTTTATCCTTTCCCAGCATCGGCCGATTATTTATCCCTTTTAGGTTGTTTGCATTTGCCCTTGATCTTATACCATTTATGAAATCCACCATCAGATCTTCAAAGTCATTCTTCTCACTTTCGTTCGATAAAATCCTATAAGCTGAATCCGATTTCATTGTTCTTCCGGCAATTATGGCGATTACTCTATTGTCATCATACTTATCGACAAAAGGTTTCGCACTTATAAATTCACTATACCCAAAATTTTGGCATATTTCCCCTTCTTCTATCCGGATTTCTTTTCTCGTTCCCGTTTTATTCTCGACAAAGCTATGCTCATACCGGAATCCGGTGGCATTCGTATATATACTAAATACCTTTCCGCCATAAAAGCTTATGCAAAGCAAATTCCCTTGATTTGAATATGCATTGTATACATGCCATGTTAACATATTGTCGGTTTTCTTGATTTCGTAATTCTTTCCTAATTTTTTTTTCGACATCCGTCATGCTTTCATCAATTTTTATCGTTTTACCATATACCGTGACCGAGGCGGAGAGATTGTCAGGTTGTGTGTTGCTCACAGGATTCTTCACCGATCTCTTGTGCGCCTTCGTTTTCCTTATAGTAAATTTTACGGCTCTCGAGAACTTACCCTTTCTCTTTGCGATTCCCCGCACCTTTATATATGAAGTCATCGGTTTTTCAAACTTAAGAATCACTGAAGTTCTTTTCAAGGTTCGTGACTTTCTCCACTTTTTCCCCTTCTTTATAAATACCTGATATTTACGGGCACCCTTGCTCTTTCTCCACGATGCCTTGAGAGTCTGACGATATACCCGCACCTTAAGGTTCTTGACTTTAGTCGCTGTTTTTCTTGCGGCACTTACATCCTGTGCAGTAAAAAATCCCATAAATATCAATCCTATGATCATAACAACGACCATAGCCGATACATACGTTTTATTCCGCATCCCCATCTTCATATTGATTACCTTCACTTTCCTTTTTCTATCTTTCACACTCACACACGTACTCTCATTTCTTACTTTTAGGGAGTTTTAATATTAAAAGCAGGAAATATATTTTACGGTTTTATCCGAGATGCATACCCTATTCACCGGAACTTTTTTTGCAAAAGTTGGTTTTAAAGGCTTTGCCCCTTGAATAATTCACGTTGATTTGAACGGACAGATTGTATCATGTATTCAAAAAAATAACAACCTCTCTGCATATTTAAATATGCTTTTTTGAGAAAATGCTTTTCTCGAACGAGAATTATTACCGCTTAAGTCTATCCATGACGCATATCCCGAAATGCTTTTGGCGAACACAAATTATGAAGCATAAGTGATTAAAAGCATTGACGTCTACATTACACCATGTTAGAGTTTGTTTATAGGTTATTGAATTAGAGTCAGGAGGGTTCCGAAATGAAATCTATTCTTAAAGGATTGAGAGCGGCGGCGATTATGCTCTGCCTGTTTATGGTCTTTGACCTGCTGGTTTACCACAAACTGAATCTGATTTCCAATCTTCTGCTTATTGCGCTCGGACTGGTTTTCATAATTCCGTTGACTTTGTGGGAAGCCCGTGTTGCAAAAGCCGACGAAGCCGACCGACAAAATGCGGAAATCAAAAAATCCTCGGCGGAGCCCGAGGCAAGCAGGCTCAAGGCGGAGAGCGGCAAGTAGCATCAATGCCGGGCGGATATGCAAAGAGGAGAACTTAAAAGCCCCTGTGAATGCGTATTGTACGATTCACAGGGGGCTTTTTGATTTCGGTGTATACATCATGCGCCGGCGGGCTCGCATACGCAATATGCACTGCCGGATCGTGTAAACATTATTTGCCGGCGGCTCGCATAAGCATTCTGCGCCGGCGGGCTGCGTGAACATTGTGAGCTGCCGAGCCTGCCGTCAATGGCGCGTCTTGTCTCTCATTATATTGTACTTGTTCATCTTTTGGTAAAGCGTCTTTCTTGAGATCCCCATTATCCTCGCCGTCGCCGCTATGTTCCAGTCGTGCTGCGCAAGAAGACCCAGTATATACTCCATCTCAAACTTGTTTTTCGACTCCATATAACTTCCCGGGGTCTCATCGCCTTTTATCCGCAGATCTCCCTGATCCGTGTCTTCCGAAAGATTCTTTATCTCGCTCGGCAAGTTTCCTTTGTTGAGAATACCGTCAAGTGAAAGAACCACGAGTCTCTCCGTTATATTACGAAGTTCGCGTACATTCCCCGGCCAATCATATTCCTTGAGCGCTTCAAGCAGATCCTCGTTCACATGCTTGATGGATTTATTCATGTCAGCCGCAAATTTGCCGACAAAGTAGTGGAAAAGAAGCGGAATATCTTCTTTTCTCTCGCGAAGCGGTGACATCTCAAGCGGAATTATATTGATTCTGTAATACAGATCCTCACGGAAGTTTCCCTTTCTTACTTCCTCTTTAAGATCTCTGTTGGTTGCGGTTATAAGCCTGAAATCGCTGCTTATGGTTCTCTCGCCCCCGACTCTCTCGAAAGTCTTTTCCTGCAAAACCCGTAAAAGCTTAACCTGCATATTCAGGCTGAGCTCGCCGATCTCGTCGAAAAACAACGTGCCACCGTGGGCTCTTTCAAATCTGCCTATGTGTGTCTTGTCGGCTCCTGTGTATGCGCCTTTCTCACTACCGAACAGCTCCGTTTCTATAAGGTTCTCGTTGAATATTCCGCAGTTTACACAGACAAAGTTCTCGGATGCGCGGGCGCTCGACAGGTGGATCAGATTTGCTATCACTTCTTTGCCCGTACCGCTCTCTCCACTGATAAGAACCGATGAATCACTCTTGCCGATTATCTCCGCCTGCTCTCTGATCAGTTTTGCCTTTTCACTTTGCCCTATGAAAACGTTCCATTTGTTTTCTTCGATATTCATTCTGAGGATCCTGTTTTCATCCTTAAGTTTATACACTTCCTCAGCCTTTGTTATACTGCCTATCAGCTCGTCTATGTCCACCGGCTTTATCAGGTATGAATATGCGCCGTGCTTTACCGCTTCCACCGCGCCGGAAATCGACCCCTCGGCGGTCAGCATTATGACTTCCGTGTCCCTGCTCAGAGCCTTGATCTCATTGAGCAATTCCATACCGGACATCTTCGGCATGATTATGTCGCAGATTGCCACGGAGAATTTTTCCCTGCTTACCGCTTCCACCGCATCAAATGCGTTCGATGCCGTATAGACCTCAAAACCGTTGAGCTGCAATATTTTCTTGTATACTTTCAGTATCTGAATGTCATCATCAACCAGCAATATAGGTCTTGCTCCCATATCAGCCCCCTCTCATTCGGCGTACGGCCGGATCCCCGATCTTGCGCCTCGCAACCCGGGAAAGGACAGTAGCCTTCGTCCATAAATACTCGTTCATATTTATGCTGCTTTTCATTCTTTTGCGACCGGCATCAACATTTCAAACACGGTGCCGGCGCTATCCGACTTCAAAACGTGTACCTTTCCTCCCATACTTTCAATCAGCTCCCTGCTAATCCACAGACCCAATCCGTTGCCATCTTTTTTGGTAGTGAAGAATGGCTCGAATATCCTCTCAAACTGTTCCGGTCTGATAGTATCACCGCTATTCTCAACTCTGATCGCAAGATTGTTTCCAAACTCCTTGCATGAAATCGATATTTCCCCGTCCGGGTAGCTTGCCTGAATCGCATTTTCGATTATGTTCTGCATCACTACCTTGATCGTCTCTCGTGATTTGGAATACAGATACACTTCCTCTCTTATTTCTATCCTGAAGCTTAAATTCTTGTTTATCATCTGTTTTTTGCTGAGCAGGAAAATCTGCCTGATGATCGTTTCCACATGCACCATGTCACCGCCGTCCACGTCCTGCCTGGAGTAATCAAGAAGTGTTTCGATCACATTGCCCGCCTCGTCAACTGCGGATTTTATGGTTTCTATCTCCGACTTGTTTTCTTCACCGGTCCTATCCAGTATGTACGCCGCTCCTTTTATCAGCGCAAGGGAATTTTTCAGTTCATGAACAATCGCCGCGGCAAGTTGTCCGACCCCCGCCATTTTTTCGATCTGAAGAAGCTCCCTTTCCTCGATCACGTTTTCGGTGATGTTGTCTACCGATATCACCACCTTGCCGGAAACCTTGTCTCCTTCATCTCTTATCGGGTAATATTTCACTTCGAATATACCCTCGCCTGTCTTTATCTTTTCCGAACAAGGCATACCGCTTTCGATCGCTCTTTTCGCCCCATCAACGCAGGACGGAATGGGAAGTTTCTGCTTGTTTTGCGGTGACACAAGTATCCTGCCACTTCCGTCCACGATCATCATGGTTCCATCGACGACCTCCAGTATGCTCTCGATCTCTCTTTTCTGCGCTTTCAGTTCCCCTGTATATTTTTCGATACTCCTGCCCATCCTCACAAAACCGTTGTAAAGCTGCCTGATCTCATAGAAATGCGTGCTGTTTGCCGGCTCCTCGCATATGTCATATTTTCCTTTTGAGATTTTATCCGCATCGTTGAGCAGCTCTCTTAACGGCGAAGAGAATTTCGTGCTTACAAACCATGCCAGCAACAGCGCCAGCGCCAGATTTATCGCAAACCAGAACAGTATGCTCTTGTGAAATTCACTGTACAGGGACAGCAGTTCTTTCTGGTTCAACTCTATAGCCAGGATCGAATCGGGGTTTTTCATGCGTACGGAAACCAGCGTCTTTCTGGTTCCGTCGAGTTTAAATGAATATGCCAAGTTATCGTTTGCCAGGGCTCTCTTAAGAATCTCGTCGCGCGTCTTTCCAAAACCCGAATCCTTGAATATATTCTTCTCACGCACGTCCCCGTGCCGGGATTTGTCCTTTGTCTTCCTGTAATCTCCATACAGAACGATCCCGTCTTTGTTGATCCAGTAGATCTTCCCAGCCTTGCCTATGTTGAAATCGTCAAAATGCTGCCTCTTCAATTTGTTTATCGCTATGTCAAGGCATATGACCCCATAAAAGTCATCCCGCTTGTCATATATCGGGTGTGAACATGTTATGGTCCATCCCTTGTCGAGATAATCCTTGTACGGTTTGGTCCATACCGTGTTTCGTTTGGGGTTGTTTTTGCGGTTTGCGGATTTGTAGAATACGTCCGCTGTCTGGTTGTGCCTATCCTCAAACACCGACAGAGACGTAAACGGGCTTACTCTTAGCAAGTTGTTTCGCGTTGCTATGTACGTCCACGTAACATTGTCGGTCTTCAATGCCTGATGGAAAAAAGGATCCAGCTTTTCGGTCTCTCTTATATCATCGAATATGGCCTTCGCTTTCTTTTTCGTATAAGGGACTATCATGTTGCTCTTCTCACCGGCCTTGGAATCGCTTTCCCTCCTCTCAATTATCCCCTTGGCTTCATTGAGGAAGTAGCCTTGTGGCAGACGATCGGTTCTGCCCTGCTTGCGCAGAACGCTTTCCATATAAGTGCCAAGCATTTTTGCGTTGGTTTCCACCTGACCGAAGTTTTGCCCTATGAGCTCACTCTTCTCTTTGGCTATCTCTTTAAGACTGTTCTTTGCATACTGTTCGATATTGTTCTGCGACTCCGCATTTGTATAATATCCAAATGCCAACGCCGATATCGAGTTGAATACCACGAAAATTATAATGATACTTGTGATCAAAGAATTTTTTACCTGCATGACCGTCCTCCCGATAAGAAAGGGGCAGCGATCTTAATTTGTCTGCCCCTAACGATATTATATAACAATTTTTCTATAAAAACTGCATGTTTTCGCAAACATTGTCAATTCCTCGATCCATTTTGTCATATCACAATCAATTATCGGTATCCGCTTTCCGTGTTCATGCAGAACCGGATTGAATCAGGCGCACATAAATTATTCTATTTTATCCACCGTATCCGGATTGAGAACCACAGGCGCCCAGTCGATCGGGTCTTTCTTCTGACGATACTTTGCATATCCCCACATCACGAATCCGAGCACCGTGTAAACCGCAAGCACTATCCACGCTCCTATGTTCATCGCACTGGCAGAAGAATATATCACCCACAGGCAAAATCCCGTGCTTATCACTCCGAAAAACAATCCTCCCCTAAGTTTATACGGACGTTCCCATTGAGGCTGCTGTTTCCTCAATTTTATGAACGACGTCGTCACGAGCAGGTAAACCAGACCCGCAGCCAGTCCGTATATCGTGTATATGTACTGAATCCACTCATCCGGCGCAAAGATAGTGAAGTAGATCGAAAGTATGCCCACAATGATGTTCGCAAACTGCGGCTGCCCGTACTTATTGAGCTTCTTGAACCGCTGCGTCATCTGATGTTGCTTTGCCGCCCCGTACAGTATCCTTGAAGCGCTCAGCCAGAAAGACGACAACGTTGTGATGCATGTGAATGTTCCCATGATCACTATTACTATTCCCAGCCAGTGAAATCCTATGATGTCCGCAACTCTCGGATCGACTATATCCGTCTTTGCTATCCAGGCAAGAGAAACTATTCCGCCGTCTGCAATCACCGCAAGTCCGTATACGAGCACGGTACAGCCAAGTGCTCCCACAAAAGCCTTCCACAGGTCTTTCTTTGGAAACTGTGCTTCTTCCGACAGCTGAGGAATCAGGTCGAATCCCACAAACTTCATGATCAGCAACCCTATTGCCGCCGCATATCCGTTGAATCCTTTTGGGAATACAGGTTGAAGGTTGCCCATCTTCCACTTACCGTTGAGTATAAAGATAAGCGATGCCACCACAGACACCACCAAAGTGCTCCAAAACAACACCGACTGAAGTTTTGCAAGTACCTTTATCTCCTTGTTGGTAAGGAAGTACCAGACCACCAGAATAACCGCGGCAACAATTTTTACCTGCAAAGGTGAAATAGGGTACAGATACCCGATCATGCTCGCTATTCCGTACGCAACCGTAGGCATTGCCATTACATACAGCAGCATTATCAGCCAACATGCGGCAAATCCGGTATTCCAGCCGAATGCATTGGTTATCCATATATTTTGACCGCCCGCATAAGGCATCATGCTTGTCATTTCCGAATAAATCAGGCATAAAGGCAGGATCAGCAGAGCGCAGGTCAGAAGCGACAGCACCGAGCCCACTCCACTGAGTTCAAACCAGAACTTTATTTCCACCATCCAAGCTGCGATCATTCCGCCTGCCGCCATTGAAATCATATTTGACAGCTTAAGTTCTTTTCTTAATCCATTCTCTTCCATCTTTCTTCTCCCTTATTTGTTGCTTCATTCTCTTTATTTGAAATTCCGATGCGCGGCGAGCCGAGCGCTTTATCCCCCGCCGTGCGGCGGGTCGCAGTGGTTTTTCACCCTGCGACTAGCCGGGCGAGCCGGGGCGAGCCACAAGCAAATCTCACTCTTCTACGAGCCGAGCTGCGACGGGCGAGCCGCACCGGATTTTTCTGTTTTATGCAGAGCGATTGACTTTTCCTTTCTCCGCAACTCCTTTCTCGATCAAATCAATTGTTTCATCGGTGGAAAGCACGTCGCAGTAAATGACGCTCATTATCTTAAGTTCCGCATCGTGCAATTCCTGCGAGCCCGCTGCACAGGCATCTTCCACGCAGATTACCTTGAAGCCGTCATCCGCAAGGCCTCTCACGGTGCTGGCAACGCACTGATCGGTAACTATCCCCGTAACAACAACCGTTTCTATTCCCATAAATCTCAATAGGGTAAGATAATTTGTCCCGGTCGTTACGCTGTCTGTGGTTTTATTGACAACTATCTCATCCTCAAGCGGTTTGAGCTCATCTATGATCTGTGCAGCATAACCGTTTACGGGAAGAAGCATTCCGTTCCACCCCTCCGACTTCTGAACCGGCGACCTGTCTTCACCGTCTTCCCTCAGGCAGGCGATCCTTCCGTAAGAAACGATCATGTTGTTTTTTCTGAAGCATTCAAGCAGCCTGCGGTTATTTGGAATAACTATATCATCGAGTCTGTCATGAAACGGTATCCATCTGTCCCATTCTCCGTTTTTCTTAAATTCCAAGGCTTCCCCGAAATCTCTTTTTACAAACTCATTTTGAAGATCCACCAGTAGCAACGCCGTCTTTGCCGGATCAATCTTCGGTTCTTCCACCTCTCCGATAGTCTCATAGTAGAAGTTCAGGTATTCTTTTTTCACTTTCATCTTTTTTGCCTCCATTCTCAAAGCTTTCAAGTCAACTCTTCTCCTTGACCTACGGTCATTTGGCTGACTACTCTATATATAACGCAAAAAATATGCCAAGTAGCACGCGAAAAAAATAATTTCCTGTACGTGTTGCATTCAGCGGTTTTACGCATGCAGGATTTTTTGCACAAAAAAAGGACGCCTCTTCTGGCGTCCCGAGTGTTACCCTTTGGTATCGGTACTTTTTACAGTTTGGTTACAGCTGTTACTTTATAGTCCTTTGCTTCCACGGTTTCTTTGAGCACCTGATCAGAAACCTCTTTTTCAAGACTTACTACTGCTTGATCCTTTTCGTGGCTGACATCCGCCAAACTCACTCCGTCCAATCCCTCAAGAGCCTTCTTGACGGTCGCCTCACAGTGACCGCACATCATGCCTTCGATACTCAATTTTTTCTTCATTTTGCCACTCTCCTCTCCATTTTCCTTTCCATTTTCTCCGCCCCAAACATCGGCGGATGCGATTTCCGGATTCCCGGATGCATCATTTTTTTTCCGGCATCCATTTTCTCTTGGCAGATCCTCATTTTGCCTTGTCAAATCAATATTTCCGAGCGCATTTTTCACTATGCGCCTGTCCTTGCCGGCTCTATGCACATCAAACAAATTCAGTCGCAATGCATTCATCACGACACAAAAGCTGGACAGACTCATGGCCGCCGCGCCGAGCATCGGGTTCATCGACCAGCCCGTCAGGTGAACGTACGCCCCCGCGGCAACCGGTATAAGAATAACATTGTATATAAATGCCCAAAACAAGTTCTCATGTATATTCTTAACCGTCTGCCGACTGAGCCTGAGCGCCGCCGTGACATCGCTGAGTTTGCTGTTCATCAAAACTACATCGGCAGCATCTATCGCAACATCCGTTCCCGCGCCTATCGCAATTCCTATGTTCGCCCCCGTCAGTGCGGGTGCATCGTTTATGCCGTCGCCCACCATGGCAACCTTGCCGTATTTTTGAAGCCGCTTGATCTCATGCGCTTTGCCGCTCGGGAGAACCCCCGCCACAACATCATCGACGCCGGCTTGTCTTCCGATCGCCTTTGCCGTATTTTCATTGTCACCGGTTATCATTATCACTTTGATCCCCATGTTCCGTAGTTCCGCTATGGCTTGTGGGCTGTCTTCCTTGATAGTATCTGCTACGGCGATCACTCCCGCCATCGTATTGTTTTGAGCAAAATATAGGCATGTCTTTCCGTTCATCGCAAGCTCATCCACCACGCCGGATATTTGCTCGGGCAGCTCATCACCGACACTTTTTTTTATGAATTTAAGATTTCCGCCCCGCAAAACATCGTTTTCCAAGCTGCCTTGCAGACCGTTTCCCGGAGATATCGAAAAATCCGAAAGTTCGTCCGGACACAGCCCCTCTTCTTCCGCCTTGGCTATCACAGCTTTCGCCAGCGGATGTTCACTCTTTACCTCAAGTGAATATGCAAGTCGCAGGAGTTCTTTGCGTGAAAAGCCTCCGCTTGCGATCATATCGGTGACACGAGGTTCTCCCTTGGTTACGGTTCCTGTCTTGTCAAGAGCGACAATCTGTATCCTGCCGGTCTCTTCAAGCGATTCTGCGGTCTTGAACAATATGCCGTTTCCCGCGCCCTTTCCGTTTCCGACCATGATAGCCACCGGTGTAGCAAGTCCGAGTGCGCAAGGGCAACTTATTACCAGTACGGAAATTCCTCTCGCCAAAGAATATCCGATTTCCTGCCCCACCATCAGCCATATTGCCGTCACGAGCACCGCAACCAGCAGCACCGCAGGTACGAATACTCCGGAGATTTTGTCGGCTATCTTGGCTATCGGCGCCTTGGTTGCGGCGGCGTCACTTACCATTTGGATAATCTGCGAAAGCGTCGTATCATCACCCACTCCGGTAACTTCTCCTTTTATAAAGCCTTCTCTGTTCAGCGTGGCAGCAGATACGATGTCACCCCTGACCTTATCCACCGGTATGCTTTCTCCAGTTAGTGCCGACTCGTCCACAGCCGTACTGCCTTCTGTTATAATTCCGTCGACCGGAATGTTTTCCCCCGGGCGAACGACAAATACATCACCTTTTTTCACCTGCTCTATCGGAACGACTTTTTCTTCCCCGGAAATTATCAATGTTGCTGTCTTGGGTGCCAGTTTCATCAGTCCCTTGAGCGCATCCGTGGTTCTGCCCTTTGACATCGCCTCGAGCATCTTTCCGACGGTGATCAGCGTAACGATCATAGCCGCCGCTTCAAAATAGAAGTTATGCATCCCTGCCATGACTGCGGCATCATCCCCCGTCAAAACATCGCCTGTCATCTTAAGAAGAACTACCGTGCTCCAACAAAACGACACCATGGATCCCATCGCAACCAGCGTATCCATATTAGGCGCAAAATGAACCAGACTTTTGAACCCACTTATAAAAAACTTTTTATTTATGATCATTACTATGGCGGCCAGAATCATCTGAACGATACCCATCGCCACGTGGTTCCCTTCAAAAAAAGCGGGAAGCGGAAATCCCCACATCATGTGTCCCATTGAAAAATACATAAGCGCCGCAAGAAAGAAAAGCGATGCAACAAGGCGCCGCTTCAGCACCGGTGTTTCCCTGTCTTTGAGCGCATCCTCGGCGGCAGATATCGCACCTGCCGCAGTTTCCGGCTCTTTGTCGCTTTCCACACCTTTTAATTTCGCCTCGTAGCCCGCTTTTTCCACGGCGGCGATTACTTCCGACGGATCCACCGAGCCCTCGACTCCCATGGAATTTGTCAGCAGGCTTACTGCGCACTCCGTTACCCCGGGAACCTTTCCTACCGCTTTCTCCACTCTCGCCTGGCAAGCGGCGCAGCTCATACCCGTTACCTGATATTGTTTCATATGTTTTCGCATCAAACAAGCGCGATTTCAATCAGCAGAATTACTACGCAGCAATCACTACACAGCAATCAGCGCGCGGCGACCACTATGCGATAAGCGGCGCTCAAGAAGCGTTCCGCCATAATTAGTTACGCCTAATCACGCAAGGCAATGCTCCGCCTCCTTTCTCAAAGTACAATATGATATGATGTATCTACACCATTTCCCCGGGTCTTACCCACATATCGAATTCTTTTTCCGAAACCATTCCCAGAAGTTTTCCGGCTTCTTTGAGCGTGATCCCCTCGGCATAGGCTTTTTTCGCAATCTTTGCCGCTTTTTCATACCCTATATGCGGACTTAACGCAGTAACGAGCATCAGGGATTTGTCAAGATTTTCTTTTATCTTATCCAAGTTTGGTTTGATTCCCGAAACACAGTTTTTTTCAAAGGATGAGATCGCATCCGCCATAAGATTGCAGGACTCGATAAAGTCTCTTATTATCACCGGCATGAAAACGTTGAGCTGGTAATTCCCTTGAGACGCCGCGGCCGATACAGTGGTGTCGTTACCGAGAACCTTCAAACAAACCATGGTCAAAGCTTCGCATTGCGTCGGGTTCACCTTGCCCGGCATAATCGAACTTCCCGGCTCATTTTCCGGTATCGTCAACTCCCCGATCCCGCATCTAGGACCGGAAGCCAGCATCCTTATATCGTTTGCGATCTTCATCATATCCATCGCAAGCACTTTGACCGCACCGTGGGAATTGACGATCGCACCTCTTGACGTCAAGGCATGAAACTTATTTTTTGCCGTTGTGAATCGCTTTCCGCAAAGCCGCACAATGTGTCCTGCGGCAAGTTCGGCAAATCCGGCGGGCGCATTGAGTCCCGTTCCGACGGCGGTGCCGCCGAGCGCAAGTTCCGACAGTGGATCCAGACTTGTCTCAATAATCTCGATGTCATGCTCGAGCATGGAACGCCACCCGCTTATTTCCTGCCCGAGCGTTATAGGGGTCGCATCCTGAAGATGAGTCCGCCCCGTCTTGACTATCCCCGAATACTTTTCTTCCAACTTCGCAAATGACATCTTTAGTTTGCGTGCGGCAGGCAGGAGCGATTCTATGAGCACCGTAACGGATGCCATGTGCATGGCGGTCGGAAATGTATCGTTGCTGCTCTGCGATCTGTTCACGTGGTCATTGGGATGGAGAAGCTTTTTCCCCGCAATTTCATTCCCCCGGCATGCGATCACTTCGTTGACGTTCATGTTCGATTGCGTACCGCTGCCGGTCTGATATACTACCAGCGGGAAATTTTCATCAAGTTTACCGTCTATTATCTCGTCACACACGCGTGCCACCAACGTGCAGCGTTCTTCATCCAGCACTCCGAGCTGCGCATTTGCAAGCGCCGCCGCTTTCTTCAAAATCGCAAAAGCATGGATAACCTCTCTAGGCATGCGATCCCTGCCTATTTTGAAGTTTTCCAAACTTCTCTGCGTCTGCGCTCCCCAATATCTGTCGGCAGGTACTTTGACCTCTCCCATGGTATCCGCTTCAATCCTGTACTTATCCAATTTTTTCACCTTTTTCCCACGCAGCCGCAACCGCCTCCGCAACACGTTTTACCACAAGAGGGTTGAACCCGTCGGGCAGCACGTAATCCGCAGAAAGCTCCTCTTTCGGGATAACATCCGCAATTGCAAGCGCCGCCGCTTTCTTCATCTCTTCCGTAATCCTCTTTGCGCCACAGTCAAGCGCTCCACGAAAAATCCCCGGAAAGGCTATGACATTGTTGACCTGGTTTGGGAAATCCGATCTTCCCGTTCCAACAACGACAGCTCCCGCCGCTTTAGCCAAATCGGGCATGATTTCCGGCACCGGGTTTGCCATGGCAAAAACTATCGGTTTACCCGCCATATTTCTTATCATTTCCTCGGTCACAATGTGCGGTTTTGAGACTCCCACAAAAACATCCGCATCTTTCATCGCATCTTCAAGGCTTCCTCTCATTCCGCCCCTGTTGGTGAGACGCGCCATATTTTCCTGCTCCGGGTTGTTGAACGGTGAGCCTTGATGGATGATCCCATCTATGTCACACATTACAATGTCCCGAAACCCGAATCGCATCAACATCTTGGCAATTGATATCCCGGCTGCTCCGGCACCGCTCAGAACCACCTTTACGGCTCCAGGGGTCTTTCCCACCACCCTGAGCGCATTGAGTATTCCCGCTACAGCAATGATCGCAGTACCGTGCTGATCATCGTGGAAAACGGGTATGTCGCAGCATTCGATGAGCCTTTTTTCTATCTCAAAGCACCTCGGTGCGCTTATATCCTCAAGGTTAATGCCGCCGAAGCTCTTGGATATCATTCTGACGGTGTCGACAATCACATCAGGGTCTTTGGAATCCACGCATATAGGGATCGCATCTATCCCCGCAAATACTTTAAACAGTGCGCATTTCCCCTCCATCACCGGCATGCCCGCCACAGGTCCGATATCGCCCAAACCGAGAACTGCGCTTCCGTCCGTTATCACCGCAACGAGGTTGCCTTTTCCCGTATAGCGATATGCAAGTGCCTCATTTTTCATAATTTCCATGCACGGCGCCGCCACTCCCGGTGTATACGCCACGGAAAGTTCCTCTTTATTCCTTATTTCGGCTTTGCTTTCTATAGAAAACTTGCCTCTCCATTGCTCGTGCTTTTCAAGTGAAATCTTGTCATAATCCATTTACGTCGCCTTTCGCTCTCAACAGCAGCAACAACAGTATGGGACGCTCGCACAGCAAAGGGCATTGCCCAGTCCCGCATCATCGGCATCATACCCATAGGCGTCCGAGCGCGTTCGATATATGCTGCCTGCGGAAGAAACCTGCTCGTAGATCCCGGCATATTCCGGATTTCCCGGATCCATCGTGTGAGCCTGCCGCAAATTTGCAATTCCGTCCCCTATAAATCCCCTCTTTACGGAAAGAACACCGCTCAAAAAGAACCACTCCGCATCACGCACAGGCGATGCTATGAGCAGTTGCTGCGCAAGCGGCAGATTATTGTTGTCAAGCGCCATCCTTATATCTGCGTAATTGCCTCTCCCGGATCCCGCCTGGCCGTAATTGCCGTCATAGGACGCTCCCGCAAACCCCGAGCCGTAAGAAGCGGAAATCTTGCCTCCGGAAAGTATCTCATACGCCTCGTTCACTTCTCTGAGTTTTTCCTCGGCAAGCCCAGCCAGCGGATTACCCTGATATTTATCCGGGTGGTACTTTTTTACCATATTTCGATAAGCTTCTTTTATCTCTGCTTCTGAAGCTCCATGCCTGACGCCGAGAACCTCGTATGGATCATTTGCCATTTTTCTTCTTCCCCTCCAGTACGTCCTGTGTCTTGCGCCGAAGACCCAAATATATGATATTGTCTATTATCGCTTTGTTTTTCTTGAAGCGTATAAGGTCATAAGCTTTCAGTAGCTCGTCCAGATGGAAATACAGTGCCGGCTCCGCCAGCTCCGCAGCTTTCCTAAAGTCCGTCATCCCCAGATCTAAAAGAGGATTGAAGCCCCCGTGTTTCTTATCCTTCTCAAAATCATCGAGCATATCCAACATATATAGCCATTTGCCCAAGTTGCCCGCAAATGCGGAAATCGCAGGTCTTTGTTCCTGTGCAAGCGGGTAACCCGTAAAAACCGTCTCCATCACTTTTCCGAATGAGGCAGACATCTCACGCACGTTGGATTTGCCCTTGGATTCATACGAATACAGAGTTTGCAATGCCTCGTTTATAAGCGTTGCTTCTTTCGGATGGGCGTTTGCGGCTTTCTCATATCTTGCCGCAACTCGCATCAGTTTCCCTGAAATTTTGGATCTCTCCCCGTCGCGTATATCATCGACAAACTTCTCCCCGAAAAGTATCATCATCATATCCGATGCATATTTGACAGACTGCGCCTCAACTTCTATCGGCTTTTTCTTGAGCGGGTGCACTATACAGTGCTCGTACTTTATCTGATCCTCAGCTTCAGACAAGGCACCCAAAAACAGCGCCAGAAACGCCATATCGTTGCTGAGCCACATGCGACAGACCTGCCCGTAGTTTTCGCCCACTTCTTTGCAAAGTCCGCAGTAATATCCGTTGTACAGTTCAAATTCTTTGATTTTCAGTTCGTTTTTTTCAGGTTCTATATATCCCAACATAGATCTCAATCTCCTCAAGACGATAATACACATATACTATAACAAAAAGGTGTTTATATCAAGTTTCCCCGGTGAAAGAGGCAAAACGTGTCAAGCCCGGATATCAAGTCCTCAGTGCAGAAAGCTACCCGGCTCATTCGCAGGAATTGAGTGGCATATATATATGCACATAACTCTAATGCAACGCCGCACAGCCTGCGGCATCAGTCAAGTCCTCATCGCAGAGAATCAAACGGCTCGCTCGTAGAAATTGAATGGCGGCGTGAACTCGGTCTTTGATAATTCAATATGACCTCAAACAGCACGCCGCCATATTTCAATTTCCAAACTCGCTTGTGCCAATGATTCTTAACTGCTCTTGCGGATATGACTTCTGCCGCGGCGCGCGGGGCGTTGTAATCATATTTTTGTGCGATTAAAAAACCGGGGTTCAAATCCCGCGTTCAATCCCGCCGGCAGTTTTCGCCTGCTCTTGCGGAAAGATATGCAGAAAGGCTCAACCGGGTTATAAGCAAATTAAAATCCGGCTCAAGGATCAATTTCCGTGTGTCCATTAATTCTTGCGGACTGCTCTCACAGATATCATCTCCGATGCCGGGTTTATGTTTATCGATATGTATCTATGCGATCACAACGTATCCGTCTTAAGTTCCGCTCTGAGTATCCTTGAGAAATCGCAGTCGCTTCCTGTGATTCTACCTTCCGAAATGGATATTATCCTGTCCGCCAAGATTGCCAGATCTTCTTTGTTGTGGCTTGCAACTATGATAGTGGCGCCTCTCTCCTTCTCTTCCAAAAATAGTTCTCTTACCGAACGTACTCCCTCTTCGTCAAGCGCGTTTGTCGGTTCGTCAAGGAGTATGATGCGCGGCTTCTCGAATATCGCCTGCGCAATGGAAAGCTTCTGCTTCATTCCGAGCGAATACGCATGTACTTTTCTCTTGTCGTCGGGATCAAGCTTTACTCTCACGAGGCTTTCTCTCATATCTTCCACGCTTGCTATCTTCTTTATCTTGGCAAGTATCTTGAGGTTTTCCATTCCCGTGTACTGCGGAAGAAGCTCCGTTCTCTCTATTATTATCCCCATGCTTTCGGGGAAACTTATGTCCTTGTGGAGGATCTTCCCCTCTATCCTTACCTCACCGCTGTTCGGGTATATAAGACCCGCAATCGCTCTGAGAAGCATCGTCTTTCCCGACGCGTTTCTGCCGTACAGTCCATATATGCTCCCGCTTTCGAAGTTGAAGCTCACATCATCAAGAACCGTGTTGCCTTTAAGCCTTTTAGTCACATTTTTAAGTTCAATACTGTTCATCCTAAACCTCTCTAAACTCCTATCACCTTATCATTCCAATGCGCTCCGATACCGTAAATCCGCGCATGAATCCATTCATCATATAAACTGCGTACTGCTGTCAAGAAGATCTTTCCTTTTAAATACCTGTATGGAGACGGTTACCATTAAAACCATTGCTATCGTGTTGCATACCAAAGGCTTTACAACGAACATTGAATTGGTTATTAAGCCTACTTTTCTCATCGCCGGAACCGGCATTATGTCCATGACCACATAAATCGTGGGGATATGTCTGTACAAAGACATTGCCATGAATATCAGATCCATGAGAAATGTCATGCCCACCGCCAGCAGCCCCGGGGAAAAGATGACGCTGAACATGAGATAAAGAATACCCATAAACATATATATGAATGTAAGTGAAAGCCAGCCGAGCAGCATGCACTGGAAGTAATCATACTTAAGAAGAAAATCAATCCCAACACGTGTAATGCCCAACACGACCTCCACAAGAATAAACATCGCCGCAAAATACATTGCGGATATGAATGTATACCCGACCCGGTCAAGTATCCACCTTCTCCTGCCCGTCTTGATTACCTGCTGAAGTCCAAGCTCAGGCATCAGCTGAAAAAGCAACACCACAAACATCAGCGAAAACAATAATTGAGCTTTAACAAAATTGTAACCCGCTGTTGTTTTGATCAACGCGTCGATCCAGTCCAAGTCCTCCGACGCGTTTAAGGTGATCATGACAACTGACGCGATCCACCACACCACAAACATCACCGTAAGCGGTATCAAAAGCCATTTCATCTTTCTATAATTCATCGTACCTCACCTTGTAAACGTATGCCGCCACGGTAGTGACAACCATCAAAACAGCATAGTAAATCGAGGAGACGATCATCTCCGTCGAACTGTAATCCGTAAAACTCTGCATCACGCTCCATATGCTATACGGAATATTCATGATAAGAAACCATACAAAAAAAATCACCGGATACAGGACGACATACTGTGGAATGAAAAAGGTCACTGCCGCGCAAAACATACCGTAAAGTCCCATGACGAAGGAGAAAACGAAGATGTAAACTATGTATACCTCATATGGGTGGCGAAAAGAAAAGTTTTGAAATTCTTCAAGCATCTGCCCTTCCAAATTTAGAAATGAAGTTCCTCCTCGAAAAACTATATTTGCGCCAATGAAATTCAAAACCAATGCAACAAAAATAGCGAGAAAAGGGACTAAAAACGCCACTGCAAGACGTGAAGCGACGACCTTATTCCTGTCAGCCTTTGTCAGCAGAATGTTATAGTACCCGCACTGCTTCTGAAGCGCAAAAGAATCGGCGTAAGCAAAAAGTGGATACAATGGAAACACCCACATCATAAGCATCTGCGGCAAACGCCCTATATGTGATGCGGAAATAAAGCTTGCAAAACATGGATGAAAAAGATCATCTCCCGTAGGTTTCGAAGTCCACTCCCCTGTCAGGTAGCGATGAAAATTGTAAGTGTAATTTTGATACAGGTCATATCCGGTAATCAAAACAAAAAACAGAAACAGAAAGATAACTCTCTTCGACTTAAGCGCGGTAGACAATTCACATTTTAACACCACTGTCGCCTCCTTTTAATATCAAGCAAATCGTAAACTTCGTAGATACAATATGAGTGGATGTGGCTTAAATGTTAAGCCACATCCACTCATATCACAAAATTCTAGTCGTCTTGAGTCTGCCAGCGTCCACTGACATTATATCCCGTTGCTTTGCTATTGTTATCCTCCGCCGTTAAGAACACTTTACGATTGCTTGCACTTGCATATGCTCTTTGAGCATACCATCCCGAACCGCATTGCACTCTCATATAAGGTGAAAGGTTAGTGCCGTCCCTTGCTTCAAGCCAGAAATCGGTTAGGGCTCCCTTTCCTTCCCCTGACTTTACAAGCTTGACCCACCAGCGATTCGAAGCAGAAACATCTCCCCTGTATCTAGGGGTAGGCTCGTGTCCATTGGCCTGCCACGCTTCAACTCTAAAATGGAAATCATATGCCTGTGTAGCAAACACACTTGAAGCTGAAACCATAAGCACCGTAAATACCACGGCAACCACCGCAATCAATGATATTGCCCTACTTTTTCTGTCTTTAATAACTCCCATAACTCAATTCCTTTCTCCGAGCATTTAACGCCCGGTCTTCGCATAAAAAGGAACTTACCTCGGATAGACTGTGCCGGCAACTATGTCAATTGACGTAAGTTCATCCAATATGGTTAGTCTACTATAACCGGATCACATTCGCAAGGGCTCTATCGAAAGTTTTTATTTTCTGTTAATTTGCAAAGTGAGCTCCGGTTTGTATCGGATATATATACGACCGACTATATTCATCCGGCATGCATATCAGCGACACTTACGCATGCTCCCGTCTAATGTATCGGATCTACAGTTTCCGTCTTAAGTTCCGCTCTGAGTATTCTTGAGAAGTCGCAGTCGCTTCCTGTGATTCTACCTTCCGAAATGGATATTATCCTGTCCGCAAGGATTGCCAGATCTTCTTTGTTGTGGCTTGCGACTATGATGGTGGCGCCTCTCTCCTTTTCTTCCAAGAATAACTCCCTTACCGAACGTACTCCCTCTTCATCCAGTGCGTTTGTCGGTTCGTCGAGGAGTATTATGCGCGGTTTTTCAAATATAGCCTGCGCGATGGAAAGTTTCTGCTTCATTCCAAGCGAGTACGCATGTACTTTTCTCTTATCATCGGGATCAAGCTTTACTCTTACGAGGCTTTCTCTCATATCTTCCACGCTTGCTAACTTCTTTATCTTTGCAAGTATCTTGAGGTTTTCCATTCCCGTGTACTGCGGAAGAAGCTCCGTTCTCTCTATTATTATCCCCATGCTTTCGGGGAAACTTATGTCCTTGTGGAGGATCTTCCCCTCTATCCTTACCTCACCGCTGTTCGGGTATATAAGACCCGCAATCGCTCTGAGAAGCATCGTCTTTCCCGACGCGTTTCTGCCGTACAGTCCATATATGCTCCCGCTTTCGAAGTTGAAGCTCACATCATCAAGAACCGTGTTTCCCTTAAGCCTTTTGGTCACATTTTTAAGTTCAATACTGTTCATCTTAACCTCTCTAAATTCCCATCACCTTATCATGCCAATGCATTTCGATACCGCGGATCCTCACACTAATCCGGCAATCATATAAACTGCGTACTGCTGTCGAGCAAGTCTTTCCTTTTAAATACCTGTATCGAGACGGTTACCATTAAAACCATTGCTATCGTATTATATACCAAAGGTTTCACCACGAATGCAGGATTACTTTTCATCCCTAATTTCTGCATTACAGGAGTCTGCATGATATCCATGACAAGGTAGACTGTAGGCACGTACTCATAAAAAGACATTGCCATAAATACCAGCGTCACAAGAAATGACATGCCCATAGCCGGCAAACCCGCTGAAAGCAGGACACTGAACATGAGGTATAGGATTCCCATAAAAAGATATATGAATGTAAGGGAAAGCCACCCGAGCAGCATGCAGTGAAAATAATTGTACTTGAGAAGAAAATCAATGCCAACGCGTGCAATGCCCAGTATAACTTCTACAAGTATAAATACCGCCGCAAAATACATGGCGGATATGAGTGTGTACCTAACCCTGTCGAGTATCCACCTCGTCCTGCCCGTCTTGATCACCTGCTGAAGCCCAAGCTCGGGCATCAGCTGAAAAAGCGATACGACGAACATAAGTGCAAACAATGTCTGTGCTTTCATAAAATTGTAGCCTGTTGCCGTGGTCAGCATTGCATCGACCCAATCCCAATCTTCTTTGGCGCTTAAAGTCCCGACCCAAACGGATGTGACCCACCATATCACAAACATCACCGTAAGCGGTATCAAAAGCCATCTCATCTTTCTATAATTCATCGCACTTCACCTTATAAATATACGCCGCTACCGTAGTCAACAGCACCAACAAAGTATAGTAAATTGAAGAAATAATCATCTCTCTGACATTGTATGTCGTAAAACTGTGCATCACACTAAATATCATATATGGGAGATTCATCATTGAGATCCACACAAAAAATATCACCGGATACAGAACGATATACTTCGGAACGAAAAAGGTCACGGCCGCACAAAACATGCCATATAGTCCTATTACCAATGAAAAAACCAATATATGGATTATGTATGTACTGTACGGATGAAGTAAGGCAAGTGCACTCAGACCCTCAACGTCACCTCTTCGCAAAGCTTCTTCCGGTACGGCAAAAGATGTTCCTCCTTTGAAAACTATGTTAGCGACGGCAAAATTAAGAACCAAAGCAATCATAACCACAATAAACGGAATCAAAAATGCGGTTGTAAGCCGAGAAGAAACCACACTTTTTCGGTTCATCTTTGTCAGCAGAACGTTATAGTATCCACATTGTTTCTGGATCACAAACGAGTCGGCATACGCAAAAAGTGGATACAACGGAAATACCCATGTCATCAATATCTGCGGCAAACGCCCTATATGCGATGCGGAAATAAAGCTTGCAAAACAGGGATGAAAAAGATCCTCTCCCGTCGGCTTTGCAGCTACGATTCCTTCTAAATACCTACCAAAGTTATAGGTATAATTTTGGTAGAGGTCAAATGATGTGATACATATAAAGAAAAGAAAAAAAATAAGAACTCTTCTAGATTTAAGTGCAGTCAATAATTCATACCTAAGCATCATCAGCGTTTCCTCCCAAGATCCAGTCAGAATGATTCACTTAACTAGACGATGCCATACCACCCTTTCCTTCACCTAACTCTCATATAATGCGAAAGATGTACTCCATTAGCGGACTAAATCCAAAAATCAGTAGCGGCACTCTTACCTTCCCCCGATTTTATGAGTTTGACCCACCAGCGATTCGATGGCGAAACATCTCCCCTGTATCTAGGGGTAGGCTCGTGTCCATTGGCTTGATGTGCTTCCACCCTGAAATGGAAATCATGTGCTTGTGTGGCAAACACGCTTGAAGCTGAAACCATAAGTACCGTAAATACCACTGCAACCACCGCAATCAATGATATTGCCCTACTTTTTCTGTCTTTAATAACTCCCATAACTCAATTCCTTTCTCCGAGCATTTAACGCCCGGTCTTCGCATAAAAAGGAATCTACCTCGGATAGACTGTGCCGGCAATTATGTCAATCGACTAATCCCCTCCGAACGCAGTTAGTATAACATGATTAACTCACATGTGCAAGACCTTTGGCTACATTCCTAAATTTAATACTGTTCTGTTAACTTACCAATTGCCCACCGCTCGGATTTTCACTCCGACTTGAATTTTTTCCAATATTCGCTGTACAGTTTGTCACCCGTAGCGCCGACGTCTTTCAAAGTTTCCGATTGCTTGAGCATGCTGTCGGGCAGAAACAGTTCCTTGAAGGTTCTGTACTTTTTCGGGATGAGTTTCACCGCCGCCGCATTGGGTGTACTGTATGTCAGGTATTTGAAATTCCTATATGCAACATCCGCTCTGCACATATAGTCGATAAACTTGTGCGCATTGGATGTGTGAAATGCGTTCTTGGGTATGCACCAATTGTCCATGAATATTTCGGTTCCTTCTTTCGGGATCGAAAATGCCAGATCTTTATTCAGCTTTATGCTGTATATCGCTTCCCCGTTCCAAACCACGCCAAGATCGGCGGAATTTCCTATCAGCAGATCGCGAACGGAATCATTTGCATATTTGTACACAAGTTTCTTCTGGTCAATAAGTCGTTTCGCAGCTTGTGCCAATTCGCTCCGCTTCACGGAATTAAGGGAGCGACCCATGCTTTTCAACATGATGCCCATGGCGTCCCGCATACTGTCCTGCATCACGATCCCCGATCTGTATTTATCGCTCATGAGAACATTCCATGATCGGACATCTCTTGCATCGACACGCCTCTTATTATACAGGATTCCGGCGGCGCCCCATTGATACGGAACTGCATACCTGTTCCCTTTGTCGAAGGATTCTCCCGCCATCCTCAAATACTTTTTCGACAGGTTCTTGTAATTTGGGAGCTTTTTCTTGTCCACCGCCAAAAGAAGCCCCTCGTTCTTCATACGCTCCGCCATATAGTCGGACGGGCAGATTACATCATACACCCCGGCTCTGTTTTTTATGACCGGATAAAGTTCTTCGTTTGTGTCAAAAGTATCCAGCACCACCTTTATGCCGGTCTCCTTTTCAAATGCAGCCGGAATGTCGGGATCCATATAATCTCCATAGCAGAATACCCTTACCTCTTTTTCCTCCTTGCCTACGCACCCCGGGAGGATTGCGGCGCAGAGAAACAACATGGCGGCGATCAGCGCAAACTTTGCGATTCTGCCTGATCTTTTCCATCCTCCCGCTCTGTTTATGGGCAGCTTTCTTTTCATCACACCATGCCTCCCTCACTTATGCTACGTGCAACTAACTCTGTATGTATCCAAAATTACCGCATGCCGGTTCTTCTCCCTCATTTGCATTGCCTGTAGTTAACCCTGAGCAACTTCATAGAAGAATTCATCTTCTTCAACCGGTCGATCCGATACGACGTTTACTACGATAAGTACTATCAGAACCGTTACAAATATAATGGTTGACAAGGCAAATAGAGTCGGCCTGATACCTACTTTGACCTGCCCGTATATCAATGTCGATATTGTGTTTATACCGGCGCCTCGTGTGAAATGCGTGACGACAAAATCGTCAATCGACATCGTGAACGCCAGCAAAAATCCCGAGATTATTCCCGGACGCAGTTCCGGAAGCACGACCTTTCTAAAAGCGTACGCAGGTGTCGCCCCCAGATCGAGTGCCGCCTCATATCCGCTCTTTCCCAGTTGCTTGACTTTCGGCATTACCGACAAAATTACGTACGGAATACTGAACGTTATGTGCGCCAGTATCACCGTCAGACGGCTCAAATAAAATCCCAGCGCTATGAATCCAAGCATGAGAGATATGCCCGTGACAATATCCGCATTCAGCAGTGTTACGTTGTTGAGCCCCATCACGAGATTTTCGCTTTTTTTCTTCATTGCATTTATCCCCAGACATGCCGCCGTTCCTATTAGCGTTGCCGCCACAGACGATATTGCGGCTATGGAGAAAGTGTTGACTATTGCGGAAATCATAACACCGTCGGCAAACATCTCTCTGTACCAGCGCAGGGAAAAACCTGTCCATGCAAACATGGATCTGCCTGAGTTGAATGAAAAAACCATGAGCGTCAAGATCGGCAAATAAAGAAACAACATAATGACAATCAGGTATGTCCATCTCATTACTTTCATGAGTCGCACCCCTTTCCACAATGATCAACAGCAAGCGTGTGAGGTGGGGTGATTTTCGTGTTCTTCATGAAGCGACCCCCTTTCTGTCCGGGAAATTCAGGATAGCCATGCTTATGACTATAAAGATCATCATGATGAGAGAAAGTCCCGAACCCAGATTCCAATTTGCTCCGGTCGTGAATTCCTGCTCGATTATATTGCCTATCAGATATATCTTGCCTCCACCTAGAATATTGGAAATGACAAAGGTCGTAAGTGACGGCACAAATACCATGGTGATCCCGCTGACGACACCGGGCAGACTCAACGGAAAAATCACATCCGCAAGAACCTTTGCGGATCCCGCCCCCAGATCATACGCCGCCTCTATCAAGCTGTCATCTATTTTCATAAGGGAATTGTAAATCGGAAGCACCATAAACGGCAAAAAATCGTAAACCATCCCCAGAACCACCGCCCCCGGCGTATTGATCATCCTCGGCTGCGGCAGATGGAGATATCCCAGCAAAGTGGCGAATATGCCTCCTTTCTCGAGAATAACCTGCCACGCCATGGTTCTCAAAAGAAAATTCATCCACATCGGCAAAATAAATATGAATATCATGAATCCTTTTTTTCCGAGCCCGGAGTTCTTTAGAATAAGTGCCAACGGAAATGCTATAAGCAGGCAGATAATTGTGCTTGAAATGGAAAGAACCAATGATAACCCGAGGGCTTTACGGTGCACCGGTTCAAATATAGCCGTCACATTTTCCACAGTAAACGCTCCGCTTCTGTCGGTAAATGCATAATAGAAAATCATTGCAAGCGGTATCAGCGTTCCGCAAATCATCCAGAGCAGATACGGGGCAGCAAACAATTTTTTAGACATCTATCTCTATCGCCTCCTCTTCTTTGCTTGTCGGTTTATGCATGACCTGAATATTTTCCGCAAGAACGTCGAGGCTTACCCTCTCACCGACGGGGTAACTTTTTGTATTCTGAACCAGCCATTCGTAGCCGCCTGCCACGATCTCCATCTCATAATACACCCCGATAAAAACGTTGTGCGTAACCTCTCCGTCAAGTTTTCCCGCGCCCGGCCGGCCTATAATAAGATCCTCCGGTCTGATCACGATGTCAACGGGCTTATTTATCCCGAATCCCGCATCAATGCATTTAAATTTAGCACCGCACAGCCCGACAAGATAGTCTTCGATCATCACCCCGTCTATTATGTTGCTGTCCCCTATAAAGTCGGCGACAAATGCGTTCTCAGGCTCATTGTAGATTTCTTCGGGGGTTCCCATCTGCTGAATGCGTCCTCCGTTCATCACAACAACCTTGTCGCTCATCGTCAGTGCTTCCTCTTGATCGTGAGTCACGTATATAAAGGTTATCCCTAGCTCATTTTTCAGTCTTATGAGTTCATACTCCATGTCCTGCCTGAGTTTCAGATCCAAAGCTCCGAGCGGCTCATCCAAAAGCAGAACCTTGGGTTCGTTCACGATCGCTCTTGCTATTGCGACACGCTGCTGCTGCCCGCCCGAGAGTGAGTCGACACTCCTCTTCTGATATCCCTCAAGGTTCACGAGTTTCAGCGCATAACGCACCTTATCCCTTATGTACTCATCGCTCTTTCCTCTTATTTTCAGCCCGAAAGCTATATTATTGCCTACGTTCAGATGCGGAAAAAGTGCATATTTTTGAAAAACCGTGTTTATGTGTCTCTTGTTGGGAGGAAGCATCGTGATATCTTCCCCTTCAAAAAACACCTGCCCGGCGTCGGGTTTTTCAAATCCTCCCACCATTCTGAGGGTGGTTGTTTTTCCGCATCCCGACGGTCCGAGCAGTGTTATGAACTCATTTCTGTTTACGGTCAGATTGAAATTCTCAAGCACAACGTCGTCTTGAAATGACTTTGTAATATTTTTCAGTTCTATCAATGACTGCATTTGGCTTCTCCCAAGGATTTTTACGGCACTTGTGCGCCGCGGGTTTTGTGAGCATCGGCGACGGTGGTTCGTCATTCAGCGTCGGCGGGCTGCATATGACCGCAGGGTGTACACCCAAGTCACGTACGTACCGGCGACTCGGCACCGGCGGCGTCTGCTGTATTCGGATCCTGCGCTATGAAAACAGATCTTTTATCTTTTGCGTGAAACTCGACTTTTTGACATAGCAGTCGGATCCGACCGCATCGCCCATTTCCTTGATCTTTTTCTTTTGATCAGCATTTAATTTGGTCGGAACTTCCAGCACCACCTTCACATACAGGTCTCCCATCCTGCCGTTTCTGACATTTCTGACGCCCTTGCCCTTAAGCCGAAAAACCGTTCCCGGCTGCGTTCCCGGAGGAACTTTATAGGAAACTTTTTCCGCCAAGGTCGGCACAACGATCTCATCGCCAAGTGCCGCCTGCGCAAAGCTTATAGGAATATCTATAAAAAGATCATCTTTCTCGCGCTTGAAGAGATTGTGCGGTTTCACGGAGATCACAACATAAAAATCTCCGCTCGGCCCTCCGTTTTCGCCCGGTTCTCCCTGACCGCGGATAGGGATGATCGTTCCGTTGTCCACCCCTGCGGGGATGTCGACCTTTATCTCTATGGTCTTTCTGACTTTGCCGCTTCCGTGGCAATCCGGACATGGTTTATCTATTATCTTGCCGCTTCCGCCGCAGTCGGGACATGTTCCGGTACTTTGGAATCTCCCAAACGGCGTGTTCTGGACGGTGTGAACCTGACCTGTGCCGCCGCATTTTGGACAGCTCTTTTTTTCACTGCCCGGGGCATTCCCCTCACCCCCGCACGTGTCACATCTGACGTACTTTGTGATTTTCAGCGTCTTTTTCGTACCAAAGGCCGCCTCTTTGAAAGTAATGGCGATGCTCTTTTGCAGATCGCGTCCTTTTATCGGAGCATTGCCCGCTGCGCCCCCAAAACCGCCAAAGCCACCAAAACCACCTCCGCCGAACATGTCTCCGAAAGCGCTGAAGATGTCCTCAAATCCGCCTCCTGAGAAGCCTCCAAAACCGCCTCCGCCGCCGAATCCTGCGTTGGGATCCACCCCGGCATGCCCGAATCTATCGTATTTTTCTTTTTTTTCGGGGTCGGAAAGGACACTGTAAGCTTCATTTATCTCCTTGAACTTTTCCTCTGCTTGCTTGTCTCCGGGGTTTTTGTCCGGATGATATTTCAGCGCCATCTTGCGAAATGCCTTCTTTACCTCTGCTTCGCCGGCGCCCTTTTTTAGACCCAGAACTTCATAGTAATCTCTTTTTTCTGCCATTCCTTCACCTGCAATTCGGTTATATCCAAAATCTGCTTAAGCGACGGGAAATTCCCGTCGCTGTCAAGCAAATTTGGATTTTGTCGTTGAACCCGATCCCTTTTTTCACTTCTCTTGCCTACCAGATTCAATCTTTCTTTTCTTCTTTTCCGTCTTCGTCAACGACCGTAAAATCGGCATCCACAACATTATCGCCGTTTGCCGCTCCCGCCGACCCGGAGTCTCCTCCGGAAGCGCCTGCGCCGCCTCCTGAAGCATCGCCTGCGCCTGCCGCACCGCCTGCCATACCGCTCATGTCGGGACCTGCCGTGCTCTGCTGATTATAAAGCTTTTCAGCGATCTTATGGAACTTTTCGGTCAAAACCTCAGTCTTGGCCTTTATGTCGTCGGGATTGTTTGCTTCAAGAGCCTTCTTCAGATCCTCTTTTGCATCTTCGACTTCCTTCTTCTCGTTTTCATCGATTTTTCCCTCGAGTTCTTTCAGCGATTTTTCCGTTTCATATATAAGGGTTTCCGCCTTGTTTCTTTCCTCGACTTCCTGCTTTCTCTTTGAATCTTCGGCAGCATACTGTTCAGCCTCTTTCACCTTTTGTTTGATTTCGTCTTCGGAAAGCGAGGTGGATGATGTTATCGTAATCTTCTGCTCCTTACCCGTTCCCATATCCTTTGCGCTTACATTGACTATTCCGTTTGCGTCTATATCGAACGTTACCTCAATCTGAGGAACTCCGCGAGGTGCCGGTGCTATACCCGAGAGTTGGAATCTGCCGAGCGTAATGTTGCCGGCCGCCATGTCTCTTTCTCCCTGCATCACATGTATGTCAACGGCTGTCTGATTATCTGCCGCCGTCGAGAATATCTGACTCTTCTTGGTAGGTATGGTTGTGTTTCTCTCAATGAGTTTGGTCGCAATTCCGCCCATGGTCTCGATTGAAAGAGAAAGCGGCGTAACGTCCAAAAGCAGCACATCATTGACTTCACCTGTCAAAACGGCAGCCTGGATAGCTGCGCCCACCGCAACGCATTCATCAGGGTTAATTCCTTTGAAAGGCTCTTTTCCGATTACTTTTTTCACAGCCTCCTGCACGGCAGGTCCCCTGGTCGAGCCTCCGACCAATATTACCCTGTCTATGTCCGCATTGCTCACATCGGCATCCGCCATGGCTTTCTTGATCGGCTCAACCGTTCTGTTTACCAAATCCGCGGTCAGCTGATCATACTTGGCTCTGGAAATGTCCATGTTCAAATGCAGCGGACCTGCATCCGATACCGTGATGAAAGGCAGATTCACGTTGGTGGTTTGAGCGCTGGAAAGTTCTTTTTTCGCTTTTTCCGAGGCTTCTTTCAGTCTCTGAAGCGCCATGTTGTCATTCCGTAAGTCGATTCCGTTTTCCTTTGCAAAGCTGTCGGCGATGAAATTCATGAGGGCATTGTCAAAGTCGTCGCCTCCAAGATGTGTATCGCCGTTTGTCGCAAGCACCTCAAACACGCCGTCGCCAAGTTCCAGGATGGATACGTCAAATGTTCCTCCACCCAGGTCGTATACAAGGATCTTATGCGAGCCTTCCTCTTTGTCGAGTCCGTAAGAAAGAGACGCCGCCGTAGGCTCGTTGATTATTCTTTTGACTTCAAGTCCCGCTATCTTTCCCGCATCCTTGGTCGCCTGTTTCTGGGCGTCCGAGAAATATGCCGGTACGGTTATCACCGCTTCATTGACTTTCTCTCCGAGATAGCTCTCGGCATCCGTCTTGAGTTTTGCGAGAATCATTGCGGATATATCCTGCGGCGTATATTTTTTGCCGTCTATCTCCACCGTGTAGTCCTCACCCATGTGTCTCTTTATGGACGTAATCGTCCTTTCGGGGTTTGTGACCGCCTGACGTTTCGCCGTCTCGCCCACAAGTCTTTCCCCGTTCTTCGCAAAACCAACCACAGACGGTGTTGTTCTGTTTCCTTCTGCATTGGTTATAACTGTAGGTTCTCCGCCCTCCATAACCGCAACGCAGCTGTTGGTCGTTCCCAAGTCGATTCCTATTACTTTTGCCATTTTATATTCCTCCTGTTTCTTTTTTGATGTTTGCCATTATTTTTTACTGTTGCCTGTTGACATTATCTATTTGTTATCTATTTGTTTTGGCGGCTACAATTATCCGTTACCATTCTGCATTTTGCCGCCACTCATTTCCTGCTTCTCAGTTGTTTACCTTCACCATTGACGGCCGTATAACCTTATTGTTGAGACTGTATCCTTTTTGCAGAACTTCCGTAACCTTGCCGCTTTCAAACTCGGGGTTGTCCTCGGTCATAACGGCATTGTGGAAGTTGGGATCGAATGATTCCCCCTGCGTCTTGATTTCTTTAAGTCCCGACTCCTTCAAAACCCCCATAAGCTGTTTGAATATCATCTTCATACCCTCGGCGTAAGCAGGATCCGCACTCTCATGCTCAAGTGCCCTCTCAAAATTATCCAGCACATCCAAAAGTCCAATTACTATCTTTTCATTCGCATATGCATAAATATCCAGTTTTTCTTTTTCCGCCCGCTTCTTGAAATTCCTGAAATCAGCCATCAGACGCATATATTTGGCCTCGGCGGATTCCTCTTCCGGCGTGGTCTCCTCCGAATCGGAAGTGTCTTTGCTGTCCGCCGCAGCGGATTCCTCTTCCTCCGAATCCTCTTTGGGCTGCTCCGGGCTTTGCACATCGGGCTTTGTTTCCTCGGCACCCATATTTTCTTCGGCTTGCGTCTTGCTTTTCTCTTGTTGCGTTTCCACGTCCTCTACATTTTCATGAATCTTCTTTTCTTTATCCGCCATTGTCCTTATCCTCACCGCTTTCCAACCCAAAAGTCTCATTCAAATTCTGGGTCAAATACTCAACTATAGATGTAACTTCTCCGTATTTCATCCTCGTGGGGCCGATCACCCCGACCTTTCCTATAAGCTCGCCGTCCACATGGTATGTCGCCGTTATCACCGAGCAATCGTTCATGAAATCGTCCGCATTCTCGCCTCCGATCGTAACTATTGTGCCGTCCTCTCTGTCCATCAATTTTTTAAGGAACTCATCTTTTCTGTCAAACAGTGACACAAAATTTTTCGCCCTGTTGAGGTCGGCATATTCCGGTATGTCGAATATGTTGGAAAGCCCGCCCATATAAAGGTTCACGTTCAACATTTCCGACAATGTCCGCATGAAATTCGGCATCACATCCACCGCAAGCCCGCTCATAGCCTCTATATCAGTATTGAAATCCGCAATTATATCGCCACGCAGAACTTCCGTTATACTTCGTCCCCTGTAATTGTAGGTTATGCTTTTGGCCAGAATATCCAGCGTTTCATCAGTATATGGGACGCTCACCTTAAGCGCTGTATTGGATACTTTTCCGCTCTCCGCCACTGTCATCAAAACCACGGTGCGTTCATCCACCGGGAGCAGATTTACAAACTTCAGTTTGTCTTCGGTTCTCGTTGGGGTGAGTACAAAGGATGCCAGATTGGTTATATCCGATAAAAGCTCCGCGGCTTTTCTGATAGTCTTGTCCAGCTCGTCAATATCCGCTCTCAACGTTTCCTTTATGCTCTTCTTGGCTTGTGGAGACAGCTCAACTTTCTCCATCATGCTGTTTACGTACAGCCTGTAAGCCTTATCGGAAGGTACCCTGCCCGCCGAAGTGTGGGGATGTGTCAGATACCCCATGTCCTCAAGATCGCTCATCTCATTTCTTATGGTGGCCGGGCTTATGGACATGTTAAAGCTCTTGGAAAGGGTTCTGGAACCGACAGGCTCAGCCGTCCGAACATAGTCGCTTATGATGGCATGCAGGATCTTTAATTTTCTTTCTGTCAAGTCCATGTCGCTTCTCCTTGTTAGCACTCATCCTGATAGAGTGCTAATCGCTATGTATAATTTACTACTTAAGAAAAGCCTTGTCAACACACTTTTTTTAAATTCATCAAAACCACACAAACATCCACAAAAGACAAGAACAGGCGGGAGACTCAGGGCATCCGTCAAAACCGGAAAGAGGCTCCCATGCCGGGGAAAGCACATTTGCCATATGACCGCGGCATCGACGCACCGGACAGATGCTTCCTATTCCCAGGGGTCATGGTATGGGTAAATTGCATCCGGACGATCATGTACTGCCTTTGACGTTTCCACTGTTGTATATGAACATTGTTACCGATGCGACTATAATTACGGCATATCCGACAAAACTAAGTGCGTCCGGTATCTGACCCAACAATACATATGACAACACGGTCACGAATATTATCTGAGTATAGTCGTAGATGGATATCTCCCTGCCCGGCGCATACGTATATGCCATAGTTATGAAAAACTGCCCGCCCGATGCTGCGACCCCTGCCATGAAAAGAATAAGGAGTTGATGCGCACTCATCGGCTCATAATTCACCAATATATAAGGCAGAGAGACAAGGCATGAGAACCCCGAAAAGAAAAGAACAATGAATGATCCGGCAACGCCCCGCAATCCGAGCTTTCTCACATAGGTATACGCCATTCCTGCAAACAAACCGCTTGAAACACCTATGAGCGATGGGAAAGGATGCATCCCGCTTACACCCGGCTTTATCACAAAAAGCGTACCCACGAAAGCCATGAAAACGCAGGCTATCTGAAAGGGCTTCATCTTTTCTTTCAGGATAAGAAATGAGAACAAAAGGACGAAAAAAGGCGAAAGTTTGTTGAGCATGGATGCATCGCTTACGACAAGGTGATCCACCGCATAAAAATTTGCGAATATCCCCAAAGTTCCGCAGACAGAGCGCCCGATCAGATCCCACCATTGCCCGCCGGTCGGCAACGTTACGTTTTTTCTGTCTTTCAGCAGTATCACGGTCGCTATGCAGAATGCGATAAAGTTTCTGAAGAAGGCTTTTTGCACGGTAGGCAGATCTCCGCTCATCCTTACAAGCACATTCATCAGGGCAAAGCTGAATGCCGAAACTATGATAAACCATATTCCTTTGTACTTCGATTTCATCATGCCCATCTCCAAAATACCAACGCAGGAACGGGATTCACCAAAACGGATAATCCCTGTGGGAGCAACGTTAAAACACCTACACAAACAACGCCATTATAGAGTTGGAAACATCAAATCCCGATTCCGTTAGCTTCAGCGTATCCCCCTCCTCGACTATCTGTCCTCTCTCAAAGAAATCCCTCAGATATTTCTTCTCTTTTACGTAAACTTCCCATATATCTTTTCCAAAGCGTTTCCCAAACTCCGCCTTGGAAATTCCCTCGACTTTGCGAAGCCCCGTAAACATGAACTCGCTCACGTCGTCTTTAAACCCGTTTACGTGGTACTCACCGTACTCACCGCCAAGCTTTTCAGAAAATCTCACTCCGTCCATAAACGACGCCGCACTGTCACCTATACCCAGATAATCGTCAAAAGACCAGTATTTCAAATTGTGCGCACACCTGAACCCCGGTTTTGCCGCGTTTGAAATCTCGTAATGCTCAAAGCCCGAGTTTTTCAACATGCTCAGGGCTGCATGGTACATCTTTCGATCGGTTTCCTCCGGCACAAAATCCAATTCTCCCGCCATATACTGCCGGTAAAAAGGCGTCCCCTCTTCGATCTGAAGTCCGTAAAATGATATATGCTCGGGGTCAAGCTCCACGGCTGTTTTCAGGGTTTTTTCCCATTTTTCCGTGCTCTGCCCGGGAATTGCGAACATAAGATCTATGTTGACATTCCCAAACCCCGCAATTTTGGCAAGTTCAAAGCTTTCGACGGCATCCGCGCGCGTATGGCATCTGCCCAGCGACTTCAGTATTTCATCATCAAAGGACTGGACGCCCATCGAAAGTCTGTTGATGCCGCAAGCCAAGTATTTTTCAAGTTTCTCCCGGTTCAAAGACTCCGGATTTCCCTCTATCGTTATCTCCGCCCCGGAAGTCACGTCAAAACTCTCACCGACTGTGCCTATAATTTTTGAAATGGATTCTGCGGAAAAAATGGACGGTGTTCCTCCACCGATAAAAAGACTGTCAACGAGATATCTCTTACCGTACTTTGCTCCGTTTTCAACGATCTTTGCGATAAGACCACGCACATACGCATCTTCGGCTTGCCGAATTGCCACGCACCGTGGGGAATCAAGGGCTTTGGAATAGAATCCGCAATAGTTGCACCTTCGCCTGCAAAACGGTATGTGTATGTATATTCCCAGTTTTTTCATTTGTTGTCATCGTACTTGAGAACTGCGGTAAAGGCTTCTTGCGGAACTTCCACCTTTCCAAACTGACGCATACGTTTCTTACCCTCTTTCTGCTTTTCCAAAAGTTTCTTTTTTCGCGAAATGTCGCCGCCGTAACACTTTGCTATAACGTCCTTTCTGAATGCCCTCACAGTTTCCCTTGCGATGACTTTCTGTCCTATCGCCGCCTGAATGGGAACTTCAAACTGATGCATCGGAATTATTGTCTTTAGTTTTTCGCACACGAATCTGCCCCTGTTATATGCGTTTGACTCATGAACGATCATTGAGAACGCATCGACTATTTCCTTATTGAGCAAAACATCAAGTTTTACAAGCGATGACTTTTCATAACGCACAAATTCATAATCCAGAGAACCGTAACCCTTAGTCTTGGACTTTAGTGCATCGAAAAAGTCATATATCACCTCGTTGAGCGGAAGTTCATAGTGTATGTCAACGCGTTCTGTTGTTATGTAATCCATTCCGAGAAGTTTACCTCTCCGCTTCTGACAGAGTTCCATTATGGTACCCACATAATCTTTCGGAATCATTATATCAGCTTTCACCACAGGTTCCTCAATGTGGTCTATGTCCGTCGGATCCGGCAGATTGGTCGGATTTTGAATCATCTCAACACGACCGTCGTTCAGCACCACTTTATACACAACGCTCGGGGATGTGGTTATGACGCCAAGATTAAACTCTCTTTCCAGCCTTTCCACGATTATTTCCATGTGCAGAAGCCCCAAAAATCCGCATCGGAAGCCAAATCCCAGTGCGGTAGACGTTTCCGGTTCAAACAGGAATGCCGCATCATTGACCTGTAGTTTCTCAAGCGCATCCTTGACCGACTCATATTTTTCGCCCTCGGCCGGATATATCCCGCAGTAGACCATGGATTGTATCTTCTTGTAGCCCGGAAGTGCTTCCTGCGTGGGTTCGGCGTCAAGGGTCACGGTATCTCCCACGCGTGCGTCTTTGACCTGTTTTATCGCTGCGCAGATATAGCCCACGTCCCCTGCACGCAGCCACTTGGTAGGTACGTGACCGGGCGCCATGACACCGACTTCAGTTACCTCGTATTTCTTTCCCGTGCTCATGAGGCGTATCACATCCCCCACTTTTACCGTTCCGTCAAATATCCTCGTGTATATCACCACGCCTTTGTAGTTGTCGTATATGGAATCAAATATCAAAGCTTTCAGTCTTGTGTTTTCATCCCCTACCGGAGCGGGAATCTTTGCCACGATCTCCTCAAGCAAATCTTCGATCCCGATGCCCTCTTTTGCGGAAACGAGCGGCGCATCCTTTGCGTCTATGCCGATCATATCCTCTATTTCCCCCTTGACCTCATCGGGTCTTGAACTTGCGAGGTCTATCTTGTTCAGACACGGAATTATCTCCAGATCCTCATCCAAAGCCAGATACACATTTCCCATAGTCTGAGCTTCCACTCCCTGGGTCGCATCCACCACAAGCACCGCCCCCTCGCACGCCGCAAGACTCCTTGATACCTCATAGTTGAAATCCACATGCCCCGGCGTATCTATCAAGTTAAGCACATATTCGTCTCCGCTTTTGGCCTTATATACGAGTCTGGTGGTCTGAAGTTTGATGGTGATGCCCCTCTCCCTTTCAAGATCCATATTATCCAAAAACTGTTCCTTCATGTCCCTGTGCGCCACAAGTCCTGTGTTTTCTATTATCCTGTCGGCAAGGGTGGACTTGCCGTGATCTATATGAGCTATGATGCTGAAATTCCTTATATACTTCTGATAATCCATATTTCCTCTTTCCGAATAAATTTAACGTGCGGATCCCAACAGGCGATGGATCCCTTAAAAAAGCTTTTGCGCCTACGCTTTCAAATACATTCAACCTGCTGAATTCGGCGGGCTCATACTGTGATAAATTGACCTCGGAGTCCGCACGAATCTACCGATCCGCCCTTGATTATACCATAACTTCCATGATTTTCATTGATCAAATTCGGAGAAAATCCGCATGCGTGCGGCGCGCAATCCGGTGCGTCAGACCTCTTCGACAGATCAAAAATTCTATGGATTTTTCAACATATTTGATATATAATGGAAAAAATCGAATGAAAAGCATGGCGGTGCATTTCCCGCTTTCACATTTCTGAGTCAGGAGGAGCTTATGAGAAAAAAAACAAATGAGGATCAACTTTTTACACGCATGAGCGGTCGTATTGCGATTTTTGTCGCAATGCTTCTCATGGTCATGGGGCTTGCCGCACTGTCCGGTAAAGCCGCCCACGGGCAGAGTACAGGTCAAAACGGCAACAATGACGAGATCACCGTTTACCTAAGTGTAAGCCTTGACAGTGCTTTCAATACCGGAAAAGATCCGGGCAAAACCACGCTTGCGAGGGTTCCCGTTAAAATTTCATATATGGACCTTGCCGATTACGGTCTTGAGAAGTTCTACCGGTACGAGGCAGATAGTTTTGAGAATGGCGGCAAATACAAGAATCAAGTCATTGTGAAGAAACCCACTCTGCTGATGCTCTATATCAAAGCGCTCGGCAGCTACTATCTGGACAGAGAAATGAAAGCTTCCGACATAGGAACCGACGCACTTGCGATCGCTCCCAAAAGCGTTGCTACGAGTCTGTATTTCAGCAAACTCTGGGGGAACAATCACAACCTCATGTATTTCGTCAACCATTCGTACCCTCTGATGCGAAAGGGATGGGGCGCCACAGCGGATTACATTCTTTTGAAGGACGGCGACGAGATAGATCTCGCAATGTTCTACGACAACGATTTTTATACGAAAGGCGCCTTCGCTTTCTTCGACAAGACTGAAAATACGATTTCCGCAGGTGGCAAACTCAAGCTGAAACTCATGAGTACGTCAACCACTGCGGTGTCTGACGGCAGTTCTACATTCGCAAACGCCCCTATGCCGCATGAGCAGATCAAAATAAGCGAAAACTACGGTAAATCGTGGCACAGGATCGATCAATATGAAACAGACGATAGCGGTGAATTTACGGCAACTTTCAAGAAACCGGGGACATACTACATTTCCGCCGGGCCGAAATTCGAACAGCAGAAAGACTCAGCACCGTGCATAGCACCGCCTGTCTCAATCGTGAAAGTGCGACCTTATCCGGTCAGCGGCAAAAAAGAAGAAATGGATTCCGAAGGTAATATCACCGTATCGTGGAGCAAAAGCAGCGGCGTAAAGGGATATCTGTTCTCTACGAAAAAAGCCTCGGAAACGGAATGGCACACCGAGAAGATCGACGATATCGACAAGACCGAGGCCAAGATACCCGCTCTAAAAGAAAATGAGAGTATATGCTACAGAGTTCAGACATACATGGATGACAAGTATGTTCCTATAGGAGAAGATCCCGCGAAGCTGGCATCAACCGGAGATTTTGCGCTCGATGCACCGGAGATTTCGAAAGTTCCTGCGGGCAAAAACAGCATCGCACTCAACTGGTCACCTGTTGAAGATGCCGCCTCATACTATGTATACTATCGAATCGACGGCGCAGCGTCATGGGAATCAAAAGAAAGCACAAATACCTCCATCAGAATAGATGGATTGGAAAGTGACAAGGCTTATAATATCAAAGTCGTTGCCCTCAAAAAAGCGGGGAAAGGTTACCTGTTATCTCCCGACAGCGCCGTAAAAACAGCGGTTACAGAAAGACCTGCGCCCCCTGTTAAACCTGGAAAACCCACCATGCCGGACAAGAATGCAAACAAAGATTCTTTTGCGCCCGACAAAACGAACACTCCTTTACCTTCGAAAAAGACCTCAAACCGCAAGTCGAAGTTCAAGGTAAAGACACGTGCGGGAAAAGGCGGAAAAATAACGCGCTCCAAAACCGTGACATACGGTAAAAGCGTTCTGATAAAAATCAAAACCAATAAAAAATATAAGATATCAAAACTTTACATAGACGGCAAACGGGTCAAAAAGAGAAAGAAAATTAAATTCAAAAATATATCCGCCAACCATTCCGTCAGGGTGTACTTTTCAAGACGCAAATAAGCATACGTGAAAATAATAACAGCTGCACACAACCATTTCCGGTCGATGTGCAGCTGTTATTCCGTATGATGGAAATGCCGTACAACATAGCCTATTTATGTATTTCCAATATTACTTTGCCACCTTGGAGTACGCACCGTAAACTCTCTTTCCGTTCACTTTCCTGAAGGCTCTCACCTTGTAGTAATATTTCCTGCCCTTGATCTTCGTTTTACCTTTTCCGGTTTTGCGGTCGATGTACCTGACGATTCCGGCAGACTTCGCGCCTTTCGCGCGCCTGATCTTCGCAGTCTTTATCTTTGCATTCTTTACGCTTGCGATTCTGATATACCTGCCTTTTCTGCCCGTTCTTCTGTATACTTCATATCCGCTCGCTTCTGAAAGTCTCTTCCAACTTACGACCGCTTTCTTTCTGCCGATCTTAACCTTAAGTTTCGTGACCTTGGCGAGCTTAGTCACGGCAGGCTTTATCAGACGGTCAAGCACGGAGTTTACAGGGTTCTTCCGTGCAGTTTTATCTTTACCTGCATTATCTCCCGCATTTGCACCGCTCTTCGCCGTAAGAACTCCATCCGCGCTCCCCTCGGTGGTTCTGACTTCAACCTTGTGTCTGCCCGTAGCCAGCGTCTTAAGATACTCGTCTTTCAGCGTTATCTCGAATGCGTCCGCAGAGGTGTCTGACGCATCGGAAATCGAATAGTCTTCTTTATCAAGTACTTCTCCGTCTATCTTGATTCTCCTGAATACATCCCTCTTCGCATTGACGAATCTGATCACGGAAGTCTTAGGATACTCAAGATGAAGCACCGGTACACTCACATCTTCAAAGACCCCAAACAATGCACTCTCCGGATCCTTGTACTCATCCGCGCTTAAGTTCGGCGGTCTTCCGCTCTCGGGTCCTATGTCGCAGTGACCGTCAAGACCGTCGCCGAAACGCCCCGAGTGTATCTTTATCTTCTTTATATCAAGATCCTTTGAGTCCGTTATGGTAAGGGTCTCCTCATCGGGATACTTGTCGACAAACCAGTTTGCCCACCATATGACATATTGCGAGTGGGTCCCCTCGGTAGCCTTTCCGTTTATGTCGGCCGTGAGGTATGTGGTGTCCGGAAATCCCGGGTTGTATATGGCGCTCAATTTAGGAACGGGAAGTTGCAGTCCCTCAAGATGCACCTTGACCTTATCGCCCTTGGCAAAGCTCTTTCCCTTTCTCGATATGTTCCGGCTCTTGACATTGATCCCCGTCGCCGCTATGACAAAGTATCTTGTGTGCTTGCCCGCCTTCATCATTATGACGTTGTTTCCCTGTTCAAGCCTGACCTTTGAGTATTTTCCGTTCTTCTCCGCTCTTATCCAGTCGCTTTTCGGTTCTTCCCCCTCTTTCGGAACGGTGAAGAAGTCTTTGTTATTGAAGTCATCCATGGTCTTTATCGGTCTATGATAATATACCTTGACCTCGCTTCCGTCCTCGCATGTGGGGTGCAGTGTGAACTCGGTCGAGTTTCTGATCTCTTTCTTTGTTCCATTCGGATACTCCACGGACTTTACAAAATGCACTCTGTCGTACTTTCTCAGCGGCTTTTCTCCATCCGATGTCATCCTGCTTATGTTGGGTTTTATCTTCTCACCGCTTCCATCAACATCGAATATCGCGATCCCTATCCTGTCGGGGTCGACTTCGGGGAAATACTGCAAGCTTTGATGCGTTTCGTTGAATGTTTCTTTTGTATCCGGATTATATTTAAAAAGCATATCGGCATTAACCCCGTCTTCATAGCCTATCGCAACTATGCTCGTTCCTTTCTTCTCCGCCTTTATGTCGTTCCATTCTCTTCCCTGTCCGCCTTTCTTTTCACTTACCCCTATGCTGTCTCCGAACACCCTGTACTCCTTATCGGGCTCCATTATTGTGTTTCCCACAGTATCGCTAACACCCTGTCCGATCCTGAAGGTAAAGAAATTTATGGTCTTGCCTTTCTCAAGAGGCTGATACTGCCCCTCATCCTTGAGCGTTGTCAGCAGACCGTTTTCCACCTTCTTTCCGTGCCAGTTATAATGCAATTTACCGTCATACGGATAATATCCTTTTTCATTTTCCTTCGGTTTTTCTCCCCTTTTGGCAAAGTTTGCCGTAAACACAGGTTCTTTGATTATCTCATGATATATTGACTCTGCATATATTACCGTTTTAAGATACTTTGACGTTCTCATCTTACCCGTTTTCTTATCCAAATATCTGCCGCCTCCGGTAAGAATGAAGTGTTCATCATGCGGAAGAGACGTAAACGTCACCTCATTGAACTCATCGCTCGGGTCGGAGTCTTCTTCACTCCAGTTCTCAATATTGTATCTATCCTTCATTTTTTCCTCGTCCATGGGTATAAACCTCTGGTATGCGGCATCGTTCTGCTGACATATTCTGAAGTTCTCAAGGTCCTTGGGGTACCTGAACTTATATGTGACCCTGTCTTTTGTACAGTATAGGTCTGCATAGGGTAAATGCCATAGTAGTCCTTCAGAAAACAGGGAAAGATTGAAACTGTCTTTCTTAAAAGACGGCATTACATAACCCTCTTTAACCGCATCTTCCCAGCCAAAACTTCCTATCCTGCACCAGTCTTCCTTCCATACATATGCGGGATCTTCATGTTTAACGGATATATCGTACCTGCATCCCTTCTCGTACTTGAGGATGAAGTTTTTCCGTATCTCCTTTGCCTTTACCTTTTCTCCATTCTCTTCAAATTCAGATTCGAACTTATAGTCTGTGACCTTTATTTCACGATCATCCGCATCCGTCACCTTTGCACTGCATTTGATATCGGCATCGGGATGGTCGTTATCGTATATAGCTATATTGTATACCACAAAGTGGTGGTGATTGTCGCCGTTTTCCGTGACCTTAAAGTCCGTCTCACTGTTCAACATCTCATTGCCGTCATATACTTCATTGCCGTCATATACTTTAAAGGCATATTCTCCCGGAGTCAGTTTCAGTTTCCACCGCCTTACTTCTGTTGTCGTATAATCAAACTCGTTAATTTCTACTTTCCTTTCCTCCTTAGGGAGTTTCTCTGAAAATACCTTTTCCACCTCTTTTCCGTTTTTGTCAAATATCTTAAGGACTTTTGAATAAACTCCTATATCAAGCGTCACTTCATGTTCTCCGCTCTCCGCAAAAACACAATCGGCGGTGTACGCACCGCCGATTATGACCATGAGAACAAGAGCGAAGAATATCATTCTCAATGCATTCTTTCCACTCATCTTTTTTCATCCTTTCATGGTGTTCTTCGCTATCTCCGTTAGAGAAGACTCGGGTTTATGTGATCGGGCAACACATTCCATGCTCCGTACGCCCAAACCACATGGAGATTGTCCGATGCCGGAGCAATTTCCGCTCCCACCTTATTGGAATTGTTCTGCACATTGCCGGCACTGTTATATATCCTGTAGTTCCAGCCTATATGATTTACCGTATCTTCCGTGAGTGTCATTCCTCCGACCGTGATCTTCCTGGCGTACTGGTTTATTCCGCTGCCCACAAGTTCAATATCGGCCGCACTCCCCTTTGCCGCATCAAGCGCGGACGCAAATTTAATTTCAGTTATCACCTTGTCCGGCGACAACCTCTTCACAGTTTCTTTCTTAAGCCGCACCGTGCCCGGCTTACCCGGCGTTCCATTGTAGAAAGAAACTTTTACGTTTCTTCCAAAAATCTTCTTTTGGGAGTTCAGCACAACCCCGAGATCAAGGCTTCCGTTCCATCCTGTAGACCCAGGAATGCTGGCGTTCACCATCTTTGCTCCATACGACAGATGCTTCGGTACTGTCACGGTTGCTTTTGCCGCATAGTTGCTTCCGTTGTTACTGATCGGAACCGCGGATGTGCTTCCTACGCTTACGCTGTCAAAAGCCTTAAACTTAACGCTTGCCGCTTTTGTGGCGGAAAACGGTTCGGGCAAGTAGTTGGCATTCGCTCCCTGCACCATGAGTTTAACAGGATTCGGATTACCGTTTGGATTGTTCGGATTGTATGTAACAACCTTGTTAAATTCCCCCTTTTTCGGATAAGGGAGCAGGTTGACCGCAGCGTTATCCGCCGCAAAGGCGGCCGTTCCCATGCCTGCCACCAGACCCAGCGATAACATAAGTGTAACAAATTTTTTACGTAAATTCATGATTTTTTCTCCTTTCTTTACGCTATTGCCACTTGCAAATACCTGCGATTGCGAGCACACAAAAACGCTCTTCCTCACCGGAGAAAAGTGATGCGAGCGTCAATCTTAGATGCCACCGTACGCAATACAACATTCGGCACCGCCATGTGCATATAACCGTCATGACCATGCATCATACCATACACGAATACGTAGGTTCCTGAATAAGTCTCCTGACTATGCTTCCCCGTGTGACTCACCTTCTCACCGAAACTCATGTCCCGACAATGGCATATCAAACCACACTCCGCAATACAGTTGGCCGCAGCCAGCGCACTCGCAAGAAGACCCTATCCTCCTTGCTCTCATCATGTACTTTCCTCTGGATTCTAACCTCAAATATTTACTTGTTTTTGTAAGGAAATATTACCATATGAAGAAAACGTTTGCAAGTCGCACCCCGATATTTCACATAATCTACACATTTAGTGTTCGGAAAGCACTTGCGATTTGCCAAACACTGCGTTATACTTACCTTTGCGAATTTACAGGAAGTTATTACATAGGAAAAGATAGTGGGGTATAAAACTATGGCAAACATTAAATCCGCGAAAAAAAGAATTAAAGTTATCGACAAAAAGACGGCGTTGAACAGACGAATCAAAGAGAATCTGAAAGAACTTCTTAAAGATTACGACAAGACGCTGAAAGAGGGTGACTTGACGGCGGCAGCAGAGAAAAGGACTCTTGCGGAGAAGAAGCTGAAACAGGCTGCGAGCAAGCATACCATTTCCAAGCAGGCGGCGAATAGGAAAGTTTCTCAGATAACCAAAAAATTCAACGCAGCCAAAGCTGCAAAATAAGTCTCACCCGTCCCCACCGGTGTATAAGCTAGAATACACATGCAATGAGCAACGAAAGACCATGGAGTGTCTCCCATGGTTTTTTATTTTTCTTTGTGCTACAATGTCAAGTAGGGATTTTTCAATAACTCCCTGTCGAAATTACCCGGTTATGGAACACAGGAGGGAAATAATTATGTCACTTCACATAAACGCAAGTAAAAACACAAAACCCGCACCGACGGTTCTCATGCCGGGAGATCCGCTCCGTGCAAAGTTTATCGCGGAAAAATTCCTGAACGATCCTGTCAGATACAGCGATATAAGGAATATGTACGGCTACACCGGAACATATAAAGGAGTTCCCGTCTCTATTCAGGGCAGCGGAATGGGAATGCCGTCCATGGGGATATACTCTTACGAACTGTACAATGAACATAACGTCGAAAACATCATAAGAATCGGGACCGCGGGAGGCTTTGCCCCTGATGTGAACGTCGGAGATATAGTCGTTTCGCTTGCGGCATCGACAGATTCCAATTACCAGCATGCGTTCGGGATACAGGGGCATTTTTCTCCGTCATGCAGTTATGAACTGCTGTGCAGGCTGCAGCGTGCCGGAGAAAGGTCTAAAATACCATTCAAGGCCGGCAGTACAATTTCCTGCGACGTCTTTTATGAAACCGCGGAAGACTGGTGGAAGCGTTGGGCCGATTTAAATGTCATCGCGGTGGAAATGGAAGCCGCGGCTTTATATATGAATGCCGCTCACTTCAAAAGGGACGCGCTTGCGATAATGACCGTCAGTGACCACTTCGTGACCGGCGAAAAAACAACCGCCGAAGAACGCGAAACGACGTTCACGGACATGATGGAACTTGCGCTTGAAACCGCAGTGATGTAAGTCTTATATCTTTGGAAATAATATCTTCGGAAATGAATTCCGGGGTTCGGCGAGTACCGTCCGAACCCCGTCATCTTATACGAAAGGAGAAAAAATGTCCGGCAGCAACAGCAACGCCCGGAATGAACGTTCCGATAATAACGGACTCCCTGATCTGCTCAGTGGTTCTATATGGGATAAAATGCTGAAGTTCGCCATGCCGCTGATTGCCGCCAGCGTCATGCAGCAGCTTTTCAATGCGACCGACGTGGCGGTCGTGGGACGGTTTGCCGGAAAACTGGCGATGGCGGCCGTCGGGAGCAACGCCCCTCTCATCGGATTTCTCATAAACCTGTTTTTGGGGCTTGCCCTCGGATCAAACGTCGTGATTGCAAGGTTCATAGGCGAGTGCAACAACAGCAAAGTCCATTCCGCCGTAAATACGACTCTCATCATCGCTCTTATAGGCGGGATCGTCATCATGTGCGCGGGAATCGCAATTACCCCCACCGTACTTGCGATCATCGAAGTCCCTCTCAAGGTCAGGACGCTTGCGATACTCTACCTCCGGATTTTCTTTCTGGGCATGCCTTTCTTTGTCATCTACAATTTCGAATCCGCGATTTTCAGAAGCAAAGGCAATACGAGAACACCTCTCTACTGTCTGACGTTCTCAGGACTGCTGAATGTCATCCTGAACCTGTTTTTCGTAATAAAACTGGAAATGGGCGTGGCGGGCGTGGCGACGGCGACGGTCATGGCAAACATGGTCAGTTGCGGACTGCTGTTTTACTTCCTCAAAAGGGACAAATTCCCTTTCGGGGTCAGGGCAAAGACTCTCCGCATGGACAAAGCAATACTCATAAACATAATGAAAATAGGTCTGCCGTCCAGCGTACAGGGAATGCTTTTTTCATTTTCCAATCTCGTTATCCAGTCAGCCATAAACAGCCTCGGAGCCGACACCATGGCGGGTTCTGCAATTTCATTCTATTTCGAGCTTACCGTATTCTTCGTTCTCTCCGCGTTCAGTCAGGCGATAACAACGTTCATAAGCCAAAGTTACGGCGCAGGCAATCTTAAACGTTGCCGTGACGTTGTAAAAACCGGCGTAGTCATGAATATTCTTTTCACGGTTTCCGTTTCCGGTCTGTTCCTGTTGCTCGATAAAAACATTCTGGGTTTATTCAACAGTGACCCTCAGGTTCTTGCTCTGGCGCACGCAAGGCTGCTGATCATACTCTCGGCACAGGGAATAAACTGTACCAATGAGAGTATGTCCGCAGCCTTGCGAGGATTGGGGAACTCACTCGTTCCCGCAATCATATCCCTGCTTTGCATATGCGGGGTGAGGATACTCTGGGTATACACGGGATTCCGGCACTTCCATACGCTCAAAGCATTACTGCTTTGCTATCCTCTGAGCTGGAGTCTGAGTCTTGCGCTAATGACTCTCACATACCTGCGCGTACGCAAGGAAAAATTGTACCTTTCCTCTTCGCTTACCTGCACCTGACAGTTTTTGCCTTCGACCATGCGCCGTAAACTTTCTTCCCGTTCACAACTCTGTACGCTCTCACTCTGAAAGTGTACTTTCTTTTTGCGGAAAACCTTCTCGTGCTGAATCTGTTCCTGCGCAGGTTCTTAAGCGTCCTGTAGGAACCTTTTTTCTGTCTGTACTGAATCTGATATCCTTTTACGGCAAGTTTTTTCCACCTTAACTTGAATCTGTGTGTTTTCTTAACGCTTTTTATTTTAAGTGAAGCGACCTTGGCGGGAATAATTTTAAGCAATTCTTTTTTCGCGTTTTTTTCAAACGGAGTCGTTGCCTTTGCCGGGGTGTTATCGTTCTGAGCGGACTTCTGCGCGGAAGGTTTATTCTTCTCAGGCACAGGCTTTGCCGCCGCCTCAACAGCCTTTTTGATGTCGCCTTTGGCATTCTCAACTATGGCTTTTATATCTTCAACTTCGTCCGCACTTTTGATTTTTTCAACGGCGGCAGATACGATGGCATCCAGTTTCTTTTTCAATTCCGCATCTTTGCCGGCTGCGACTGCCGCGTCTTCCAGTTCCTTAATGGCGTTGTTTTTCGCTGCGGTTATTCTCGCAGTATACTGTTCCTGCGTCTCCACGGCATCCATCTTTTTCTTGGTTTCGGCAAGCGCTGAAGCCACGCCTTCCTTGTCGGTCGCCTTGTCGATGGCGGCCTTCCCCTCTTCGATCAGGGCTTTCAGGGTTTCCCGCTCAGACGGTCTGTAATCCGTCGGATCCTTGTAGGCGTGGAGTTCCGTCTTTGCAGCTTCCTTTACCGCGTTCAACTCATCTTTAACCTCGAAAGAGAAGTCCGGCATAAAAGAGAAATCATCTTTCAGCACCGGCGCATTCAGATTAGGTTCCCCCGGATTGTCCGTAAGTTTATCCGCTCCGAGCGGCGAACCCCACCATTCGCTCTTTATCCTACCGTTTGTGAATGAGTACTTTCCCGTTTTTTCGATTTTCACCTCAAAACTGTTCTTCGTCGCCAGATCCCACTGCCTGCAAAATCCCTTGTAAACGGTTCCGTTGCAGTCATAATGCACATGGGTCGACTCAGTGACAAAACCGCCGAAACTCGATTTGAATACAGGATTATATATGGTCGCCAGCTTATAGACCGGCATGGTTATGCCCGTAAAACTTACCGTTGCGGTATCTCCTTTCTCTAAAGGTTCGTTCGGTTTAGTCTTATTTTCGATGTTTATCTTTATTTTACGTGCGTCTATCACTCTGTACTTGCTTCTTGAAGTACCGTCGGCTGCCGTTGCGGTCATCTCCACTATATTGCTCCTGTTTTCCAGCGGAAGCATGTAATGCCCCGGCTTCACGCTCTCTTTCACGGTCATTCCGTTGCATTTGACGGTGAATTTATCGGCTCCCGTTGCAGATGTCTTGAGGTCGAACTCCTTCGTGCCGCCCTCTGTATAATATATAGTGTCATAAGATCTCAACACAACATCATCTTCATCCGTCTTATCCGAATCCTTGTATACAATATTATCTTTTATCGTTATACTTTTATTTCCGCCCACACTATATACTACATAAGCCGTGTTTACCGGATCCACGGCCGCAAAATCTTTCCCCGCCGTGTGCTTAAACGCATCGTATGTTATCTTTACGACAGACACCCCGTTCTTGACCGCTTTCACGACGGCATGAGCGTTATCGCTGTCATCTATGGTCACAGAGTCGCCCTTGATTATCTCGTAATTAAAATGCGGCATCTGAACATCATTACCGATAGCGTCCGTTATCGCTTCCTCGACTCTGCGCGGATTCAGCTTCGCCGTGTCGTTGATATCCATCTCCTTGTAATCGTACTGGGTCCATAGGTCGTTGGTAAAACTTTTCGGGACCTCCGTTCCCGCATTCACCCCGAGGTACTTGTCTTCTCCCGCACCGCCGTTTTCCGCGAATGCTTTCGCGGACATCAGGCAGAACGCCGCCGTCAGCGCCAAAAGCAGCGCCAGCAACAATTTTTTCGTTTCTTTAATACTTCTCATTAAAATTCCTCCTCGTATGATGTTTTAAAATAGCCTTCCTCCGGATTCAAATCCCAAAGATTCACTTGGCTTACAGGGATAATTCTATCAAAAAAAGGAAATAAAGACAATGAATTCCTTGACGGATGATTTCTTTGCGTAGCAGACACTTGACACCGATCGGCGACAAGATGAGAATATATGAAAAGGCGTTCCCCAATATGAGATACAAGGAGGCGGTTATGAAAGCCACAGGAAATATTGGAAATATGGGAACTATGACAAGCATAGAAAACATCGTAGAAAAGCAAAAGATCTTTTTCTCCACGGGGACAACCCTGCCCGTCGAATTCAGACTTGCGATGCTCAGAAGACTTCGTGAGGGAATAGAAAAACACACAGAAGAGATTATAGCGGCTTTACATGAGGATCTGGGTAAATCGGAAGCCGAATCATACATGACCGAAATCGGAATGGTTTATGCCGAAATAAAAGAAGCTTTGCGTAAAACAAAAAAATGGAGCAGACCCATGAAAGTTCGCGGTACGATAAGTACATTCCCGTCAAAGAATTTTATTTATTCCGAACCGTATGGAGTTGTTTTGATCATCTCTCCGTGGAACTATCCCTTCAATCTCTCGATGATCCCGCTGATAGGCGCAATAAGCGCCGGTAACTGCGCGGTCATCAAATGTTCCAGAAACAGTGCCCGCACTTCGCGCGTCATACAGAAAATCATCAATTCCGCTTTTGATTCCGAATATGTGTGCTGCCTCGATATGCAATCCAACTATGATGAGGTTCTCAACCGGGCATATGACTATATATTTTTTACCGGAAGCCGCCGGGTCGGTAAAATAGTGATGGCAAAAGCTTCTGAAAATCTAATACCCGTAACCCTTGAGTTAGGCGGAAAGAGTCCCTGCATAATAGACGAAACGGCAAACCTCAGGTCAGCCGCGAAGAAAGTCGCATGGGGAAAACTTCTGAATGCGGGACAAACATGCATCGCCGTTGACTACATTGCCATTCACAGAAAGGTAAAGAACGAATTTTTAGAGCTTCTTAACATGGAAATAGATCTCCGATATCCCGACCCTCTAAAAAATGAAACTTTCCCCAAAATCATCAATGAACTTCATTACAGGCGGCTTTGCGATCTCATTGATTCCGCTGCCGCTTCTGATGTGATCGGCGGGCAAAGAGATGATGCAAAACTGAGAATCGCCCCCGCCGTCTTCCCCAATGCCTGCTTTGATGATAAAATAATGCAGGATGAGATTTTCGGTCCGCTTCTTCCGATAATAGAGTATGAGGATATTGACGATCTTACACGAAAAATCAATGAGCGAAGCAAACCACTCGCATGTTACATATTCACGCGCGACAAGAGAAGAGCGGAAAAACTGATTTCCGAAATCCCTTTTGGCGGCGGATGCATTAACGATGTCATCATACAAATCGCCAATCACCATATGCCGTTCGGTGGAGTGGGAAACAGCGGCATGGGCGCTTACCACGGAAAATACAGTTTTGAAACATTCAGCCACAGAAAAAGTATAGTCAAGGGCAACCCTCTGATAGATTTTCCTTTCAGGTATGCACCGTTTGACGATAAGAAGATTAAATTACTGAGGAGAATTTATGACAAAAAATATTTTTGAAAGAAAAACCAAAGAAGATAAGCCGGTCTTGGCAATCTGCTACGCTTATGCTTAATGCGGTACCGATCTTAGGCGACATCTGGGCCGGAGAGTGCGTATGGTGCGAGGTAAACAAAATTACATAATTTACGTATTCGCTATTGACATTACGTAAAATACGTACTACAATAGGACTGCAAGGAGATCGAAGATGAACGGGAAAGAAAAGGAGAATAAATTATGTTAAAAGTATATCCGGCAATATTTCACAAAGAGGATGGCTATTGGGTTGAGTTTCCCGATTTGGTAGGTTGTCAATCTTGCGGAAACACTATAGAGGAAACTATAGAAATGGCAGAAGAAGCCTTAGGCTTATATCTTGCCGATTGTGTAGAAAACAAAAAGGCATTACCTAAGAGCTCCGATATTTCAGCCCTTTCTGTTACAGATGGCTTCATCAATTATATAGGTGTGGATGTGGATAAATATCTTCGCAACACTAAAGCGGTTAAGAAAACACTATCCATACCTGCTTGGCTTGCGGAAGAAGCTGAGAAAAACCATGTGAGCTTATCGAGGGTTTTACAGGACGGCCTGAAAGAAAAGTTTGGTTACTAAATAAGCTTTTGGTCGAAATTTTAAAATAAACCCCCGACGAGAGTCGAGGATAGAGCGGTTGTGATGAACAACCTGATTGGCATTCAAATTGTATCACCGCAACACCTTGAAAATCAAGGCGTTGCAGTATGGTCGGGATGACAGGATTTGAACCTGCGGCCTTTGCGTCCCGAACGCAACGCTCTACCAAACTGAGCCACATCCCGCTGTACACGATATATCCGAATCCAAAAGCCGGTCTTAATTCCGATTCCGGCAAAGATAGAGGAATAAATCCCTGTCGCACAATATATTATCCTCAAAATCGGCACCGTGTCAAGTTTTTACGTTTTTTTCTCTACCGTGCCCTCAATTATCAATGAAAAAACTTTTACTGCATACATATTCTTTTTCTGATATAATGCTTTCAAGCAGTAATTTACAAATCCATTTTAAACAGTGACTGCTCATACCGCCAACAATGGAGGAGAAACGGAGAATCATATTATGCAATATCGTATAGAGGGAGAAACCCTGCCGGTAGTAATATGCAGGGTACAGGAGAACGAAACACTTATAACTGAGAAGGGTGCGATGAGTTGGATGAGTCCGAACATGCAAATGTCTACAAATACCGGCGGGTTCGGCAAAGCCATAGGTAGAATGTTTTCCGGCGAATCAATCTTCAAGAATCTGTATACCGCAACGGGAGGCTCCGGTGAAATCGCTTTCGCTTCATCCTTTCCGGGCTGTATAAAAGCCGTGGAAATCGCTCCCGGCAAGGAGATCATCGCTCAAAAATCGTCCTTCCTTGCAAGTCAGGATTCCGTGGAACTTTCTGTTTTCTTTCAGAAAAAACTCGGTTCGGGTCTATTCGGCGGCGAAGGCTTTATCATGCAGAAACTGTCCGGAAACGGAATTGCATTCCTTGAACTCGACGGACATATCACCGAGTACAACCTGCAGGCGGGACAGAGCATCGTAGTCGACACCGGATACCTTGCCGCAATGGACGCAACATGCTCCATCGACATCAAAACCGTACCCGGCATAAAGAACATGGTATTCGGAGGTGAAGGCATCTTCAATACCATCGTAACGGGTCCCGGCAAGGTTATGCTCCAGAGCATGCCTATAAACGCCGTGGCAACCTCACTTATTCCGTTTTTACCTACGGGCAAATAACATCTGACCGCAAGCGGGTCGCACGCCTCTATGCGGTGATAATCACACGCAGGCAAACGCATCCTTCCCGGGGGTAAGAGCGTAAGACATGGCGAAGATCCCGGGAATTCAAAAAAAAATACAAAACTTGTTGACATCGGCAATTCCGGACGGTATAATCTACGGAAATCGGATAGATAAAACCTTTGAGGAAGAGTAAGTAAGCGTGTACCACTACATTTTGAGAGAGTTGCCGATGCTGAGATGGCGCATGGAAGAACACGCTGAATGGGCTTTTGAGGGCAAACCGAATTGCATCGATGATAGCATAGTAGGCGCGACGCGGAAAAAACCGCGTTAACAAATTCAGCATATGTCAGTATGCGCAGAGTGGGCGTTTCAGAGCGTCAAGCCGGGTGGCACCGCAGGAAAGATAAAAGTATATTTGTTTAAGATACAGGTATTTATCGATCTTGTCCCAGCAGTTTGTTTGGGACAGGATTTTTTTATTATAAAATTACATAATCCCGACCCTGATTTTAAAAAATGTAAAGGAGATAAAACAATGAAAGAAAAACAGACTATCCCGTATAAGATTTATCTGGCGGAGGAAGAACTCCCCACACAGTACTATGATGTGAGAGCGGACATGAAGCAAAAGCCCGCCCCGCTCCTCAACCCCGCAACACACAAACCTATGACGCCGGAAGAGCTCGAAGCCGTTTTTTGCAAGGAACTTGTGGAACAGGAACTCAATGTTTCCAACGCCTACGTCGACATACCCGCAGAGATTCGTGATTTCTACAAGATGTATCGCCCTGCACCGCTGGTGAGAGCTTATTGCCTTGAAAAAGAATTGGATACTCCGGCAAAGATCTACTACAAATTTGAGGGCAACAATACGAGCGGCTCGCACAAGCTCAATTCCGCAATAGCACAGGCTTATTATGCAAAAAAACAGGGGCTTAAAGGTGTGACGACGGAAACTGGTGCCGGACAGTGGGGAACTGCGCTGTCGATGGCCTGCTCGTACTTTGAGCTTGACTGCAAGGTATATATGGTTAAGATATCATACGAACAAAAACCTTTCCGCAGGGAAGTAATGAGAACGTACGGAGCCTCGGTAACACCGTCTCCGTCCATGACAACGGATGTTGGCAAATCGATAAACGAAAAATTTCCCGCAACTACCGGCTCTTTGGGATGTGCAATATCCGAAGCCGTGGAAGCTGCAACCAAAACGCCGGGCTACAGATACGTGCTTGGAAGCGTACTAAATCAGGTAGTTCTGCACCAGAGCATAATAGGTTTGGAGACTAAAAAGGCACTCGAAAAATATGATATAGAACCGGATGTAATAATTGGATGTGCCGGCGGAGGTTCAAATCTCGGAGGGCTGATTGCTCCTTTCGCCGGAGAAAAACTCAGAGGTGAAAAGGACTACAGAATCGTTGCGGTCGAACCTGCCTCCTGCCCGTCACTCACAAGGGGAAGATACGCATACGACTTCTGCGATACCGGAATGGTTTGCCCTCTCGCAAAGATGTACACCTTAGGCAGCCAGTTCATGCCTTCCCCGAACCATGCGGGAGGACTCAGGTTCCACGGCATGAGTCCCATAGTTTCAGAACTGTATCATCAGGGTGTCATAGAAGCAAAGTCGTACGAGCAGAGCGAAGTGTTCGCTGCGGCGGAAAAGTTCGCAAGACGTGAGGGCATCCTGCCGGCGCCGGAAAGCAGCCACGCAATCAAAGCGGCTGTCGATGAAGCCATGGAGTGCAAGAAAACGGGTGAAGAAAAAACAATCGTATTCGGTCTGACCGGAACGGGATATTTCGACATGAAAGCCTATGAGCAGTTTAACAACGGCACCATGACGGATTCGATCCCGACAGACGAAGAGATAGCGAAAGGACTTTCGGGGCTTCCGGCAATGGACTGACCCAAAAATGACTTTCGGGGTTTCCGCTCACGAGCCAACCCAAAAAGCCATTTTATAGAGGCGGAGCGATGCATAGACGCGTTCCGCCTTTTGTGTCGTAAGCTTGTGAGAAATCCTGCTCATGCGCTTATCTTTTATAAACTCACCGTTACATATTTTTATAAACCTACCGCCGTTAATTGCTCATCTTTTCATACACTCACCGACACTTATTTTTTTATAAACTCATCGTATATGGCGCGCACGGCTTTTTCATAGTTTCCGGCATCCACCCCTATCAATGTGCTGATTCCCTCCACACCGTAGTCGAGCATCTTGACGTTTACGTTCTTATCGGAAAGCGAGGTTAAAACTTTTGCGCCTATGGCAAGGCTGCGTGCCATGTGTCTGCTTACCACCGCGACTATGGCAAGATCAGTCTTTACCGTGATGCGGTCGGCTCCCGACAAAGCTTTTATGCGTGCGGTCAAATCACGTATCCTGCCCCTGACATCCTTTTCACTGACAAACACATCAAGCGAGTCAATCCCCGACACCATGTTCACTATTGCAATGCCGGACATCGAAAAGATTTCCATTACCCTCGCACGAAGTTCAGGTTCTTCGCTCAGCTTGTCCTTTTCAATCAAAAATCCCGCATAGCCTTTGCCACCTGAAATTCCCGAGATTTTCAAAACAGACTCCATGCTGTCGTCGCTCTTCACTATCAGCGTCCCCGGCATTTCAGGGTTATCGGTGTTTTTTATGTTTATCGGTATTCCCAGCTTCTGTACCGGAAAAACAACATCTTCGTGCACGACCTCCGTTCCCATGGCGGAAAGTTCCCTTACTTCTTTATACGTGATCAGAGGAACCGTAAGCGGATTGTTGACCACAACAGGATCGGCAAGCAGAACACCGTCCACATCGGTCCAGTTTTCATATAAGTCCGCAAGTGCGGCAGCGGCGACCAGTGACCCCGTCATATCGGATCCGCCACGTGAAAACGTCACGATGTTACCCTCCTCGTCGCTTCCGTAAAATCCCGGGATTACCGCACGTTCATGAGACTTCAGAACCTCTTTAAGATTTTCCGTGGTTTCGTCGAGTTTGAGCCTGCCTTTTCCATCAAAAATTATAACCCTCGCCGGTTCTATCAAATCGTAATTAAGCATTTTAGCCGCAATTTTAGCAAGGAGATATTCCCCGCGGCTCACAAGGAAGCTTTTCATGCTATTATTTCGGGCTTTGTTGGAGATTATTTTATTGGCGATTGTTTTATGGGAGTCTGTTTTATTGGGGTTTGTTTCCGGCGTTTTAGAGGCCATCCCATCTTTGAAAACTTCCGTTATCAGGCGAATCTCTCTATCTATGTCGATCACCGCATCCGCCTTGTTTGCATTTTTCCCTGCGTCTCCATCGGGCAATCCAAGTTCTTTCACAATCCCCTTAAACCTGCTTGCAACCCTTTTCATATTTTCATCGAACTTTTCCGGATCATCGGCGGCATTTATGAGCAGATCCGTGATCTTGACATCCTGCGGAGTCCTTTTCCCCGGAGCCGAAACAACGACAAATTTCCGCGCCGAATCTTCTTCCACTATCTTCTTCACTTTTCTCAGCTGCGCTGCCGTGGCGACCGATGTTCCTCCGAACTTTGCCACCTTGAGTTTCGCCTCTTCGGGAACCTCCGGCTGCGAAAGATCTTCTTTGCTTATTGTGCTTATGTCATAAGGTGTCGACTGATACACAAAGTAATTCAGCCAGTTTGAAAAGAGAAGATTGGCACAGGAACGCCATCTTACGACCGGTTTTTGGGAATCATCGTCATCAGGGAAATAATTGTCCGGCACCTTAGGATTGAGGCCGGCTTCTTTATCCCTGAAATATTCCTTGAGCAGCGTATCCCAATCGTATTCCGAATGACCCATTATGAATATCTGCCGGTATTTTTCAGACTTCACCGCAAAGACCCCGGGCTTCTTTCCGCTCGCAAGAATTTTAAGGTCGGGATTTGCTTCGATCTCTTCTCTGAGCACGGTGGTATTTCTTGAGTGAGGAACAAGGAATTCATCGTCAAATCCGCGAAAAAGCATCCCTTTTTTATAGTCCAAATGATGTTCAAACACCCCCGAAAGTTTTTCGCACATGACATGTTTTTTTATGCCGTAATGGTAGTAAAGCCCCGCCTGTGCCCCCCAACATATATGCATGGTGCTGTGCACGTGAGTTTTGGACCACTCCATTATTTCACACAGCTCGTTCCAGTATTCCACCTCTTCAAAGTCCATAAGCTCAATCGGAGCACCCGTAATTATCATACCGTCGTAATAGTTGTTTTTCACCTCCTCAAATGTTTTGTAGAAGGCGAGCATGTGTTCCTGCGATGTGTTCTTTGATTTATGTGTTCCCGTCTGTAAAAGCTCCAGCTCTATCTGAAGCGGAGTGTTACCCAGAAGCCTTGTCAGCTGAGTTTCCGTATCTATCTTGGTCGGCATCAGATTGAGTAGCAGAATATGAAGAGGACGGATGTCCTGGGTCATTGCCCGGGCATCCGTCATAACAAAAACATTCTCTTTTGTCAGTGTATCGACCGCAGGTAAATTGTTCGGTACTTTTATAGGCACTTGAGCTCCTCCTTTTCAGTTTTATCGACGATATGCGTGTTCAGTCGGGCGGCACACACCCGGCTCGGATGTCAGTCGCTGACCGTGGCCTTTCCCTTTTTCTTCATCTTATCCAGTTTCAGAGCCTCTATGTAGTAAAAAATACCCTTGTTCGGCAGTTCTCCGGCCCTGAGTATCCCTGTAACCTTGATCCAGTCTTTTGCATTTCTGCATTTAAGGGGTTTGTCGTAAAGTATCTCAAAACACACGTAACCACCCTTGCAGTATGGACAACTCGGACCATAACGACCTATAAAGTCAAACGGTTTAAACTCCCCTATATAATATCCCTCTATCTCAACGGTCTTACCCTCATAGTCCTTGAAATTCTTGTACCAGTCGTTAATCTGCGTGGCATAGTACTTGTCGCCGACCACTTTATCGGGTCTTCCCTTATAGGATTTCCTATCCGCCTTGAAGTCACACCTGTAGACGGCATCCTTTTTCTTTATGAATTTTTTGGATTTCCCCTTTGCGGTTTTCGCATCACCGTCGGAGGTATTGTCCTCCGTTCCTTGCCGGGCTTGAGCAGTGCTTTTCTTATCGTTTGCGGTCACCTTTTTTTCTCCGCAGCCGCATAGCATAGATGCACAAATCGAAAGAATTGCCATAACCGCGATCATCTTCTTTGTCATAGCTCATATTCTCGCTTTCGTTCTGAAACGCTCAATAGCGGAAAACATAATAAATATTATTAAATTTATTATCACGATGCTTGCCCCCGTCGGTGTTGAATAGACGTATGAAATGTATACCCCCGCACAGAAGCAAAATATCGCAATCACAACAGATGCTATTACCACCTCAAAAAATTTCTTGAATATCCGCATCGCCGACAATGACGGAAAAACTATCAGGCTCGAGATCAGCAGGGTTCCCATCATCCTCATACCCAAAACCACGGTAACCGCCGTCAGCATTGCTATGATCATGTTGTAAAGGCCACTGTTTACCCCGGTCGCCTTTGAAAAGTTTTCATCAAAAGTGACCGCAAATATTCTCGGATAAAATGCAACAAACAGGATAACGACCGCAATCGAGAGGATAACCGATATGATCACATCCGACTCGCTCATGGCAAGTATGCTTCCGAACATGTAATTGCACACATCCGTGTTCATCCCCGTTGTTAAGGAGATGGTCATTACACCGATTGCGAGTGCGCCGCTGCACATCAGCGCAGTTGCGGCATCTCCTTTTATTCTACTATTTTCATTCATCCTTAGCAACAGGAATGCGGCAATTACACAAACCGGTATGGATACTGTGATCGGAGCAGCCCCAAAGGCATAGGCTATCGCAAGTGCGGAAAATCCTACATGCGAAAGTCCGTCGCCTATCATGGAATATCTCTTCAGCACAAGGCTCGTACCCAAAAGTGCCGAACACAGTGAGACCAAAATACCGACGATGAGAGCTCTTTGAAGGAAGGGATACGAGAGCATCTCCATCATAGTTTTAAGCATACTTCTTCCCTCCTATATACATAAAACTCCAGTCAAGATCCCGATATTCCCGGACGGTGCCGAAGAATTTCTGCCCTCCGTCCAGGTGGAGCACGTGCGTGGCATATTCTATCGGAGCTTTCACATCGTGCGAGACCATGATCACGGTGATGCCTCTTTCCTTGTTCAGCCTGTATATAAGCTCATAAAACTCCCGTGCGGCAAGCGGATCCAGTCCGGTGGTGGGTTCATCGAGCAGTAGCATTTTTTTAGTCGCACAAAGAGCTCTTGCCAGCAGGACTCTCTGTTGTTGGCCACCCGAAAGTTCTCTATAGCACTTGTTTTTCAAGGTACTTATTCCAAGAGCTCCCATGCTTTCCTCCGCGGTTTTCTTATTCTCCCGCGAGTAAAACAATCGCCTGCCCATGTCATTAAGGCAGCCTGAAATCACGACTTCATTGACGCTTGCCGGAAAGTCTCTCTGTATCTTCGTCTGCTGTGGAAGATACCCTATCTGATCGGGTTTCAGCCCGTCTCCCGTAACAATCTTACCGGATGTCGGCTTGTTAAGGCGCAAAAGTCCTTTTATAAGAGTGCTTTTCCCTGTTCCGTTCTCGCCCACGATACAGAGGTAATCCCCCTGCTCAAGAGAAAAGCTGACTCCCGACAACACATCCCTGCCCTCGTAGGCGAACGCAAGGTCTCTGCAATCAAGTACACTCATACTAATTCAAGGCCTCCTTGAGAGTTTTTACGTTCTGCTCCATCAAACTGAGATAACTTGCTCCCGACTCAAAATCTTTCTTGCTCACGTTGTGTACGGCGTTCAGACGACGTTTTTTCGCACCGGTCGCTTCGCATATGGAAGTACAAACCTTGGTATTGGAGAGTTCTATGTGAAACACTACCGGAATCTTGTCTTTCTTCACCTTTTTTGTCAGGAACGCAATCGTTTCGGCACTTGCTTCAGTATCCGTAGAACAGCCGGGAAATGCGGCATAGTATTTCAATTTGAACTCGTCTGCAAAATAGCGGAACGGGAAACGGTCTCCCACTATAATTTCTCTGCGTTTGCCGTTTTCCACGACGTTTTTGAACTCCGCATCGAGTTTCTCAAGCTTCTTAATGTAGTTATCTGCATTATTTTCATAATACGCTTTATTTGCCGGATCGAGCTTGCCCAATCTTTCACCCAATTTCCTTACGATCTTTATGGCGTTCTTGGGCGCGGTCCAGACGTGCTCGTCAAATTCTTTTTCCTCATGCCCGTCCTTGTCCTTCTCCGAATCCTCTTCGCTTTCCGGTGTCATCCCCTTGATTTCTTTTTCTTCCACCGTTTTTACCATGTCCATCAGCTTTGCCACACTTTGTTTTTTATTGTCCACCGACTTAAGTATATTATCCACCCACTCGTCGGAGTCTCCTCCCACATATACAAACAAATCCGCCACATTGACTTTTTTGATTTCTTTGGGTGTCGGTTCAAAACTGTGTGTTTCCGCTCCTGGCGTCACGAGCATCGACAAGTTTATCTTGTCGCCACCTATCTGCTTGAGAAAATCGTATTCCGGAAATATCGTCGCGACGACCTTTATCCTTTTGTCATCTTTTGCCGACTCTTTTTTTCCCGCCGACTTGTCACTGCCGCAGCCTGCCAAAAATGCGGCTGTCAATATGATGGTCAACATTAAAATAAAAGGTTTGATTTTTTTCATCTTACTTCTCCAATCTCCAATCCAAAACTTTATTTGTCACTTCAATATATGGCTCATCCATGCCATGTGGAAGCAACTGCCTTTTTGCATCCAAATCCCGGTTATCGGCTCAGGTTATGTGAATATGCTTACAACTGTCACAGATACCGTAAAACATTATCTTCTTGGAATCTATATGTATCCTGTGCTCCTGCCTGAGGTGCTCATAAAGTTTTTTTAGCTCCGAGCAGTGAATTTTTACCACATTTCCGCATTCTTCGCACTTCATGGGAAAAAAATCCGACACCTCATTGCCCCCAAGATACTTGTAACATTTGCCGCTCACTCCGTCTATGGACACACTTGCGATCTTCTCTTCTTTCAGAAGCTTCTCTATCGTGCGATAGATGGTTGTGAGCCCTACCTTGATCCCCTGCCTCTCCAGATACTCTGATATCTGCCGAATCGTAACATAACGATCTCCGTTTTCTCTGACGCACCGAAAAATCAGTTCCCGCTGTTTTGTATTGTATTGTTTTGCGTTACTCACTCTGAACCTCTTTCCAATTTGAAAATCTTTTTCATTTTACTGCGGGCAAATTTAAAAGTCAAGCAATATTTATTCACTACTCAGCGTTAAAATTTCTTTCATATTTAAAAAATACCCGCCGGCTGATCTCTATGGGATCCACCGGCGGGTAGAAGCTTTATCGCGCAACCTCGCTATTTACAGGTCACCTTTTTGGTCTTATACCATTTACCGTATATTTTCTTGCCGTCAATGTTCTTATACGCTCTTATCTTGAATACGTACTTTGCGCCGTTCTTTAGTTTCTTGCTCATGTACTTCGGCTTTTTGACGATCTTTGCTTTGGAATATTTCTTTGCCTTGTCTTTCTTGTAAACAACACTGTATCCGTCCGGAGCGCCCTTGGCTTTCCATGAAAGTTTGATTGCGTGCTTTTTCTTCACCGGTTTTAGTTTCAGACCGCTGAGTGTAAGCTTTGTCGCCATGGCTTTTTTCACCTGCGCTTCGGCGGCTTTGAGTTTGTCAATGCCCTCTTTTGCTTTCTTGAGTTCTTCTATGGCCTTTTCGCAATCCGAAAGCTTCTTCTCCAAACCGGCTTTCAAGAGTGCTTGCTGCCTTTTGTTCAGTTTTCCGTAAGCGGCTCTTGCTTCCTTGACTTTTGCTTCATCGGAAATTTTGATCGCGGATGCCGCAGGAAGTGAGTTTATCTTATTTTCAACCGCATCAACGGCTTCCTTGTCGGTTTTCGCTCTATTTTCCTTTGCCTGCTTTTCTTCCTTCAGATCGCTTATTTCCTTTTCCGCAGCCTCAAGCATTGCCACAGCGTCCAAAGAAATGAGCTTCTTCTGCTCATTTCTAAGAGCATCATAGGCCTTTCTTGCAGCCTTTACCGCATCCTCATCGGAAAGTTTGATCGTGCTTTCCGTAGGCAGGGCTTTCAGCTGCTTCTCCACAGCGGCAGCCTCCGCCTTACTCTTTTCTTCGGCTTCATGTTCTGCTTTCAGCTCTGCAACTCTTTTTCTTAATTCCTCAAGCTTTTGTTTATCATCATCCATCACGAAAGTTTTCTGCTCTTGGGTCAAAGCATCATAACGTTCTATAAGTTTGACTATCATTTCAATATCGTCGTATGAAATTTGACCGACATCGGGTGCATCAGCGATGTCATAACCGACCTGCTCCGCCTCTTCCTGCGGTTTCCTGGCTTCTTTGATTTCATCTATTCTTGCCTGAAGCGCATTCAACCTATCCACAAGCGCCTGATTTACCAGTGCCTTTTGCGACGGATAGAATGACTCGTACAGCATTCTCACATCGTGTACTCTGTTTGCATCCTCATATTCCAGATCTTCGATATTCGGCAAACCTTCTATCTGTTCTTCAAGCTGGCTTACTGCGCCCTTGTCATCCTTAATTTTTATTATCGCATGCTCGAGTTTTTCCTTTGCCTGCTCACTCACAAGCTTCTTTTGCTCTTCGGTCAGCGCGTCGAATGCGGCTTTTATCTCATTGACTTTTTTCTCGATATCAATGGTGACCTCATCGGCTGCGGGCAGCTCATTGATCTTGTCTTCAACAGCTTTGGCGGCCTTCATATCCGGGTTGGCTTTGACAGTCACGGTCACTGACGCATGCTGCCGGTAAAGTGGAGCAAACATCGCCATCGCCGCCTCATCACCGGCTTTTTTGTACTTGACGTAATACTTTCCGTAAACCTGATGCGTAAGATAACTCTCTATATTTACTTTAGTATCCTTTTCCGGTTTCTTCCCAAGTATGAGATTGCCGTGCTGAATAAGCTCAGCGTTGGATGAATAGAAGTAGGTGTAATCAAGGTCACTGTATCCCGGTGTTCCGACTCCTCCTTCTCCGGCGTTTTCTTTCCAAGTATCGGGTTCTATTCCATTCCTCTTCCTATCATCCTCTTTATAGATGTAGTTGAGTTTTTCACCTTCCCCGAAATTCACTTCCCTGAATGCGTGAAGATCCGACGTTATCTCATCTTTATCCGTATTTTCATTTTTTATCCCGTCATAGTAACCGACAATTGCTTTATCCATCAGCTGTTTTGCCCTGTCAAGCTCCTGCTGTTCAAGTGCTTTGACGGTAACCTTAACATCTTTCGAAGCCATGGCACCGTTTCTCGTATCTTTGATTTTTACGGTAAGCGTAACATCGACAGGATTCTTTCCCGGAATCGGACGGTAGATTTTCATCGAAGTGGCGTTGTTTTGTAATTCGCCATTCTTATTATATGTAGGCTCCGCAACATCTTTATTGTCACTGTCGATGGTGATAGGCTGGAACTTCCCGTCCACGCCGAAATCGCGCACCGTAGGGAACTGAATATCACCTCTGACATCTGTGGGATCCATGGCTTCCCCGGTACCAAAAGCTCTCAAGCCCTTCTCTTTAAGTGCTTTTTCCAATTTCTCCTGAAGTTCCTTGCTGTCTGCCTCTGTGTTTTCATATCCCTTAACAGTGATCTTAAACTCTTTTTTCAACTTGCCTACAGCTTGTTCGGCCTCTTTGCTTACCGAAGCTTTGTAATTTATCGTTGCGGTCAAAGTGACGGTCTTATCTTCTTTGGATCTTGCGACCTTGCCTATCATAGGCGCATAAAGAACGTCATCAATGCCGCCTTGCGGTGCATTTATGCTTATTATTTTTTTATCGCTACTCTTCCAATCGATTGAGGCATTTTTATGTGTGCTGTCTTTGCCTCCAAAGTAACGAATTAGGCTCAAATCCTTTTTCACCGAATCCTGCGCACTGTTCTCACCTTTGATTACATCAAAATTCACCTTGCCAAGAATTTGCTCATTTAGCGCATTTGAAAGTTTTTCAGCATTCCAATTCAATACCACGTTTTTCAGTGTCAGTTTCTTTGTTGCCGTACCTTTCTTTATGGTGACCTCAACTGCGAATTTCGCCCAAGGCATGTTGTTTATCGGACTTTCCGAAACCTTGGTCGGATCGTGATAAAAATATGTCAAGGTTCCGTCGCTTGCTATGTTCGCCTCGCTCCCCCCATTGGGAACTGCAGCTTTTTGAACACTGTCCACCGATGACAGAAAAACGCCAGTAAATCCGCTTTTCGTAAACTCACCTTCCATAAATTCTTTTAAATTATTATCTTTCCCGAATTCGGGTTTAAGCTGATTGTTTCCGGAAAATTTTGCAGCTACGGCGTTCAATGCCTTTTCATCTTCAGTAAGATTCTCATCCTCTGCAACTTTCTCATGAGTAATTTCCGCTTCTTTGCGTGAGTTTTTAGCTCCTCTTACCAAAACCTTGTACTTCTTGAATCTTGATTTCTTTTCTTCCGTGATCTTCAGCGTATCTGCAGTTTCACCCTCAAGATTCTCAAACTCCGTCTCCAACTCCTCGATAGTGTCATCCCAATATTCGTTGCTGCATCTCTGCCATTGGTACGTCACATTTGTGGCTTCTTTTCCGTCTTTTCCCTTGACTTCCGCTTTTAATACTCCATCCTTGACTACGCTGATTTTCACGCTTTCTATGGGAACGTCTTCAGTCGACGGAGTTTCCCCGCTATTTAGGGATGCGGTCTTTTTCTCCACACGTTTCGCAAGTCTCTGCCCCTTTTTCGCCATTTTCCCGTTTTCGGCAAATGCCTTCACGGCTATGCCCGGCATAAATGTGATAACCATGAGTGCTGCCATCACCATTACAGCCATCTTCTTCATACTTTTGCTCATCACTTACCTCTCTTCCATTATCGAAGTCGATTCATAAAAAGATATCCCTGATATGACATCTTCCAATATTTTTTGCACCGTCCCTTTTCAAACATACGCATGCATGTAATTCGGATCAAAAAGACCGTCCTACTAAAATAAAAAAGAGCCGTGCAAAACGCACAGCCCGTTTTTGCTGAACTATCCCCGTTTCCTCCTTTGGTCCATCGCCAAACAGAAACCGTCTCATGCAGGTCTCCTGGCTCGGGATGATAACGCATCATTCTACCTTCCCGACAAGATGCCGGTGGATGGAAACGCCTCAACCCATACATAAGACGCCTTCCATGAACAAAACTCTCCAATCACAGTGGCGGGACCGCTCAGGACTTTCACCTGATTCCCTCTTAACTTTCACCCTTTGTGAAAGAACATGAAACATAACACGGTCATTATACCATCACATTCATGAAATTACAAGGATTTTACATTCGATCTTTTGCATATTTGGCCTCAAAAAGTTGTCTTTGCTCTGAAAAGTAGTCGACGCAAGCAGGCACCCCTCTCAAAGATTTTTGAGATATTCCAGTTCCCCCGTTTTCAGTTTGCGATACTCACCCCGCTTTAGATGACCCAACTTAATATTGCCGATGGATATCCTTTCAAGCTCCTGTACGGGATACCCCACAGCCTCGAACATCTTTCTGATCTGACGATTTTTCCCCTCGTGAATGCTTACCTCAAGCAGCATTGAACGCCTGTTCCAAGTTATCACATCAACCTTTGCGGCTGATGCCGTAAACTCCCTTGTCCTGACGCCGGAACGCAGTATAGAGAGCTTTTCCTTGCCTATGCACCCCGCAACTCTGACGCGGTACTTTTTTATAATCTTGTGACTCGGGTGCATTATCCTGTTTGCAAGATCTCCGTCGTTTGTCAAAAACAAAAGTCCTGATGTGTTGTAATCAAGACGTCCTATCGGAAATATCCTATTCGGCTCATCGGTTACAATGTCGACGACCGTTGTCCTGCCCCTCTCATCCGACACGGACGTGATCACGCCCGTCGGTTTATTCATGATGTAGTACACTTTTTCTTCACTGCCACCAATTTCTTTGCCGTCGACGCTCACCTTATCGCCCGGTTTCACATCATACCCCGGTTCCACAAGCACACTGCCGTTGACCTTGACTTTCCCTTTTTTCACAAGCTCATCGGCTTTGCGTCTGCTTGCAACTCCCGAATTTGCAATATATTTATTTATCCTCATTTTCTCCGATGACCCTCAAATTCCGTTCTTTATTCACAAATTCCGGCACAGCCGTCACTCTTCAACCGCCTCCGCAACTTTCATCATAATCGCACATTCCACCCGCTTTTTAAAAAGTTTGCAACCATATTCGTATATTCCCGATATCGACCCCGAGTCATGAAAAGCGTTCGCTGCGCATCCTCCCGCACAGTAGAATCTCGCCCAGCACGTTTTACACTCTTGCCTTGCGTAAACATTGCACATCTTGAAGTCGTTTTTTATATCTTGACGTGTGATTCCGTCCCATATGTTCCCCATCGAAAAATCGCTTTGCCCGACAAAACGGTGGCAGGGGAACAGCTCTCCCCATGGCGTGACGGCAAAGTATTCCGTCCCGGATCCACACCCGGAGATCCTCTTGTATATGCACGGACCGCCTTCCAAGTCTATCATGTAATGGTAAAAAGTTATCGGTCTCCCTTCCTTTTTCCGTTTAAGCATCTCTTTTGCGAGGATTTCATACTGCTCCATAAGAATCGGCAAATCCTCTTGCGTAAGAGCGGAAGGATCCTCACCGTCGCATACCACAGGCTCCATCGACAACTGGTCGAAACCCAGATCCGCCATGTGAAGGACGTCTTTGACAAAGTCGGTGTTGGCATGCGTAAAAGTTCCTCTCATGTAGTAGCCTTTACCGTTTCGCGCTTCTACAAGTTTCCTGAACTTGGGAACTATATCTTCGTAACTTCCTCCTCCGCCGGGGTATTTTCTGAAACGATCGTGTACATCTTTTCGACCGTCCAGACTGAGAACGACATTATGCATATGTTCATTTACAAACCGGATCACTCCATCATCAATCCCGACCCCGTTGGTGGTCAAGGTAAAACGAAAATTCTTTTTGTGCTTCTTCTCGGCGGCGCGCGCATACTTCACCAGATCCTTGACGACTTCCCAATTCATGAGCGGCTCGCCGCCGAAGAAGTCAACCTCCAAGTTCACTCTATCCCCCGAGTTTTCAATCAGAAAATCAAGCGCCCGTTTCCCGGTTTCAAAGCTCATCAGGGCGCAGTTTCCCGTAAACTTGCCCTGCGCAGCAAAACAGTACCCGCAATTCAGATTGCACGTATGCGCCACATGCAGGCACAGCGCCTTAATTTCCGTATGCCGATTTTTAAGATCATACGCATGCGGCTCATATACATCCTCTGAAAACAGCTTCCCGGCGGACTTGAGATCTTCCACATCGCAAATCACTTCCTCAATCTCCGTTTTCTCCAGCTCCGGATACTTGTCCGATATCCATGAAATGATGTCCGCACGGAGACTCTCCGCGCTTGATTCCACAACATCTCCGGATGCACGCCCGTTGTTCTCTTGCGCCGCACAAAAAAGCGAGATGATGTCATATGCGACATCATCCACGCAATGCACCGATCCGCTGTTTACGTCCAGTACGATATTGAATCCGTTCAATTTATAGCGGTGAACCATTCTCATTCTTTATTTTTTCTCACATGGCTGGTTTGCGACACCGCACGAAGTCTTGCACGCTGACTGGCAGGATGTCTGACACTCGCCGCAGCCCCCGTCTTTCAAACTCGCTTCCAGATTTCTCGTTTCGATAGTCTTTATTCTCTTCATCGCTCTGTCTCCGTTTCTTTGTTTTTCATGCCAATTATGATAACTTTATTGGGTTTCTTTGTCAAGTTTCTCAATTACGTACCTTTACTCTTCCCTTTCAAAACGCGCGGCAATCCAATCCTGATTGACCTCCGCATATTCACCCGGCGGCACATCAAGTGGCTTGAGATACTTGTCGTGGAGTTCCCGGTAAAGTTCCTCTTCAATGGGAATCATCAATTTTTCTTCCTTGTCGTTCTCGGATGGCAGTATAACAAAATATTCCTCTCCGTCATCATTATACAGGTACATAAGATCTCCCTGCTCAAGATCCGCCCATTCTTCTTTGACCTGATCCCATATTATAAATTTGTACAGCTCCAACACTCTGTCATCTCTGTCATGTTCGAATATGTGTATTTTTTCCATCATATCGACTCCGTTTGATGTCAAGCGGAAACGAGCTTGCGGATCCGTTGCATTATCCGGAAGATCGAGGCTGTTCAGCTGCTCAAGCAAATCGTCCTCATGTTCAGGCGCCATATAAATATTGAGTTTCCTGTCCGGATCCATGTACATGACCGGATACTCCAAAATAAACTTATCGCCGCATTCCCCACACGTATGCAGAAAAAAATCACCTTCAAGAAATCGCTTCTTGTACTCCCTGTTTTCCTTTACATCGACAAATTCCTGCACGGGAACTTTTATCGTTTCGCCGCAGCTTGGGCATTCCATTTCAATCACTTCCGCTGCCATTGTCTACCTCCATTTCGATAGAAATCTGTCCGGATTCCTCACCGTTTTCTTCCTGTCCATCATGAAAATCCCCCACGAGACTTTCGATATCGTCTATTTCCGGAAGCTCTTTCAATGACGAGAATCCGAAACTCTTCAAAAACTCTTCCGTGGTGCCGTACAAAACCGGTCTTCCCACCGCATCCGACCTGCCGAGGGACTTCACAAGCCCTTTTCCGGTCAATCCTTCTATTACCCTGTCGCTCTTGATCCCGCGCACACTGTCTATTTCCGCTTTGGTGACGGGCTGTTTATATGCTATTATGGCAAGCACTTCCAGAGCCGCCTGAGAAAGTTTTTTGACCTTCACCGGAGTGCAGAGTCTTTTTATAAATTCCTCATTCTCCCCGCAAGTCACAAACTGAAACGACTTGTTGACTCTGCGTATCCTTATTCCGCCGCCCCGATCCGCATATTCGCCCATCAGTTCCTCCAAATACCCGGCGGCCTCTTTCTCTTCTATATCAAGCGCCGCAGCCGCCTCTTTCGCCGGCAGAAGCCTGCCCCAGACAAAGAGCATAGATTCCAATGCGGATTTAATCATCTTACTGTTTCCCATCTTCCGTCATCCCTTCACCAAAACCGCGAGCCCCACGCTTTACCGTGATCTCACCGTAATTACGTTTTTGCGATGCATCCAGATATCCGTCCCTCATCATCTGCAAAACGGATATAAATGAAATCGCCGCATCATATCTCTCCTTTTTTGATATAAGCTCATTGAACGCAAGACTCTCAACCCCTGCCGCAAATGCCCGGGTAAATCTGTTTCTTATAAAGATGATTCTCTCTTCTGTGCTTATACGATCCCTTTCTATCTCGGAATACCGTTTCTTTGTTTCTTCGATTCTCTGTTTTTTTTGCAAAAATAACGCAAATGCACTTGCAAACTCGTCTATACCGAGATTTAAAAGCTCATCCGGATTTTCCAGATACACGGAGATATCCTCCTGCGGTTTCTCGAAGATCCCCGCCGCAAGCATCCCACGCTCCGCAAGCATCTCGCTTTGTTTTTTGCACTGCTTGTAAGCGATAAGCCTCTCGGCAAGCACACTTCCGGGATCTTCAGCTTCTGCCGTATCGATGCATGTGTTGACCTTGGGCAGCATCATCCGGGATTTGATCTCAGTCAGTTCCGCCGCAAGCACCATGAATTCAGTGGATACGTTGACATTCCAACGCTGCATCTGCTCCAGATACTCAAGATACTGACTTGTTATTTCAGAAATCCTGATGTCGTATATGCTCATCTGTGCCTTTTCTATCAGGTAAACCAGAAGATCAAAAGGACCCTCAAACATAGGTAATCTTACTTTATAACTCATTTTTATCTTTCTTTCCTGAGGTCTTCTTTGCCCTCGCAACCACTTTTTTTACCGCCCTCGGACAACTTTTCCGCACCTGCCGCATTTTCGCCTTTAGACAATCTTCTTGCATGTGCCGCATTTTCGCCTTTGGACAGCTTCCCTGTGGCAGACCCGACTTTTTCCGCCATTTTCTCCTCTATAGAAGTATGGTAGTTGTAATACAAAAGTCCTATAACCACAATTACCGCCCCAAGAAGTTCCCATGAAGTGGGGATCTGACCCAGAAAGATAAAACTGAGCACAATCGCAAATACCGATTCCCCCGACTCCCACGCAGAAACGTAAAGCGAATCGACATAGCCAAAGCACAGATTAAAGACCGCATGAGCGCCGATCTGGCATACCAGCGTCAGCAGAGCCATCAGTATGTAATCCCGTGTCGAGTAACCCAAAATTCGCGTATCCGTCGCAACCGTGCCGACCACAAAGCAGATCCAGCATCCGAAAAAACAGAGAAATACATATATAGCGCCCTCAACGGTCTTTCTGACTTCGTTTCCTATGGCAAAGTATACTCCCATAAATACCGCTGCCAGAAATGCAAGCACATCCCCGTTGAAATTTCCCGCAGAAAGCAAGCTCTTGTCCAGACCCGCCACCAGCGTGCCTCCCAGAAGCGCCAGTACAATTCCCATAATCGGTCTTGCACCCACATGCTTCTTGAATACGAACAGCGTTATCACAAGTACCACAAGAGGATGCAGCGCCGCAAGCACCACGGCACTTGCGATATTGGTCATCTTGACCGCATTGAACCACGAAAAGAAATGCGCAAACAAAAATGCTCCCGCAAGAAGCGCTCCGGCTGCCTCTTTTCCCGAAATCGCTTTTAGCTCATGTCTCTTTTTGATCAAAACCGGAATCGCAAAAAACGGAAGTCCCAAGGTCAGCCGCCAAAACCCTATGGCCATCGACGGTGCTTCTATAGCCCTTCCGAATATTCCCGACGAGGATCCCGCAATCACCGCAAGCAGAACTATAATCTTTACATACTTACCAATAAACCCTGCAGATTTCATCCGTTTCTCCACTTTAAATACATTGTGAACCAACTTTCTACTTTCACATCTATCGTAAACCGGTAGACATACATGTGGTTTTCCATCTAAACATAAACCTATGTACAGCCTTAAACTCAGTGCCGACAGATTTATTTTCATCCTCCGACAGCGGATTGAATTCATATGCCGTAACATTATAACATCAACACCGTCCAATGGCAAAGATATCGGCGATAACGGGGGTGCGGACAAAAGCTTTGTGAACTGTAAATTTTAAATCCACTTCCCCCGTGCACAAGAGGAAAGACGAATTATCTTAACCGGTATCAACAACAATTCAACCAACAGCGCCAATATTCATGTTTCAAGGTAAATCATAAAACATAGCCCACGCATCAAAAAACCGCTTGAGAACCTTTCTACCGCTCCTCAAACGGTTCTATTTCATGTGCAACGGTTTTTTCCCACATATTCATATGCAACGGTTGCTTTCTACATATATCCGTGCTTCTTCATATACACTTTGATGTTATTTCTCGTCACCGCTCTCACACCTACTATCGATGCGTTGTAATGGCCGCTCTTTGCTCCATAGGTTCCGGCGCAATATCCGGCGAATGCCATATAATGGCTTCCTCTGAATACGTTCAAATTGTAGCTGTAGAGTTTCGCCGCAGCCTTGATGCTGTTCTTTGCCCGAAACAGCTCCGTAGTGGAAAATCCCGCGTTTCTGCCAATCGCAGCGCTGGTCTGCATCATCCCGTAGTAGCCTGCCGCATTGTATGCCCCTGCGCTGAACCTGCTCTCGTGGCAGGCAATGGCCATGAGTGCCTTGGGATCGACGTCATACTTTTTGCCGTATTTCATAAAGTAGCCTGCGTATCTGAATGCGGTTTTTTTGCTCAAGCCATGATTTTTAAGCCTGATGTACTTTGCCATACCCTTTTTGAATCTCAATTCCTTCAGATACCTCTTGTAAAGCTTTTTCCATCTTTTTTCCGCTCTTTTGAGCCGTGTTGCTCTTTTTACGTACTTTTTGGCGCGATCGTCAAGTCTCTTGTATGCATTCCGCGCCCTTGCGATCCTCTTCTTGTCGTTCAGCTTAACCTTTTTTATGGCTTTGATCTTTCTGTCCACCTCTTTTGCCAAGGTCTTCGCACGCGCTTCTTGCCATGCCTCTTGCCGCTCTTTTTCCGAATCTCCGCTTACTGCCGTATCGTGCGGATTTTCTACGGTAGTTTCCTTTGGTGCCTGCACAGCGTTCTCCTTTGGCGGCTGTGTCGTCTGCCCGGATTGCGGTGTGGAACTTTTATACTCAGTTGCCACGTTTGACGCATTACCGGCATTACTGTCCCGGGTCTGTACGCCGAGGTCTGTTTCAGAGGCAAATGCTATGCCCGTGGAACAGACCATGGCCGCGACTGTCGCCAGCGTAACTAATTTTTTCATATTTTCTCCCATCTCTTCCGGATCGATCATCGACCCCGTTGTCAATGACTCGCACATTATAACATGCACCGGCATGGACAAAATATTTTCAAAGCACTTTTCACATTACTTTCACGTTCAAAGTCGTTTTTTGGTTATTGAATACATTATTTATATTCTTTTTTGTTTTGATTACACCGTTGTATACTATTTTGCGCTGTCTTTCTTAAGATCCCTTAAGAAATTCCTTCCACAGATTTACGATGCTACATCTCTTTGCCACAGTCCTCCATGTCCTTCAGGATACTTTCCCTCCATTGCGCGGCGCAGTTGAATTTCCTCGCTTAAAAAACGCGGAAAATTATCATCCGACATGTTTTTATGGTAGACTATAAACAAACAATGGGTGCTCGCACGTGAACAATAAGGTCGCTTGTACGTAAACAGTAAACCGAATGTCAAGGCACTTACCAAAACACTTTATATATTACGAGGAGGTTAACCATGAAATTTTTGATAACGGATGCTTTTGCGGATACTCTTTTCGGAGGGAATCCCGCCGGAGTGGTGTTGCTTCCGAAAGGTGCGCCATTTCCAAGTGACGAAACAATGCGAAAGACTGCGGCTGAATTGAGGTATTCAGAAACCGCTTTCATTTCCGTCATGGGGGATCGGGAATTTCGGATCAGGTATTTTACACCTGCCGCAGAGGTGGAACTTTGCGGACATGCCACGATAGGTTCGTTCTGCGCCCTGCTCCACATGGGAATCATAAAAAGCGGGGACAAATGCATGAATCACACATTGTCCGGCGATATCGAGGTCGAAGCCGGCGACGGATACGTGATGATGGACATGGCAAAACCAAAGCTCATCCGCACGATTTCCGACAAAAAGGATCTTGATGAGCTTTACGAGATTATGGGAACAAAATATGAACAAGTAAAATTCGAGGGAAAAGTACTCATCCCGGAATTGATCTCTACCGGTCTTCCCGATATCATAATGCCTGTCGCAGACAGCGATGCGCTCAATGCCCTCGCACCCGACATGAAAGCTTTAAGTGCGCTTTCCGCGAGCTACAAGGTCACAGGTGTTCACGCTTTTGCCATGGAAAATGGAGAGGGCATCACCGCACGCACCAGGAATTTCGCACCACTCTACGACATAGACGAAGAAGCTGCAACCGGTACATCCAGCGGTGCTTTGACCTATTACCTTTACAGAAACAAATTCATAGTCGACGGAGCCAATGTGAGTTACGTTCAGGGAGAGGCTATGAACCGACCTTCCAAAATCAAATCCACGCTCGCTGTTGACGGTGACCAATGCAGTATCAAAGTCGGCGGCAACGCTGTTGTCCTTGCCGAAGGGGAAATCCATATTTAGTGAGTACCCGGGAATTCATCGTCAGTCTGAAGCGGTATCAAACGATACCGCTGTTTTTTATCATTTCGTGATCGGTCGCATCGCAGCTTGCAGGTGTTATTGAAACATAGCCACGTGACACAGCGACTATGTCTGAAGTCTCTTTTTCGCTTCCATGCACCACGGTTTCCCCGTCCAAAATATAATCTCCGGAATGTTCTTGCATCCCGGCATACTGATTAAGCAAGACTTCCGGTTTTTGTCCGGCGCCGCATTCTTGTCCCCTGCGTTGTTCTTGTTCTACATCACATTTTTGTAGCGAATCTGCATAGTGTCGTCCGCCCAAGGTCGTGATCCTTACGCCCTTTATCTCTTGCTCCGCCATGTGCGGCACATTGACGTTCAGATATTTACCAGGGGATATGCGTATGCCTCCGAGGATGTCTCCCCCTCCCTTTCCCGACATACAATCGAGTATCTTCAGTGCTATATTCCGCGACGCCTCATAATGCTTGGGAGTGTGACTGTCGACCGACAGCGCAACTGCCGGGATCCCCGACAGCGCCGCCTCAACGGCTGCTCCCACCGTTCCAGAATAATTGATATCTCTGCCCAAATTGCTTCCCAAGTTGATTCCTGAATATACGATGTCAAACTTAATCCCTGCCTCTCCGAAAAACTGTATCCCTGCCTTGGTGCAATCCACAGGCGTTCCGTCGATCGCATAGGCTGCTTTTGTCCTTCTGTATTTTAGGGGTGTTACATGTATTTTTCTTCCCAAGGTGATGGATCCGCTAAATCCGCTCCTCTCACCGTCGGGAGCCGCCACGTATACATTGCCCTTAGTTTCCAGAGCCTCAACAAGTTCGGCAAGCCCACGGGAGTTTATTCCATCATCGTTCACAACCAGTATATTCATCTATGGTTTCATTACCTTTCCTATGGAATCGTGAATTACCAAATCCGCTCTGTCGTCATATGCCGTTTCATCCTTGTTTATCAAAACCAGATTTCTTCCGCCAAAATAATTTATCAGCCCGGCGGCCGGATAGACGATCAAAGAAGTTCCGCCCACGATCAAAAGATCCGCCGCCGATATCGCTTCGACCGCTCTCCTTATTGTTTCTTCATTCAAAGCTTCTTCATACAGGACTACATCAGGCTTGACAACACCCCCGCAATCACAATATGGTACGCCGTCTATGCAATTCTTCTCATCCAATATATATTTAAGATCGTATTGCTTTCCGCATCTCTCACAGAAGTTTTTCAAGACACTTCCGTGGAGTTCATATACCCTTTTGCTTCCCGCTTTCTGATGCAGTCCGTCGATATTCTGAGTTATTACCGCTTTCAGTTTCCCCTCTTTCTCGAGCTCCGCCAACGCCTTGTGCGCCTCGTTCGGTTCCGCATCCTTGTAGATCAAATTTTCCTTGTAATACTTATAAAAAAGCGGGCGTTTACTCTCATAAAACGTATGCGAGAGCATGCTCTCAGGGGAATATCCGTACACCTTGCGAGCATGATACAAACCTTTTTCGGAACGAAAATCCGGTATTCCGCTCTCGGTGGAAACTCCCGCCCCTCCGAAAAACACTATATTCTCACTGTCATCTATCAGTCTTTTCAACTCTTCGTTCATAAGTGTACCTCACACATCGACCCATCATACCGACTTAGCACAAAACGGCGCCTACAAAACCTCTTTGATCGCCGCAAGAAGATCGTCAAAATCCTCAAATGCCGGAAGCCGGGGATTGTCTTTTTTTATCTGTTCCGTACTTCTGAAAAGGAATCCCGCTTTGCTCGCCTTGATCATGGCAAGGTCGTTGTGACTGTCACCGGCCGCAACGGTGTCATAGCCTATCGACTGCAAAGCTTTGACCGTGCTGTACTTTGAGTCCTTGACCCTCATGCGGAAATCCGTTATGGTTCCGTCCGGCGCGACTTCAAGACTATTGCACATTATCATAGGCCAAGCCAGTTTTTCCATCAGAGGTTTTGCAAATTCCTCAAAGGTATCGCTCAAAATTATCACCTGGGTTTCCCTCCTAAGTTCATCGAGAAACTTCTTCGCCCCGGGGAGCGGATCTATCTTTGCTATTGTTTTTTGTATCTCCGCAAGCCCCAAACCGTGCTCGCTCAAAATGTCGAGCCTGTAGCGCATAAGTTTATCGTATGACGGTTCATCCCTCGTCGTTTTCTTAAGCTCGGGGATCCCCGTAACTTCCGCAAATTCAATCCATATCTCGGGAACCAGCACTCCCTCCATGTCCAGGCAAACCACATTCATCTTCTTTTTTTCTCCCATAATCCATCTCCTCATAGTTTCATTGTCAGCGTTTTCATTGCCATTATAACATTTTGAACCTGCTTGCAAAACAATATTTTACATCGTTTCACAAGCAGGTTCATCCTTTTTTGCTTATTCGGTTTTCAAAGCAACACAGCTTTTCTCTTATTCGTTCCTATCGTAAGCTCTTTTTCTCAAAATCAGCAACAATATCACCAGCGCACCGCCCGAGAGCATAAGGAGCGCATACATCAGTACATTCGTTTCGTCACCTGTTCTTGGTGCATTTCCGGTTGCCACAGGTACAGGGTTATTATCCGCCGGCTTCTTTGAAGATGCTCTACTTGCGACTTTTTTTACCGGCTTTTTCACCTTTTTCGTTTTGGATAGCGACGTTCTTTTCTTTTCCTTTGTAGGAAGCGTCGTCTGCGGCGAGGTTGATGAAACCGCCGCTTCAGTTTTTTGCGGATCTTTTTTCCATCCTGCGTAAACGGTATTGTGCCCGTTTCCGGATGTATCGACCAAAACCCTCTCGTACGGACCGTACTTGCAGTCCTTATCCAGGTACCAACCCGTAAAGGTGTATCCCGAAGGAGCCGTGGCCATATTCCCGAACGGGGTCAGATCAACCCTTGTATTTATGTTTATTCCGTCTATCCTGTTGTGGCTCGCACCGCTGTGCCGGATCCCGAACTTGTCGAAGTTGTAATCGTACTTGAGGTAAGTGGTGTTCTTCTTACTGTTCCACTGAGCCACCAGTTTAATTCCACCCGCGCGCATGTTCACAATGCCCTCCGGATAAACGAGATCGTCTGTGCCTTCAACTTTCCATCCGATGAACACTTTTCCTTCAGGCGCCGTGATATTGTCCGTACCTGCCGCCGTGACACCCGCCATATTATAGTAGTTGTTGTTGTCGACAATAGACCCCGTTCCACCGTTGAGATCATAAGTAACCTTATAGGTCCTAACACTTCTCCACTGCGCAACCAGCTCCATATCCTCATTTATCGGGCTTGAGAAACTGAACGGCTTGTCTTTAAGTGTCCATCCGAGGAATACATGTCCCTCCTTCGTCGGATTCTGCGGTTTTCCTACTTTATCTCCGTAAACCACCTCTTCACTCGAGTTGTTTACCTGTTCAGAGTTGGTACTGAACTTTACTTTCACGGAATTCGGCTTCCATTTTGCATACAGCGTCAGGTCATGGCTCGGCATTATATCGTTAAAGTCATACTTTTGCGTGTAATCGCTGCCCGTATACCATCCCTCAAAGGTATAAGTTCTACCGTCTGCGGCGGTATACTTGGTTTTTCCTTCTTCGTAGTTGGATGGCTCGTAACCCTTAAGTTCTTTCTCATACTTAACAGTGGCGAAATCGTTGTCAAGCGTCTCGCCCGCGGATTTAACTTTCGGTCCATCCTTGATCACAAAACTCAGCTTATATGAATTTCTTATAAAGTATACGTTGACAGGGTTGTCTTCCCACCAGTAGTTGATTCCGTTGCCGTTCTCGTCCACGAGTTGATTCACCTTGGTCCAGTTTGCATGGTATCTGAACCAAATTCCCAATCTGCCTCCGGAGAGTCCACCATAATGGCCGTCCGAGTACTCCGGCATAGCCCTGAATCCCGGATATTCCCCTCTTGAGGTCAATATAATCAACCCGTTCGCATATGAATTGAAGCTGCCCGCAAAATGCAGGTAATACTGTCTGTCCTTGACCGGATCGTTATCTTTTCTTCTTGAAACGTTCTTTACAAGTTCTTTCCCCTCAGGCGCTTTGCCGTCCAGAGCCTCAAAGAAGTATTTGTAAAATGAATTGACTTTTCCCGGTTTAAGCAACCCGAAGTATCTGTCTTTTGCGCCTACCTTGTACGTAGCCACCTCTTTCGGGCTTATCTGCTCGTTTTCACCTTCCGTACTGTAGAAATTGTATCCCTCTTTCTGCATGAATTCCAAGAGACCCGCCTTTTCCAATATGTCGGAGATGAATTTTATATTCTGGCTGTACTTTACTTTATGCTCTGTTTGGAAGTAGTCGGTCGCCCCTTCCGGGAACACAACCTGAGTTTTTTCACGATTTCTGCCCGTAAATGTGTACGTAAACACTTTGCACTTGTAATACACGTTATATACCGTGGATCCGTCCGCCGCAATTTTTGGAGTCACAGTCTTTTCAGTATTGATCTCATAGCCGTTTTTATCCAAACTATATGGACTCTTGAATAAAAAGTTGTTCGTAAACTCTGCATTTGCACCGGTTTTGCCGGATTTGATCTCGCTGCCGGCAAACTTGTACTTCCATCCTGACGGATCGTTTATATCAGACTTTGAAGTATCGCTCTGATATTCATAGTGATATCTCACCAGATATTTTGTGTCTTCGGCTTCTTTCCATCCTGCGTAGAGGGTAAATGATTTGGTTACATCCTGATTCGCATCGTAAGGTCTTGTGCATTCCTTATCCTCATACCATCCGTTGAAAACATATCCGTCCTTCAAACACTGTGTCGGAAGATTCACTTTCTGATTGGAATCATCTCTCGCCACAAATTCGTCTATAAAGCTCGTTCCTCCGTTGCTTTCAAAGGAAACCCAATGTCCTACTTGGTAAACAGGGTAAAGTTTGATTACCCCTCCACTGGCTCTCAATGTCGTGTTGCCCTTCTTTATATATGCTTCCGTCTCGTTGGAAGTAACGGTCCATTTCCCTGACAAATCATTGTTTCCCGAGATCGTATCCGACCAGCCCGATTGTCTGGTTTCCGTCTTCAGCTCCTCTTCGTGGCTCATTATCCTCGGACTGAATCTATCAATCGTAACCTCTGAATTGTCCGTCGCTTCCACGGTCTTCATTACATTCCCGTTTTCATCATGGAAAGCCAGTTTCAATCCAAATGCATAGTCAGCTTTCAGATTTATGACTTCTCCGTCATTTTCAACATCAGCGACCTCTCCGAAGCTGTCAAAACGTGTTCCGTCTTCCTGTACCCAGCCTTTGAATATCCTATTTGCCACACTTCCGGGAACCTGCGGTTTTTTCAGAGTATCTCCTTTTTTGACCTTCTGTGTGGAGATGAGAGTACCGTCCACGTTATTGAAATTGTATGTTGCAAATTTTATATTCGCTCCGTTCTCGCCGATCACCCCGTAAACGGAAAAGCTTTCTGCATCAAAAGTTGCCGACTTTGCGTTGACCGATGTAACATCTCCTACTTTTTCGGCCGTTCCGTTATCTTTTATATGAACAACTTCATAATACTCGCCCTTGAGGGCTCTGTCCGACTTCAGCCTTACGTGCACCTTTGATTGATCGGAAGGCTCAATTTCCTTGCCGTCCTTGTCATAAAAAGTTATATTGACAGCCGCCGCATCCAAAACAACCTTATCCTGCGAGATTTTTCGCACGGCTTTTATAACCGCTTTTTTGTCCGCGGAAGCCACTTTGACACTCGTCCCCCGCGGGAAAACGCCTTTTTCCGCATGAACGTAAACTTCGACACCGTTGTCGGCTTTAAGGCGTTTTTCAAGTTCCGGAAACTTTTTTTCATTCTTGACTGCGGAGTCTGCGCTCTTTTTTACAGTGTCCTTTTCGCTGTCGTTTCTTTTGTCCGTGGAGGCCTGTTTTTCTTTATCTGTAGCAGGCACATTTCCGGATTCTTTACCGTTATCTTCTTTATCCGTGTAAGCTTGGCGTGGCTTCGCTTCATCTGCAGTTGAAGTGTCCACATCGCCGGCTTTGGATTCTTTGCCACTCTTTGCTGCATCGCCGGTTTTCGACTCCTTTGCAGCCTCTCCGCTGTCGATATTTTCGGACTTTTTTTCACCCTTTTGATTTTCAGCTACTTTGTGATGTTCCGCTTCGACTGCCGCATTGTTGGATTTTTCCGCGGATGCCCCTGTAGTCTCTGCGAATATATCTATGCTTGAACCGATAACTCCCAACATCATTACAGAAACTAAAAATAGTGATAATAATTTTTTGCCTTTTACTTTCATAGTCAACTATCTCCTTCTTTTAATTTTTACTGAATGCAATATTGAAAAACAAATTGATAATTTAAAATGTATATTCCCGTTCCCGTTGGTTCTGCTTGCGTTTTGTAGCCGCAAACCCGACGGCTGACCTGTTGTGAAGCCATTACATCCTCACTGATAGGTTCTAATACCACATGTCCGGCGGTCTAAACAGTTTATGTCCGTTTAATTTTGCCACACATGAATTTCGGTCATTATATAACTTATCACAATCTATGTCCAGCTTTTTTTGCATATTTATCTTTTTACATCGCGAGTCATCATTATGCACTGAAACCCTCTGTTTTCAATGGCATCGTTCATGAGATTCTATTCTATTTACATATAGTAGCGAATAAATATTCAATATTTTCCCCCTTATGTTTTACGGTACATGCACGTATTGATTTTGAACCCGAAACATATGCCGAAGATATTCTTTCGCAACATGCATTAAAAAATTAAAATAGGGGGTTGACAAGATCGTTTCTAAGTATTATTGTATTAAGCACATAATACAATAATACAGAATATGTCGGCAACGAATACCCATGCATGATTGCAGCGAATATACCCGGTGATCAGTCGAAATTTTACGAGGTATATCAACATACATGCCCGCATGATTGCAATGTTGTGCGACGGAATCGGAATTAAGGAGGTGTACTATAATATGAAATGGGTTTTTAAGGACGGTATCCCCATATACTCGCAGATAGTGGATCATATGAAACTTCACATCGCAAGCGGAGCGTACAAGATGGGGGACAAGATACCGTCGGTTCGTGAGCTTGCCGTTGAGGCAGGCGTCAATCCCAACACAATGCAAAGAGCTTTTGCCGAGCTTGAACGGGACGGGCTTCTGCATTCGGAACGCACAAAAGGGAGATTTATAACTGAGGAGGAAAATGTTTTGGAAAATATGAAAAAAGAGCTTGGTCGGAATTTTATCCGCGAGATGTTCGAAAACATGAAAAAACTTGGAATGAGTAACGAGGAAATATTACAAGCTGTTCAAAATCAGGCAAAGGAGGAAAATTAGATGGGTATAATGGAATGTAAAAGTTTATCCAAAGACTACGGAAGCATGCTTGCCGTGAACAATGTCAATCTGGACTTGCGCCAGGGGCAAATCGTCGGTCTGCTCGGCCCCAACGGCAGCGGCAAAACAACGTTGATAAAGATGGCGACAGGTCTGCTCTGCCCGACATCGGGAGAAATGTTGATAGAGGGCAACGTCCCGGGCGTTGCTACAAAGGGTGTTGTTGCATACCTTCCTGACAGGGACTTTTTGCCCGACTATATGAACACAAATAATCTGATTCGCTTTTACCGCGATTTTTACGAGGACTTTGATGTGAACAAAGCGGAGAAAATGCTACAAAGTCTGGGGATCGACCCAAGCAAGACTCTAAAAAAACTTTCAAAAGGGATGAAAGAAAAAGTGCAGTTGATCCTGACGATGAGCAGAAATGCCAAAGTATATTTTCTTGATGAGCCTATTGCAGGAGTCGACCCGGCGGCAAGAGATTACATACTCAAAACGATAATAAGCAATTACAATCCGAGTGCCCTTGTCCTGATTTCCACGCATCTAATCGCAGATATAGAGTCGGTGCTTGACGATGTGGTCTTTCTGAAGAGCGGAAAAGTGGTGCTGCACAAAAATGCGGATGAGATACGCGAGGAAAGCGGAAAAAGCGTAGATGCACTGTTTAGGGAGGTATTCAAATGTTAAGAAAGTTATTAAAGCACGAATTCGTTTCGGTGGGCAGGATACTGCTTCCGATGTATGCGGCGGTTCTGGTACTGGGATTCATGATGGGGTTCATGATACACAAATCACTGTCGGGTTTTATCGTCACATCCATAATCGGAACTCTTTACGGGGTAATGTGCGCCGTGATGGTTGTGACCACTCTGGTTTTTCTGATCCAGCGTTTCTACAAGAATCTGCTGGGCAACGAGGGCTATCTTATGCTCACACTTCCCGTGGGAATCGGGAAACATATTGCAGGCAAGAGCATTACAGCCTCGTTCTATGCCATGCTTAGCGGTATTGTGGGATTTCTGTCGGTCGTTCTCATGGGATTTTCATATGGAATATATTCGTATGGCGGCATTTCCGACTTCATCAAGGTCATCATGAATTCACCGGGGCTTGAATACAGCACATCTTCTTTGGTTCTTGTAATCATAGAAATTGTGGTGGTCCTCTTCCTTGCCTGCATGGAAACGGCTCTGAAAATCTATGCCTCGATTTCAGTAGGGCATCAGTGGAGCAACCACCGCGCGCTCGGGTCTGTTCTTGCGTACATAGGTTTTGGCATAATCGAAGGAGTTCTTGCGAAAGTGTTTGGAATACCTACGTTTAACGCAAACTCTTTCATCTCAGACAGCGACCCCCTTTATTACGCCAAGATCGGGCTTCTGATCGTCGGGGCGATAGTTGCCTGCCTGACGGCGATATACTGGCTCATAACATGGTTGTTGCTGTCCCGCAGGCTGAACCTGCAGTAGAGGACTCCACAATCAAGCGCTTAGCACGGCAACTTGCGGAAATTCACGAGTTTTGCGGCACGCACAGATTAAAATATTGAAATAAGGAAGCCTATGCCAAAAGGCCAGGCAGGATCAAAAAAGGAGTGGGCATGAAGTTGAATTGTCATGACCCGCTCCCTTTATTATCGGTAGCCTCAATGTGCGGTTTTGGCTTGCCGAAGATCACCCACCGAAAGTGCAGTTGGACTTTATTGTCGATCCCCTCAATATGCGGTTTTGCCTGCACGGCAAATTCTACTCATTCGATGCGCCCTTTGCCGCTTTGATCGCATCTTTTATTCTCGCAAGCCCTCTTTCCACAAGCAAGCGCGGCATCGCCAAATTCAGACGCACATATCCGTCCGCATCCGCAACAAACAAGCCGTTTCCGCCCTCCAAGAGAACACCTGCGTTTTCGGCAAAGAATAGCGGCAAATCTCCGACAGTGGGCAAAACATTTCTTAAGTCTATCCATGCAAAATATGTCGCCCCCGGTATTGTGAATTTTGCCTCCGGGATATTTTTTTCAAGGAAATTCCTCACAAATTCAAAATTTCCGTCAAGATATTTTTTCAGACTTTCAAGCCAGTGTATGCCCTGCGAATATGCAGCCTTATGCGCCGCCAAAGACAAGGGGTTCGCCGATCCGATATTTTTGTCCCTGCTCACAAATCTGCGCCTTTCCTCACGATTACGTATAATTATGTTTGAATGCAGCATTCCCGCAAGATTGAACGTTTTGCTTGCGGACATGCAAGTGATCAATTTCTCGTATTTCGGCATCGCATTTGCCATTGGCGTATGACGCAGCCCGCTTCTCAAAAGGTCACAATGAATCTCGTCGGATACGATCCAAAGGTCGTTTTTCTCCGCGATCTCACCGATCTTTCGAAGCTCCTCTTCCGTCCAAACGGTTCCGGTGGGATTGTGCGGATTGCAGAGCATGAGCATTTTGACTTTGGGATCGGCCGTTTTTTTGGCAAAATCATCGTAATCCGGTTCAAACCTGCCCCCGATACGCTTCAGCGCAGAGCACACCAGTTTGACATCGCTATATTCGCATGCATGCAGAAAAAAACCGTATGCCGGCGTAAAAGTAATCACCTTTTCGTCTTTTTCGACCAGATCTTCAACAAATTGATACAGCGCCGGTATGACGCCCGGCGAAAATACGAGTTGTTCTTTAGGAAACGACAGCCCGTATCTGTCTTTGCACCACCTCGCAAGGGCCATGTAATATTCCGGATCCCAAACCGCCGTGTATCCCAAAATCTTCTTTTCCAATCTGTCGGCTATTGCCTGCCTGATTTCGGGAGCGACCGCAAATTCCATATCGGCCACCCACATCCTTATAAATTCATCGTCCTTGTACGGAAACACCCTGTCCGGGTCATCCTTGAAAATATATGTTCTCCACCCATCCATATTTTCCGAATTGGTATTTCTGCGGTCTATAATTTCATCAAAATTGTACTCCACTGTCCTGTGTCCTCCATCTTAGATATTTTTCGCATATCCGCTCTCCGGTACCCCGCGGCCGGCTCGGCTCCTGCACTTAAATATTCACTCGACCGGCTCGCCTTCCTTCTCTTCGACATTCAGGCAGAGCCTGCCCCCTGTGTTCAGACATTCAGCCAGAGTCTTAATATGCCTATTACAAGCAAATGCACGGGATAAAACATGTAATTCAGCCATTTGTACTGCTTACCGCGTTTACCGTTGTAGGTCAATGTCAACCCGAATCCAAGCAGCGACCAAACCTCTTTGAATATCGCAAGGTAACCGAACAGATTGGCAAGCAGAGGTTTGTCATAAAAAAGGTAGAATGAATACACTATCAGTATCGCATGATATTCATAATCCGACGAAAGAAACATTGTGGCCAGGCATGATGCGGCGACAATCACAAATGAAAGCAAATACCATATCACAGCATAGCCACCCGGGAATTTTCCTTTCAGGGCATCTATCAACCATATTGTCACAAGAGCCATCGCAAGTGAGAACAATACGTTGTTCACCCTCGGATTGAAGATCTCAGCCGAAAAGAACAGGTCGAACGGCACTTCGGAGATCACCGCAAACAGCAAAAGTGAAGCGAGATATTTTTTCCTTGAAGATGTCTTGAAAAATCCCTCCACCAGAAACAGCGCAAACAATGGAAAAGCTATCCTGCCCAGTATGCTGAACAGAATGCTTACTTGTGACAAGATCCCTCCGCCTTGCAGATACGGGGTGATCAATGCCTGATTTACGTGATCGATGACCATAGACAGAAAAGCGGTATATTTCAACTGCGCCTCGTTGAAAACCCTCATTTTTCGCATCCTCGCACAGTCCAAGCCAATTATTTTATTTATCATATCCAACTGTTGTCAGCCTCCAAAAAACAATTATGTATGTCAACTGCCTTTATCTTACCACGCAATTCATGCTTCAAACCCCGTCAAATCCTTGATCACCTGCGACGCTATCAAAAGCCCGGCCGTGCCGGGAACAAAAGCGTTTGAACCGGGCGGCATTCTCTTGTGCTTGTCGCGGTATTTCTCCGCAAGTGTTTCCGCAGGCGCTTTCTTCTCATGTCCTTTCTCCGCAGGCGTTTTTTCCGCAGGCTTGTGCGAGAAGCTGATAGGGACTTCTGTCGAATATACTACTTTTAGTGATGAAACATTCCTCGACCGCAGCTCCTTTCTCACTATCCTTGCCAAAGGATCCGTTTCCGTCTTGTATATATCCGTACAAACAAGTTTTTCCGGAGACATTCTGTTGCCGCACCCCATTGCCGAGATTATGGGGATTCCGTATTTTTTCGCCTGCAAAACAAGATCGACTTTCGCCGCAACGGTATCTGTGGCATCTACGATATAATCGTACTTTTCAAAAGGGATTTTTCCGGCAGTGTCAGGCAAATAGAATAATGCAATCGCATTGACCTCCGTTTCCGGATCTATCGAGTGTATCCTTTCCTTTGCCACATCGACCTTAAGCCTGCCGAGGTTCTCCCGTGTCGCGATTATCTGGCGGTTTAGGTTGCTGACGGAGATCGTGTCGCTGTCTATCAAATCGAGTGTTCCTATGCCTGTTCTGGCAAGCGCCTCCATTGCGTGACCTCCGACGCCCCCGACTCCGAAAATCGCAACCCTGCAATTTCTCAGCGCCCTTACGGCGTCCTCCCCTAAGATCAATGATGTACGCGATAAATGTTCCATACCCGCTTCCTCAAAATTTCATATTATTGTCGGTTAACAACACAATCGGATTGTAATACAGACAAAACGTCTATTCAAGTGCATGCCGTAAAATTTCAAATATATATCTCAGATGATATATAGCATATCAAAGGTAACAAAATTTACTCCTGTAAAAAAGTACAATAAAAAGATCAGACTCCCCTTGTTTTTCCCTACATATAGTTGTATAATACAACTATATGTAGGGAGTGAATTATGTTCATATGTGATATAAGCATGCTAAACCGACTGGAAAAGGCATCCTTGGATGAAATGCTTCAAATCATCGATTTTTCATGGCGGGAAATGGTCGTTTTAATGGTTCTTGAAAAAAACCGGGTGCAACCCAAAATTTTGTGGGGAAATTTCTACAAACCGACAAAAGCAATGTAACACATATCATTCAAGGCTTGGAAACAAAAACTTTCCTGATTAGAAAGACCTGCGAAAAGGACCGTCGTTACAAAGGACTTTATCTGACCTCTGTCTCTCGAAAGCTTCTTCCATGGCTTCATGAACAGCTGAGGCTTTGGCAGGAGCGGTGCTATCAAGGACTGAGCCAAGAGGAAATTACTATATACCAAAACCTAAACCAGAAAATCATAGATAACTTATTCGCTTTCAGTGATTCTAAAATATAACTTAATGCCAATACGAACCCAAATGTATAGGATTTACTTTTAGTCCACGAAACTGCGAAGAGGGATACCGTATCCTCTATACATCTAAAGATACCGCGTTCCTGGAATATATTATGCAAGGAGTACTGATGATGAATATCGGAATTTACTATTTTACAAGAACCGGCAATTGCAAAAGAATCGCCGAGAAAATTGCCGATCGCCTACATCTTCACCCGTATACTATTGAAGATGATGTGGACTGGAAAGGATTCAAAGTCTATTTTAAATTTCAGTCGTATGCAAAAGGAAAAAAAGAACTTAAACTTCGGTACGAAGGAGATCCCCGGAGCATGGATCGTATCATTCTGGTTTCGCCTGTCTGGGGTTCAAGGATGCCTCCTACGGTAAAGAAATTCCTTGAAAACATCCCTTTTAAAAAAGTGGATATGATTGTAAGTTCCAAGATAGACTCAATGCGAGGAATAGATGCTTGCCACGCCTGTATACACATCAAGCAGTTTAAAAAGCAGGAGGATATGATTCTCCGTGAGTATCTCGATTCTTTGTCCTCTCAGATTGAACAAACCACTCCTTAATATGACAAACCCGATACATTTTCTTGAAACGTCTTTGTAAATTATCGTTCAGCCCGGGATCGGTCATGTGTGTTTCTCTTTCCGACTTGCATATCTGACCGGAGGTCAAGTCTTCATCGCACAAATTGACACAGCCCGTTCACGGGATATGTATTGATTTTTTCCCCTGCTGACCCTATAATTTCTTTCAGAAAAACAGTTTCTTTAGTTTGATATGCGTAAGGAGTTTTAGACATGGCAACATACGATTGGGAAAAATTCGGTTTCCATATACCGGAGATAACGCTTCCGAGGGAAGGGACGGACTATGGAAAGTGGGCGGTGGTAGCCTGCGATCAGTACACATCGGAACCTGAATACTGGGAAGATGCGGAAAGGATTGTTGGCGATGCACCATCCACTTTGCACCTGATCCTTCCCGAGATCTATCTTGAAAAAAAAGGAGAAGATGAGAAAATAGCTGCGATTCGTGAAAATATGAAGAAATATCTGCAAGACGGCACTCTGCGCAAGATGCCCAAGGGCTGTATGCTGGTTCACAGAACAGCCGAGGGCAGAAGTCGCATAGGTCTTGTAATCACAACTGATTTGGAGAGTTATGATTTCAACAAGGGCTCATCTTCGCTGACCCGTGCGACAGAGGGCACCGTTGTGGAGAGGATCCCGCCGCGCCTGAGAATAAGGGACGGTGCGCCACTTGAGCTTCCTCACATACTTATTCTGATAGACGATCCCGACAAAAGCGTAATAGAACCTCTCAACAACGTTCCTCAAGAAAAGATATATGAAACGGATCTTATGAAAAACGGCGGGCACATAAGCGGCTCATTCATCGAGGAAAAGAACCTTGACGGCATGAAAGAAGCACTTTCCGCGCTCTATGACAAGGCCGTCGAAAAGTACGGAAACGGAAAAGTCATATTCCAAGCTATGGGCGACGGCAACCATTCCCTCGCCACCGCAAAGACCAACTGGGAGAATCTTAAAAAGAGCCTTTCGCCGGAAGAAATCGAAAATCATCCTGCAAGATACGCCCTGTGCGAGATCGAAAACATCCACGACGACGGCATCGTGTTTGAACCCATTCATCGTGTCATCTTCTCCAAAAACGGGAATGGCGGTATGGATCTTGTGCGTGAAACCGTCAAGCTCTTGGACGAACAGAACGGAAAAGCCTATCTTGCTTTGGACAACGACACTCCGCCTGCAAGCGCATTCTCAATCCCATACATCACCCGTGAGCAAAGTGGGCTGATCATCATTGAGAATCCGTCAAGCAAATTGGAGGTCGGCGCGCTACAAAATGCGCTCGATGTTATGGTAAAAGAAAGAAAATCAGCGGATATCGACTACATCCATGGCACGGACTCGGTTCGCAAACTTTCCCTGAAAGACGGCAATGCCGGATTCATGCTTCCATCGATGGATAAATCGCTTCTCTTTCCGGCCGTTGCGGCAGACGGAGCCCTTCCTCGCAAAACCTTTTCCATGGGTGAGGCCAATGAAAAGCGTTATTACATCGAATGCAGATATATAGCGAAATAAAATAGCAGAATAAGCCTAATGACTTTCGTGATACCACCTTTTGCATGATGCCATCTTGTCCAAACGATTGATTTAGGTGGTGCGGACTTGCCCATGGGATCAAACCCACATCCATGCCGTCCATATGCGATCCGGCAAAATCGCATATGGACGCTTATTTTCCGTACCGACATCGCCGGAAATCCAATCCGCACAGCCTATTCAGTCTCTTCTATTCCTTTTGAAGAAAGCCAAACACCGATTACCGTGAGACTCACGCCGATAAGCGTGTGGGCACCTGCGTGATCTCCGTTTATCAAAACTCCGGCGATAACACCTATAACTGTTATTGAACTTCCGATCATATTGTTTGCAATGGCAGGATTCAGCACGGCAAGGACTTTGTTCAATCCGATGTAACACAATGCCGAACAAAACACCGCCAAAAACAGGATTCCTGCCGCAACTTCCCAATTCTCAAATACGGCGCAGTAGGATCGAATGAAACTTCCTCTGGCGACATTGACCACATTAAACCCGATCGAACCTACAAACGCCATCATCGTCGTGATTTCAATTGCAGAATAGTCTTTACTCGCCTTTGCGCTCACAAACGAAAAAAGCGACCCTGCGATCACGGCGCAAACCATAAACCCATACCCCTTTAGGTTGCCGCCGCTTGAAAACCTCGGATCAAAATACGTGCATACCGCAACTCCGGCAAACGCCACCAAGATGCTGACAATTCCTGTCTTTGTTGTACGCATTTTGAAAAACAGGAATCCCAGTATTAGCGACATGCACGGAATGGTGGCAATGAATATCGAACTTATGGACGGCGAGGTGTAATAAAGCCCATATACCTCAAAAACCGAATACATCCCCGGTTCTATCATCCCCGCCAACACCAACAGTCTAAAACTTTTCCTTTTGATATCTATCCTGAATTTCCCCGCCGCCATCAGGGCAATAAATATACACGAGGCAAGCGTCCATCTGACGGCAATTATCTGTAGCGGATCAAGCCAACGTAGCAAAACAGTCAGGGCAATAAAAGAAAGCCCCCATATGAGGGATATTCCAAAGATCAAAATGTAGACCAGCTTCTTTTTCAATTTCCTTTCCTTTCGTCGCCCTTTGTATCCTTTCCCTGATTGTTGCATTCTTGCGCCGCCCATTGAAAGAAGAAGTTTTCGGCGGCGCATGCACGCCATTTTACCTATTTCAGAAGAGTATACGCATGTTCTTTAGCAAGATTCAGGCCTTTTTCCCAATAATCATCGGAAAAATCCCTTACCACTCTGTCGGCATATCGTGCGCCCGACAATTTACTCTCCTGATACTCTATCGCCGATTCTATGTAAGCGCAATCCTCCTCGGTAAATCCCTCTTCTCTGTAGAATCGCCTTATTTTCGTCAAAATCTCCCTTACATTTTCCCGTATGCTTATCCCGTTTGAAAGTTTTTCATCCTGATCCAAAAGTGCGGCTCTCTTCATATCCGCCAGCGCATGTTTCTGTTTTTCCGGCGTGAAATCGCTCTCGTGCCTGAACAAAAAATATATCATGAGAAGGTGCATAAACTCTATGTCGGCAAGGCATACTCCCGTCGGTTCATACGGATTATCGTCCACGATCCTGAATTCGATGTGGTCTATTCCCTTTTTCAAAAGCGTTTCCATGCTGAAATCCCCGCCGGACTTGATCCGCACCGGATAATACAACTCCGCCGGTATATTCAATGCTCCGTTCTCAACATATGAATTGATTGATTTTATATATCTCTCCAAAGAAGTGTAGTCCAGTATCGGGTCAAAATCATTCCAGTATCCAACCTCACTGCACCTTGGCGTTGCATATTTACTTACCACCGTTGCCTTTCCTACCGGGGCATCCGCCTTTTCCGAAGCGCTGCCCGCATCTTTTCCGGCGCCGCTTGGCGTTTTCACATAGCCGCTCGTCTCCGCACTTTCATCACCCACCTCATCAAAGAAACTGGCATCAAATACCGGGCTTGCACCGAACAAATAGACGATAAGCCAGCTGTACCGGGTTCCCCAAGCCACAAGTCGCATATATATACGATTCACAAATCCCGTGTAGTCGCCGCACTCTTTGAACAGCTTGTTCTCATCACACGGTTTATCGTTGCCGCAAAGCCACTCATATATTTCTTTGAGCCATTCCTGCGAAAGCGAAAAGTTTATATGTACCCCCGAGTACAGCATCAGTTTGCTGCCGTACTTTTCTTTCAGATATTTACGATATTCGGTCTTCCATTCTTTTTCACCGTTGAATCTCGCAACGGGATTATCGTTCTCTCCGAATATTCTTGGCGGATTGGAAAAAGGCCAGAAATATTCTTTACCCGTGGGCAATGTGTCCAAAATTTTCATGGCTCTTTTGTGCAACTCCAAAAGTTCTTCACATGCTCCTTTCGGTGTGTCGTTTACACCCGTGATGAATTCGGTCTGGTTCTCGCTGAAATCACGGCTTATCTTCTCGTCACGCCCAAAAGGATGAGTCGTTGCCGCCATCCTGCCGCTTTCATCTATTCTGATACATTCTTTCTCAAGACCGAAATTCCCCCTGAAAAGAAAGTCAATGCCCTTGCTGTTTCTGATTTCCTTTATGTTCATACTCTTTCCGTTTCCGTTTATTCTTCTCCTGCCAAATGCATGCCCGAACCTTCCTGCAATCTCGGCAGAATATCGTTTCCATATTTTTACACAAAACCCCCGCTTAGGTGGGGCAATAATTATACCATATTTGCCCTTAAGCGTTCCGGTTCAGAATCACTTTTTTACCCGCTTGCCTTCTCTTATATCCATCAGCAGAATCTGAATTAACCATAATATATTCAAGAAAGTGCTTCCTTTAAGAATCGCAAAGGCAAGTCTTGAAGAATAGAAGTATGCACTTGCAAGAAACGCAGTTGTATCCAAAACGATCAGAAATACCATCATAGCTCTCTTTGCATTAATACGCCTGACACTCGCTAAAAATTTCATTCTCTATTCCTTTCCTCAATAAACTCTCTTGCATTTGATCAACCTGCAAGCAAGCCGAACTAAAAATATAAGGTTCAAACAACTATGCTAGAAGTATACACTAATGCAATGCTACTATCAATGGAGACTGTGCCATATGCCTGTCTTTAGCTTTAGTTGTCAGAATATATGCCCGGCTCTCGAAATAGTCGTTAAATGAAAAACAAACGCCCGGCATAAATCACCGTTTTCTACGAATTTAGGCATGGTAATTTCTCCTTCTTGACACTATAATAGACATGCATGCTTCGCCATGCGATCAATCGATCAATCGAAAGGACTCGACTATGGACAAGAACATATTGAAATTATCGGATTTGCTGATCAACTACTCAACTCACCTCAAACCCGGGGAGAATATACTCATAGAGTATGAGGGAGAATGTTGCCTGCCTCTTGTCAAACAGCTCATTCGCGACACCTATGCGGCGGGAGCAAAACCCTTTGTCAAGATTACCGATAACAGAATCACGAAAGAAATCCTCTCATCATGCGATGAAGATCAGCTAAAACTAATGGATGACAACTTTCTGAATCAGTTGAAAGGCATGCATGCGTACATCGCGATCAGAGCACCGAAAAATACCGCTGAGCTTTCCGCGGTAACCGGAGAAAAGATGAACCTGTACAATAAGATGACTTCTCCGAGTCTTGAGTACCGCGTCAACAACCTCAAGTGGTGCATTCTCCGATATCCCAACGACTCAATGGCGCAGCTTGCCGGAATGGGTATAGATGAGTTCAGCGACTTCTACTTTAATGTATGCACCATGGATTACGCAAAGATGGGCGCTGCCATGGACAACCTGAAAGCTCTTATGGATAAAACGGATAAAGTTCAATTGAAAGGTCCCGGGCTTGACCTCACTTTCTCCATAAAGGGTATCGGAGCCGTAAAATGTGACGGGAAAGCAAATATTCCCGACGGCGAAGTTTACACAGCCCCGGTACGTGATTCCATGAACGGATACATCACGTACAACACACCGTCGGAGATCGAGGGATTCACCTATGAAAACGTTCATTTTGAGATAGAGAACGGTAAAATCGTCAAGGCGACCGCAAATGACACGGATCGCATAAACGCATACCTCGATACCGATGAAGGCGCAAGGTACTTCGGTGAATTTGCCATAGGCGTCAATCCTTTTGTCCGTGAACCGATGAAAGATATCCTGTTCGACGAAAAAATCTGCGGCAGTTTCCACCTGACCCCGGGTATGTGCTACGAGGATGCTCCAAACGGAAATTCTTCCGCAGTTCACTGGGATCTGGTCATGATACAAAGACCTGAATACGGCGGCGGCGAAATATACTTTGACGGCAAACTCATAAGAAAAGACGGCATTTTCGTGATTCCTGAACTCGAATGCCTTAATCCCGATAAACTGAAATAAAGGGTTGAGAAACGACACTACGGGCGACACGCCGCAAAGGTACGAACAGAGGAAGCGGAGCATCACCATATTGTTAAATATGCGCATTCCGCCGAAAAACAATTACTAAATAAGAGGAGAGGATATATGAAGAAAACAATTGTAAGTGAAGTTAAAAAACTTGCGGTGGTTATGTTCGGAACAATCATCTGCGCCTTTTCCGTCGAGGCTTTCGGGATCCCATATAATATTTTGGTGGGAGGCTCCACCGGCGCAGGGAGAGTAATGCACCATTTTACGCCTTTAACTGTGGCTCAATGCGTAATGATTATCAATACATCCCTCCTGTTGCTCGCATTCATCGTGCTCGGCAAGAGATATGCCGTGACGATACTGCTGGGAAGTTTTGCTTTCCCTGTGATGCTCGGTTTTTTTGAGCAATTCCCCCAAATTCGTCACCTCGTGGAAACCCCTCTTTTGGCTGCGATATGCGGCGGTTGTCTGCTGGGTGTGGGCATTGGCGCCGTGCTGCGTGTAGGTGGGAGTATGGGAGGCTCCGACGTAGTTCCTATAATAATGAATAGAAAATTCCGCTGGCCGATAGCTCCCATGCTCTACGGCATAGATGTAATCATTCTGATTTCTCAAGGTTTCCTCGCAACAAGCAACCAAATTATTTTGGGAATACTGATGGTCATGACCTACACCATCGTTGCCAATAAAGTTCTCCTTATGGGCAGCGGGCAGGTTCAATTCATGATATTCAGCCCGAAGTACAACGAAATAACAAAGGCTCTCATCGCTGCCGATTTTGGCGCAACTATACTCGACGGCAAGGGAGCATTCAATCTCGAAACGCAGAAGGTCGTCGTCAGCGTTCTATCCGTCCGTTACATGAATATCGCAAAGGACTTGATCCTGTCAATAGATGAGAGAGCGTTCATGACCATAAGCAGTGTGCGTGAGGTGAACGGGCTCGGATTTACAATCAACGGGAACGAATAGGGGGTTTCAAGATAAAAGTCTTTTATACGAATTTATTTGCGAGATATTTAAATCAAAGACTCGATTCATATTTATCTATTTTACACAAGCAAAATCACTTAAATAAGCTTAGAATTCATAGAGATGGTAAAATCGTGAAACCGTAATTACCAGCTCCGGATAAATCAGCTCGTGCCGGTATTCCCGGCACTTTTTCATTGTTCGCACACTTGTTTCCCATATCTTGTCATGCCTGTGACGACATTTATCCCCCAACCTTCTCTTTTTTCCCGTACCTCTTTCACCTTTCGGCGTTACTATTACTACAGACAAGTGATGCGCTTCCGCAAAGTAGGCTCGTCTCACCCAGCTGCGGATAAGACACCGCACAGATGAAGGGCGGAAAATGCGCATCCTTCATATATAAAAACTTTCAGGGGGTAAACAACATGTCCAACAAAATATCCATAAGCAAACGTACTTTTATAGTTTCACTGATAATATGTATAGTGGTAAGCTCTGGAATATCCATTGCGGGAATGTATTTTCTGTCGCAACGAATACCCGCAAAGAGCGTAAGCGGAACTGCCACAAACTACACTCTCACTTCCGCCAAACAAGGTCTGTCCACCGACAGTATCGTAAAAAAGGCTCAGCCTTCCGTCGTATCCATAAGGACAGAATCAGTCTCGACCGATTCATGGGCGGGGAACTATGTTACCAAAGGGGCAGGTTCAGGCGTAATCATACAATCCAACGGTTACATTCTGACATGCCATCACGTTATCAAAGGCGCCAAAAGAATAACCGTCACTCTCAGCAACAACAAATCATATACCGCCAAAGTCGTGGGGTCGGATCCTTCAAACGACTTGTCGGTACTTAAAATCAACGCAAGCGGTCTGAAAGCCGCAACATACGGAAACAGCAAGACCACCAAGGTGGGCGACTCGGTTGTTGCGATAGGCAATCCGCTCGGACAACTGAGCAATACCGCAACAACCGGTATAGTCAGCGCCCTCAATCGCCGGCTCAATATAGATAACAAAAAACTAACTCTCATGCAGACCGATGCATCCGTAAATCCGGGTAACTCCGGCGGCGGATTGTTCGATGCGTCGGGTAACCTTTTGGGAATCGTTGAATCCAAATCCACGGGTTCAAACGTTGAAGGACTTGGCTTTGCCGTGCCTATAGAAACGGCCGCAAAATCTGCCAAGAAGATAATCGAAAAACAGGGGGATATTTCCCGGGACGACAGCGCTACAAATGATTCTTCGATTCCCAATCAACCGGACAACTCGGGTCGTTCAAACGACTCGTACGATACCTACGGTAGCGACGAGTCAGGCGGTTACGGCAGCTCAAACGGATCAGAGCGCTCAAACGACTCAAATAACTCAAACGGAAGCTTAAGTTGATATCTTATCCAAACCCGCTGTTACGATCATAAATTCAGCTGTTATATGAATTCAGCCGTCATATAAATTCAGTTGTCATACGAATTCAGCGAACAATGATTACGTCAAAACCAATAATGCGGTAGCCAATGAATTGGCTGCCGCATTATTTGAAATTCCAAACTTTCATCGAAATTCCAATCCTATCGTATTGTACCGGAGGTAGCCGTCTTTTCTGCAACAGCTGCCGATTTTCTATCTCTTTCTGCCTCTCACCTTAAATGCTATAAGGAGTACAATCAGGCTCAATGCGCCGAAGAAGAGCATCGACTGAACGAGCGGTCCAAAGTTATATTCTTTGCCCATCCAGAATTTTATGTAATCGTTGCCCAACTGAGTGGTCGGGAGCAAATCCGAGACCGGTTTAAGAAAGTCCGGGAGTTTGGATGTCTGAATTCCCATATATCCGCTCAAAATCATCATAATGAAATACAGTGCCATTACAACCCCGTACGTGGGGCCGAATTTCCTTATGAGCGTCGCGATCCCATGCGAGAGGATCATCAGCAGCGCCGACAGCAGATACATCCCGGCAAGCCACAGCGCCGCCGCTGCTGCCGTCGGTTTTTCCATCTTCAGGAAAGGTATGGTTCCCACAAAATATATGATCATGCAGAACGTAAGAAAGATGAAGTTCGAGATCAGTTTATTCATGAGGATGGATCTCTCGGAAAATCCGAACAGAATAATACGCTCAGGAACATTCTTGTCCAGTTCGTTCGAATAAGTTGCGGCATGACTCAGGAATATGCTCGCAAGCGGGATTAGCATTGCCATTCCTATGAAGACTCCGGTGATCGCTTCCGATTTATAAGCCGCCGGAACGTCCTGAAGCGAACCTTTTACTATAAGGTGCAGAAGCATAATCGGAAAGACCGCACCAAAGAAAAATGCATAACCGTTATATAAAGTATTCAGAAACTCGTATTTAATCGTATATTTATTCATTTTAAGCCCTCCTTGCAACTTCTCCCCGGCACTTAGCCTTGGCGTTAAGCGTCATAATCTCTATGTCACTGTTGCTTCTTCTGTAATTTATGTCAGCATCTATCAGTTTTCCGGCGATCTCATTTTCCTCGTTCCGGTCGGCGCAGGTAAGTGCGATCTGACCTTCCGGCGCTACGATTCTCCTGTGTTCGCCCGCAATCTTCTCTCCGACTTGGCTGCCGGGAAAAATCAGCACCGCCGAACGGCAATATTTGCGGAACAAATCTTCTTTCTTGCCGTAATCCACAACCTTTCCTTTCTCCATATACAAGATTTTGGTTGCAAAATTATCAAGTTCCGAATAATAATGTGATGTTATGAGCAGCGTGGCATTTCTCTCTTTGTACCATTCCACGAGTTTTGCCATCAGTCGTTGTCTCGTTTCAAAATCCAGCCCGGATGTCACCTCGTCAAACATCGTGAGAGGGCTTTCCTTGCACATCACCAGAATGAGCGTAAGTCGCTGCTTCTGTCCTCCGGACAGGTGCTTCCACCTCTTCTTCAGACTGTCCCCGAACTCGAAAAAATCTATCATGTTCTCGAGCTGCGGATTGTCCTTGATTCTGCATCCCATCACCATTTCTATTATAATTCTGACAGGGACGGTTTCTATGTACTCGTTCTGCTGCATATGTACCGCAATTTTCTCCTGCGGGATTCCGAGGGTTATATTGCCCTTATGCGGAACCAGTCCCAAGATGCTTTTCAATAAAGTGGTTTTTCCCGCTCCGTTGCTTCCGATGATTCCAACGCGTTCTCCCTCTTCTATTTCGATGATTCCATCAAAATCAACGGCAACTTTCTCCTTAAAATTAACTTTTACGTGATCCAGTCTAATCATTTTTTTTCCTCCATTCCGCTACATCAGGTTTCAGCTTTTACGAGTATGAAGCGCACCCCGTCGTCCATGTTCTCGGCGTTCAGTTCATAACCCATGTTCTCTGCAAAATATCTCGCTACATACAGCCCCAATCCGTGTCTTTTTTTCTTTTCCTCTTCCCTTTTTACACCTGAAACAAAAGGCTCAAATACGCTGTCCATAATATCTTTATCTATGTGTGCCGGTCTGTTTGCAACGGTGAGTCTGTCTTTCTCCACCCTGATCCTGACTTCTCCCCCCTTATCGGTATGATCTATTCCGTTGCTCACGAGATTATGGATAACCTGCTCAAGCATATCCCTGCTTGCATACCACTCCGGCGGCGTTGCGTCCGAATCATCTGCGCCTGTAAATTTCAAAGTGATGCCCTTCGAATCCGCATTTATGTTATTCTTGTATACAACCTCCTCGCAGAGTGCGAACATATCGACATACGAAAGTTCTTTGTTTTTCGTCAGATAGTTCAGGTTCATCACTTCATCGACTATCTTTCTCATCTCCTGAAGTTCTTCTTTTACTTTAGGCAGGTATTTATCTCTGTCGGAAAACTTGCCCACCTTCGAGGTCATTCCCTCCACTAGGAGAAGTGATGCCGCAATCGGCGTTTTCAGCTGGTGTGACGAAGCATTCATAAACACTTCCTTGCGTCTGCTCTCTTCCTCAAGTTTCCTGAAGTTTTCCGCCTGTCTCTCATACAAAAGGTTCAGCGTACCGGCAAGATCGGCGATCTCGTCCTTTCCGTCAATCTCAATAGGAGTAAAATTCCTGATATCCGCAGACATACGCTTTTCCGCATCCATGGACAGTTTTTTTACAGGGTCTACAATTTTGCGGGAATACAGCGCGGACACTCCGAAGGCAAGTAATATCATCATCAGGATTATCATCGGTATCGCTCTTACCATTACAGGTCTTATCTCTGTCGCCCTCGGTGTGATCGTCCCCATTATCAACAGGTATATTGCATTCTTTTTATTCGCAACTCCCACAAATGTAGTGTACTTCGTACCGGTAGACCTGTTCTCAACCGAAAATTCTCCAAGACCGATACCTTTGCCGAGACGATGAATCATTTCCTGTTCCGTGGAAAACTGTTCAATATTATTCTTTGTTTTTATATTGATGCGGAATTTTTTTGAGAAAATTTTTCCGTATTCTTTCATCATTTTTTTGACCAACGGTTCAAACTCCTTTGCGAGCCGATCCGAATTCTTCAGATTTTTAAGGTCTCTCATGTTTCTGACTTTCCCCAGAAGTTCAGAGCCGCTTCCTTCGGGAAGCAGAATCTCACCCTCAAAACCTCCGCTCAAAACTTTAATTTTGTTTCCTCTGTTTGGGATCACCATACCGATTGCGGTACTGTCATTGCCGGACAGGTTTTCCGGTTTACCGTTTTCCGTAAGGCTTCTCATAGCTTTTTTTGCGTAATTCAGATTCTCCTTCTGTTTGTAATCCATGTACATCGACGGCATGAGAAGAAGCATGTACGCAAAAATCGCGATTCCGACGATCAGAGCGATGATCACGCTGTAGAAAAACGTCTTATTTGCCAATCTCATTTTCTCCACTCCTCTCTCCAGCGATATCCGATACCTATCACCGTTTCTATGTAATCTTTAGGAAGTTTTTTTCGCAGGTTCTTGATATGCGCATCTATAATCCTGTCGTTTGCTATATATTCCTCATCAAAAATTTTGTTTATGAGTATATCTCTGCCAAAGACACGACCCGGGCTGTCTTTCAGAACCTTTAACAAAGAGAACTCACTCACTGTCAGTCGCAAATTTCTTTCGCCGTAAAAAGCGCGATATCCTTCTTCATCTATTACCAGTTTATCCTCTTCAGTACTCCTGCCGTTGCATTCAGGATCCTCAGTTTTTGCGGCTTCCGAGCTGCCCGTCTCTTCAAGTTCCTTGATCTTCCCGGTCCTGCGCAGAACCGCTTCTATCCTTTTCAACAGTATTATGGGTGAAGCCGGCTTCGTAATGTAGTCGTCCGCCATGTGATTGAAAGCTTCCAACTGCGTGTTAACGTCTTCATATGCCGTCAGCATTATGGTTCCCACGGTGTCACCGTACTTTGTCTTTATGTGCCGGAGAACTTCCAGTCCTGTTTTTCCGGGAACCCTTATGTCCAGAACCGCCAAATCGAAATTGTTTTCCTCGTCGTCTATAAGTTCAACCGCATCATCCCCGCTCTCGCATTCCGTAACCGAATATCCCGTTACGGTCATGTACTCCGCCAAGACTTCCCGTATCATCTTCTCGTCTTCTAAAAACAATATGTTCGCCATTTCCGATTCTCCTTTCTGTGTACACCTTACATCCGTGGTATGAACTTCGTATGAATTTCATATGAGTCTTTTCCGCAGGCACGGAGCCACATCTCAATCCTGTACTCGCCTCTCTCCGCAGGAAGCGTCTTTTCCCGCAGGCACGGAATCACATAAAAAAATCCCCTGTACCTTCTGAATCTCCACACAGAACGATTCAAAAAAACGCAAGGGTTTTCATCTTATCCGGCCGTTAAAAAGCGGACCGATTGCTTTTTAAACTGCTCGTTTTTACTTTTTCCGCTCAATACATGTCCTTTTCTGACGTATAATGCGCTTACCGAGAACACTGTCTCTATTAATGTTTCGGCATCTTAGGTTTCTGTTTGCATGTTATTTTCTCTACCACAAGTTTATATACCGCCGTCCTCGGGAGAGCCGCCCTGCTGAACGGGACATCTTTCCCGCCGTGGTACTGCTGCATAAGTTTTCTCAGCGCATGAATCTTATCCTCCTCGTCCTCGACCATAATGATTCTGCCGCTGCCTATTACGCTCTCATATGCATAGGTGCAGTAACCTTTCTCTCTGATATACTCCAACTCGCCCTCGCAATCCATCTCAAAAGACGCGCGATTGTCTCTGCGTATGAGGTTGAGCTTCGTACCCTCGAGCGCACTGTGAAAATACAGGATCACTTTGCCGTCGATACAGTCCATTCCAAAACTGAGCGGGAGAATGTAAGGATACTCCTCATCGTTAAGTGCAATTCTGCACACCTCACATTTCTTCATTACTTCAACTATCTTCTCTATGTCTTTTACTTCTCTGTTCGCTTTTCTCATGAATCCTTCTCCTCATCTGTCGTTTACGTCGCCTATCTCATTGCCGACAAGTTCAACATTCATCGCTCATCCAATTCCCGACAAACTCAGAACGTAAAATCCTAATAAATTATCCTTAATCGACGCCTATTTTATCACAACCGACCGCTACCTGCACCCATAGGATTTATGAAAAGGATATGTCCTTTTTAAAGGATTTCAAAATCGCTCGTGTCCATTTTTATGAATACGGCTTAGAATATTTGAGATTAAAAAATACGCATTTTTCAACGCTCACAATAGTTTGTATTCTTATGTAAGTGTCAAACGCCCGCGTCAATAAAAAATTACAAAAAACTTGACATCGGAACAAGTTTCCGGTTTTTGGATTCAATCAACTGTCAAAGATGGGATTGTAAAGATGGGATTATAGTGTAGTGAATTGCTTAATGCAAGCAGATTATTTTGCCCCGGGCGGTATCAAGTTTTTGAGTCGAATGAAAAAACAAATTCGGAGCCGTAATATTTTTTTACCGCTTCCGCATTGCTGCCGTACTTTTTTAGAGCCTCTTCGCAACCCCTCAGCGCTTTCTCCAAAGCAATCCCTTCCTTCGTACGTCTATAATCTGACACGAGTTTATCCTGGCCTTTCGCCGTGTCCAAATCCGACAAATTTCCTTTTGGGCATTTGAGATCACCCCGAACAATGCACTCGCTCAATTTTTTGGATGTCGCATCGTATATATTCCATCTGCGATTGGCTATGTACTCTTTTTCAAACGTAGTACCTTGTTTGCGATATAGATTGTCTATTCTGCGGTAATCGTCCGAGCATCTCATATCCTTAAGCACGTTCTTGACATGCTCTTTCAGTTCTTTTTCCGAAACAGAGATCCCCGCCTTCTCAGCACACCTATACCTTGCATATTTCTTAAAAATATCCCGCTGGGTTGACTTGATTGCAGCAGCTTCATCAGGTCTATCTATTTCAATTGTTTTGACCTGTTTATAGTAGTCCGCATATATATTGTCCCCGCCAAGTGTATCTTGCATTTTACGTGTGCCGATCCATAATTTTACCAGTTTTTCTTCTTTGGAGTCGCCGGCACTATAAAGTTGACCGCCATATTCGGCAGTTTTATTCCGTTGGACATGGTTTTGGTGTACTATTGCCACTACCGTCGTTGCAATCAAAACAAACAAGATCGCTACAAGTACATATTTTTTGGCCACGGTCTTTTCCTCCTGACATAAAAGCACGCTGATACCGGTTCATGCACATTCTTCCGTGCTAAATCTGACTTATTTCACCAAACCCCTTTAGGAAATCATGAAGCCTATCCTACTCAACCTATCCGATACAAGGATAGATTCTGTGCAGTGCATATTGTAGCATTTCATAATTAATATCTTACTATATTCAATATAAGATATTCTTCTGTTTCCCCTCTTATTCACATCCATGGTTTTAGAAAATTTATTAATTTTGTCAATGAACATAGCAACTGTTTTGTAGTCATATGTGGCTTTATAAGATAAGACTGCTTTAGCTTTTATATCGTTCCATTCTTCTTTTATTCTCTTCATATGATTTTCATTAAGTTTTGTTCTTGCTCCGACAAACTTTTTAACATTTCGATCATAAAGTTTTCTTTTCAACAAGTCAATCTGGTAGTGTTCCTTATTTTTATAAAAAGTATATTCAAGGTGTATTCCCTTGGATTAAACTATAACACTAAATGCCTGTTTAGCATAGATTAAATACGCCTTTTCTTTGCTTTTGCAGGACTTATTGCTACTTACATTATCTCTTGCTTTTGATGTGGATTTTAACTTTGCAATTCAGCGTTTCCGACCGAGTACCGACCCTCTCACCTACAAAAAACGTTGTCCTCCCGGTTTTTCACGGGGTTCTCCCTCTTTTCCATTTCTGGTATAATTCTATCGTAAATATACATTCTTGTATGTCGGGATAATAACATTCGGAGGTTTTTATGGATACGACTGTTTTTTCTCGTGTTGAGCTTTTCCGAGGTATTCAATCTGAAGAATTGCAGCGTCTGTTGCCTTACCTACAGGCAAGGGAAAAGCGGTATGTCAAAGGCCAGGTTATCTGCCGCGCCGGGGAAATACTCAAAGAACTAGGTATAGTGCTCTCCGGTAGCGTCAACGTGCTGGTCAATTATTACTGGGGCGGCAGCAGCATTTTCGGCCACTTCGAGTCAGGTCAGATTTTCGGGGAGACATATGCCGCGCTACCGGAGCGGGAGTTGCTGGTGGATGTGGTGGCAGCCGAGGAATGTCAAATTGTTTTTCTCAATATGGATAAACTGCTGACCACCTTCCGGAATGGCTGCTCCTGCTATCACCGGGTAATACACAACCTGATTCGCCTCTCCGCGGAGAAGAACCTATCCCTGTCGACTCGTATGATGCACACTGCACCCAAAACCATCCGAGAGCGCCTTTCCCTGTACCTCTCGGAGCAGGCGCAGCAGCATGGTAGAGGCCGCTTTTCAATTCCATATTCCCGCCAGGAACTGGCGGACTATCTGGGCGTGGATCGAAGCGCCCTGTCCAATGAACTGAGCAAAATGCGACAGGACGGTCTGATTCGCTTCCACCGAAACGAATTCACCCTACTGAAGGATCTGGAGCCGTAACTGCAACGCAAGACAAACCGGACGCCCCGCAAAGGATCGTCCGGCTTGTTTTACTGTGTGAAATACTCTTTGGCAAACTCCATATCCTGCACGACTTCTACCGTACCAAGGTACTTCCGGTCCTTATCTCTCACCGCCAGGTAGGTGACGAGGAATGTGCGCCCGTTTTTCTCAATCCAGACGGGGACACTGTCTTGGCGATCATTTCGGAAATCGTCGATAATGGATCGCACCATAGGCTCAATCTTCGGAGGGTGGCAGGAGAACACCTCCCTGTCTATGGCCATGCCGGGACGTTTGAACACCTTTGGACCCTCATTGAAGAAGCGATTATAGTTGTCCGCATCCACGAAAGTAATCTCCACGGGGATGACGTTCAAAAGGGCGGTGAGCTGCTCAAGAGTCATATGTCCTCCGGGCATTACGATCTCTCCCTCATAGGCGGGAGCGGTCGGTGCCGGTACCGTCACATCGGCTTCCGGCCAGATTTCGGGGGTTACACCCAAGCAGTCGTCATAGTCACGGGAATCTCGGTAAATTCCTTTCCACTCGGCCTCGGTAAAATTCACGGCACAGATGGGAAAGAGGATGTTGTTCTCCTTGTAGATCATCTCTTCCGCCCGCCGGAGCACAGTTCGCAGTCGCTCCCCCCATACCTCGTCATGAGTGTCACTTTTATCGAGTTCCGCCAACTCGTCCCTAATCTCGTCATCCACCGTCCACATCACGTCCGAGGGACCGGAGATCTCATACTTCACCTTCAACAGAGGATACAGCATATCTCCCTTTTTGGCGTAATGAATCGAGAGTTCCCGAATTTTAGGAAACAACCCGCCAAGTTCCTCCCGCGCATCCAACTTCGCCTTTGCATCCGCAAGCCATCCGCTCAAGATTTCGTTTTCCCGTGTGAGGGTATGTAGCGGATGACCCGGTATAGCTGCCAACACCGCCGCCCTCTCGTTTTTGCTTCCGTAATCTTTCTGCGCGGCCAGTTCCCTTGCGCGCTGCACGGAAGCCATTACCTCCTTCTCAGCATCGGCAATCCGTTCCTCTCGCGTGGCGCCGTGGAATAGGGCGGAGTGTACATCACAGAGTTTCTGCACTTCCTCCAAAGGAGTGCCCTCGCGCATCAACTCCTGCTCAGCTCGCATAATCTCAGAAGCTTCCACGTCACGAAATTTCTCCGCAAAGTCCGCCCTGACGCTCTCAAGAGACTCGCCTGCACTCAGACGACGCAGATACGCCTTGAGTTGTTCCGTGCGGGAGTCGGAAGCGTTCTCAGGTGCGGCGTCAACCTCAGCTCCCGGTGTTTCAACTCTTGCCACCGGGGTCTCTTCTTCTGCCATAGGTGTCTTATCTTTCGCCACCGGCATTTCTCCCGACAGGGTGAAACCGTGTTCCGTCAGCGCCATGACCACTTTCTCCATGGGGATATTCTTCATCGCGGCGCCCTTTGGAATGGTCATCAACTTACCCACCGAGTGGAGTATAGCGGGCTTCCTGATCTCCGAAAATCCCAGTTCCGCCATGATGTCCGTGAGCTCCGGATATTCTTTAACCAACTCGTAAACCGAGCGGTTGAAATCTATGGTTTTCCTCATCGTAATGTCCTCCTTGTCATTTTTTTGTTTTTATTCTACCCCTTATTCCCGGAGCGTCTGTTGTTACTACAACAATTTCCCGGAATACATGCAAAATGAAAAGAGCCGCACTCAAGGGTCTCCCCCGTACAACTCTCTCCAATGCCGCTGTATGCCGCGGTTCACATAAAGTATGAAGATTTTGAACCGATCTTTTCGGTTATAGTCTTATCTACTGTAGTCGAAGAATCCGCCGCCGGTCTTCATTCCGAGTTTTCCGGCCGCAACCATCTGGCGCAGCAGAATGTTCGGACGATACTTGGAATCGCCGAATTCCGTATACAGAACTTCCATAATCGCAAGGCAAACATCAAGTCCGATCAGATCTCCCAATGCAAGAGGTCCCATCGGATGGTTGCATCCAAGCTTCATTGCCGTGTCAATATCCTCGGCTGTTGCAATCCCTTCGTTCAGAATTGAAATAGCCTCATTGATCATAGGTATGAGAACTCTGTTGACAACAAAACCCGGCGCTTCCTTTACCTGAACGGGAACCTTGCCCAATTCCTTTGAAAGTTCCGTAACAACTTTGTTCGTTTCTTCCGATGTCAGAAGACCGTTGATAACCTCAACCAACTTCATTGCGGGAACAGGGTTGAAGAAATGCATTCCCACAACCTTGTCAGGCTTTGATGTGGCCATAGCGATCTCGGTGATTGACAGCGATGATGTGTTCGATGCGATTATGCAGTCCGGACGCGTCAGCTCATCGACTTCCTTGAGCAACGCTTTCTTTGCTTCTTTGTCTTCCGTGGAGGCCTCGATGACCATGTCAACATCCTTTATGACACTGAGTTCCGTAGATCCGCTGATCCGCCCGAGAATTGCGGTCTTGTCACCTTCACTGATCTTTTCTTTGCTCACCATCTTGGTCAAAGCCTTGTCCACTTTAGCAATCCCTTTGTCTATAGATGCCTGATGTCTTGCTCTCATGACCACTTCATAGCCATTCTGCGCCAACACCTGTACGATTCCGGCTCCCATGGTGCCGGTTCCCAGAACTCCAATTTTCTTCATCTTGAAACCTCCTGTAATGTAGCTTCTTTAAAATTTTTTATACATAGAAGTTGTTAAAAAATTAACTTTGTCTATAGTAGAATTATAGCACATCCAATTCCGTTGTAAAGTGGATTTTCAAAAATATTGTTTGCCGCTGAACCTATTAACTTGAGCAGATTCAGCAATAATCCGCCTGCTGAATACATGATATTGCTCAATCCTTGTTTACTGTAGCATGCACTTTGACATCTATCATCTATTTATGCTTCCTCCACACAATCCAACCTCACAATTTACTGCAATATCAATCTAATTTCTTCCACACTTTCGCTCTCGTGTTTAGTTGTGCGTCAATAAAAATTTCACTATATCTTACGCCGCAACTTCAGAGAAAGTATAGCACACGTGGGTATGTTAAATAAAACGAAAATTTTCAAGGAATTATATGTCATTTCTTTTGTTGAAATTGGTATGATCGTTATGGTCTCATCCTTGAGTTTGTTCGTAACACTTTCGATTGCAACCTCTTTGGGAATCATGGCAATATACAAAAGTGCTGCTATGCATGAAATCGTAAAGCAAACGAAAATCAAAGCATTGGTTTTTTTCGAGCTTTTATAATTCTTTTTTGCCATAAAAATACGCCCCCATCATTATTTATTGTATTTATTAAAAGAAACGTTTCAATCCTTTATTTCTCTATTTCAAATTCTCTATTTCAAAAATCCGTTTACGATCTGCTCTTCGGCCTCTTCTTCAGTCAATCCGAGCGTCATCAGTTTTACGAGCTGCTCACCTGCTATTTTTCCTATGGCCGCCTCATGGACAAGCGCTGCATCCACGTCATTGGCTTCAAGTCCCGGTACAGCGAGAATCTTGCCGTCATCCATTATGATGGAATCGCATTCCGTATGTCCGTTACATGCGGCATTACCGACTATTTTGGCATCGAATTTCTGATATGAGGTGTCTTTTGCCACGGATCGCGATACAACATCGGCGCTGCTTCCCGCACCGTTCAAGTCGACCTCGTATACGCTTATCGCCCTCTGATTGCCGTGTGTCATAAGGCGTTCCCTGACCACAAGTTTGGCTCCTTGCGCAAGTTCAGCCGTGGTCGTACGCTCCGTATCATCCACGCCCTTTATCTGAACCATCTCCATCTCCATGCTACCGTTCTCTTCCATGTAGACTTCGGTTCCCGGATTGAGTATCCTCTTGCCGCTACCGCTGCCTGAGCCGTAGTGTTTTTCAACATACCTGACCTTTGCGTTCTTTCCGACATAAAACCTGTGGATCCCGTCGTGCTCGGAGTCCTGTATTCCGCAGTTATCTATTCCGCACCCTGCCACAATCGTGACATCGGCGTTCTCACCTATATGAAAATCATTGTAAACAACCTCCTTGAGCCCGCTTTTCATCAGGACAACGGGGATATGCACACTTTCGTTTTTTGTGCCGGGTTTTATGCATATGTCCATTCCGCTCACATCTTCCTTGGACGTTATCTCTATATTTGCCGTCGACGCCCTTGCTACCGACTTGCTGTCCGAGCGAATATTATACGCACCCTCGGGCACTTTATGAAGATCTGCCACTTCCATCAGCAGCCGTTTCTGTATTTCATCAAATTTTGTCATGTCTGTCATGTCCCGTCAACTCCTTTAAATCACACTCTGCCTCTGTCATTTTAGGCCCGTCCGGTTATCTAAGAGCATGCTCCTGCCACCTCTTTGAGGATACCGTTTTTCCGGCACTCTTCTACCGCCGAATCGGTTCCGATAAGGTGCGGCAGGATTTCGGACTTTGAGCCCTTTGCCGTGAGCATCCCATCCTTTAGCACCACTATCTCGTCGGCGATATTCAAGATGCGTTCCTGATGTGATATTATCAAAATCGAGCTACCCGCAATACTCCTGCGCATTCCCTCAAAAACCTCTATGAGATTTTGAAAACTCCACAGATCTATGCCAGCCTCAGGTTCGTCGAACACCGAAAGCTCGGATCCTTTCGCCAATATGGTCGCAATTTCAATCCTCTTGAGTTCCCCACCCGACAAGCTGCTGTTGACTTCTCTGTCTATATAATCTCTCGCACACAGACCCACCGCCGAAAGATATTCGCATGCATCGGCGGGGGAAAGTTGTCTGCCTTTTGCAAGTCTGATCAGATCAAGAACCTGAATCCCTTTGAACCTGACAGGCTGTTGAAAAGCAAATCCTATCCCCGCCCGCGCACGTTCGGTGATGGACAGCTCCGTGATATCCCTGCCGTTCAAAAATATTTTTCCCTCGGTGGGTTTCTCGATTCCGGCAATAAGGCGCGCCAATGTGGATTTCCCTCCTCCATTGGGGCCTGTTACCACTATGAGCTCATCATCGGGTATCGTCAACGTAATATCCCTGATGATTTCTTTGTACCCGTCGTCCATATCGACTCCGAACGAAATGTTCTTTAGTTCCAACATCCTCTATTCACCTCCGGATCGCTAAAACAAATATTCCTCTCCAAGATATTTATATACCTCAGGCGCACAGACAAACATAAACTCTTTATCTGTTTTTAAAATAACGAAAATCCTCTTGTTCGGTGAGCATCCTGACAGCGCCGCAGGCAAGCGCTTCCATCTCTCTTTCTCCCGGCATAACCTTTATCCGTGCTATGTGCGAACAATATTCAGCTATCTTATCCGTCAACCACTTGGATCTTGCCAGCCCGCCGGTCAGGATTATTACATCCACCTTGCCTTTCAGCGCGCATGAAAGACCGGCAATTGCCTTTGCCGCCTGATATCCCATGGCTTCATAAACTAAGGTAGCGTGGCTGTCGCCCTCATCCACCAATCTTTCAACTTCAATCGCATTTTTTGTTCCCAAATGGGAATAAAGTCCACCTTTTCCTGCAATTATGCGCTCGATTTCTTTTTCCGAAGCATTATCACCAAAGCACATTCTCTTGAATAAAAGCAGAGGCACTCCCCCGGTTCTCTCGGGAGCCATCGGACCGTCATCATATGAATAAACATCGACCACCCTGCCGTTTGTCATGGCATTGACTGTTATTCCACCGCCCATATGACAATTTATGAAGTTCATATCGTGGTAATCCCGGCCGACCTCTTCGGCATACATTATATCCTGCGCCCTTGAGTTCAAAAGATGTGTGGCTCCTTGCTTTTCAAGACCTGCAACCCCCGTGATCTTTGCCACTTCCGACAGTTCCGAACCCATCGGCGAATCATATATGAATGCCGGTATCCCCAGCGCCCGAGCCATGGAATAGGCGAGCAAAGTTCCGAGACTTGAAGCGTGCTGCGGAAGTCCCGAATCCTGCATTTTTGCGTAAAGTTCATCGTTTATCTTGTATCCGCCTCCCTTGAGTTCCTGCAGCATGCCTCCCCTGCCCACGATTACCGAAAGATCCGCCGTATCGTAGCCTCTGTCTGCAAGCCAGTCAAGCACCGTCTTTTCTCTGTATACTCGCTGATCGGCGATACTTTCAAATTTCAGTATCTTCTCTTCGTCATGCACCACATTTTCTTCAAAGCGGGCTTCGGGCTTTCCGGTCTGCTCATCCACTGAAAAAACCCCGATCTTGGTCGAAGTTGAACCGGGGTTTATCACTAAAATGTCTTTGATTTCACTTGTTTTCATTATCCTCAATACCTCATATGTTCTAAAACTCTTTTCTCAGCATCTTTATTTCCTTTGCGTAGCCGTCTAGATTTTCTTGTGGTGTTTCCAAAATACACGGAAGCGAAACAAGCGCAGGATGATGCACCACTTTTCTCAAGGCTTCAAGCCCAATGCTGCCTTCCCCGATCGCCGCATGCCGATCCTTATGTGAGTTAATCTCATTTTTGCTGTCATTGACATGTATCGCTTTAAGATATTCGAGTCCGATTACCCTGTCAAATTCCTCAAGCACGCCGTCAAGATTTCCCACTATGTCGTATCCACCGTCGTTGACATGGCACGTATCAAGGCAAACCCCTATCTTGGCGCGCACATCTACACCTGCGATTATCTCCGCTATTTCCTGGAAATTTCTCCCGACTTCACTGCCTTTTCCTGCCATGGTTTCCAGTAAAACCGTGGTGGTCTGCTCGGGGTGAATAACCCGGTTCAGCAGCTCGCATATAAGGTGCGCCGCCTTTTCAAAGCCCTGCCCCACGTGACTTCCCGGATGAAAATTGTAATAATTGCCGGGCAGATATTCCATCCTCTCCAAGTCGTCTTTCATCGCGATGTGGGCAAACTCTCTGACCTTTTGATCGGCGGAGCAGGGGTTCAGCGTGTAAGGGGCATGAGCAACCAGTTTTCCGAAATCATGCTCTCTCATAATCTTAAGCAAATCTCCTGCGTCTTCCGGGTCGATCTCCTTTGCCTTGCCGCCTCTGGGATTGCGCGTAAAAAACGCAAATGTGTTTGCGCCTATCTTAAGGGCATCTTCACCCATGGCTCTAAATCCCTGCGCAGAAGAAAGGTGGCAGCCTATGTAAAGCTTTTTTGCATCCGAAACCACACGTTCGGCGGAAATGTCCGATACCTTGTGAACTAGGGTTTTAACGGACATATCTCTTTTCCACGTACGGGCTTGTTGCAGTTTTGAGCATACCGCCGTAGCCAAGCTCAAAGGCCACGACATCCCCAACCGCATACTGCCTGTCACAGTGTGTCAGATCCAGGATCGTATGGTCTGAGCTTCCTCCCATAATCTCTATTTGGTGATCAACGGGCGTCATGCTGTCAAGATCCGTATCCTGCTTGCCCACAGCAATTATCGCTCTCTTCATGATCCCTCTGTCTTCATAGTATGGCTTTTGCCCGAATGCGTCGACACCGACCTCGCCGATCGGTAGCGACGGTTTTTCTTTCAATTCCACTATCTGAGCCTCAAGAATAACGGTGTCTCCCGTGGTTCCCGGAAGATCCGTTTCATATGCTGTGTCGTTGCCCAAAAGCGCAGCTTCACCGAGCCTTAGATTGTTGATTCCCTCGGGCAACTCACCCTTGTCTATCAAATATATCGAGCTTGAGTTTCCACCTGACACCATGTCAAGTGCTATGGCAAAGCGTTCTTCGATCCTGCGGGCTATATCCACAAGTTGCGACAGGTTGTCGTTCTTGGGAATTATCGCTCCGTAGCAGGTTAGGTTCACGGCGATACCGTGCAGATGTATATTCTCCATCCGCAAGATCTTTTCCACGGTGTCCATTATGTCTTTTTCTTTTTCAAAGAAGATTCCTTCGCGCAGATCGCCCAGATCTATCATCAGAACCACATCGTGAATTTTCCCCGCTTTCTTCGCCTCATTGTTGAGCAGTTCTATCGTTTCAGGTTCTGAATTGAAGGATACGTCCGCATACCGCACAACATCCGCCACTTCCGATTTCATCGGAATTCTCAAAAGCAAGGTTCGCTTACCGTTCTCCCTTGCCAAGTCGGCATAGCTTTTCAGATTTTTTACTCTTGAATCCGCCATGTAGTCGACCTTGTCGTGCCCCGCAACGAGTTTTACATATTCCTTGTCCGCGCATAAACCTTTCGTTACTATCATAAGTGAACAACCGCCTCTGTCTTTTGCTATTTCGGCAACGGCGTCTAAATTTTGCTTTAACTTATTTAAATCTATTGTCAATCTTGGATACATACCTGTTTGTCCTCTCTTTTACCACTACTTATCGCTACTTGCCACTGCTTGCCACTACTCCTGCCACTTTCCCTTTATTCCGTCACCGGCTCTTAGGGAAGCCTTGTCGTTTGCACCTGCCTTGCTTTCGTCCGCATCCGTAGGCTTGACAGTTCCCCTGTCTTGCATACTGCGCGCATTTGCTCCGCCGATAGGCTCTTCATCTTTGTAGGCTGTCATATCGTAGCCCATCTCTTCCATTTCTTTTATATGCTCAAGGTAATCGTGTTCCCTCTGCATGGCTTCATTGTACTCATTCTCCACTTCCTCCATAGCCTTTGTATTGAGAGTATAGATCTCATCATCTTCCTTTTCCGGAAATTTAAAATCAAGGCTCTGCTCAAGGAGTTTGATCGCAGCTTCTCTGTTCGTCTTTGACAAAACTCCCAGTGACGCCATGATATAGTCATTGTCCACCAGAACTTCCGCATGTGAAGTCGGAAACAACTTCATCCCGGTTATGTTCCAATCGGGAATTGAACGCATTATCTCTACCCTGTGTGGTAGCCTCGTCAGCGCACCGCCGGTTCCGATTATGTATTTTACCTGCGTCAGATCCTTCCCCTCCGCAACCGTCGTTCTTCCCGACGGTCCATAGATATATCGCAACTGTCCTGCATGACGCTCTATTGCCCTGAAAACGGCTTCCTCGGTGAGTCTCTCAACCAGCTTGACTTCATCCTCATTTTTCGGAATCGCAAAATACGTTTCAAGGGTTTTGTCCAAGTCTATATGCAGTTCATCCCTGCATTCCTCACGCAATACATCCTCTCCTATCGATTCTATTATCTTATGACGATTGACAAATACGCCCAAATCCCCCTCCACCGTTCTCTTAGCTTTGGGTTCGGGTGCAGTCATTATGCGCGCCACCTTATCGGATTCGACCGCAACCGAATGCAGATCCGTGGTCGCCCCTCCAACGTCAAGCACCATCAGGTCTCCGAGGCAGTCGTATAAGACCTTGGTGCATTCCATAACTGCTCCCGGGGTAGGAACTATCGGGCCTGTAACCATATCTCTGACATGCTCCATTCCGGGTGCATGAGTTATATGCTGCTCAAAGGCTCTCTGGATGATCTTTCGGCACGGTTCCACATTCAGATTGTCTATCTTTGGATAAACATTGTCCACTATGTAAAGTTCCTGACCGCTGTCTTCAAATATCAATTTGATCTCTTCCTGATTTTCCACGTTGCCTGCGTATATTACTGGAACTTTAAGCCCCATGCTTCTTATCATTTCGGCATTGTCAAGAGCCACGTCACGATTTCCGTAGTCAACGCCTCCGGCTATCAATATCAGATTCGGCTTGATCTGCTCTATCTTTTTGATATCGGTTCTTCTCATCTTTCCGGCGGTTATGTAGTGTATGATTCCGCCCGCGCCAAGCGCTGCTTCCTTTGCCGCCTTTGCGGTCATATCGTAAACCAGACCGTGCACCGTCATCTTAAGACCTCCCGCAGCCGAGGATGTGGCGAGCATCTTGTCGTATTCTATTTTTTCTATCCCTTTGTTTCTGCACATATCGTCAATCGCACCGCGAAGACCTATGCGCACATCACCGTCCATGACGGAGGTGGGCGCCTGCCCTTGACCCCAGAAACAAGGCCGGTCGGTATCAAAATCTGTAAAGGCGTTCACCACGGTCGTCGTCGAACCAATCTCCGCAACCAATACGTCTACTTTCATAAATTCGCTCCTACTGTTCTTTTTTTCATCCATATATTTATAATTTTTCGTTTGCTCTTATCGCATCTATCACCGGCTTGATTCGTTCTATTTCTTCCACTTTGCGCATCGCCGGCTTTACCCTATCAAGTTTAGCCTCTATCCCGTATAAAATCAAGCATTTATCACCGCATGGCCTGCGAAAATTCTCTCTTCTAGTCTGTACAACATGAGAAAAAGATTTTTTTATAGACAAATTAAGGAAATTATGCTAGACTGCCTCCATCTAGAAATCTATCGAATTTCATCGTCCCTTAAAACGTGGGACACAACAATTTATTCATTTAAACGACCTTTATCCAACATAGTACATTTCAACTTCAGTTTGGTCGTTTGTAGAACATCACAACAGATAAAGACAATATAATACACCGTACCAAAAGGAATATGTGAGAAAGGATCCCGGTTTTTTATCTCATGGGGATTCCGTCCGTCTCTCTTATATTCTTTTTCCACACCCCACTTTTAAAATTATGAAAGTGAGTAGCTAATAGGAGAATACTTATGAACAAGAAAAACATTCCATTGCATCACGGGATACATTCGGATATTCTAAAAAAGAAGATCCTCGCATTCTTTGCGATCGGCTGTATGATTTTCTGCGGCATAAATTTGAACCCGCAGAGATCGCACGCATATACGGATCCCTACGATGCGCTCAGTGACCTTTCCATCAGTGTCACCACCCGCAGCGGTACGGTTATGAACAACGGCGACGTGTTCAATCTGCCTGCGCAAGAGGTCAATCTGAAACAAGTTGACTTGGCATTTACCGTGACCCAGGACGGCACGTTGAAAGCCGGTGACAAAATCAGGATACCGGTCGAACTCACAAACAATGCAAATGCGACATACTATGCCAACCTCGGTTCGGGCGTGGATGAAACAATGCAAGGTATCGGCAGCATACGGTTTGAGCACCCAGCACCCGACAAACTTGCGTATGTAATCACGATCAACAGTGATTTCGGCTCCAAACCGGCGGGATTTCAGCGTGCGGCAGCGGTTACTCAGAAAGCTGCGACAGGCGCAAATTTCAAAGCAAAATCCAGTAAATCCAATGTGGTTTTGAAGATCGACGGTTCCACTTTCAGTTTCAAACCTGTTCCGAGGCAATTCCCTAAAACAAGCGGGCCTTTTACCTCGTATAACATACTGAACAGCACCGCCGCAAACCTCATACATGTAGGTACTTCTCTCGGCGATGCGAACTACTATAACAACCTGCTCGGTACCGGAAATCCGGGAGAAACCGGCATCCCGCACGGTCAGTTCATTGTAATCAAGAGGGTCAAAGTGACGCAGGGATCGGAAATCCTGAAAGCAAACATCAAACCGAACATGATAACCAGCACGCTCACCATAAGTGAGGACGGAACATACATGGTAAAGGGCGATACATCGACTTCGATCGCGCTCACAAGCCTCGCTCCGAAAAATATAACACTTCCCGCCGATGCGACAGACGAACAGATCATCAGCGCGCTCAAATCGGCAGGTAAAAACGCAAGAGCGGTGATAAAGAACAGCGACGGAACCTACACTCTTGCCACCAATTTGGGCAAGCTTCGCGGTCCGGATGCGACAACTTATCACGATTTCCGCCCTCAGGACGACTTCGGAACGTTCGGAGATCAGTTCCAGGAGATTGACAGAACGGATGCCGTAAACAACATTCTGAATGCAAAACTGGCTACCGCCAGTGCCCTGCAGGGGTTCGGAGTGTCTGCAGAAATCCGGTTCACAAGTGCTTCGGAAGCAAATCATATTTCTTCTGTTTCAAAGCACTATGATGTGCCGGACAACGGTTCCGCAACGCTATTCAAGAATGAGAACAACACAGTTCACACGACTCCTTCCGTCGCGCGTTCCGCCGGGCAGAGCAAAATAACCGTGCGCCATGTGGATACGGACGGTCACGAAATAGAGGTTCAGGATTTTAAGTATGGCTATTATCCGGGCAACGGACTAAAACCGACATCTCCGGATTTTCCGGCGGCACCGAAAACAATCGCGGACTACACTCTTGTAACGGAGGCCAACAGTATAGCGAGCGTCCCCGGAACGCAGCTCACCGCAGGGGGCAACATAGCTTTTGAAAGCAACGACAAAAATTTCTATTTTGTTTATGCAAGAAACAAATCGAAAGCCGAAGTCGCATATATTGACGATACGACGGGCGGAACCGTACTTCACACTGAACATCTCGAAGGAACCTACGGCAGTACGAGCACTTACAGAACGACCGACAAAATCAACGAATATAAGAATCAGGGTTATGAAAAGGTTTCCGACAACTATCCGGCGGGCGGGGTGCAATTTAATGCACAGTTGCAGAAATTTGAGGTTCACCTGAAACACAAGGAAGTTGAAAGCACCGAAACCAAAAATGTAAAACTTACCGTAAGATACAGCGGAGCCGGGAGCAAAACGCCTCCGGACAATGTACAGAATGCTGTCTGGACACGAAAAATCAAAACAGATAAAGTTACTAATGCGGTTACGGAGATCCTGCCTTGGACGCCTGACAAGGTCATGTACAACGAGGTACCTTCCCCTCCTGTCGCAGGCTATATGCCGGACTTGCAGACAGTTCCCGCGGAAGCCGTGACCCAAAGCGATATAGTCAGAAACGTCGTATATACCGGTCAAATTCAGAAAGTCACCTACACCGTAATAGACGATACCGACGGGAGTAAACTGAAGGATAAAGAACCGCTCGTCAGCGGAAACTCCGACAAGCCGCTCCCCGCATCGACACAGGGGGATTACGACAACATAATAAAAAGCTATGAAGACAACAACTATGTTCTAGTATCCAAAGATCCTCTTCCCGCAAACTTTGACGATGACACAACGGTCGACCAGAACGTGACAGTTCATCTGCGGCACAAAACAGAGGAAAAAACATACGACAAAGAATCCAAACTCACGGTTCGTTATCACGGAGCGGGGAGCAAGACACCACCCGACGATGTTCAGAAAGTTCGCTGGTCACGCAAGGTCGAAATCGACAAGGTAACGGGCGCGGAAACGGAAACAATGCCATGGACACCGGCCAAAAATTCATATGATGAAGTTCTTTCACCGGTTATACCCGGCTATACCGCGGATCCTCTGAAAGTTCCGGCAGAGACCGTGACTCAGGACGACATATATAGAGATGTCAATTACAGAGGAGACGGTCAGCACGTGACCTATACCGTGATTGACGAGACCGAAAATAAGACGCTTGAAGATGCTTCAATGCTGGTCAGCGGACCGTCCGACACCAATCTGCCGGCAAGCGCACATACTGATTATGAGCAGGTTGTCAAAGGATATGAGAATCAGGGATATGAACTCGTATCCAAGGATTCCCTGCCCGCAAAGTTCGACAATGACACCGCAGTAGATCAGAACGTAAAAATACGATTGAAGCATGGAACAAAAATCGAGGCGGAAGAAAAAAACGTTACGCTGACCGTGCATTACCACGGTGCCGGGAACCAAACGCCCCCGGACAACGTCCAGAACGCGAAATGGACACGCTCTGTGACCAAGGACAAGGTCACAGGCAGCGAGATCTCCGCAACTCAATGGATATCGGATAAAACCAATTATGACAAGGTGGATTCCCCCGTTGTGCCGGGTTATACCGCAGATATTGAGTCGATTGCGCAGGAGACGGTTACGATGCTGAATATAGTAAAGCATGTAAATTACAGCTTGATACCCGCACCGAACCCGAACAATCCGACCAACCCAAACAACCCCCACAATCCGGGCACCCCGAAAAATCCGGCGCCAAATACTCCGGTAACTCCACAGACACCGGGCAAACCCAAACTTGATCCACCTCAAAAAACGCCTAAGGCCAAAGGAGATGTCAAAAAGAAAAGTAAAAATAAAAATCCGGTTGCACGGAAAAAAGTATCGAAAACACATAAAGATGCTGCACGACAAAATAAAAAGAGAGTCCGCATATCGGGTGACCCATGGCAACCAAGAACCGGAGACAACACAAGCATTGTCTTGTATGTAGGGCTATTGATCACCGCAGCGCTCGCACTTGCGATTACGCTTTTCATGCGGAAAAGAAAACGCAATAAAAACAATTAACCGGCAAAAACGTGGCGGCTTGCGGCAATTAGGGTTAGGGTTATAGGACTAGAAGAGGGAAGCGATTATCCAATTTCACTTCCCTCTTTTTATATTACGCTCTATATTGCATTACGATTTTTCATATCAAGATATTCGTAATAATAAAGCCCGGTCAGCCGCAACCAAAGCAGCGGTCGGCCTGAATTTTGTTTGACGCCGGTTCTCAGTCTTCATCGACTCCCTTGAGATGTCCTCCCGGAGGCAATTCTCCGCGTCTTCTCATCGCTTCTTCCGCAAGGAAAGTCGCAACATCTATACCGTGTGAATCTCTTCCGAAACCTTCATCTATACCGGTTGCGCGAGCATCCTCAGGGGAAACCTGGGTTCCGCCGGCTGCTATGATAACCTTATCTCTGATGCCCTTTTCTATAGCAAGCTCGTTGATCCTCTTCATGTTCTTGTAGTGGATGTTGTCATGCGAGATTATCGTTGAAGCCAGGATCGCATCCGCATCAAGTTCCACAGCGGCGTCCACGAGCTTCTCTACAGGAACGGAAGTTCCCAGATAGTTCACTTCTATACCCCATTTCTCTATTCCGCCATGCTTGATGTTGATGATCTCACGAAGTCCAACGGAGTGTTCGTCATCGCCCACCGTTCCGCAAACAACTCTCATATGATGGTTCTTGAACTCCTCGAAGAGAACCGAATCTGCCAAGTGATGAGGCGGTGGCGGCAGCACCAGTGAATCCGGATCGATATCAAATGTAAGTTTTCCTTTGACCTCGATTCTCGTACCCTCCGATGGGTGCATCATTTCTTTTGAAATAACTTCCGGATTTTCCAGTCCCATCTTCTCGGCAACCTGCAACCCCGTGGCTTCCGCCGTTCTGACATTGGCAGGGATCATCATGGTGAGCATAACGATACCGTCGCCGCACCATTCCATTTCAGGGATGATCGCCTCACCGTCGAGGTACTTCTTGACTCTGTCGAGTCTGATATCCACCGTATCGGTTTCATCCAGCTCGTCGATGTATACAATCTTGCTTCTGTCCTCAAACGTGCAGCCTCCGATAAGTGCCGCAGGATCGTCGGGATTTCCGCCGTACTGTTCAACGTTGTTGTATCCGTAATGTGCCGTTACCGGTGCCATGTAATCTTCTTCTCTCGGGAATATGAATCCATAGCCTACGCCGCCTTTGATCTTTCTTGCGATACCGTCGCCGTTTCTTGCCGGATATTTTGCCGAGTCAACGAAGAATCCCTGTTCAACTGCCTCAAAGTAGCCGCCTGCTTCTACAATTTCCATCATAAACAGTGTGGCTCTTTCTTTCAAATCTCTGACCATCTCCACAAGCGGTCCGTCTTTCTTGAGTTCAACAAGTTCGTTGAAGCCGTCGAGGTATACGTACGCCTGCTTTGCATTGTCTATGGCTTCCATGTTGTAAATGTGCCAAGGCACGTTTCTTCCCTCGTCCGGTGTAATCGTGGACTGAATATCGGCACTCGTGAGCTTGGAAATTACCATGTTCATTATATGCGTCACAGTAGCCTCTCTGACGGACGAACAAACGTATTTTGTATTCTGCTGCGCTCTCATCTTGTACCTGTTACAGATGTCTCTCAAAGCAACCGCATAAGGCAGGTCTAGATACATTGCAGGCGCAGGCGCTGCATCCGGAGGTACCGTCGACAAGCTGATGTTTTCAGGCAAAATGCCGACTTTCTCCGAAAACAGCGAGTTGATAGCGTGCTGCACGATAAGTTCAGGCATTACTTTCCATGCCTCTCTTGCCGTAGCATTTGCGTTGTGAGCGCCGTCAATCTGCAGAATTTCAGCCCATGCGAGAACTTTCTTGGACTCGCAGGCGTCTACAAAAGATCTGACACAGTTGATGTCTCTGTAGAGCACGTTGTACTGCGGATCTTGATGGGCTCCGTTGATTCCCTCTTCAGCAAACATCACCGCAACGTCAGGTCCTGCAACCCCTGATACGTATGAATGATAGTTCAACTCACGACCGACTTCATCTTCTATCAGATCCAGCGCTTTTCTCTGCGCTCTGACCTGTTTTCTCGTAATAGGTACACCGCCTATTCCCTGCGGGGTACCTTCCATCAGTCCGTCGATGTGAGACTGACCCATGTGGCGGATAACCATTATGTGATCTGCGCCGTGCCATGCAGCCATTCTCATTCTTCTGATGTCATCCTCAAAGCGTCCCGATGCGATCTCGGTCGTGATTACCGGCTGCGGCTGAGGATCGATGTTATCAAAGAACTTTGCAGGAGGCAGTCCGATGCCCTGCTTAAGCGGCTTTGACATGTCATGGAAAGTAAAAGGTCCCATCGTCAAATTAGGGGCAGCCTCTCTCCAATGCCAGCCGCGTCTTCTCGGTTCATAATGCTCAAGATCCTTGAGTATCTCCCTAACGTCAAGTTTTTCGTTTTTGTCCAGTATCATATCTGCCATCTTACTTGCCCTCCTTGCTGAAAATCGCCACTGCATCGTCCCAGTACTCTCCCTTTGCCAATGCCGCCGAAGCTTCACGGATGGAGATTCCTTTATCCTTGGATATTCTGTAAACGATGTGACCTGTACCGTGCCCCATAAGGCCTCTGTCTATCGCACCTTCCACGATCTTCTGCGTGTCCAGCGACGATACTCCCATGCGAAGGAGAACCGCTCTTTCGACGGAAGGGGTGGTGTTTTTTCTTCCCAGTTCCAGCAATGGATCCACGACTTTGGCGCACATTTCCCAGAACTTGTCATAGAGCTGCTCGTCCGTAAGATCCGCAATACCTTTCTCTACTCTTCTCTTTGCAAAATCGTCTTCTCTGATCATTCTTTTTTCTTCCTTTCTACCACGAGTCTGCCGCACAGACCCGCAATCGACGAATCCGGGGAAATCGGAAGCTTTCCGCACATTTCCCCCAGATTCTCTTTATCTTTACAGTCCCAACGCTTTTATCGTGTTCTTTACAAAGTCCACATCCGTCTTGGTTTCTTCCGCCAGGAACCGCAAATCTGCTTCCGTCGGTGTAGCCCCACCGGCTTTTTTCACAGCTTTCTTTATCAATGATTTCCTGAAATGCTCCAAATCCGCATCTTGAGTCTTGATCATCCCCGGATCTGCCGGCAGAACTAAGTTTTCTCCGGGTCTGTCCTCTTTTGCGGGATCGCCGAAGTGTATATCTATTCCATTTTCCCGGGCAAATGCCATCTGAGGCTGGATGTGTTTTCCCGCTCCTGTGTATTCCGTCTCACTTATTACGATCACAGCGTCCTCAGGAAGCTCCTGCGCAAGCGAGAATGCAGCGGCAAGTGCCGTATTCCCTGCAGGACCTCTCTCGATTCCTTCCAGATTCGCAAGCGCTTCTGTCATGTACATAACTTCGCCTTGCTTTACGGTCACATAACGATCCATGTATCTGAGCGGTCTTGCGGCACTTCTCGGCACATCCGAGTGATCCGGATCCGTAGCGTAAGGAACGCCGAAACCGGTGTGCCCCGTCGTGCAGGATTTCATATTGAACTGATGATCAGATGCCATGGAAAGGCCTGTCAAATCAATGGATGCGGCAACCATGGCAGTATCCACCGAACCCGCTTTCTGAAGGCCGCGCGCGGTTCCCGTAATCATTCCGCCTCCGGCATTGGTGCAAACGACCATCTCGGGATCTTTGCCGACAATTTCTCTGCACTGCATAGCTATTTCATATCCCAAAGTTTCAATGCCCGCAATTCCAAACGGTGAATACAGCGAAGCGTTGAAATACCCTGTATCTTCAAGAACGGACAAGAACGTGTAGAAAAGTTCCGGTCCCACGGTAAGCTGAATGACTTCTGCTCCGTAGGCTTCGCACTTTCTCGCTTTCTCAATGATTTCAGGCTGTCCTATCTGTTTGGAATCATAGCATTCCTGAACGATTATACAGTCCAGTCCCTGCATCGCCGCCTGTGATGCGACCGCAGAACCGTAATTTCCGGATGTTGCGGCAATAACGCCTTTATATCCCAACTTCTTTGCATGAGCCACCGCACAGGCCGCTCTTCTTGCCTTAAAACTTCCGGAGGCATTGCACGCCTCATCCTTTGCGAAAATTCTTGCGCCATATCCCGGTTTTGCATACTTTCTCGACAACGCCGATATATTTCTCAATTCTATAAGCGGCGTGTTGCCGACATCGGTTCTCGACTGGATCTTGTTGATCTCTTCCAGCGTGTATCCCGTATCTTTCATCAGGGCTTCGTAATCAAACGCTATTGAGCCCGACTCATATACCGCATAGTCCAAGCCCAACGCTTTCTTTTGAATTTCGTTGGATCTTCCCATCACGGAGTTATAATCTTTTGCCAATGCCATTACTTGCCCTCTCCTTTCATGATGCTCCTGAGCTGCTTGTCTATCTCTATTATTTCAGGGACAAATTTTCCGTAACTGTGCGTGTAATACGGCCCCACTTCAACGAGGGTTCCTTTTTCTTTGCGCCCCACAATCGTCTCAATTTCGACTTCATCGCCGACACTTGCATCGTTGAGCAAAGTTCCCTTTGTCCACATTTCCAGATCGCAGGCTTTCGTATCATCCGGTAGCTTTGCGGTTCTCTCATCCGCTTTCAAAACCACCTTGTGTATGCGTACCCAATCGCCTTTTTTCGCCATCATGTCCTCCTTATTTTACCAGTTTCTTGTCTTCATCGATCAGATCTCTGAAGTCTCCCATGATTGCATGAGGTACAGGAATATCGATCATCGTTCTCAGACCCGGTTTTGCGTTAATAACGTGAGGAATGCAGTTCATAATCATCGCCATCGTTCCGATTCCGCCTTCAATTTCAGGGCTGTTTGCCATATTTACAGGAGGAACCGCATCAAGGATCACATAGTCACCCGTGTCAACGCCAACCTGTTCAGGTTCAATCTGCTGTGGATGATCCATGTCCAGTTTTCTCTCTCCGTCAACGATACCCCAGCCTTTCATCGCAACGCCGGCAACGCTTCCCGCAGGAGCAAATCCGTAAGGGGATTTTCTGTCAACGTCCGTAACTATAGGTTCCATGTCCTGTCCGAACTCGTCAAGCTTCCATCCCAAGGCTTCGCACATCATGCCTACGGATTCAGCAAATCCAACGTGTCCAGCCATAGTTCCGTCAGCTTTTCTTGCATTGAATTCATCTACAGAAATACCGATGCCCTGTTCTTCCATTACGGCAGGTCCGAAAGGTGAAAGCGAGTTCACTCTTCTTGATGTTATGTGGTTTACCTCTTCACAAGCTGCTGTCCAAAGGATAACGAGAAGATCCATGATCAGACCCGGGTTGATACCTGTACCCATTACAGACACGCCGTTTTTCTTTGCACATTCGTCAAGTTTCTTTGCAAGTTCAGGCTCCTGTGCCTGTGGATAAGCCATTTCCTCTGCGGAAGTAATTACGTTCATGCCTTTTTCCATAACAAAAACGAGTTTGTCATATACATCTTTGGTAAAAGAGTTTGTGCAAACCACAACGATGTCGGCAGCGCCCGGAACGATAACATCTTCAGGTGTTCCCACTGTTACGTCAGGACGATCTCCCTGAACAATTCCCGGAACGACGTCGTAAAGGTTCTTGCCGATCTTGTCACCTATATCAATACCTCCAACGATATCGACACCTTTCTTCTTAGCCAGCATTTTTCCGATTCCGCCGCCCATTGCGCCTAATCCCCAAAGGATCACTTTTACATTTTTCATTTGCTTTTCTCTCCTTTTCATCAAGAAATCAATAATTGAATTGGTTTATATGCGGCACCTATCCCAAAGCTTTTCCGGCAAGAGGATATATCCCGCAACCTATATAGTAAGCAAATTCCGTGCCAAATCCATCCGATTTCAAATCCTCCGCTTTTATAACCCGCAAGCCCGCCTCTCTACCGCCTTTCCGCCGTCTTTCCGCATTTAGAGCCATTTGGTTCATCAAAAGCTTACAAAAAAAAATCACTTCACAGTGCAAAATATTTTGCTTTTTATCGGCAAAATATTTTGCACTGTACCCGAACGGTTACACAATTCGTTTGTTGGGTTCCAATAACCGCACAGGAGTTTACGGCTTCATCCCGTACTTTTTCAATTTGTGCTGCAAAGTCTGCCTCTTGATCTGCAAACTCTCGGCTCCTTTTGAGATATTCCCTCCGGCTTGGATCATTGCGTTTTTTATTATGGCTTTTTCTATTTCCGCCATGTATACATCCAAAGGTTCTTGAGCATCCCACTTTTCCATATCTTTGCCGATTTTCTCAACATTCTTTGGCATCTGCAAAAGTTTTTCCGTAAGGACATGTTCGCTTTCCGCCATCGTGACCGACTGCATTATGATATTCTCAAGCTCACGCACATTGCCCGGATAATTGTATTCCATCAGTTTCTTCATCGCACTGTCCGATACCATCCAGAGTTCTTTTCCGAAAAGCTTGTCGTGCTTTTCCAAGAACGTCTCCACCAAAACCGGGATATCGTCTTTTCTGCTGCTCAGATCCGGTATGCTCAACCCCACCACATTAAGCCTATAGTACAGGTCTTTTCTCAGCTTGCCCTCTTCCATCAGTTTTTCCGCAGGCTCGTTGACCGTTGCAATTATCCTTACATCCACCGGGATATCTTTGGTTCCTCCCACTCGCCTTATGTAATCTTCCTGAAGAACACGAAGAAGTTTACTTTGGAGTTCGTAAGGCATGGCGCTTATCTCATCGAGTAACAATGTCCCGCCGCTTGCCTGTTCAAACAAGCCTGCCCTGTCCACGGCTCCTGTAAATCCTCCTTTTGCGGTTCCAAACAGAATCCCTTCCAGCAGCGACTCCGGAAGCGCCGCGCAGTTTTGCGCAAGGAAAGGTTTTCCCGCCCGGATCCCTTCATAATGGATACTCTGGGCAAACAGTTCTTTTCCTGTGCCGGTTTCGCCGTATATAAAGACGGATGCGTTATTCTTTGCGGCTCTTTTGGCCCTCTCCACAACTTCTCTAAACTCGCGGTTCTCTCCCACGATATCGTCGAATGTATATTTTTTTATCTTCTTGGGGCTTGCGCTTACCTTGTCCTGCGGCTGCGTCAGCGTATCCTCACGCAGTTTCAAAATGGTATCGCTCATCGACCTTATATCGGTTATATCCCTCGCAACTTCAACGGCCGCTATGGTTTCACCGTCGAGCTTCACAGGCACCGTACTGTTCAGCGTGGTAACTTCCTTTCCGTATAAATTTGTATACGTCTGCTGCTTATTTTTGGTCGCCACACCCTTTTTGAGTGCCCGATACATGGTGCTCTCCTCAAGAGCAACCCTCGGGAAAGCCATGTTGAAAGGTTTCCCTATCACATCGGAAACATTTATCTGCTCATTTTTCGCCATTTCATCGCTATAGAAAAGGCCTACACCTTTTTCGTCAACTATATAAACCCCCTCCTGCAAAAGATTTATCAGCTCTTCTATTATCTTTTTGTATCCGTTGCCTTCCATTCTTTTACTCCTTTTCGCTACGATAGTACCATATTTAAAGTTGTGGTGCAAACATTTTTGCACCACGGGTGTCACACCTCCCGCGGAAGAGACGAACAGCCCCAATATTCATACGGTACGCTTACTGCAACCGTCACTCTCGCTGATCAGGTATGGACACCCACACGTCAAATCCTCATCGCAGAAAATCAAACGGCGCACTCGCGGAGGTGATCTTTTCCCCGCTCAAACCACTGCCGTTTGCCGCTGAATGTTCAAAACAAAACAAGTATGTTTATACTATAAGAAATGAGGTATTAAACAAATATATGGGCTTATGGTTGTGATGATCTTTATGTAAAAAAACGGACATAAACGGAAATTAAGCCAATCCGGGGGGAGGGTTGATTTATGTTTAAGATTCAAATGCGAAAATTGAAATCACTTATGGTTGTCGTTGTCCTGTTGACAATGGCTGCAATGCTTGTATCGTGCGGGGAAAAAGAAAACTCCTCAAGCGACGGGCAAAAGCACGTACAAGAATCTGCGGCCGGCAAAACACAGACTTCCGGCCGCCTTATACAGGTGAAAAAGTTGAAATTGAAAAAGAAAAAATCCGAGCCGTTTAATCCTGCCACTCTTTATGAAAGCAAAAACAAAATGATAATAACGGGTGTGCATGGTGGAATAACCCTTTACGATAAGAAGAAAGGGAAGATAACGAGATTTGTCGAGTTGATTGATCCATCGGAAGATTGGGGTATGCACGGGAAGATTTTTATCAACGGTCAAGGTAGCGATGCTTTCGGATCCTTGATGGACAAGAAACACACCAAAATCATCATATTCAACATGAATGAACGTAATAAGTATCACTATGTTTATAACATAAAACAAAACAAGGCTGTCAAGGTGCAAAAAACCTTCAGCCATAAAAAGTTGCTGAACATGAATTTGAAGCTCCATAGATTGGAGCGAAAATGGGAATTCATCAATGGCATAAGTACTCCGCAGGCTGTGGAATATTCCTCGCCTATTGACAAAAAGAAGTATAGACCGTTTGTATAATTTACTGCTATTTCAACAAAATCAACAATTTCCGCCCTAAATTAGGCGGAAATTCCCCATGCGCTTTGTGTATGGGGAATTGCTATTTTCAAGGGTTTAAAATATAGGGAAAATGCTAGATACGAAATGAAATATGAATCAGTGCCCGCTAAACGACATTGAGATTTGATTATACGATCCGGCGACACAAACAGTTCTCCGCAAGCGTTTGTACCGTTAATTAAAACTACTGAAGGGAGTTTTACAATGAATATATTCAATAAAAAAATATGGGTTCTTATTGCGGGAATATCTCTCATTTTGCTTTTGACGACTATAGTGGTTCACTTGAGATCCCCGGCGGCAAAGCCCGAGTCGCTGGCGCTTTATTTTGTCAAACACGTCTATTCCGATTTCAGAAGTGACCGGGATAACAAGGAATTCGAGCGTAACATGAGAATGTACGTTGACGCAGATTCTCATGGCTTCAGGAAACTCTTGACGGACAAAAAACTCATAAAGGAGCGTGACGACATCTATTTTTCATCAAGGGAATCGCTGCGCAAGGCTGTTTACAAGAAGCCGGAAGTTTTGTCCGAAGACAATGGTATAATCCTGAAAATAAAAGCCGAATATGACTACGATGAGTTTTATGTGACCAAAAGCGGACATGAGAAAAAATTGAGCAGTTCCGGAGAAGTTGTGGACTACATAGTTCATTTAACCCGCTCAAACGGATGGAAAATAAATGATATATATTCAAATGACCTGACCTCCGGGATCATGTTTCCCGGGGTTCTTACTCAAGATGTTTCGAAAAAATCCGCTTATGAAGATTTTTTCGGTGGCAAATCAAAACAAAAGACATATGATTTGAAGCGAATACTGCGCAAAAGAACGAAACTCGGTAAAGAGACCGTAAATAAAATGGAGAAAAAATTCCACGAAAAAGCTGATCATCAGCGTTAACACACCGCAACACCGCCTCAAAGGCAACACACCGGGCAAAGGGCGGCACAAGCTGCCGGGCAAACCTGCACCCTCCCTCCCGCAAACGAAAACACTCCGAACTTTTCGCTTCCGTTTCTCGCAGACAGCGCAGGATAGAATACTTTTGATTGTGATATATTGTGACTCGCAGTCCATTGTGGTAGAATTATTCAGGCGATAGGGTCAAGCATTTGGACAGCAGAAAGGATTGTTTAATCATGGCCGACGAAAAGAGAATAGCCCTGTTAATAGATGCCGAAAATATTTCGGCGCAGTATGCGGATTACATAATGGGTGAAGTGGACAATTACGGAATTTGCTCCTATAAGAGAATTTACGGCAGTTGGGACAGAATCGTTAAAACCAAATGGGAATCCGAAATCAGAAAAAATTCCCTCAAGCCGATGATGCAAATAAACAACACCAAAGGCAAAAATGCAACGGATTCCGCACTGATAATCGATGCCATGGATATTCTGTACATGGGAAACGTCGACGGCTTCTGCATAGTGTCGTCCGACAGTGATTTTACTTTTCTTGCAAGACGTCTTATGGAATCGGGCGTCATGGTCATCGGCATGGGCGAGTCGGACAAGGCTACCGATGCACTCGAAAATGCTTACGACAAGTTTGTGTACATAGATCTGCTCGCAAAACAAGATCAGGAAGAAAAACTTGCCGAAGAGCGCCAGCGCAAGCTGACTGAAAAGGCGAACCAGACGACAAACCAAGAAAACAAAGAGAACAGAGGAGCAAATCCGCCGAGCAAGAAAGCGGTCGAAGCGAAGATTCAGGAGATCATCATGGAAAATGACGATCGCAGCAAGCCGACTGATCTGGGGCAGATCGGCAATGAACTCAGCAGAATGTTCAAGAACTTCGATGTGCGCTACTATAACCGACGCGGAGGCAAACGCTACAAGTATCTCAAAGAATTTGTCGGAGACTTCAAGAGCCTTGAGATAACGGTCGCCACAGATAACAGGGTCTATGTCAGCATAAAATAATGCGTAAAAACAATAGACAATAATGTGTTTAATGCATTGAGGAATACGAATAGCGTATTTTAAAGACATTGAGGAATGCAAATAGCGTATTTTAAAAGTATTGAGGAATGCAAATAGCGTATTTTAAAGGAATTAAGGCACACGAATAAGGTATTTGAAAGGCATTAGGGCATACGAATAAGGTATTTGACAACATAAGGAGGTTCATATGTCAGAAAACAAACGTCCGGAGGAAATGGAAAGAATTGCGACATCCGAACAGGCTGCCGCATTCATTGATGAACAGGTTGAAAAAATCAAAAAGCAGGTTGGAGAGAGAAAAGTTTTGCTCGCACTTTCAGGAGGCGTTGATTCTTCTGTTGTTGCGGCACTTTTGATTAAAGCGATAGGTAAACAACTTGTCTGCGTGCATGTAAATCACGGACTCCTGAGGAAAGGGGAACCCGAACAGGTCATCGAGGTGTTCAGAAACCGTATGGATGCGGAACTGATCTATGTGGATGCCGTTGACCGCTTTCTTGACAAGCTTGCGGGCGTTGAGGACCCCGAGCGCAAGAGGAAGATTATCGGCAGCGAGTTCATAGAAGTGTTTGCGGAAGAAGCCCGCAAAATCAAGGACATAAAATTCCTTGCACAGGGAACGATATACCCGGACATTTTGGAGAGCGAAACGGTGAAATCGCATCATAACGTCGGAGGACTTCCAAAAGATATGAATTTTGAACTGGTCGAGCCGATCAAACTTTTATACAAGGACGAGATCAGAGTCATAGGGAAAGAATTGGGACTGCCGGATGACATGGTCGACAGACAGCCTTTCCCCGGACCGGGTCTTGGAGTAAGATGTCCGGGAGCGATAACCCGTGAACGTCTTGAAGCTGTGCGAGAGTCGGATGCGATACTGCGTGAAGAATTTGCACGTGCAGGTCTTGAGGGGAAAGTGTGGCAGTACTTCACCGTGGTTCCTGATTTCAAGTCCACAGGCATAAAAGACAACAAAAGAAGCTTTGAATGGCCTGTTATAATCCGTGCCGTAAACACAAAGGACGCAATGGAAGCCTCCGTTGAAGAACTCCCCTACGAGTTTCTCCACTACGTAACGAATAGAATCACAAGCGAAGTTCCGGGCGTAAACAGGGTTTTGTACGATGTCACCCCTAAACCGACAGGGACGATTGAGTTTGAGTAACGCGATTTTCTCGAAAAATGGCTAAAATCAAGGCTTGTAGCCTATTGAAATTAGCAACTGGGACAAAATTGGGTAAAGATTTCAAAAAAAATAAATCCAATAATAGCTCCCAGTGGCTTTACAAATGAATAAAAAATTAGACCGTAGCGTGAGTGTTGCGGTCTTTTTGCATTTCTTTGAAAGTAGATATCTTATATAAATTTTATTTAGATAAACTGGAAGTTGTGATGCTGTGACCTTCCAATTTTATAGTGTAAACACAGTGGAAAGTCTAACTATTTTACTAACTCTAAACACACGTACCTTCCATTGGAAAAGACACCAGCGGAAATCCTCCAATCTTTTTCGTCACCTCCAATAATTATCAATATCGGTTCAGGACATTTTAAATCATTGTTATTAGATAGAGCAAACATTTGTTTTAAATCAGTATGACTTGGGATAGCGGAGGCATTCGGATGATAATGCCATTCTCCTAAATAATATAGACCTTGATTCCATACTGTATCTAAAAACGCTTTTAATCCGCTTGACCCCCTATGAAAATTATGCTTTGAATGTTTAGAGTCCTTAGGTGGTGGCGTTATCTGTAAAATATCTGCTATCGTTTGATCATGTGAGTAATTTCCTATTAACACACCTCCCGTTTCATAAGGATTAGCTTTGCTACAATAACCAAGCATTTGTTCATATGTTTCTTTTCCCAAATATATATTATATATTTGACTCCTATCTTTAAAAAACAAATTAGCCATATTCTTTTTTATCCACCAATATATAACCTTCGAAAATCCCATCGTTTTCTCTTTGCTCATAAACAATTGAAAGAGTCTTTTTAGATTCTGTAATGATATAGTTTTCGATTGCTTTTACTGCTGTAGCAGCTGCAAGCCAAACATCATCACTTCTTGCAGGAAAGGTTGGATGCCAACATCCAATCCCGTTTCTTGGTAAGCTGTAATCATCAAATAATTCTCTTTCTCTTTGTATATATGGCGAAATCAACTTAAAGAATGAGTTAAAATTAAAAGTGTTGCCATTCATTAAGGATATATATAAATGTTTTGCTCCCAAACCTACAGATATAGAAGCTATAATATGGCTTTTTCTAAAAATAACTTTTTCAAAAACACCAAGAACGTTGTTTTCTCCTGTGCAATCAATAATTATATCATATCTATCTAGGTCAATATTTGTTTTATATTCTTCATCAATTGTAAGCATATCGTTTATTACTTCAACGTTTGCATGTGGATTTAAGGAATTGAGATAACTGCTCAAGGATAGTTCTTTAAATTCTCCAACATTACCTATATTAAGAACGTGACGAGATAAATTCCCGACTTCAAATATGTCAGAGTCTACAATAGTGAGGTTGTATACTCCTGACCGTACAAGTATTTCTGCTACTGATGCACCAATACAACCTGCTCCAACAAGCAAAATCTTTTTTCTAAGTAAAAGGTCGTTCAATTTGCCCCTCTGTGATATTTCTTGTTGATTCCAGTTTTCTGAAACAATCCACTCCAACTTCGTTTTTCGGGTTAAAACTTCACTTTTGTCACGAAACCACCATCCTTTCTGATTAGTTCGGAATCCCTTTGCTGTCTTTTTGCCGTATGATACAACTGGTAAATATAACGCCTTCCAAAAAACAATTTCAGGCTCACCACCAAAAGTTTTCGGTACAGGAAAACCAAGTAAAAGTAGATGACGTTTTCCATCTCGAATCTTTGAAACAATATTTTTCAGGATATTCATAATATCAATGTGCTGGTTATTGCAGGCTTCTATTAAGTCACTCAAAGTTTCTGGTGCCTGCCAATCATTAATTACTGGAGGATGCTTCAAAAGTATCCACGGAGCATTAATTCGAGGAGAGAAATTCGTTTTTGAAAGATATTTACCCCATTGCGTGTAGTGCTCTATGTTACCATTTAATGATTTAAATTGCTTTACATAATACACAAATGGCTTGCTTTTATAAGCATCTAATTCTGCAATTCCGTATCTACAATTAGTACTTTCCCATTGCATAAAAGTAACAATATCTTCAGAAAAAGCAAATTGCATTTCTAATACATTGTTCAAAGTATATTCGGGCAGCTCAAAAGGCTCGTTATCTGTAACCAATTGTCCTTTTGCGGCTAATTCAAGCCAATTAATCGCTCTTTTTACATGGTATAGCAATCGTTCATCAACACTATACGACTCTGGCTGAAAATAAGACATTGTATTTATCTCAAGACATAACGCTCCTTTTCTCCACAAACCATTCTTTTCAACTTTGGCATTATTAGATTGATGATATAATGTCACTTTTATACTGTTTTCCACATCAGGATATATCTTAATTTTACCATTTGGGTATTTATCTTCTGCCACAACATACCACTGAGATAATTGAGGAAAGTAAGATGTTTCGTATCTAATTGAAATTCCTAAATGCAAAAACCAAACTTTTAATTCATTATCAAATTTCCAATCATCTAATATTTTGACCTGTGATAACGAATCCAAAGCTCTTCGAGCCTGTTTTAAGTTATCTAGAATTTGTGCTCTTTCCATTTATGCAAATCTTCCTTCTGGAATAGCTGATGATTTTTCAGTACGAATTGAAAAACCTGTTAAAGAATTAGACTTTGAAGGCTCTGGAGCAGAAGGAAACTCATTGCCGAATAATTCTTTCCATTTACAAACACTATCATATAAATTTTCATAATCAAAAGCTTCACGAGCTATCTTAGCTGTATCACAAACTGTATCGTAAAAATCAAAGTATTCGTCATCTGTAATTCTTGCAAAAACATTATGTTCAGGAACACCTCTATCAGCTAAGAAAGGTTTGGTAGGGTATTGAGAAACAATATTTTCAAGAGTTAACACAATACCCTCAGCTATACTTGTTATACCATCTGGACAGCAATCGCCAATAAAATGCTCTAATGGATAGCTTTTTGGATGTTTCATATCTGGATATTGTGTCTTACGCCACCACTTTAACGCCTTAACAACATTTATATAGTGTGTATTACAATTCTTGTTCTTCTCAACTGTCCATCGAATTTGTTCAAGCGGATGTGTTTCATCCCATTCTTCAGCTGCACAGTCAGGAATTAGAAGTGGCTCAGATTTCCATTGCAATTTGCTATCCGATTTGCGAAATATGTTGTAGACACTTTCAAACAAAGCATTATCAAATGATTTTGTAAACAGGTTTTGCTGGAAATCTTCAATTGTATATTCAGAAGTAATAGCTTTATCTTGCAATATTCCTGTTTCGCTTTCACTTAGGGCAGAGGTAGGCACAATATCCAAGTCGACATAACTTAAACTTATGCCTATTGACCTACCTTGAATTCTATACTTATCTTTGTAGTGCTTGTCTAAAAAAGGTACAAATAAATTTAATGCTTCTTCTGGCGTATATTCTTCAGAGTCTAATTTTGTTACAACAATAATATCAACATCTGATTTGTTCCCATTTTTAGGTTTCACAGCCGTAGAACGGCGGTAGCTTCCCTGCAAAAAAGTGCTGACAACAATTTTCGATAGTGTTTCATCTTCCTTCAATCTTTCTCTTAATGTCGTATGTCCTGTTTTCAAATCATTCACTTGATTATCAGACAAACGAATATTAGATAGAAAATCTTTAAAATATGATGGTACAGTAGACATAAATAATCCTCCTCTAGTCTGTAAAATTTATTGATTTTAAATATGAACAAGAGTCTCGTTGCTCAAAATCATATTCATACAAAACGCATTTACCAAATCCTCGTGAGTTTTGTCCTAAAAAAAACATAAATGCGTTTGGTGCAGAAGCAAAAATATGTAGCGTTGCTCGTCGCTCTACAGGAGTCCTTTGTGCTATAGCATTATAAACAGAATTAGCAAGAGTTGCTGCATGGTTTCCGTCTTCTATTGAAAAGTTTGTGGCACCGCCTTCGGTTAGCGTACAATTTATGATACGCCTAATTGATAGATTTTTTTCTTTAATGTATCCAACCACATCATTGTAAATGTGGCGAGTAACATTTAGTATTAATGCAGAATCAGATTGGTTTTCATCAAATACTTCATGTGAAATATCCCAATTAGAATAGTTTCTTTTAGATGATAGTTTTACATCCCATAATTCATTACCATTTGTTGCTGACTTTTGTATTGGAAATACATTGATACCAGATTTGCTATCGAGAATTCTCCCCACAGCAAAAGCTAAAGATGCATGTGTATTTAAAGATACTTTATAAGCGTGCTTGTCGTTGGTATTTGCAATCAAAAAATCTCTCAGTTTGGGATAAATATCATCGTTCCAATTATATCCATTTTTTAAATTACGACCATCAAACTTATCTAACAGGGACAAGCACATTGTTTCATCTTCTATATGTACTGCTCCACGAGTAAAGCTTTTAATGCCAATAGATATTCTTTTAGGGGAATACTTATCAACAATCAGAAGAATACGCTTTTCCAATTCATCATCAAATATCTTTCTATCAATACCATTACCGTGTGTTGAAGAAATCATTTGATCATTCACAGTAGCTGAAGTAATAAAGCTAATTTGGTCAAAAGTCATTGTTAGATTTCTATGCGAAATATATTGTGACAAAGAATCTCTAACTATTTTTTCCAATATGTCAATATCGAAAGGGAGATGTTTAAAAACTATTTTCCTACCTTGGATGATATTTGTATCAAATCCTTTCAATGAAATTTGTGCTTTATTATCCAATTTATTGTATTGAAATTTATCTATTGAATTAATAAATGTAAGAGCATCATTATCACATTGCCCTATTAAAAACAGCTCAAATTCAGTTGAACCCACATCATCATTAATGAGATCTTGCAGCCATTTTTTCAACGAATTTTTACTAAAAGTATTTATTGTCGATTTTACTTGAATACTTTTGAAAATCCTATTATTTTCTTCCAATGCAATATCAACTTTATCATCATATGAATCAAATTCAATATAAATTTTATCCCAACTCTTTTGACACATTGCTTCAAGAACAGATGCAAATGCTTGATATAAAAAGCCTCGTGAAGCTTCTTTTCCTCCCATAATATTCTCCTATTTTCATGACTTTTTCGCCTGATTTTAGCATAATGATCAATATCACTAAAACTTCTTTAATTTGATATAACACAAAATCGACAAATTCTAATTTGGCTATTTCTAGTTATCACATGAAAATTTTTATGATTCATAACTCAACAATCAGTCATATTATGAATATGACTGATTACTTATTTACTTTTCCTTAAAAATCGTGATTTCTTAGGAAAAGACAACTTCCAATCTTCAAACTCCTCGTCTGTAATCTCACCGTTATAATGTTTCTTCCTCATTTCATCCCATTCTACTAAAAAGTCATCAAAGTGAGGATTATGAGATAAAAGGGCAGTTGGTTCACCATTTCCTGCAAGGGGACGGAACTTCATTTCCTTTTCGTAGTCAAATATGATATGCATGATTTCAAAAATAGAATTTGGCTCATGATCGATTAATGCAGAAATATCACAGTTAAGTGCTTCTGCTATTTTTCTTAATTGTTCCTTATTTGGAGATCTATTTCCCAATTCATAATTACGAATTGCAGCATCAGTCAGTTCGGACATGATGGCAAGTTCTTTCTGTGTTAGTTTCCTAAACAAACGAATTTGTTTTAATTTCTTACCTGAAATCATTTCAGGACTCCTCTCTTTAAAAAATTTTCTATTACATTTTACCATAAAGCTACACTAAACACAACATAAGTGTTCTGTTTTATATTTTGAATGTGTAGCTTTACAATAGATGTGAGACCTCATGTGCATTAGTCAATGATGTGAGACCAAAATTGTCAAAAAGAAAAAGGTAACAGAATTTCATTGAATCGGTCTTACCAAAGTGAGTGATAGCGTATTCGATAAAGAAGCTATGTCTCTAGTTGTGAACGTCTCTCAATAGGCGATACCCAGCCGAGCACAGCCATGGGAATACGGTTTGAACGACGCATATATCTGTACATCTGCTCTTTCAGATCCTTGAAGGAGTAGAAGGTTATAAAGTTGTAGAAGCGCTCCTGATCGTTTCTATGGCTGCGTCAACCTTTCCGTTGTGCCATGGAGTTCTTGGACGAATCATTTTGTGATAAATTTCGAGGCCTTCACAAAAGCGATCAAAAGGATGTATGCGCTTG
>ERZ773067.6-NODE-6-length-184530-cov-7.375894_pt1 | contig 184530 bp, 224 predicted proteins | sample MGYA00580622_ERZ773067 | MGnify/ENA primary metagenome ERZ773067 (study PRJEB29015, sample SAMEA2737998) | human oral metagenome | biome: human oral; feature: human-associated habitat; material: dental | place: China | collected 2113 ...
TGTGGTATAATTATATTATAGATTGAGTGAGGAGAGGTGTGAGAGTGACTGATATTTATTATGACGAAACATTTATTGAATCTATTGAAGAACATCTGAATTATTCAAAATATAATATTGAAAAATTTATAGAAAAATTTTTTTCAATGATATATAAAATTAGCTGTAAATATAAAGTTAATTCCCATATAGAATGTTTGATTATAAATAACAGACCGTATATTATAGTTTTAATAAATAATGAGCATAGTTATTGTAATTCTGTTGAGAAATTAATTAATTTTAGTAATGAAAAAATAAATTTATTCTATAGCAATTATTTTGAAAATATAATTAAGTGAAAGGAAGAATTTTATGTATGAAACTAATAGAGAACAAGCTGAAGTTATTGTTAATTTATATTCTGAATTTGTTAATTTTTTAAATGAATATAACAAAACTTTAGATGATATAAAATATGTTATATTATTAAAAGATAATTCTGAAGAAAACAGTATTGTTTTAAAAGAAGATTTTATAAGATTATCAAAAGAAATAGATTATAATATGGGTTATGGGTCTGGTAAAAAAATAAATGATGACCTGTTATTTATAGGTGAAGATTTTAGGATAGAAATTTTAGAACTGGAATATTTCAATTTTATAGAGGAAATTCCTGATATTATAATTCCTGACAGAATTGACAGGAATCCGCAATTATATATTGAAGATGACTGGGGAAGGGAATATTTCTATGAGTTTTTAGAAAATATGTATTAATTTTAATATAAAAATAGAAAGAAGGAAAAAATATGAATTATGAAATAGAGGAAATATTTTCAGCAACAATTAATGGTTTACCTTATAAGGATGAAAATACATTTTATTATGTAAAAGAAGCAATTGAAAGTTTAGAGGAGCATTTTGGTTTTGATATTAATAAATTACCAGCAACTGTTCTTATACACGGAAAACTTTTTGAAACAGTCAATAAAATTTTTAAAGTTGAGGAAAGATATGATGTTCTTGTTAAACAAGCTGTATCTATCATGAAAGAAGATAAACTATTATTTAACGAGATTCACAGTATTGAATGTGGGAGTTAATAATTATAAGGCAGGAGAAAAATGAACGATTTAAAATTTATACCTAAATTTAAAGCTTTTATAAAAGAAGAAAATACAATGGTTGAAGTTATTTCAATTAATTTTAAAGAAGAAAACATTAGATATTCGGATAATAACGGAACTATTATATATTTGAGTTTTGATAAGATTGAATTGCTTCAATTAAGTAATTGCTTTGATATAAATGGATTAGAAATAGCAACTGGTGATATAGTACAGATTGTAAATAATGAAAGCCTTTTTGGAAAAAATGCTGGAGAAGTTTATGAAATTTACTTTAATCAAGGTTGCTTTAGAATGAAACCTAAATATCCGTCAAGTATTGCCAGAGGACTATTAGGATTCTGTTTAGATGAAAATAATATATGTAAAATATTAGGAAATAAATATGAACATCCTAAACTTTTAAATAAACTTTAAATAAAGAAACAGTTTTAACAGACTGTTTTTTTTATTATATTTTTTTCAAATTATACTTGACAATATTGTCAATCTGTGATATAATACTCTTATAATAATACAGAGGAGATTGGTTGACTATGAATTTTTTAGCTAATATTTTAAACGGATTAAATAAAAAAAGAAATGAACTTACAGTAGAAAAAGCTGTAAGCATATTTAAAAATAACAAAGAAAAGTTTGAAGAATTTGAAGATTTTTATAAAAAGAATATTCTCAGTGAAATTCCTGAGAACTATTTTCAAGTTAATTCAAGACAGGCGACAGATAAAGTTACAACAGCAGGAGAAATAGACTATGAGCTTGTAAATAGAATAGTTAATGAACTTGTTGATGGAACTGAACTTATTGAAATAAAAGATAATAAAGTAATAGAAAAAACTTTATCTTGCGAATATCAACCAATAACAGATTTTAATGAATTAATGGAATTAGATAAGAGAAAACAGGTTCAGTTTACTAAAAACTTTAGTAAATTTGATATATCGCCAGATGAATCATTAAAAGCTCTAATATTCTTTGCAAATCATAATTATGGGATGTTTAGAGGTGGACTAGAGACTCTTGATTTATCCCCTACTTTATATAAAATTTTAGATAATAATATGAATCAGATGGGATATTGGCTTCCAAAAGTGACAGAAGTATCACCGTTTAAAATACCTGACACAAAGATAATAAAAGTACCCTTAAGTCTTTTACAGTTAGGTAGAGTTTTTGAATATGGGGAACTGACTCCTACAACATTCAAAATCATAAATGAATACTGTAAAAGAGTATTTGATTTAAACTTAGATGGGACATACTTTATTAAAAACGGAGTATATTCTTCAAAGTTCGACTTTAGAAATGCTAAAGTCACAACTCCACAGGAAGTAGCTGAAATAGGACAATATTTATTCTATGTACATCAGCAGGCTTGTCAGATGGCGAGTCTTCTTAACAACAGAAGTATATATGGTTGCGGTACTACAACAGAATGGGTTGTACGTGAATATATAGAAAGTCCTGTAAAGGAAACAATCTATATGGGGCTTCCGCTCAATACTGAATATAGAGTATTTGTTGATTTTGATATAAAAACAATCCTTTCTGATAATCAATATTGGAATAAGGAAGTAATGACTAAAAGATTTAAAGAAAACAGAAACAATCACGATGTACACGATGTAATAACTTACAATATGGCTTCTGAAAGACTGGAAAAAACATATAATAAAAATATAAATAAGGTTAGAGAAATGGTACAGGAGCTTTTGAAAAATAATGTTGAAATGACAGGTCAATGGTCTATTGACATTATGCAGGTAGAAAACGATTTTTATTTGATAGATATGGCTCTTGCTGAAAACAGTTTTTATTATGACAGTGTGCCAAAGGAACTTAGAAAATCTACAACTGAAAAATGGCTTGAGCTTGAATAATTAACGGATATATACTATCCGTTTTTTCGTTGACTTTTGTTATAGTTTATGGTATAATGTGTTATCTTTTTTTAATAATGATTAATGAAAGGAAGTGTAATAATGTTAAAAGATGATAAACTAAGTTTTATTTATAATACAGGGAATAATATAGCCAGATTTATAAGCATATCTCCTGAATATAAAATTAGACATATTAATATAGATAAGGAATATTTTTCTACAGGAGAGATAAAGGAGCATATCATTAATTTAATAAATGTATCTTCCCGAAAATCTGTTAATATTAGAAGTTTTTCAGAAGAGTGTGTTAAAAGTAATAGATTTGTGTATGGAAAAAAGTTAGAGGATATTGATGAAATAATTGATATTATAAAAGAAAACTGTGCTGCTGGAAAATATTCGATAGTGAACGAAACCATTGATGTAAATGATGGTGGTGTATCAGGTGTTATTATGGGAAATATAATAGAATTTTCTCCAAATGATACTCCTCGATGTGTTGAAAAGGAAGGTGTATGCAGACTTCCTTTAAACCTAGGTTTACATATGTTAAAAATTGTGTATGGATTTTCTCCTGAATATAGTTTTGGAGATAATTATAGGATTGAATTTAGTATCCATCCTAAACGTGAAGGACTGCGGGAAGGACACACAATAATATGGGAATATGAGGAAATGGAAAAAACAGAATTTGATATAAAAATATTATATCCTAATAATTTTTCTAAATTTATCGGTGATAAAGTTTTTGGATTATTACTTGCTGATTTTTATAAATTTAATGTGCCATATACAACTGTTATCTGTAGGAATGTTGCTCCTTTTACATTTGGTAAATTCACAGGACTTAATGAAAAATGGATAAGAACTTCTCCAATTGTTAAGGAAAGTGGAAAATATTTTACAGGTAATAAATGGCAAGACCCTTTTAAACTTATGCTTGAAGAGGAAAGTAAAGGAGATAAAGATATAAACATTTCTTCAATTTTAAGTCAGAGTGCCATTAATCCAGTTTATTCAGGTGGTGCAATTATTACTTCAAATAGTCATCATATTGAAGGTGTTTCTGGAAAAGGTGATGAATTTATGCTGGGTAATGATACTGTCACAAAAATTCCTATAAAAATAAAACGGGAGCTTGAATATGAATTTATAAAGCTCTCTACATTAAATGATATTTTAGGAGATGTTTCAGTTGAGTGGGTATATGATGGAAGTAAAATTTGGATTGTTCAGCTTAATCAGTTGAAACATACAAGCAAAGGAAATATAATTGTTAAAGGAAAACCAAGTGAATATATGGATTTTGATGTAAGAAAAGGTTTGAATGAATTAAGAGTTCTTATAAATTCAATAAAGGATAAAAATGTTGGTGTAAAACTTATAGGAAATGTAGGTATCACAAGTCATTTTGGCGATATTTTAAGACAGTTTGATATACCTTCATTTATAGAAAAATGACTTATTCTAAGAATAAGTCATTTTTATTATAAATATACTTGACAAAACTGTCAATATATGTTATAATTATACTATAATTAAATATGATATGGAGCTGATTGATATGAAATTGTCTGAAAATAAAAAATTGGAATTAAAAAATCTTTGGAATAAACAGATACCTATAATAATGAAGGAACTTTCTTCTGAAGAATTAGAGTATTTGTTAAATGAATATTATGATTTCGATGATGAAGAATTTCTGGAACTTTTAGATGGAAAACTTGAAACTGTGTCAATAATTTCAAATAATTATGAGAATATTGAAGATGAGGAGTATCAAAAAATCACAACTATATTCAAAGTAAATGATACTTTATATAGAATGGAATGGAGTTATGGCGGAACAATGTATCCTGAATTAACAAGCATTGACAGTTTTTATTCAATAGTTAAGAAATACATCATAAATGGTAAAAAAAGATATATGTCTGATGAAGAATTTACAGAATATAATGAGCGTCTTCCAATTATCAGTGATAAAAGAAAAATACTTGGTGATAATCTTAATTTTTTAAGAAAAAAAACAGGACTTACATATAGGGATTTGTCAGCCAAACTTTTAGAAAAATATAATAAGAGAATATCCGTAGGTGCAATGAATTTAATTGAAAAAGGTAAAAACTATCCTATCGTTGAAAACTTATTAATATTATCTGATTTTTATAATGTCAGTTTAGAATATTTATTTACAGTACATTAATTTATATAAAAAGGAGACTGGTTGAAATGGAATTTAAAATTATTCAAAATTTTAAAGGTGAAATTAATGGTGTTAATTTTGGAGACGAATATAATTTTAATACTGTTAAGGAAATACTTCATACTGTTGAGAACAAATTTGGAGAATGTTACAAAGTGGATTTTATAAAAAATTTATCTGCTGCTATTCGTGAGATTTGGCTTAATATTGATGATTTTAGTTATGATGTTTGTGAAAGAGATTTTATAAATTCTGTTGAAGCTGCAAATAGTTTTTTAGATATTCAATTTGAATATCAGGGTAGTGACTGGAAAATAGAAAGTTTAAATTCAAATATGAAAAGTTTTTTAAAATAACTTATTTTTTTAAGTTTTTATAAAAAATATAAAGGACAGCTTTTTAGAGTTGTCTTTTTTAGTTAATATTTTAAAATTATGATATAATATTACTGTATGGAATAAACTATTATTTTTTAAAAAAGGATGTGATATTATGTATAAACCTGAATTAACATATGATAACTTGATTTTATTACATATGTATAAGGAAGATAACAATGACAGTTATATTAAAACATTAATGGAAGAACATATGTGTGAAAAAGAAGATATTGAAAATGTTTATAATAACAGAATAGATGATTTATTTAAGTCTGAAGGAATTTATTTTAATATTGATACTGATAAATTTCCTATTGAAAATATAATTCCTGCTATAAAGAAGGAAAGTTTTGCTCATAATCTGCTTGATAGGACGTCGATTGAAGATTCCATTGATGAAGCTGATTATTTTATAAGAGCCTGTTATGATAAAAATTATGAAAATGTCTGTGTTAATGAAGTTAATGTTGTAACATCAAGCGGTTATGAGTATGTATTGACAGCTGAAAGTGACAGACTTAACATTCCTTTATCAGCCCTTAATATTTGTTTCAGTGATGAATGTCCAATAAATGTAATGGAAATGTCTACTGGATATTCAACAAATAATGAAGTTAAGGAATATCATATCTGTGATATGGAAGACTATTATAGAATGGAATCGGAAATGGATGATTTTATAAGCTGTATGAATGAAATGGATTGTCATTATTTTTATGATTGTGCTAATAAATATATGAGTATAGAAACTCAATTTGGAATGGATATAAATTGTGAAAATTTAGGTGCTAAAATTTATGTAGGAGATAATTTAAGTGAAACTGAATTTTTATCAAAATTGTCAGAATACTATGAAGAATTTGAAGACAGGAATCCAAATTTTAATTCGGTTCTTGACTCAAAAGAGTTTTTCAGAGGATTTTCTGAAAAGTTTGATAAAGTTGAGTATGATGACTATACTGCAAGAGCATTGAACATTGGATATGGGATTGAAAAGGATTTATAATATTAAATTAGGCTGTATTATTAATGCAGTCTTTTTAATTTAGCTTGACATTTTAGTCAAGATATGATATAATTATACTATAAAATTAATAAAGAAAGCTGGTACAATGATGGATGTTAAATTTAAAGCATATTTATACGGCGAAAATAAAATTAATGATGTTTTATCAATTGATGTGAATAAGGAACTTGTAAATATTGTAGATGAAAATGGTAATATCATTACATTTTCTAAACCAGAATTAAATGATAAAGTTAAGATTTTACCATTTACTGGACTTTATGATAAGAATGGAAAGGAAATATATGAAGATGATTTGATTTCCTGTAATAAACATAAAAATATACGAGTATTTTTTGAAGATGGTGAATATCGAGTACGTTATAGGAGAAGTGATGTATGTAATATAATCTGTTCATTGTCACGTTTTCTTGGGAAATACAAATGTAGAATTACTGGAAATTATAATTTAAAATAAAAAATAAGAGAGGAATTTTTTATGACTTTTAAAGAATTTATTGACAAAAAGATAGAGTATTATAATAATGCACTTGAGATAAATTTTGAATATTATAACAGACTTCGTTACAAAGGAGTTCTTGAAACACTTTCTGAAGTATCAGAAGATTCAACAATAGAAGAGTTAAAAAATATGCTTTCTAAATACACAGAACAGCTGGAGAATTATACAGGACAATTTTTCAGTGAATATCATTCTACATTATCTGATAGAAAACGTATTGTTAAAGAATTGATAAAGTTTAAAGAGGGAGCTGATAATAATGTGGATATGTGTTAAGGACAGAAATGGTAAATATTTGATTAATGTGAGTGATTTTGAACAGATTGGCTGTAGGAAATTTGAGTCAGAAGATTATTATAGTCTTGTTTTCTACAGGAAAAATTCTAATATTTCATTTGAGTTAAAATATGATAACTATGAAGATGTTTCATCAGCTTATGATTATGTTAAAAAACAGTTATGTATGGAAATTAAGGAATAAAATTACTGGGGTAAATTCCCAGTTTTTTAATTTATCATTGACTTTATTTATCATTTATGATATAATAATTATATAAAAGAAGAAAAACTGAAAATTAATAAAGGAGTTAGAAAATGGACAGAAATTCTATTAATAATAGTTTACTTCATATTTATATTATTAATAATTATACGGAAGAACTTTTTGATTTTGAATATATATTTATCCGTGAAAATTATATAAAAATTGATTTTAAGAACTATTATTTTAAAATATATCTCACATCTGACATAAATTCAGTTGTAAGATTTACAAATATGTCTTCTGATTTTACAAAAGATATTATATTTGAAATTTATAATAGACTAAATAAATGGGAAAATATAATAAAAGAATTTTATGAATTACAGAAAGAGGTGTAAATTATGTATCATTTAGCTGTCAGAAATAATAAATGCTCAACAAACAGAAAAGGTAAGGACTATAAAGTATTACCTGAAGGAATTTTAGACTTTTTTCCAAAAGTAGTATCAGACTTATTTCTGGAAGATAATATTGATGAGTTTACGCAGGATTCCTTTGGGCTTCGTTATGATAAAATTACTAATCGTATCTTAATTCCAGTACGTAATGAAAAACACGAACTTGTTGGAATTTTATCAAGAATTAATGCTAAGGAATTTCCTAATAATGTAAGCAAATACAACACTTTCATTTCATATCCGCCATCAATGGTTCTCTTTGGTCTTGATAGAAACCTTAAATTTATAAGACGGGAAGGATATGCTGTATTAGTTGAGGCTGAAAAATCTGTGATGAAAGCTTTTTCTAAAGGAATTAATAATGTTTTAGCAGCTGGTGGTTCACATTTATTTGAGGAACAGTGTGAGCTTTTAATTAGACTTGGTATTACTGATGTTATTGTGTCCTTTGATTCAGATAAGAGTTTTAAGGGTGTAATTAATTCAGTGAAAGGTTTAAAGGTTAAATATCCTGAAATTAAATTCAGAGTACATAAGGTTTTAGAAAGTCCATCAGTACGTGATAAATCAAGTGTGTTTGATATGACAGAATGGAGCAGAAGTGAAATTGAAAACCATATTTTAAATTACAGTTTTGAAATTTAATGAAAGGACTAATATCATGGGAGTATTTTATATATTAATCTTTTTTGGGTTAATTTTACTTGTATGGGCTGTTTTATTTCAGCATTTAAAAGAAATAATAAAACTCAAAAAGTTTGATACAATTCCAAGAATTACAATAATTTCAATATCTATTTTATTTCTAATATTATTTCATATATATGTTACACCTATTATTTTATATTTTAATCCTTATAAATATGCTAATTTGCTTAATGGTACACCATCTGATTGGATAATAGGCGTTATTTTAGGAATTATGGATTTTATTGTGGTTATTATTGTTATTATGTTACCACTTATAATTTTTTATACTTTAAATGCTGTATTCACCATATGGGAAGAACGTTATCGTGATAAGTATAATAAATAATTTGGAAAGAAAGGAATTTTATTATGAGGAATGATACAAAGAAAACTGGAATTTTCTTAAATGGCAATTTTTATAGCGTTTTTTCAATTAAATCATTCACTTCAGTTGAAAATGATTTAATTATTTATTTAAAAAATGGAAACCCAGAGAGAATTAGGTTTGACAGAAAAGCTGATACTGAAAAATGTCTTGAAATTTTAGGGGAAATGTTTATTGTTAGTAACTTATCAAACGAAATTTTCAGTTAAAAATTGATTTTTATTAAAAAATATGATATAATTAAACAAAAAATTGAAAGGAAATGATGGATATGAAAATATTAAAATTAAATGACAGAGTAAATGAATTTTTAAAAGGAAGTGATGAGCTTCTAAAAGTTGTTAGAAAAGATTTATTTGAGCTTGGGAATAATTTTGAAGCTTCTGAGTATGAAGTTTTGAGTGATGGTAATTTTATGTATGTAAAACATAATGAGTTTGAAATACAGTTTTATTTTGAAAATGATACTTTAAAATCAAAACTTCTTATAAAAGAAAACTATAATCCTGATAATTACAGTAAAATATATGTAATTACAGCTGTTGTAATAAAACTTAATAAATATTTTGATGAGCTTGAAAAAGAATTTGAACAGTACAGAAAATTCAGATACCTTGGAAGAGCTGCTGAAACAAATATAAACTCTTTAATGAGGGAAATTATGGACGGAATAAACGAAATTTTTTAGAAGGAGAATAAAATGAATAAAACAAAAACATTGCTTTTATTACTTTTAAGTCTATCATTATTTTCGTGCAGTGATGATTTTTTTTCAAGTTCTTATGATGACAGACAAAACACCATTGATGTCGGGAATAAAATGTCGTATAATCAGGCTACACCTACTGATATTGAGTATTCACTTGAAAGATATAATCTTATCAAAAGGGCTTACTGGGTAAACGGACAGAGGGAAAAGGCTTTAGCTTTACCTAGTCCTATTAAAAGACCTCTTGGTTATATTACACTGTTTACTGAAAATGGTGGAATTGTTGGAAGTTTTGTTGTAGATGGTAAAGTATCAAGTCTAAACAGTTATTTAACTCCTGACAGTGAAAAATATGCAGCTGGAAGTTATTCAGTTGACTGGATTCCAGATGTTGACGGAAGTTATGGGAAAAACGACAATGGTATATTCTTTTTTACACCTGATGGAAAATACATAGAATGGAATGGAAAATATATCTATTCAGATATTCCGATGGAAGTAAAAAATACTGTTGTTGAGTTTAAGGATAACAAAGCTGAAAATAAAGAGGTAAAATAAATGAAAAAATTTATACTAAGTATTATAGTTCTGTTTTCCGTTGTTTCCTGTAATCCATTTACAGTCATTAACGGATTATTTAATAAAATTGACTATGAACTTGAAAAGCAGAATGATAGTCAACGTTATGAACGTAGAAAACAGGTTGAAGATACAGCAAGAAGTATGATTGCCTCATATGAAAGCGATAAACAGACTTACATTACAATGAAGGATGTTAATAAGGAAGTATCATTACAGGCAAAAATTCGAGCTAACAGTACAGCAATAAGTTACAATGAATATATTTTAAAAAACAGTTTTCTTTGGGCTGACAACGTTCCTAGTGATATAAAATCTAAACTTGAAATAATAGAATAACTATTTAAAGGACTGATATTTTATCAGCCTTTTTTTATATTTTCTCTTGACAATTAAGTCAAGATATGTTATAATATGTGTATAGATAAAAGCTTATTTATTACTTAGTGGCTTATAATATAATTAAATATGAAAGGAATGATTTTATATGAAAAAAAATATTAATAAATCAAGCGTTATCAAAAATATGGATATAATTATAGATACTATAAAACAATATGGTGGAGAAGATATTGATATTTCTACTTCACAAATTTATAACGAATGTACTGTTTCAAAAAACAATATTGAAGTGGAAATGTTTAAAAGTCTTTTACATTTAGTTAAACTTTATAATGTAAAAATAATTTTAAAATGTAAGAGTTTATCAGATGGTCTTGATGTGTTTGGTAATATGATTATAATTACTTCTGATTATAAAATAATTGTTACTAACGAATATTATTCGGAATACATCAAAGATAAATTTTCAGCTTTCATAGATGGTTTTGAAGTTATGACAAGTGATTTTTATTTAAGAAAATATTAACATCTTGTAGTCCAATAGGAATTGGTTGCTTAATGATGTTAAAATATATAAAAGAAATGAGGGTATAAAATGATAACCGTAAGAGATGTTATTAAAATTAGGGAAATAGAAAAAATTCTTGATAAATTTGATAAATGTATGTTATATTATCAATATTATGAAAGTACATATAACTTTTTTAAAAGTTTGAAACAATCTTATATAATGAATGACCGTTTAACAGACTCCCAGTTGAGCTGGCTTAATAAATATTATAATAAGATACAGGAAGATAAGGATGATATGATAGATGAATGTAACAGTTATTCTCTTGAAGATGGTTATTTTGATTAAGGAAGGATTGATGTTGTTATGAAAAAATTATTTAATGAGACACTTGAATGTCAGGAAGATTTCGAGTCTTTTTTTGGAAATAAAAGCAAATTTGATTATAGTGAAGATTTTCAGTGCAGTATACAAGATACATATTTTCGTACAGGAAAGTCTTTAATGGCTTATTCAAAAAAGAATAAAACATTAACAATTTCATTTCCAGAATTAAATGTTACAACACATTTTATTGTATATTTTCATTCTGTTTTAAAACATTTTTCTTTTTCAGAAAATGTTAAGGAACTTGATTTTTTAATAGTTAATAAACTTTATATTAAATGTTATAATAATATATCTGTTAAAATTAATTCTTATATGAAAAATATGACAGATAATTTTATAATGTTTAAACTTTGCAGGGAACTTGACTGGAATGTTGAGTCTTTTGATTCAGATAATATAAAATATTCATCATTTAATAGTAAACTTAATTTGGAAATTATCAGTAAATTTGGTTATATAAATATAATTGAGAATGAAGCTGTAAGATTACATATTGACAAGGAATTGATTAATACATTGATTAATTTATCAGAATATAGTATTATTTCATTTGAAAATATATTTACCAATAACAAAAGTATTAATCCATTTTATGTAGTAGATGAATATAATGTTTTATTTTCTATTTTAAATAATAAAAGAAATACAATCCAAGAAAAAGATTATGTAAATCTTAAATTTTTAGCATATATTTCAAAAATAATTCCGAAAGGTATTGAATATGTTAATAAAAAATATACAATTACTTCTGATTATGTTGAATATAATCTTAATAAATTTAATAGTGAGGAAATTTCAAAAGTAATATATGAAATGATAGATAATAGGAACTATGGAACATTTATAATACATTCTGGAGATATATTTATTGAAGTTTCAAAATTTGGAATAATTATAAATATTAAATGTAAATTGGAAGATAACTTATTATCTACATTTGAAAATTTATGCAAAAATATTTTAGACAAGTCAAATTATGTTACATTTAGATATAATAATTCATATACTATTTATGAGAATGGTAAAAAAATAAGATAAAGAGCAGGTGAAAAAATTATGCGTGTGTATATCATTGTTTTTATGTTAGGATATGTTATAGGAAGCATTGCTGTTTCTAAAAAACCTATAATTAATTATAAAGCTGATGTTATAAGGGATAAGGAACGTGCCTACAGGGAACTTGAAGCATTTATTGGTAAAAATAATACTCTTTTACCTGATATAATTGATGTTCCTTTGCGTGAAATGAGTTTTAATGATATATTCTTAGTAATTAAAGCTTATAATATTTATCACGAAGGACTTGTTAAACGTTTTTCTGACAGCTTATGTTTTATATTTTCCTATAGGAAAAAAGAAGTTTTTAAGCAGATAGATGAAAATATTTTTAAGGAAGGTGGATATAATTATGAATTTTGATAAACTTTTAAATAAGACAAAGAATACTTTGAAAATAATTCCTGATTCAATTAATCAGGTAAAATATGATAAGAATTACTGGGATAGATTTATTCTTAGTTGTATTAATGACAAACAGATTGAGTTAAATACTGATGACGGAATACATAAATTTATTTGCAGTGAAAATTCTTTATATTCAAATGGCAGTCTTATTAAGGAATACTCTGTAATATTTTCTCACGATAATAATTCTAAAATTACTTTTACAGATACGTCAGGGAAAACGTTTGAGTTTAGAACTCCTCTTTATATCTTTAGATATGACAATGGGAATTTTATATTCCAGACTAATGAGGAAATGTTATCCAGTGCATTAATCATAACTAATTCTGTCAAATCTATTGAAGAACTTACTTCATATAATGTAAATAAGATTAAATATGTACTTTCTGATACTTCAGTTATAACTGATAATCTTTTCTTTGAATTTATTAGTAATCCTCAAAAGTTTGATACTACTATAGAAGCTTTATGGAAAAAGCTTGAAAAACCTTTTGAAATAGATTTTAGGAATATTAATAAAAAAGATTTTTCAGATGTTGAATCTTTTTTTATAAATGATGAAGCTGCTGAAACAGATAGTATTATAACAGAAGAATAATTAAATAAAAATACGATAATAATATCGTATTTTTTATTAGTGGTTTATTTTTGAATTATGTTATAATATATTTATAATTATGTAATAAAGGAAGTGATTTTTAATGTATAATAATCGTGAAAATGGAAAACTTATATTTGATTATAATGAGATTACTGATTGCGTTAATCTTCATATTAATGATAACAGCAAAAGTATACGTGAAAACTTAATTAATATGTATAAAGAAAACTGTAATACTAATGATAGAGTTTTTAATGACGATGAATGTAATTATGCTGTACATAATGCTGTTGATAAACTTGAATATGGACACGGTGTATATCTTAAACTTGATAATGAAAAATTTAATCCTGCTGACCTTTTTGGAAATACTACTGAAGAACAGTTATATGAAGCAATGTTGAAAAATGAGTTTTTAAGTGAAGACAAGCCTAATTTTACAGATTATGAGTATATAGTACGTGCAAATTTATCAACAGATAAATGTGGTCGTAATATTAAAGTTAGAGATTTTGCAGCATTTGATAATTACGGAAATTTTTCTAATTTTTCTGCTAATGCTGATGTTGTAATACCTCTTAATAATTTTGAATCAGTTGCACCTGATGAAGTTTATGATTCAGCTTTTAATAAAGACAGTAAAAATGCAGTTGATACATATTTATATCCGACTGAAAATAAAGATATTTCTGAAACAGTTTCTATTTTACGTAAAGAATGTGATGAGATAGTTGATTTTATAAAATCTAAAGGCGGAGAACTTACTTTTGAACAAAGTAAAGATGGAGTTGATGTTGCTGTTATTGATTTTTCCTCTGGAACACAGACGCAGATTTTTCTTGAAACTGGACATCCTTTCGAGACTTTTGCTGAAGGAATACTTAATGTACAGGAAAATATAGGAAATAAAGATAATTTATTTGTTGAGATAGCAAATGAATTTAACGACAGGATTGGTAAGTCAATTGACGGAAAAGAACCAGTTTTACAGCTTTCAGGTGGAGTTCCTGTATTTGAATATGATGTGGATATGTAATAAAAAAAGAGGTGATAACCTCTTTTTAATTTTTTTCATTTATGTCAGTTATTATTTGTTCCAGTTTTTTAGATATTTTTCCTATTATTTTTATGTTGGATTCAAATATTTCAACTTTATCATTAATTATAACTGGTATTCCCCATCTTTCATCTGAATACCATAATGCCTTTTTAATGTCTTCTTCAGTTATTTCTTTTTTACATATTATAATTTCTCCATCCATTCTGGTAATAGATGTTTCATCATTTAATTTAATATGTATGTGTTCTCCTGATACTAAACTTTTAAGAGTATTAAATATGTTCCATATCTTTTCAGATGTTATATCTGTTTCATTCATTTTAACAGCAAATGACTTTGGTGTAACTGTTATTTCTTCAATCTCAACAGGTGCATTTGCTATATTTTTAAAAGTTGCAATTAGCACTTCTTCTTTTAATAAATTTTTAGAATGAAATTCAGTTATTTTATCAAATGGAATCTCTGTTTTTATAATTTGTTCCATTGATAAAATTTTAAAGTTTTTATATGTATATTTAGATATATCTTCAGGAAGATTGTTCATAAGAATATGTTTAATTCCTTTTTTTATTCTATCAAACATATCGTCAATTTCTTTATTGAATGTTACAATTTTTTCTTCATATATTGAAATAAGATGGTTATGTTCATTTTTCTTATTTTTTATATTAAAAACGTTATCATAATATTCCTCATATTCGTTTTTATCCTGTATAACACCTTTAAAATTCTTATATTCTATTGCAACATTTTCATTGTTTACTTTAAATAATTCTATCTGTTTGTTATTAATACCTACTATAGAAGAAATATCTCTGTCAAGATTCATAAAGATATTTATTTTATTAACATCAACATCAAAATATGGTATTATAATATCCATTATTTCTTTTATTGTTTCCCATTCCTTGTTGTATATAAAATTGATGTTATTCATATTCTTGATGTATTGCCAGTAGCAGTTGTCTGATTTTATTATTATATCTGTATAAAGTACGTCTTTTATTGAAAGAACTTCACGAACTACTTCATTAAATATGTCAATATTATTGTCTGATATATTTATCTGTACGTGTTGAGCTTCAGTTTTTACTTCAATTTTTTGATTTTTGTATTGAAATGTTTCCACAATATTGTTTTTGTCCGTAAAATTTATTATTTTCATATAAATCAATCTCCTTTATTTTTTATCTTCTATGATAATTATATCATATCTCTTAATAATTGTCAAGTATATTTATATTGACTTTATTTATATTTTATGATATAATAAATTATAAATTATTTTGAGAAGGTTGGTGTTTATTTATGAAGTTAAAGAAGTTTTTTAAACTTCTTTTTTAAATAATGTTTGACAAAAATTAAATAATGTGGTATAATTATTATATCAATATGGGAATGTTTTTGGTTTTGACAGGATATTTTGTGATTTTAGATAAGCAGGCAGGCTGACAACCTTAAAAGTCAAAAAAAAATAAATGCAAACAACACTTTAAACGCTGCCTAGTTGCAGTACATAACCTTTAAAAATTGATGTTCGTTTATAGGTTATGTCAATCAAAGGACATCTTACCTTGAAAATTATGACTGTATTTTGAAAGGGAAATTATTTCAGTCTAGTTTTATAGAATTTATGAAAAGTTAATATCTATGAAGCGAATGTTTGGAACTTTTCTAAGCCTGTAGAAAGTCTTTAGGAATGGTATTTTGGACACGGGTTCGACTCCCGCCATTTCCACCAAATAAACTACTTTCTTAATTTTTATATATTTCAAAATGACAGTTTTTTCTGTCATTTTTCATTTTAAAAAACGCTTGACATTATTGTCAAGATATGCTATAATTATTGTATAGAAGAATTTTTGAAAGAGGTATTTATTATGTTTGATATTGATTATCTTTATGATATGTACGTTAGAGGTGTTGAGCTTAATATTGATGATATAAGCTACTGTTATGACACGTTTTTTAAAAACTTAACAAGAGTCATCCGTACAGAAGATGATATATGCCACAATATTGGAGATATAATAAGAACTGAATATCCTGAAAGCTGGAGCGATTATGGTGATTATAAATGTAATTTTGAAGGAGATTATGAATATAATTACTATGTTTCAGGTAATATTCCAGCACATAAGGTCTATTATGATTTAATTGACGAGTTAGAGGATGATTTGGAACAGGATTTTGCTGAAAGATATTATTATATTTTAGGTACTTCAAAAGAGTTAAAATTTGAAAAAGAATATTTAGTGCCTGAAGGAGTTTATTTTAAAATTGTTAATATTGAAAAGAATATCTATGATAATGATATAGTATTTGATGTATTTTTAGAATATATAGGTTTTAATAAGAATATTCCATATGAAGATTTTATTAATAATTTAAGAAAGGAAGTGGTTTAAATGAAAATAACTGAAATAAAGAAAGATTTATTCAAAGAACCTTTTAATAAGGAAAGTAATGTATATGTGCATTGTATATCTCAAGATTTTGCTATGGGAGCAGGAATTGCAAAAACTTTTTCTGAAAAATTTCCACAGCTTGTAAGTAATAAAAAGGTAATGATTGAAGAATATAAAAATAATAATCCATATAAAAGATTATATGTAGCTGACTGTAACGGAACTAAAATTGTAAATCTTGTAACAAAAGCTAAATACTGGATGAAACCTACTATGACAAGTCTTGAATTAAGTTTATGGAATTTACGTAAATTTATTGAGGATAATCCTAATGTAAAGAGAGTTCTAATGCCAAGAATTGGGAGCGGACTTGACAGGCTTAAATGGGAAGACGTGAAAACTGCAATTTCTGAAAACTTGGAAGATTTAGATGTTGAAGTTAAAGTTTTTTATCTGAAATAGGGAAATATGTTATAATATGTTATTAGAATATGAAAGGAATGATAATAATGAAATTTGAAGGTAATAATATGTTTTCCTATGATGAAGTTACTGAGATTTTGAAGGATAACTATTTTGATAGGGAAGCTGTCCAGATAGCCCTTATGGAAAAGGCTATGGATGGAAAAGATTATGATAATGATATTGATGTAAGTGAAACGTCTGCTTATGTTACAGACATTATTAACAAGATTGATACTGGCAATTTTCCAATATGTTATGAGTTTTCTGATTTTAATGAGGTTCTTAGAGGTTTTCCTTATGATGAGACATGTAAGATAATGATGGAAGGAAACTTTGGAATGAGTGATTTTCCTGAACCATATTTTGCACAGGTTGTAGTTAATGCTGAATTTGATAAGAACCTTGATGAAAAAGGTGTACTTCTGTCATCTGCTGTTGTAGGGGATATTAATACAGAATATGAAGTTCCATTAATGAATATGGAAATTCCTTATAAAAATCTTACCATTATTGAAAGTAATGATATAAATGGTATATTTTCCAATGAACGTTATGAAAAACTTAGTGGTGAAACTGTGAAACTTTCTGATAAATCTGATGTTGATTTGGAATTGAAATGTATGATGTTTAATCATTATCGTAATGAAGTTAAGGGTATGAAGGCTTTTTTTGAAAACAATAACATTAATGTGAGTTTTTCAGAAACTTATGAAGGAACTGAAATGAAATGTTATGACAGAAATATTCTTCCAGATGTTGATGTATATTATAATTTTGATACTTCTTATATAGAAACATTGTCACGGACAACAAACTGTCTTATGAATATTGAAGAAAAAGAAAATAAACCTCAAATGCTCAATGATATTGCTGAAGAGCTTATGTCTTATAACGACTATGGGGAAGGTGTTGTTGAGGTCAGTTACGTGAGTGATGGTTACAAAAAAATAAATGCTGACACATATCTTGAAATGGCAGAAAAAGAAATTGCACATCGTGAAAACAGGATTGAAGCTGGAGAACATGAGTTAAATATTTAGAGAAAAAGGAATGATTGATAATGAAATTTGATATAGATAATGAATTAATATCATATAATGATGTTATTGAAGCTTTTGTTAAAGGAAATACTTCTAAAGATGATTTTAGACAATATTTTTCTGATAAGTTTAAACTGTCCCAGAAAGATTATAATACTGCCAGAAACATTAAAGAAAATATTGATTCTGTAATAAATTATATTGATGAAGGAAGACTCAACGTATGTTATCAAGTAGATTCTGATATGACAGGATGTGTTTTAGGAAATATTCCTTATGAAAACTTAATTAAGGCTATGACGATTGACAAGTTTGCAAGACATAGTGGCATTTCAGATATAGATTTGAAATTTATAGCAAATGCTCAGTTTGATGGAAGGGAACCGAATGATGTTTTTAGAATTTCTCATATCATAGCTGATGATGGTTATACAAAAGATATTGAATTTCCAGTTGATGATGTATATGTTGCATTACACAATACCAAACCTGTACTTAACTTTTTTGTACCTGAAATGTGCAAAGAAATAGATTATATGCCATCAAACAGGAATGTTGTTATGGAATTGCCTGCGGTTAATAATGAATTTATTTCTGAATCTACTTATAAATTTACAGAAACTAAGAATTTTGTAAAAAATGTTATAGATTATATGGAAAACAGGTTTGATACTGTTATGGCTTTTGTGGAAACTAAAAATGGATTGTCAGTTGAACTTCGTGAATGGAAAGTTTTACCTGATGTTATTACTACTATAGATGTTAATACTAATTCTAAAACACCGTTTAGTGATTTTATGGATAAACTTGATGTAGTAAATGGTAATATTACAGATACCGACCGCAATAATGCCGAATATATAGTTGAAATATGCAACGGTTTATGTAATTATCCCGAAATTAATTCCAAGGAAGTTACTTTGACCGATGTTTCACATAAACTTGATGTTGAACAGATTACTTTTAATAGACGTGCTGAAGATGTTGAAAGACTTCTTGGCAACAGATTTAGTAGTCATATAACTGAAACTGAATTTATAAATTTATATAAAGAAGAAAACAGTGTTAATAAAAGTGATATGTGTCTTGATATTTAACTGGATAAGAACTCTTAAAAAGGGTTCTTTTTAATATAATTTATTTGACATATTTTATCTTTTATGATATAATATTATTATAATTATTTTATGGAGTTGATTATTATGACAAATATATTTAATTTGACTTTTGTTAAATAATATGATATAATTATTTCATAATATTGAAAAGAAAGGAAAACTTATTATGAATAAAATTTATAAGGTAAATACATTATTTCAGTTAAAAGAATTTTTTGCAAAGGCTGTTATTCATAAAAAATACTCAATGAATATTTTAGGTTATAATTTTTTTGATTTTGAAGTTAGATGTTATCCTGCGGAGAAATATTATAAGAACATATACTTTTTTGCTAAAAAAGGACATGTTGTATTAAAATATAACATAAAAGCAGACGCAATATCAGAGATTACTTTTTTTATAGGTAAAGATAAAATGATTTTAATTAAGCATATTGGCGGTAATAAATATGAATATATAAATGCTGCTGATGAGTCAAATGAAATTAATCTTCATAAAAGTTTTAAGACTGTTTTCAGAAACCTGTTAAAAATAATATATTAACTGAAAGGATTGTAAAATGAAAAACAATATTAATTTTATTGGAATATCGCTAATTGTTATATCTATATTTATTTTTGCTGTATTCATTGTAACTTTTTTAGTTGAAACTTGGAACTTTTTAGTACATAATAAAAATCATAATTTTAAAGATTTAATTTACTTGGTTAATTCCAGCATATTTGGACTTGTAACAGGTATTTTGATGATATGGTTTTCAAATTATATGATAAAATAGTTGTTGACAAATATTTATAAAATCTGTTATAATATAACAAATGAGTATGGTTCAATTTATACTGGGACGCTGGTTGAGAACTGTCTAAAACCATATCCCGTTCCTGTTTAAAATTTAAAAATATGCGACGGTGTATTCAGGGATGTACCAATTGAGTTTGGAATATGGTCGGCTGATGATATTCAAGATACTAGGTGGTATCTATCCAAATTTACAGCCAGTGCTTTATAAAGCAGTCAGCCGTGGGAAAGCGTGGAGCTTTCTCTTTTTTATTGCAATAAAAAAGAATATCTGACACGTGAGTCTAACGATACTTTCCACTGTTGTAGGGTTCTAAAAAATAATATAATTAAAGTTTAATATTACTTGCCAAAAACAGTAAAATATAGTATAATATTCCTATATGAAAGGGGGTGTTAGAATGTATTTAACTGTGAAACAGAAAGTAAAACATCTCAGTAAAGATGAATATAAAAGTATAAAAGAATTATCTCATATAGCTAAGAACCTAACTAATGAGGCTATATATAATTGTAGACAATATTATTTTAATGAGGGGTTGTATTTAAACTATGAAAAAAACTATACCTTGTTAAAAAACAGTGATAATTATAGGCTTTTAAATTCTAATATGGCTCAACAAATCTTAAAGGAAGTTGATGGTAGTTTTAAATCGTTCTTTGCACTTTTAAAACTTGCTAAAAAAGGAAAATATAACTTCAAAGATGTTAAATTGCCTAGTTATCTTGATAAGAACGGTTTTACTACTCTTGTTATAGGTTTTATTAGAATTAAAGATGATACTCTATTAATACCTTATTCATACTTATTTGCTAGTGAGCATAAAAGAATAAGTATTAAGATACCTACTATTTTAAAAAACAAGAAGATTAAAGAAATAAGAATAATACCAAAATTAAAAGCTAGGTACTTTGAAATACAGTATGTATATGAAAGTAAAATAGAAAAATTAAATCTAAATAAAGAAAATGCACTAGGAATTGATTTAGGTATAAATAATCTTTGTACTTGTGTTACTAATGATGGTAAAGATTTCATAATAGATGGTAGGAAGTTAAAATCTATTAATCAATTCTATAATAAGAGAAATGCTGGTTTACAAGCATTAAAAGATACTAAGAAAAAGATAAAAGAAAAAATAAAGTTATTACAAGCAAAAATTGCTATGAAAAGGAATAACAGAGTAAATGATTACTTATCTAAGACAGCAAGAACAATAATAAATTATTGTATAGAAAATGGCATAGGAAAGATAGTAATAGGCTACAATGTAACATTCCAAAGAAATAGTAATATGGGAAAGGTAAACAATCAAAACTTTGTAAATATACCATATGGAAAACTAAGAAATAAGTTAGAATATCTATGCGATATGTATGGGATAGAATATATATTACAAGAAGAAAGCTATACATCAAAAGCAAGTTTTTTTGATAGAGATGATTTACCAATATATAATGCTGATAATCCACAAGAATATATATTTAGTGGTAGAAGAGTAAAAAGAGGCTTGTATATGACTAAGAAAGGTAATCTTATAAATGCAGATGTAAACGGAGCATTAAACATATTAAGAAAAAGTAATGTTGTAGACTTAACTGTCTTATACGATAGAGGTGAACTGGACACACCTAAAAGAATTAGAATTATCTAATTCTTGTAAGATGAAATTTTAATTATATTAAGATTTTAGAATCCTATGACACTTGGTTAAACTCCTTAACTTGTTAAGGAGAGATAATGCCGAGTCGTGGGAGGTTCAGTGAAATGAGACTCTGCTTTTGAGGAAGGTCTTATTTTTTATTAAATCTAATCAGAAAGAAGTGATAATTATGGGTAACAATATTGTTACAATTGACAATGTAAGAGGATATGTAGACAGAACAAATACGGTACATCTTAATCTGGAAGATGTTGCAAGAGGTTTAGGTTGGACTAAGGTTGAAATAAAAAATGGAAAGGAATATGAAAGTATTAGAAAAGCAAGAATTTTAAAGTATTTAGAAGATTTTTCTTTTTTCGACCACGAATGGTCGAAAGATATAAATACTGGTGAATACTTACTTCCAGAATATATTCCAGAAAATATTTTTTATAAACTTTGTATGAAGGCGAACAACACACTTGCACGTGCATTTCAGGATAAAGTTGCAGATGAAATATTACCATCCATTAGAAAAAATGGATATTATGCAACCGACTCATATATTGAAAACAGTGAGCTTGTGGATAACATATTAAGAAGACCTGTTAATCCGACTAATCTTTCAGAAATTGCTTTCAGGGAAGACGTTGCTTTAAAACGTGGTGCATTACTTTATGAAATATCAAAAACAATGCCAAGTGACTTCCTACAGGAAAAGGTTAAGAATCAGGCAATTAATATTCTTTCAGGTAACAAGACTATTGAAGTCTTAGGTGTAGATGTTCCACAGACTGCAAAAACTGAAATTCTGCCTGATACCTACAGTGCAACTGAAATAGCACAGATGATAAATGAAAAATATGGTCTTTCAATTACAAACTCAAAAGTCGGCAGCTGGGCTAACAGATTCGGTTTAAAAAATGATACATATGGATATTGTTATTTTATGGCGGAATACGGTAATGTTGGATTCAGATATTACATAAATATTATAGATAAGCTTATGGATTGTCTTGTGGATGATGAAAAGCTTATTAGAAGATATGGGCTTTCAGAATTTGCTGAAAATTACAAAAATCAGAAACTTCTTTTGAAATAAAAATAAAAAGAACCTGTTATTTAAGGTTCTTTTATTAATTATTCTGACTTTCAATATATTCTTTAATTTCTTTAAGTTTTTGTGAAATTGGTGCTATGTTATATCTTTCTAATATAATGGTCTTTACTACTATGTTATTTTCAGTAAATATTACAGTAATTCTGTTTTTACTCGATATTATAAATAAGTCTTTGTTCCAGTTTAAATTTTCTTCAAATTTTTCCTGAAAACGTCTTAAATCATTTCTGACTAAATTCCAATAAGTAGTATTATCAAGTCTTGTTATTCCACTTTTTATATTAATATTCTGTTTTGAAAGATGTTTCATTATTTCAAAATTCATTTTTATTCTCCTTTTATTTATTATGTATTCATTATATCATATCTTGACAACGTTGTCAAGCATTATTTACATATTTTTAGCTTTTCCTTGAATATAATAAATATATATGTTATAATCTGTTAATATTTTTTAAAGGAAGGTAATTTTTATGGTAGATTATATAAAGGCTATGGAACTTATTGAAAGTACCGCAAGAGGAAATAATATTGGAACTATAATAGGATATATTACCAGTGCCGCAATGTTATTTGGTGCTATTTTTGTAATGTTTTTAGTATCACAGCTTGAAAATGTGATTGATAATAAGAAATTTGAACAGAGAAAACGTATAGGATTTTTTGCAATGCTTGGAATACTTTGTCTTGTAGGTGTGCATTTTATAGAAAAATGGAATCCGCCTAACTATACCAGAAGTGAAGTGCGTAAAGTCGCAAGAACATTTGGGGTTGAAAATCCTCAGAATTTAAGAATTAATATTGAATATTTAAGAATCGTCGCACTAGCCTATGTGTCAGCTCCTACTAATGAAAATAAGGATAATGATGAATGGATTTCTGATGTGCTTACTAAATTTTATAACAATGAGAAACCTGAAACTGGATATGAGAAGGTATTTGAAAATCTTAAAAAATAATTAGACTTATTTTTATATTTATGGTATAATATATTATATATAAATATTAAAAATGAAGGTGGTTTTTTATGGCTATTAAAGAAAAGGAAGAACTTAAAAAACTTCAAAGTCTTCTCACTAAACAGAAAAGTGAAGTTGAAATGATAGAACGTGAAAAAGAACTTGTGGAAGAACGGCTTGATATTGCAACAAAAAGACTTAATGAAATGAAAAAGGAACTTAATGAGCTTAAGAAAAACAAAAAAATGATTGTTTCAGAACACGCTATATTAAGATATTTAGAACGGACTCTTGGTCTTGATTTAAAAGTGATAGAAAACGAAATTCTCACAGATGACGTCGTAAAACAGTATAAAGTTTTAGGTAACGGCAAATATCCTATGGGTAATGGTTACAAGGCTGTTATAAAAGATAATGTTGTACTGACAATAGTTGAATAGAATGTAAAGTTTGTTATACTTTACATTTTTTATTGTCTAAATATTGACTTTTTTAATTATTCGTGTTATAATTTTATTATCATAGAAAACAAGAAAGGATAACATTTTATGAAAAATAATTTCATTATAGATTTTCCTTTTTGCCGTGTATATCATGGTACAACTAGGATAAATGTTTGTGATTTTAAGGAAAAAGTTATGGCAAGTTTTAAAGTAAATAATAACCTTATTGAAATAAATAAAAAAATAATGTCTATTAACAATACAAAATTATTTGACAATAAATATGAAAACACTTCTTTAAAAACTACTCTTTTTATAGGAAAAATTTTAGATGAATTTTCATTTAAACTTATTGATATTGATTTTTCAAAAATGAATATAATTTCATATAACAGATTTATCAAAAATATAATTAAAAATAATCTAATAAACACTCCTTATATAAGAGTTAAATTTAAAGATAACGACAAAAAATATGAGATTAAAATAAAAAAATATATTAAAAAAGTGGAAGATAATTTTTTTGGAGACACAATAAGATATACTATATATAAAGTCACTGTTATAAAAAATAAAAAAGAATATAAATTTGAAACAAGGGAACAGGTTTTTGAAAGAGATACTTTTAATATGATATTTACAAATATTGAAAACATTTTAGAAAGGGGTTTATAAATGAAAACAAAAATGATTTTAGATATTAAAAAATTAGGTCTGAATTTAAAAAACGCAAGAGAAGGAGCAGGGATTTCTCAAGCTGATTTTGTTAAGGAAATTTCAGATACATATGGAGTTGGCTGGACAACTGCCACAATATCAAGATGGGAGACTGGGAAAGTATTAATGGACTTAGATAATTTAGTCATCTACAGTGAATATTTTAATATTCCCATTGAACAGTTTATTTATAGTTAAAAAATTAAATAAAAAAAATAATAAAAAAAATGTACGTGATACCAACACGTACAGACTTTACAAACAGGTTGTTTTGTTATTTTATATAAACAATTATATCATATCATTATTTTTTTGTCAACACATTTTTTTATTTTTTTATTAGTATAATTTTTATGGATTATGGTATAATTAAACTATATCTATTGAATGAAAGGAAATGATTGATATGTATGGAATAAGACAGAGGGAAGCTTGGGAAGTAGACCTTGATAATTATTTAAAGAAAGAGGAAGAGGCTGAAGAACGTATGGAAGGTCTAAGAGGCGAGTTTAACAGTCATGATTTTACTAAATATGAAAAATTATGTGAAGAAATACATCCAGACCTAGTTGAAATTTTCAGGGAGGCACTTGATAAGGAATTTGAGGAGTACTATGAGGATAAAGATTTAGATGAGGCTTCACGTTTTGATTACAGAACAATCATAGACTACTGTTTTCAGAGTGACATGTTCTTGGACGCTGTTGAAGAATTAAAAGGGGAAGACTATTTTGATACACCTGAATGGGATGATTTTTGTGAAACTGTTGATTCTTACATATATGGGAATCCTGTTAAAAAACTTGATGATAAATCTTGCAGTGAACCTGAAATTTAAAAGGCGGTTTAAAACCGTCTTTTTTATTGACTTTTATTAACTTTTATGATATAATATATTATAACCTTTAAAAAGAAAGGAATTTTTAATATGGATAATAAATCAGTTTTTATAAAAGATAACAGGGAACTTTCGGATAATGAAATTTATAAAATTATAGGTTTCAGGAAAGAATTTATAAGTGACAGTGAAATTTCATTTTTTAAGAATGAATATAAACTAGGCTTAAAACTAGAAGAACTTGGTTTAAATCATAAGGAATTTGACAGTTTTGAAAAATATATGAATGTCATACATGATATTTACTGTGAAGACGGTCAATTTTTCAAATGGGTGGACAATAATTATGTAGTCATTGATATTGACAGGGATGAAGATGTAATGTTTTTGTCAGGTCTTTATAACAGAATATTTATTGACGGAAACGAAGTTTTTAATATTACAGAGGATGAACTTCTTTTAAAATGTAATGGACAGGATTCTAAATATGCAATAATATATCTTGAAAAGAAGGTGGTTTAAATGGATAAAACTCTATGGAAGTTTTTATTTATTTTTTCTGTAACAATAAACATAGCCTTAATTCTTTGTGCAGGTACATATTTTGCAAAATCACGGCAGCTCGAAAATAAGGATGTTGAAAAAAATACCGTTTTAGAAGAAAAGGTAAGAAAACTTTCTTCTGCGGTAAACGACGCAGATATTGCAATTGAGGAAATGAAAAAGGAAATTGCAAAATTTTCTGAAACTGAAAAAGAAGAAACAATAAAACTTGATGATATATCTAAAGAGGGAGCGGATAAATAATGTTGCAGACAAATTATAATTTTGGTAAACTTGCTGAAAAATTTGAAGAACAGTTTAAAATAAATATTGTCGCAATTTTAGACAAAAGTGATTTTTCAGCGAAAAAGGAAGGTGAAATTAATATAATCTACACCAAGAAAATAAAGGATTATATTGAAAGAGGCAGTGAACGTGTGAAAAGATATAAAAGTGGCAATTTATATATAAATCTTATTGATATATTAGATATTGCTATTTTAGTTATAAAAGATTCCGAAAAAGCTATGGAGTTTTTAAATGGGAATCTGTCATACCTTATAGATTCAAGTATGCTTGAACAAAGAGCAAACGTATCAAATTATTTACAGGAACTTATGACAAAATATGTGGATTCAAAACAGATTGCGTTAATGTATCTTATGAATCCTATAAATAAAAAATATTCTGTAGTTAATGTATATGAGGATGTAATGAGGTTATGTTTTGCAAATTATATTATCGTAAATAATGAATTTCCAAGAAGCATATTGTCATCATTACCTAAACCGATTGTTGATAAGAAAAATATTAAGGGGAGTCTTCATAATGAAGCTTTCAAACAGTTTGTGAATGACCTTGTAACTTTTGTGATTAAAGGCGAATACAGGACAACGGATGAATATTCCATTCCTGATAACATTGAAGAATATATGGAAAGGGAACGTCTTTATCTTATAGAATTATGTGAAAATATGCCCGATAGACAGTTTAACTATAAGGAACTTGAAGAAGCTAGAGGTATTGCGTATTCCGTAATTGAGCAGGTGAGTGCCATAAAAGTTATAAAATCAAATAATGTTAATAATATGGAATGAATTTATAAAAAACATTGTCTTAGGCAATGTTTTCTTATTTTTGATATAATATAATAAATTTATTTTATAAGGAAGTGATTTTTAATGAAACTTACAGAGTATGATATTTCAATGCTTTTATCAAAAGATTCCCTTGAATTTTCCATTGATAATTATGTACAGGCTGGTTATAAGATGGAATATAAGGAAAATATTGATATGATGACGGAAGAGCTTATAAAAATGAAAATTCACAATGACCTTGATGGAATTTTTGGTGAATACGGTGAGTTATGGGGAGATGTTATAAATGTGAACGGATATGATTTTTTAGAAGACTATCTTTCTGATATTGGGGCTTCTTACAATTATGTACGTACTGACAGTTATGACAGTTTTATTGAAAATGTAACAAAATCGAATGTTTACGATTTTAATTATAAGGTTAGCGAAATTATTAATAACAAAAATCTTGAGAATATCAATATTGGAAATGATATGATGTTATAATATAATTTGACAAATTTAATAAATTGTGCTATAATATTATATATTTAATTAAAAAAGGGATGTGGAACAATGAAAAAACACGACTTCTTAAAGAAAAAAAGGAAGACAGTTCCAAGTAAAGCAAAGCCAATACTTAGACAAAGTGACAGCAGAACTTCTGCTATAGAGCTTATTATAAGTAAATACCCTGAAATAAAAAATTTCAAAGGCTTATATATTGAAAAATTTTTATCAGACGGTATGTTACTGACACATATATATCCTAAAAAATGTGTACTTGTTTCAGACAATCCTTTTATAAAAGAGTTTTATACTGATATAAATTATAAAACAGTATTTGATATAAAAATGCTGGACAGATTTTTTTATAAGGATGGTATTGAAACTGACAGAAAAAATAAAGTATTTGAGAATTTAATCAAATACTTGAATTATGAAATAAGACATAAGGATATTGGTATTACAAACTGGTATGAGTTATCAAGAGCCGCAATTTTTTATTCAATATGCAGAATGGCTTCAAGCTCCTATTCAATAAAGTACACTGATAATTCTTTAAGTGAAATAAAAATGTCTTCTTCTGTAAAAAGAATAATAAATGTCATAGATGATGACTTTAAAATTGATTATTTTAACGGTGTCAACGGAGAAGAAATAAGAGTTGTTAGTTCCGAAGTTGAAACAGTTCCTGTAAAGGATGACTTTATGTTTGTAAATCTTCCTAAAAAATATGATTCAAATGACGCACTTGAATTTGCTTCTGAATTTATGGAATGTGATAACGGTGTATTTTTAATGGAAGATACAAGCTTCAATAGACAGATTTTTGAAAAATTTAAAATAATTTCAAAAAAAAAGTTTTATACTCCTGATAATATTGAAACAAGTCCTAAAAATGTGATAGCTGTTGTAAAACATAAGGGAAAAATATATGATTAAATACATTATTCCAAAAGAAAAGGAACTTAAAAGCGTAAAAAAGTTATCTGAAAATGCGGGAAGACGGCTGACGGAATTAATGTTCATAAACAATATTGATGACACTTATGTAGCTAAAATTGTCGGTCGTGAAAGAAGTGTTGTTGCAAGATATAGGAGCGGCACAATTGAAATGCCAAAAGATGTAATTGTAAAGTTATCACAAAGATTTGGGGTAAGCAAACTTTGGCTTATGGGATTTATAGATTTAGAAAGCTAAAAATCACTAATTAACATAAAAAGGGTGATAAAAAATGAATTTTAAAAGAGAAAACGAAGAAATAAACAGAAAGAAAGATAAAAAAGAATCAAGAATATCCGACACTGATAAAATAATACTTTTATGTATTCTTCTTTTTGTAGGAATACTTATACTTGTATTTAGTGTAGGTATACAGAATATTTTTGTTTAAATTATAATATAAAAAGGGTGATAATATGAATATGACAATGAATTTCAGGCTTGATAATAACATTGCCAGAAAATTAAAGGAACTTGCCTGTGGAAGACGGATAATTTCTTCCATGATAAGGTATGCGATTGAGAATTATCCGTCAAGAATTAGACCAGAAATTGTAAGGCTTCATGCAAGGGAAGTGTCTAATATTAATAATATGCCAATAACGGAAGAAATAGACAAAAAGATTACAAAAATGTCAATAAAATGGCGTAGAAGTAAAACCGCAACATATAATTCAATGCTTAAATATATGCTTGACAATAATCTTGTTAATCCAGATGAAATGGCAGGTTAATTTATATCAAGGAAAACTTCAAAAATTACAGAAGTTTTCTTTTTTATTGACTTTGTTTATCTTTTATGATATAATAAAACATATAATATAAAAGGAAAAAGAAAGGAAATAATTATGGAATTAAATGAAAAACAGAAGAGGGCTGTTGAGTCAGTTGAGGGAATCTATAATGTATCAAGCGGTGCTGGAACAGGAAAAACAACTGTTGTCGCACATAGAATAGCCAATATGATTAAAAATCTAAAGATTCCGTCTGAGCAGATTCTTGCTATAACTTATACAAATACTGCGGCAGAAGAAATGAAAAAACGGATAGAACTCATATGCGGTAAAGGGGTGAACAGCCATATAAGTACGATTCATGTTTTTGCCAAGACTATAATCGACAGATATTTGCCTGATGGACAGTCCTTAATGTGGGGTGTGACGGATTTATGTCAGAAAGCACTTGAAGTTTCAACTAAGCTTGACAGGTTTAACGCTATGAATGTTATGCGTTGTATAGGTGAAATTGAAGGTGGCAGACGTGAACTTTCGGATTTTACTGAAGAAATACAGGAATATTATAAGAAATATATTGAATTTCTTAAAAAGATAAAACGTATTTCCTTTGACGGAGCGTTAAATATCTTAAATGAATTACTTGATGACAAAAAAATATTAAGTGATGTCAGAAATACTTATAAGTATATTGTAGTGGATGAATTTCAGGATGTAAACCGTGTACAGTTTGAAATAATTAAAAAACTCACAGGTGAAGACGGAAATTTATTTGTTGTGGGCGATATGAACCAGAGCATATACGGATTTAACGGAAGTGAACTTGAGATTATGGCTAACTTTACTGAACATTTTCCTGAAAGCGAAGTCATAGATGTTAATGAAAATTACAGAAGCGGGGAAAATATAATTGAAGTTGCAAATACCCTGCTTGAAAATTCAGAAATAAAATCAGAACCTTTAAATGCAAACAAGGAAAAATTAGGTGGTATAAACGTTGAATTAGGAGAATATTCACAGGACTTATATGAAATGGTTGCCAATACAATTGAAGATAATGTAAAAAATGGCGGTGCATATAAAGATAACTGTATAATTGCACGTACCAACTGGGAGCTTACAGCTGTGTCAAAGGTATTAAGGAATAAAAATATACCTTTTAAAATATATTCCCAGTCATATACTGATATGATACACGTAATTCATATTTTCGAGCATATAATGTTTATGGAAAACAAGCTTGACGGTTTATCCACTTATGATATGATTGGAAGGTATTTTGGACTTATGTATGAAAATGCTGATGAAATATATGATTCCGTTACAAAAAATGATACTCTCAGATGGTTACTAACTAAAGGGAATGAGTTTACGGAACTTGGTGAGCTTTTATGGAAGTTACGTGATAAATATGTTGAAATAAGTGATAAAAATGTTAAAGATGTTATTATTGAAATATGTGAAACGGCTGACCTTATAAATGAGAAAAGCTATAAAAAATGTGGACTTTTATATAGGAAGGAAGACAGGTATATGACTTCCACTGACCTTGAAAAATTCTTAAATTCCATTGATGAAGCTCTTAAAAGAAAAGTGGAATTTAAAGGTTTCCGTGAATTTGTTAAACTTGTTGAGTCTTTTGAGTTTTCAGGAGATTCCGATGATGTTAAACTTCTGACAGGACATAGGGCTAAGGGGCTTGAATTTAAAAATGTACACGTACTTAATGTTACTGATGATGTTTTTCCAATGATTAAGGATAACATCATAAATGAATTTGCCACAAACTATAAGTCAAGGGAAGAAGAAATAAGGGAACGTATTGCGGAAGAACGTAGGTTATTTTATGTAATAATCACAAGAGCAATGGAAAGTCTTACATTATATGTACCTTTAAAGAAAAAGGTAATGAGAAAAACTGTAGATGTTATACCATCAAGATTTATTGCAGATATTCATAAGCTATTGGATTCTTTTAAAATGAACAAAAAATAGTTTTATATACTTGATATTTTTTAATGAATATGATATAATTACTTATTAATCTAATATCATTTTATATCTATTGACTTTAACCACGCTTAATTGCGTGGTTTTTTATTTATGCTTGACTTTATTTATCTTTTATGATATAATTATAATATAAATTTATATTGGAGTTGGTTAAAGTATGATAGGAATAATAAAAGCACTTAGAAGCATTAGGAAAGTACATAAAGGTCTTAGCGAAAACCTTGAAGTTGCTTACAGTATTCTTGACAGGAAAGAAGACGCTGAAATGAAAAAGATACTTGACAGGTTTTCTGAATATTTACTTATTGAACATAAGGCGATACCTCTTATGTTAAGGATGTTCTATTTTTCAATTACAATAACAGTTCTTTTTCCTGTTATGAATATTATTTATTTTTATAAAAAATCAGAACTTAATGGAATAAGTATTTCCATCATTGTATTTTTTTCAATACTTGAATATTTTATAGTCAAATATCTTGCAGTAAACAATATGGAAAAGATGGAAAGAAGAATTACTGAAGTTTTTATGAAGTATGATGGGGAATTACCGTTAAATGAACTTTCATTATACGATAATATTTCAGATATGGAAAAAATATGGGACTTTATAAACGAAAACGAAGGTGAGTGATATAAGTTGTTTTTTAAAGAAATAAAAAAATATAAGAATTATATGAAAAATCATTTTGAGACTATTGATGGTCTTAAAAATATTATGGAAATTATTACAGATATAAGTAAAAATATTAATTCAGCTGGTAAAATAGACAATAATATAATTTCACACCTTTCTAACAAGATAGATAGATACATAGAGTTTTTAAATAATGATATACTCTCTTTTGACGAGGTTATAAAAAGTACGAGAATTTTAAGAATTTTGTATGGTTTATTTTTCTTTTTAATGTGTACACTGAATATTTTTATATCTACACCTATATCAACATTTTTTATAGGTGTTCTGATACTTGCAGCCATCAGCTCCTATATATCTTATAAAATACAATCCACATATAATAATTTATTTATGCAGAATTGTAAAGATATTGCGGAAAAATATCCAGACTCTCCTACAAATGCGGTTGGAGTTTATAATCCGCTTGAAGATATAACTGATATAAAAAAAGAACTTATTCAGAATGAAATTTTTTTAAAAAACTCAGTTGTTGAAATACTTAAAAATTTATCTGTGGAAAGAAAGGAAGACTAAGATGACTCAAAATAAATTAAAGAAAAGATTTGCCAATGAAGATATAATGAGGGATATAGTCCCTTTTAAAAAGGATATGTTAGAAAAATCGTTTTTATATGATTTTCAGAAAAAACTGTTAGATGAAGCAGAAAAAAACTGGCTTTACAGAACTGATACAGGAACAGGAAAAACTTTTGTTGCATTACATCATTTTCTAAGGGAGACTGAAAACAGGAAAAAACTTCTTATAATCTGTCCTAAGTCAAAAATAAAAGAACTTGGATGGGATTATGAAATACGTCAGATGGAACTACATTATGGTATTCATATAGAGTATGAAACTATTACATATGGAAAAATTAGAAATTTACCCGTTTCTCCTGCAAAATGGAGTGAATATTTCATAATAATTGACGAGTGCCACAATGTCAAAAATGGACAGAGCCAGCAGGGTGAAGGGGCTTTAAGACTTGTACAGCAGTGTGCTGGATTTATTCTTTTATCGGCGACTCCTGTTCCTCAAGGGTATGAGGATATGTTCAATTATTTCGCCATGTTTGAAAAAATGCCATATTCCGTACATTGGAGCTTCAGACAGAAATATGGGGTATTCAAACCTGTTAAAAATAAATATAATAAACAGACATATGATGTATTATGCGGATGGCGTGAAGAAGGGGAAGAGATTATGAAGAAAATGTTTACTTCCTTTGCAAGTTATCCACTTAAAAAAGACGAGTGTCTTGACTTACCTGATATGATAGTCAGAAAAGTATTATTCAATCAGAGCAGTGAATATAAACATCTTGAAAAAGCGGCAAAAGCTTTAATTAAATTTGAACATAGCGGTACTCCGTCAGATATTTTTGAAAGTATAACATCTGTTACAAACTTTTTAATAAAAGAGCCTGAAAAAGGTTTTACGAAACTGAATACTGGAATACCGTTATCATATATGGACAGTATTGCAAAATTAAGTTACGGGATGAGATTATATTCGGCACTTGAAGACAAGATTGAATGGATAGATGATTTTATCAATGATACCGATAATAACATAATTGTTTTTTATAATTATAAGGCAGAACTTAGACTTCTACAGGAAATGATAGAAAATCATAATAAAAAAGAAACTTTGACAGTATACACAGTAGATAATCTTCCTGACACTAAAAGTGCAATTGAAGATAAAAGACAGAAAGTCATATTTGTACAGATTATGAAAGGTGGGGCGGCACTTAACTTACAGTACTGTAACGAAGTAATATATTTAAGTCCTGACTATAAATACGGACAGTATGAACAGAGTCTTGGTCGTGCATACCGTAACGGACAGAAGAAAAAAGTTACTGTATATCATTTATGTGCAGAAGATAGTATTGACGAAAGAATTTATGCAGTTCTGTCAGAACGTGCGGAAGTCGCAAAAGATATTGAAAACTTTAATTTAAAAGATTCTGATATACAGATGAATACAGTTTCAGACTATCTGTTTATTAAAAACTAAAATATTTTGCCTTGCTTTTCTTAGATTAAAAAATATGTTATAATATTAACATAAATTTTATGGAAGGCAAGGTGTTTGTTTATGAAAGTTACATATTCATACAATAATCCTGAAAGGAATCTTAAAGTAATACAGACAGACCAGTTAAAACTTCAGAATATGTGGTGCATTAAATTCGATAACAGTCTTCTGTGGATAAAAGATGAAGCGAATGATTTACGTAATTTTATAGAAGAATATGGCTATAAGATTGGACAGGATGAAGAAAAAAACAGCAGTTACGATTTTGCTAAATTTTTCGTTGATTCAGGATTTAATATAGAAAAAATCCATATAAACGGAACTGATGATATGGATTTAATGGAACATTATGAAGAGTTTGAGAGACTTGTTGAGCTTTCAGGTGAACTTACAGGTGTTTCTCCAGATATACGTTACAGAATTGGGGATGAGGGTAATCACTATTATTTTAATTCTGTAAACGGGAATATGGAAAATCCCAGATTGTTTATTGAAAGGGACGAGACAGTATTAGCAGAATGTACATATGATAAAAATGCTGAAGATAAGGACAAAAAAATAAAATTTAATCTTAATGCGTCCGTAATAGATAATGAGGATGTCAATTTTGCAAGTGATATGATAAGTGTTACAGGATATGCAAGAAATGCCTTTGAAAATCACGTTATAAATCTTGAACGTAATAAAAAAGTGCTTGAGGAAGAAAAATTATATGGTGAATCAAGAAGAAAAAGTCTTATGCGTAATTTTACAAGGACTCTTGATAAAATTTCAGACTGGGCTAAAAATAAAAAAATTTCAATGGAAGATAATTATTTTGAAACACAGATTGAAAAATTAAAGAATAAGACACTTGAAAAAGAAAAAGAGTATGACAGTATAAAGAAAAGACGTGGTAACAGGAAAGCTGATAAGGAAGGGCTTACAAAAAGGAATACAAGAAACACTGTGGATGTTGAGTTTTCTAAAAATAACGGTGTACCTGTGATAAATATTACACGTAACAAGAACGGTATTGTTGAAAAATTAAGTGTTGAATATGACGGTAAAACTGTCGGAAAAGATACTGACTTATATAAGGCTCTTCTTAATACAAAGTCTCCAGCAGACGTTATGAATGTGCTACAGGAAAATAAGCTTAACGTTGATAAAATTGATATTTCAATTGATTCAAACATACCAGAACTTGCAGCACCTATGGTAAATGTATTAAGAAATAATCTTATTTTTTATGGATATGACGGCAAAGCTTCAATAAATGTTGCTGGTAAAGATAATAACAGGGAGCTTGAAAGTAATATAGTTTTTGAAAATAAGGTTATGAGACAGTGGGATTTTTCAGAAAAGGATTTAAAAAATAACACAAAGTCCAACCTCAGTATTGACGGTACAGGAAAGATTTTAACAAATGACATTGCCAATGATTCAGTAATAAAAGACTGTGCCACATACATATACAGTGCCGCAAAAGTTGATATGCAAAGATACAAGGACGAGGAAAGGACAGTTGGCGGAAATAATCCTAATTCTGGAAAAGATTTTTCAAGTAATGAAGATAAAAAGAAAGTTACTGAAACTCCTGAAGTAGAAACTCCACAAAGTGATTATCCTACCCCTGAAGAAATGAAAGAAGCTGCGAACTATGAACAAAAACAGGAAAAACCAGATTTTTATACATACGATGTTTTAACTGATAAACAGAAAAACTTCATTGTTAAAATGTTTGAGGAACATTGTGATGAAATTATTGCCATTCAAAAACTTAATGAGGGATATAAAGATTTATGTAACGATTATAATATTATACCAGTTGAACTTAACGACATAAATTCATTTGGTCTTAATAATTCATTATCTTCTGAAGTACTACGTTATAAAATGACTGAAAATAATGAGGGATTTAATGAAATAGCCAAGAGATGTAAAACAGATATAGAATGTATAAAAAAAGTTATTTCTGAAAGTGACAAATTTAAGGGTTATGAAAAAGCACAGGAAATTTATCAGGAAATTTTTAATACGGCAAAGGAAATTACTTCAAAAAATGATTATGAGCGTGATTTTGAATACAGCATAGGAAAATATGAAAATATGGACGAAAAACTCAGTGAGATATATTCTGGTGACGATATTCCAATCGGAGACGACCAGTATATTAAAAATAATTCATTAAACCGTGCCAAAATAGAAGCTTTTTCAAAACTTGATACTTTAATTGAAGATTATAGGACTCCTGTTGAGTATAATGGTAAATATTCTGATAACAAGGAACATAAGGAAAGTCTTACAGAAGCTTTAAATACAATGAAAAATATAATTGCTGAAAAAGAATTTGAACATATTAAAAAGACAAGTCCTGTATTTGCATTTGACACATTATCAGGACTAAATAAAAAAATTGAAATGGATGTAATACAGAATATCAGAGATACTGCACATAAACATTATGATGAAACACATCCTAAGCTTACTGACACTATTAAAAATGATGTTGCTGAAGATATTGCCAAGGAAGATAATTCTAAAACTTTAAATAATGAAAATCTTGAAATATAATTCTAAATAATCTTAAAGGAAAGGGAAAGTAATATTATGGAAAAAAATCAGAATATTGTTGAAAGAATTGACAGACTCCTGCAATTTGATGGTGTAACAATTGGAATATGGGGTCTCACAAAGGCTATTGACGGAGAAAATTTTTTTATAAACTTTGACATTGATGTGGATGTTATATTTTCACTTCTGTCATTTGATGAATATGAGTATACTCACGATATTTATGAGGCTGATGAGAATGACATATTTGTACTTGACAGTCTTTTTGATGTTCTTATGAATTTTAAGAAATGTGCATACAAATATATTGATGAAACATCTGTCAATCTCTATATACCTGCAATGGAAGGAAATGCCAGAATGTGTATAAGGTATATAAATGGTGAATATGTTATAATGAGCTATGGAAAAATAATGCTGAAGGAAGGTAGGAAGCCTTTGAGAATTGGAATCTACAATCACGATACAGAGGAATATGATGATTTTCCTGATTCCTTTGAAGTTGATAATGTTGACTCCTGTTATTACAGCTTTACCTAAAAAAGCATTATTTACATTAAGCTTGAAAGGGTGATATTAATGAGTAAAAAATTTGGAAGGATAAAAGACACATCAAAACTTCCTAAAAAAGCAGGACATCATTATAAAATAAGAAAATCTATTCAGTGGTTTGATGATTATGATAATTCTAACATAAGAATTACAACGTCTAAGGGTGATATGATTGAGCTGGGATTACGCACTGTAAATTACCCCCACTTAATGGGTCTACAGTATACAACTGATAAAAGACTGTCTGCACATCAGATGATAGGTATTGCTCTAAGAAAGTCTGATGAGGATATTGCAAGACTTGTTTCAGTATGTGACAAGGAAAATCCAGTAATGATAATGAAACGTGCAAGAAGTGTCAAGCCTTTTTTACAGAATCTTGAAAATGCCGCTCTTGTTGAATATAATCCAAGTAATAACGGAACAAGTACAATGAAATTTAGCAAAGCCCTTGTAATAAGAAAAGATAAAAATGTGCAGATGTTGGGGCTTGGGACAAAGGATAATGGCGACCTATTCCTTAATACTTTTCTTCCTGACAGACACTTGGGTCAGATGAAGGGTGTAAATTTTAAGAATACTGTTGAAAAGATTGAAATTTATGAACGTGAGTTTAATAACTGGCGTGAATTTTCCTTTGATAAGGAAAAGGATAAGGATTTATATAATAAATTTATAGAAACTGAATTTAATTCGGATATAGAGGCTGTAATTGATGATATGGTATTTATTGACGAACTTACTGTAGAACGTAACGGTTCTCTTGTAATGTCGGACGAACTTATTAATAAAATTGAAAAATATATTGACAAGAACAGCCTTGCTTCAAATGATTTAAAGGAAGGACTGGCTGCAATGCTTTTTGAAGATATAAATGATTACGGTAAGTTTTCAGGAAACATATCAACTTTTGATGTGCTTGAAAAATTAGAGGAGCATTGTGTGGAAGCTCCTGAAAAAAATATTAATAAAAATCTTGATATTGATTTATAAGGGGGTATTATGAGAAGAATTTTACCTGCGTTCATATTTCTTGTTGTTACGTTTTCAATATTCATATTTTCCTTAAAAGATTTTTTTATATCAATGGATGACAATGAATTTATGAAAGCTTGTCAAACATATATTATAAGACATAGCGGTGAAAACATTTCATTTCCATTAGGTTATGAAAGACACACATATGAAGTTGAGCTTTCTGACGGTAAAATATACAAGCTTTCTGAAAAGCTTTACAGAAAAATAATTTTAGAAGGTTGTGGTTATAATGATGAAAACACAGATAACAATTAAAGATAGTAACTTATACTTTGGTAATGATAATTTTAGTTTAGATTGTGAACTGGAAAATAAAATAATTAAAATAATTAACTGTCAATTAGAAAAACATAGACATAATATTATTTCATTTCAGGACAACGGAATAATAGTTATTCCCTGTACAATTGAAATAATACTTGATATAAAAAGAGATTTTTTTGATAAAGGTAAATTTTATTTCTATTCTGATTTTAAAAATGTTCTTATGATAAGCGGACTATCTTCTTCAGAACTACCATTATCTATATCATTAATAAGTTGCAGCAATATTATTTATCATAACAATGAAAATCCTAAATTTGATATTTCTAACGTTTATAATATTAAAAATATATCTATGAAAGCATTTTTAGAAAATTACTGTTAGTGAGGTGAAAAATAATGTTATATATTTTTACTGGATTTATTTTCGGCTGGTTTTTCTGTGAAATCCATAAAGAATTAGCTGAAAATAAGGAATATAACAGAGATAAGGTTTATGACTCAAAGTCTAAACTTGATGAAATTTTAAAGGAATATGCACCACATGAATATCTTGAAAAAGCTTATGGAAAGCTTGAAGGTTATCAGAAAAAGAAAATTTTAGGAATTATTCCTGTCTGTAAAATAGTAACTCCTGTACGTGAAATGAATGATATTGAATTTGCGGTTTTATGTAAAAATTATAATAAATATGTAGATTCAGGAAGATTTCCTTTATTTAATTTTACTTATGATGATAAACTGTTAATATCATTACTTCTTAAGACAAGACGGGTATTGAGGGAAAAGGTTAAGAATATACAGAAAGCTTGATTTGTATTCATATCTATGATATAATAACTTCATATCTTGATAAAGAGAGGGTTATTATGAATTTATATGAACATATAAAAGAATATGAATACAGGTTAAAGAAATTAAAAACCTGTCCTAACATTGAAAAATTATGGTCTGGTGAAAATAAGGAATATTTTTTAATAGAAAATAACGATGAAGTAATTCTTAATCTTTTCAGTGAGTGCGGAATATACAGATTCGCTTTTGTACTTAATATAAAAGGAGACAATACATATGTGGATGTTGAGTTTTGTGAAACTCCTATAGGAGATAATAAATATCTCGCACATTCAAAATATGAAATGAAAATAATTAACGGGGCAATGTGGGAACTTGAAAAGCTTTTCAAAATAAAAAGAAAACAGTAACCGAAAGGAAAAAAATATGAAAATATCTAATATCTTAAGAATAATAAGTCTTATTGCGATGATTTTACTTATAATATTTATAATTGTATCGGCATTATTCATTAAATAGTTGCATTTATTTTTAAAATATGTTATAATAAATTATAAATTAAATACTTTAAATGGTTTCAATAGTTCCATTTATTTTTCCTTTTAAATTTCCGTCCATTATGTTGGACGGTTTTTTTTTATTTGACAGATATATTTTAAAATGATATAATAATTTTACAATATGTTTTTGTTTTACGTCCTGATAAGGTGGAATAAATTTTCCACCTTTTTATTATAGTTATTGATTTATTTTAAGATTTATGTTATAATGTTAAATATATTAGTGAAAGGATATGATGTTATGAAATGGCTTTTATTAAGCGGAGTTGTAATTTCTTTATTGTTAATACTTTTTTCAATATGGATTACTGGTAAATTTGTCTCTTTTATAAAATATCTTCATATAAAAATAAAAAAGAAAAGGAAGGTAAATTAATATGGAAGTTTTAAAAAAGATTATGAAAAATATTGATAATTTTAACAGGATTTCTTCTGAAAGAAAGAGTTTGAGGGAATTTTTAGGAATTATAGGGATTAACTGTTCCTATTATACAGATGTTCTTTTTTCTGTGTTTTATGATGGTACTGTAAGAGTTGCCATTCATAGCTGCCATACAGAAAATGATAATGAAATATGGGAACTTTTTGATTTTAAAGATACATATGACGAAGGTAATTACGAATGTGAAATTTCATATGCTGGACAAAGTTTCGGCTTAAATGATACTGCTGTAATGCCAAATAATATGAGTCAGAAGGAACTCAATCTAATTTCTTCTGTTATAAATGATTTAAAAATAATACTTGATATATAATCAATAAAAAACCTGTTTTTAAAAATAACAGGCTTTTTTAGTTATTATGGAGTTTAACATTTTTTATTTTATCATAATTTTAAAATTCCGTCAATCTTATTCTTCACCTTCAGGAATATTACAGAACTCACTTACGTTCATATAAGGAATGTGTCTTCCTTTAAGCTTCTGAATATTGCCATTTTCAAGCTGTGCATATGTATCACGACCATTTTTCCAAGTTTTTACAACCCTATAATACTGACAGTCGTCAAGAAATTTTGCATATTGCCTATTATAGGAGTTCTGATAACCTGCTACTGTATTTACAACAGCTCCTGATGGACGGATTATAATATTTATTTTTGAAAATGATATAATTGACATAATTACTGTTAAAATTAATATAAATTTTTTCATATAAAACCACTATCCTTTCTATTTTTAATTATATCATATTAATTAACTATTTTCAATGAATTTGAAAATATGATATAATATATAAAAATGATGATTGCAGAAAGGGGAAAAATATGATTGGAACAGGACATTACGATGAAAAACGTAAGGACAGCGAATTTAAAATGGAAAACTTCCAGAGATTGCTTGAACAGCGTAGGGAAAAAGCTGAAGAAAACCGTATAAGAATGGAACAGCAGAAGGAAGCCCAGAAAAAGAGGCAGGATGAATTTGATATAAATAGCTTTGACAAGAGATATAATAGAACTTTTAAATCTAATGATATAACTGCTGGTTCAAAAATAAGTTTAGATGATTATGCTTCAGATATTATGAAACAGACTAAATTTATTTCAAACTGGAGAAAAACTTATAATCTGCATAGTGATTTTTCTCTTATAAGTATTCCGAAGTTGGACGTTGATAAATTTAATTCAGGAGACTTTGAATATAAGGATAAATATTTGACTGTAATGAAAAGACGTATTGAGCGTTCGGATTTTCTAAGGGAAAAGGCGGAGCGTTCAAATGAGTTTTCCCAGCTTCTTGATGAAATGAAAGGTTTTATTGACATACCTAAAGACGGGAGAAAATCTGTTACTGTTGACCCTTATAAAATTGTGAATTTCATATTAAAAAATGGAATTGTTTCAACCCTTACAATGCCTGTAAAAGCATTTAGGGAAAACTGGGATGACTTTATATCAACACCATCTTATTTAATGCTTGATGTTGCTGACAGGATTGAAACTTTCAAACTTGGCAGACAGGCACAGAAAAGATACGAAGATATTTTAGAAAACGGAAGGGATAATAAGACACAGTATCAGAAAGTTGAAGATTTTCTTGCTGGACAGAAAAAAGTTGCAGAATTTAATACAAAACTTGTAGGCAGGGCTTTAGACCTTACAAATACAATTTCATATTCTGGAAGAGCTGATTCTGAAAAACTTATTGAGGAGCTTATAAAGGAATATGATATATTTTCATTTGACGAAAGAGCATTTGACCTCTATGAAAAATATCGTGGCAACAACTGGAATTATGGATTTGTAGATGACCCAGCCAAAATTAGAAAACTTGGTGAAGTATCTGATATGTATGACACATATAAGGATATGGACGAATTTTCCACAGTTATGTTAAATGGTAATGAATATTCAAAGGCTGACTATCTTGAAGTAATAAAAAACAGAATATCACAGGCTTTTGATTATTCCATAATCAAGGATATGAGTGTATCTGAATATACACAGCAGGAAAATTATGGGGGATTTGATGACAGGACTAAAAAATATGACAGTGAGGCTGAAAAGAAACTTACTGAAATTGCAATTAAACAGCTTATACAGAATGAAGTTTCAAAAAGACTCCGCAAACGTGGGTATGGAGTAAAAGATACTGACATTAAGGTGGACATTGAAAACAGTGAGGATGGTACACCTGAAATAAAAGTCAGTGATTATTCCATTCCTGAATTTATAAATACTTTTAATGTACCGATTGAAAATCTTTTTAAACATATAGAAAATGGTCGTACTGATTTAAAGGCTGTAGAAAGGGATTTAAGAAACGGTAATGTTGAAGGTCTTGATAAAGTTCTTGATAAGAAATACCCAGATACTGGTTACAATCTTGACGAAAATAAGATTATAAACATTGATTTTTCAGATTTAGACGAAATGCCTCTTGATATAGAACCAGATGACTATAAATTTATTGACAGCACAAAACTTCGTATACAGGATTTACCACAATTTAAAAAAATTTCTGAATTTTATGAAAAAGCTATAGTGGGTATATCCCGTGAGCAGATTGAAGAGGCACTTATAAAGAAAAGCTCAATTGATATTGAACGTGATACCGATTATTCAACTAAGGATGACATTTCCTTAATGAGACCTGAAGTTGCCAAAATTTTACAGAAATCAGTTACAACTACATTCTTTAATGATACAAACGGAAATGGAGTTGAACTTAATGCTTCAGAAATGAATGAAATTGAAAGACTTGTACACGAAATTGGAGATATTGCGGCACAAAGACGTTCTTTAATTAAGGAAAGTGATGAATATATTGCACGTGAAGGTGAAAAAGAATTTATTCCTGAAAACAGTATGGACGGAGTACTTAAACGTCGTGAGGATATGACTGATGAGGAATGGCAACGTCAGCTTGATATGTATGACGGAGCTGAAAGAAGCAGAATTATTGAAGAACTTGAAGATGAAAGAAGAATGGAACAGGAACATTTTGATGATGTAAACATTTAGGAAAGGTTGTGACACTATGGCAGGATATTATACTAGAAAAAAGTTTGAAAAAGAATTAGATGAAATGTTAAAGGGACGTGACGTAATAAAGGATTCTGAAATAAGGGGTATGTTTTCAAAGGATGTTGACTTTTCATATGGAAGTCCAGTCCGTGAAATGGTTAATGGTGTACTACTTGAAAAGGACATATCAAAAAATATAATACGTTCTGGTCGTGAAACAGTTTACACAAAAGATATTGACAAGGCAATGGAATATGAACTTAATAATGATATTTCTAAAATTAAAGGTAAAAAATCATTTAAGGATTTCTTTAAGGAATTTAAGGGGAATATTGCCATCTTCAATAAACCTTTTCAGAACGAAAAAGAATATAATGAGGACACAAAAAAATGGACGTATCATTTAGAAAAGCATTTTATGGAAAAATATATGGATAAGGATGACTTATCTAAATATAAGGATAAGGATTTATATTTTGATTTAGATAAAAAACGTGGACTTTTAATTAAGAGTTATGATGGTGAATTTGAAAAGAGCCTTGATATTGACAGTAAAATAATTGATGAGGAAAAGGATAAAAGACTTAGACCTTTTGCCAAACTTTTATCAGAGCTTGAAAAAGAGCCGATACGTAACAAGGCTGGAAACCGTCCAAAACTTATTGAGGGTGTTGACAATAAAGGTGACAGGGTTATGATACTTGCTACCGTTAAAAATGATTTGACAGTGCCTTACAGTGCAGTAAGGGAAAAGGATTACGACGAGAAAAAAGATGAAAAGAAAATAATACAGGGAACATTAGAGCCAATGAAAAAAGCAAATACAATTGCTAACAGAATTTATGAACATAGAAAACAAAATGAAGTTATACGTAGTAAAAGTCCTGACGCTTATAAGGATATTGCTCCAGCAGAATTTGATGACACTAACTTTGTGCTTTTAAACAGATTTGCAAATGTGTCATTAGACCAGATGTTGGATGAAACACAGCAGAAGGATTTTCCATACCCTGATATAGCGGAACGTCTTGTAAAGAGTATGGATAATGACTTTGAAGTATCACAGGTTGAAAATGAGGATTTGGAACAGGAACTTGATAAGGACGAAATTGAAAAATATGAATATTACAGCGGTAAAACTCTTAATCCACGTAATGACAGGGATGGAGATGGAATAGGGGATAATGTTGATGTTGAACCTGATAAAAAGAATGATTATGATGAACGTGAAAGGGATTATGGAAATGATTATCCGAGTCCTAGTCTATAAGGAAAGGTGGAATTTATATGGAAAATAATTTATATGACATAACTTCAGGATTTTTAAAACTTAGGACTGATGAAAAAAGAAATGCGGTCGTGTTTGGTCTGACTGAAGAAAATTTTAATTATTTATCAGAAGGTGTACTTGATGACATATCGGAATATGAATATAAGATTGTTAAATACAGCAAAGAAAAATACGAACAGCTTTATAATGAAACATTATATGTTTTAAAGGACATAAAATATCTTTTGTATATAAATAATGACATATTTGAAAATGCAAGAAAAAAATATATGAAAGGTGCGTGATTATGAATGGCTGTATTTAATGCGAGAAAATCTTCAAAATATGAACAGGATTTGGCTGATTTTAAAAAGAATAATCCTGAGCTTTATGAAAAGCTTCAGGGAAATTTAAGCAGCAGACAGAGAGCCTTTGTTGAACAGAATAATGACATAAAGTTGAAGTTTGGAGAAATTTATAACGGACACAGCACAAAACTGACGAAACAGTTTTATTCTGATATTTCAAGGGAAGAACTTAATAAGGTTCTGGAAGTTGCAAATGTACATTATAAAAATAAGGAAAGCGACATACGTATGGAAATACGTGATGATGACTTTACAAGAGGTGAGTACCAGCGTTTTTTAGACACAGGTGCTACAGATATTCCTTATGAAGAAATAATATGTATATCAAAGGCTAGGGAAAGTAAAAGGGATATAAAGGGGGAACTTATATTTACTACATTTGAGAGCAACCTTGCTTTTGATGAAAGACAGGATGTTTCAACATTCAAGATTAATTCATGGACAAGTGGGTATGTTAAAAAAGGGACGGCTGCATACGAACTTGAATGTACAAACTCACTTCCGCAGGATGGCATACTGAATGTAATATATGACAGACTAAACGCTAAAGGTTTTGATACTCCAGTTGAAGAAATTTTAACATTTGGTATTGAACGTAACCTTAACAATGTTAAAGAAATTTTATTGGAGTCAAGCGGTGAGATATTTGATGATTTAAAACCTGTTGAAAAGGATTCGGTAAGTTATCAGATGTATGACAGATTTTCAAAGGATTCTTCTACAATGAAAAAACTTGAAGAAGCTGGATATGAAATGTATGTATTGTCAAAAGGTAAAAAAGGACTGACTTCCGTATATAAGGATATACGCCGTGAGTCAACTAAGGAACTTAAAAGGGCTGTTTCTCCGATATATGCTGAAATTTGTGAAAATGTATCAAATCTTCCTGAAATTGATGATATTTCAAAAAAGCTTTTAAAGGATTATAGCAGAAAATTTAAGGAGTCTTCTGAAAATGCGGATAAATACCCAGCTGATAAAAAGCTTGAAAAAATTTTTAATGAATATGAAATAAAAGTTTCAACTGATGATTTTAAGGATTATATTGAGGAAAAACTTGACACAAAATTTCCAGAAGGTTATAGCCTTGATTCGTCTCATATTAATTTTTTACCACAATTTTCCGATAAACACGGAATACGTATGGAAGTAATTGAATTTAAGGAAGATATTTACAGTAAATATGAAGATAGGGTTGACTTTATACGAAATAATAATCTAAAAAGTTTAAAACCTAGGGAAAATATACTTATGATACATCCAGATGATAAAGGTAAAGCATTAGAACTTTTAGATAAAGTTATCAGTGAAAATTTTGATAAACCACGTTCTATTGATTTTAGTGATTATGCAATTATTGATGTGCAGCTTGAAAAATATAAGGATGTAATAGAGGTGCAGAAAAATCTTGAGCATACAGTAAAACAGGGAATTGAGTATGCGTCAATATTTAATGAGAAAAAAAATATTAATCAGCGTACACTTGAAAAGATGGAAACTACTCCGTTCAAGGAACATTTTAACAGAGTTGAGTTCGATAATGATGTTGAGTTTGAATCATTTAATACAAAAGGGAGCGGAAAAGCTGTTATGGACTCACTTGAAAAATCTGTGTCTGATATTGAACCTATACTAAAAAAGGCTAAATGTGAAGATGTTGACCTGAGATTTAGAAAATTAGGGAATATACAGAAAAAATCAAACAAAGGTGTTGTTTCAGGTGTATATATTCCAGCACATAACTGTATTGCTGTAGATATAAATAAAGATACGGCATATAGAAGTCTGATACACGAAATAGGACACAGGATAGATTTTGCTATGACCGATACTATTTTATCAAATACAAGAAAATTCCAGACTGAAGTTGGAGATGTGTATAAGCAGGCTTATAATAAGATAGCTAATGACGGAAAGCACGAGATGATGAAAAATGAAAAAATAAAACGTTATCTTTTAAGCGGTACTGAAATATTTGCAAGAAGCTATGAATTTGCCTTAAATGAGCGTGGAATTGCGTCAGACTTTACAAAGGATGATAAGGAGATACGTAATGAGAAGAACGGTTATATATTCCATTTAATGGATGATAAATCAAAGGAAAAGATTTTAAACTATATGGAAGAAGTTGTTGGAATTGAAAAAGATGTTGCAATGGTACTTGAAAACAGAAGTAAACGTCTTGGAATTGATATTTCGGAATTAAGACCTGAAAAGGAAAGTGAAGTTACTTATAACAATGAAACAAAAGAGCCTATAAAAAAAGAACAGGAAATATCTGAGTATGAGGAAAAGTTGGATGATAAGGACACTAAGTTAAAGGAAGTGGGACTTCCATTTGCGGAACGTGAATATTAAAAAGACTGGGATTTATCCCAGTTTTTATATTGATTTTTATTAATTATTGTGATATAATAATACTATAATTTAAGGAAAGGAATGTTAAATATGATAGATTATTTGAAACTGGAATATGACTTAGAACCTTTTTATGATTATGAGGCTGAACAGAAATATAGAGAAAAAACAGATAAAATTGAGAAAATACTTTTTTATATATACTGGTTTTCACTTGTTTTAATTGGAATTATGTATTATTTTATCTTTAAACAAATTAACATGGAATTTTCGGTGGTTCTTGTATTTTCCGCCTTGGGATTAATTATACTTTATATGGTATTTTTTTCTATAATTTGTCCTGAAAAAGATTTTCAGGGAAGCAATTATGAAACAGAAGAAAATTTGAACAAAGTTTCAGAATTTGGAATACAGAATATTACAAATTTCAAGGAAAATGTGGATTTGTTAAAAAGAAAAACTAAATATATGTTTTTAGACGACGAAAAAATCAAAGCAACAGAAGAATATTCAGCAAATGAAGTTTACATCAATAAGATTTTAAATATTTTTTATGGAACTGACAAGACTGATTTAGAAAAACAGGATATAGAACTTCTTGAACTTTTAAAATAAAGAGTTTTAAAAATTGAAAAGGGAGTGAGATATATGCACACAAAAGTTAGATTTTTTTCCAGTGGTAATTATGAAAGTTTTAAAAAGTTTGAAGACGATATAAATTACTTTTTGAATAATTATGTTAAGGACTTAATAAAAATTGACTTTAAAACCGATAGTGATTGTACTTCTTTTGTAGTAATGATAGTATATAATGTTCATAGTAATTATGATGATTATGATGATTATGATGATTAGAAATCGAATATTAAAAGGCTTAAATCAAGCCTTTTTTTATTTAATTGAACTTTTACTTGACTTTTATTAAGTAATGTGATAATATATATGTGAAAAAAAAATAAAGAAAAGAGTTGATACTTTGTGGTGTGGTATGATTATAGACTTAAATTGGAAGAAAAACCTTTAAATAATAAGTTTTTAAATAGAATCGACTATTGTATAGAAAATTCTAATGATACAAGAGCTTTAAATTTTTTAACTTCCGTGAAAGAAAATTATTATAAAAAACGTAAAGTAACACAAAGTCAGATTAAGGTTGTTAATGAGATTTATAATGAAATTAAACAAGAACCTGATAACTTTATTGATAATATTCCTGAAGGAATTTGGTAGCATAATATAAAGTGTGCTATAATAATATTAAACTTAAACCAGATGAAAGGAATTGATATAATATGACTAAAATTTTAAAAAGAAATGCGGATATTAGGGAATATAAGATTACTTTAGAACAAAGATTGGAGCAAATTAAGGAAAATATTGATAATCCTGATTTTGATTTAGAAGGATTTAATAATAGACTGGAAGAATTTGCAAACTGGATGAGACCTGATTTAGATGAACTTGTTAAAAGTGAATTATTAGAAGAACTTGAAAAACAGGTAGATTATGCAAAAGATAATGAAGAATTTGAAGTAATGGATTCATATTCTTTCGGACAAAAGGTGTTTGACGACCACGTTAATGATTTATCATTATATCAAGGATATTATATGTATACTCTGGATAACGAAAACGCACTTAAAGGTATTGAATATCACGGTGGAGATTTATATAGGGATGTATCTGATTCTGTTGATGAATATTTCAGTGATATTAATACAATACCAAATGAATCAGAAAAATTTGCGGTATATATGAATTATGGAATGTCAAATGTATTTGAGAGCTATGCAAAAGAAATAGATATGTCCGACTATAAACGTGGTTATCAGGTAGATACTGACAATATTACGTTAGGTGATGTAATGGCTATACATAATGCAATATCTAAAGATTTAGAGGTTGAGCCAATTTATTCTAAGGAAGATATACTGAAGGAACTTGATAATGATATGGATAAGGATAAGGATTTAGATATATAAGAAAGGGAGTGATTAAAATGCCAAAAGAGAATGACATTCTTGTAAAAGTTAAAGTTGGTTTAGGTTTTGCTGAAGCTTATTCTGAGAATGAATACTGGATGGGTGAGGATTTAGACTGTACTGATGAGGAAATTAAAGAATACAGGGAAACTGGTGAAGCTTCAAAACTAATGGAAGCAGCTGAGGAATGGTTCAGGGAATCCGAACTTGAATCAGGTTATAATATAAACTGGGATTCTGGGCAGGTTGAATATTCTGTAAGTAACGGTTTTTGGGGTTGTGAAGTAAATGATGAGGTTGACTTGGATGATTATGATTTAAGTGAAGATGACCTTAATTCCATTAAAGTTAGCGGAACACATGAATATTTTGAAGATTATCTTGAAGAACTTATATCAAACAATATTGAATTTGATTTTGAAACACTTGAAGATACCCTTGATAAACAAAAGAATATTGAAAATGAAGTTGATATGTAATATTGATTTTTATTAAATAATATGGTATAATAATATAGTATAATAAATTATACCATATTTTATTTTGAAAGGACATAAAATGTTTATAAATTTAATATTAATTACAGTTTTTTATTATATAGGACTTAAATTTCCAGATATTGATTTTAAAATAAAAGGTTTAAGACACAGAAGCATTGTTACACATTCATTTTTACTTCCGCTAGTTCTTTTTATATTTCATAAAAGTGAAATGCTGACCTTAATCTGGATGAAAACTTATGATATTACTGGAAGCGTTATTATAGGACTTTGTTTTGGAATGACTGTGCATTTTCTTTATGACCTTTTTCCTAAAAGATTTGTTGGAAGTGCTTTGATACAGTTTCCAATTGGTAATTCTTATAAAAATAAATATGCACTTAGTGCATTTAATACAGTCATACTTTTTATATTAAGTTCGTTAATTCAGACTTTTATATCTTTATATTATATAACTGATTTTACTGAAATTATTGTTCTTATATTATGTACTGTAATGACATTGTTTTTTAAAAGAAAAAACGAAAATGGTTTTTATTTAGTGATAGCATTGTTTATATTAATTGTTTTTACAAGTTTTTATTTTATGGACTATTTTATCATATATGTAAATAATTTTATGAAAGTGAGGTAGATTTAATATGAAAAGTGAAAAAATTAAAAATGTTTATTTGGAAATAACGTCTTCTGAAATATTATCTTATATAGGATTTTTACTATGTTTTATTATGATTTTTATAAATCTCAAATGGATGTTTTTGATTATTGTGACATTTAATTTTATTTTTGAAACAAGATATTATTTTAATAAATATTTGAAAAATTACATAACATTTAAAAATTTGGTAATAAAAAATATTCTACTTACTATAATTTTACTGATTATATTTATTCTCATATTTTTAGTAATACCCGATTTCAATATTTTTGATGTTCCAAAATTATTTAATAGAACTAAATAACTATTATTTCTTGACTTAAATTAAAAAATACGGTATAATAAAGTGACTTAAACTGATAAGGGAAGTTGAAAAGTTTTCGACTTCCTATTTGCATATTTGTATATTTGCATATAAAAAAGAAAGGATATGATGAAATATGAAAACTGGAAAAGCAATTTTAACAATTATTATCGGACTTACATTAATTTCCTGCGGTAATAAATCAAAGGAAACAAAACTCACCAAGGAACTTGAAATTCCAAAAAGCGAAGTAAATAATCCTGAAAACAAGGATGATATTACTTTTGATACTACATCAAAGGATGGATTTAAAGTTAAGATAATAAAATCAAAGGACAAGACTGAAGCTGAAAATCAGACAGTGGCAATGGTGGATAAACTTGTGTCAAAGGGATATACTGTAAATCACACTATAAACCAGTATCTTGCAAAGGATAAGATTTATGTAGGCATAATATATGTAGAAAATGGAAAAGAGGATAAAAAGTAATGGAAAAGAAAATAGAAAAGGAAAATGTACCTACCATTAATGTAAGCTATGAAAACAGTAGACTTCAGATTGCTGTTGAAAATAAGCCCTGTATGCTTTTCACTTTTGAGAAATTCCATCCTGAATTTAAAAAGTATGAGGGACTTCCAATATTTTCAGTTGAGGACATTAAAACGTTTAACGTTATTACTCAGGACGCAGCACTTGTCAATCAGGTATTTGAAAACGAACTTATACGTAAATGGTTCACTATGTGCGGACTTGTTAATTTCATTAATCAGAACATATCGTACATTATAGGTGAAAAGCCTATCTATATACATAATATTGGTGAGTATAAGATGGTACAGTTTATAAGTTATTATGAAGGGGATATGGAAGTATTTAACGCATATTTTGATAAAAATATTGAAGATAATAAGATACTTGAAGACTGTGTAAAATATTCCGAAGGTGACAAATTTACAAGAAGTTTTCTTCAGATAAGTTATTTACTGTTAAGAAAGAAGAATACTCCTTTTACCATTGATTTTTATAAAAATGACTGGTATTTTTCACTTGAATATTTAACTGATGTATGTTCTGGCGACCCAGTATTATCAAAAAGGGATGATATTTTCAGATATATTATTTATAACAATGATTATTCAATAAGTTTTTCAGATACGGGTATACCGCTGGTTGCCTCTGAAAAATTTAATATGTTCCAGAAAAATGATAAAAAGGACTTGGAAGAGATTCATTGTGGATTTATTAACCGTATTATGATGAGCCTTTTATTACATTCACAATATTCAAGCTTTTATAATACATATTCTAAAAATAAAACTGAAAACAATGAGAATAAAGATAATGAAAGTTTTGCCCTTCATAACATAGAAGATGAAGTCGCAAAAAGATTTGTTGATGTACCTATGTCAACACGTACTTCACAGAAGTTTTTGAAGGAACAGTTTGATTCAGCTGTCGTAAAGTATGATATATACCCTCAAAATGTAAAAGGTAACATAAAATCCATTAAGCAGGTATATGTAAGAAGTGAAAATCCTACAGTAAACAACGGATTTATAATACGTGCTGAATTTACAGGTAAAAAATATATATTCTTTAAGATAGATGATATACTTACACAAGGTCGTGAGGAACTTGTTGAGGAAATGGTATATGAGATAATAGGATATATTGAAATTATTTCAAAAATATTGAAAGGTGGTGCAAGATAATGATTTTAATATTTATATTTATGACTATTGCTGTAATTACGGCAATATGGTTAGCCAATTATATAATGAAAAAGGTGCAGATTGGACTTAATCTTCCGATAGCTGTTCCAGTAAAACATAAAATGCTGCTTTCAAGAAATATTATAAAAATTGAAAATCCAGCTCTATTTAAAGTCAGTGAGAAAAGAGGTTTATCCATATTAAAATTAATTCCTTTTTTAAGAAACACTGTAGGTAAGACTAGGGAATATTATATTAAACCAGCATTTGTCATTCCTTATGAAAAAAGTGAATTAAAGTATCGTAAAGCGTGTGATAAGTCTAAAAAATTTGAAATACTTTTAGATGATTCATACAGAGTCATAAGTAAATGTAACGGTATTGAAAATCACATTATAAATAATGAAAAAACTCCTGTTGAAACTCATATCATATATTATATGAAAAAAGGTTCAATGGAAGGACTGAAGGATTTCATAAAGGAATGTGCAAAAGAAGGACTTTACCAGATAGAAGAACCTAAAGGAATGTTTACGCTTTCTTCCCGTGAATATTACAATGCTATGAAAAATTTTACAGGCGGTGATAAATAAAATGCTGCCTGAAAAACTTAAAATATTTACAAAAGAGGACTGTTTTAGGAAAAATTCACAGAATATAAATATTACCAGAACAATGTATACTGATAAATCAGATATTACATATAAAACTGTGATTGACACAAAGGATTATGTTAAAATAACTTTTTTAGAAGGACATCCTCAAATTGAGATTAGCTGGTCTTTAAATAATGGGAATATTGAAGAATTTGTTTATTTTCTGGATGATGATAAATATATTTTTTCTACAGTTGACACAAAACAGAATAAAGTATATACTAATGCTAAAAGTATTGGTATGCGAAATGCAGTATTCTATGAAATGCCAGAAAATCTTTTAAGTGAATTGTCAGATATGTTATCTAGTTTTAAGAAATTAAAGGATGTAAAAAGTTATCTTTACAACAAATTTAATATAAATAAAAAATAAGGACGTGATTGAAAATGAAGAAAATAATTATTATGTTAATGTTATTACTGGCTTTTTCCTGTAAACAGAAAAAAGTTGATGAATTTGGTACAATAGAAAAGGAAGGGACAGTCGTGGTGGAAGAAAAACCGAAAGAGGAAACAAAGGAAAGCCAGTTTGAGGAAGGAAAAATTGTATATTCGCTTCTTGTAGGAAAGTACAGCACTTCAAGTGCAGGTTATGGGGAAATAAAACAGGAAGGGAATAAACTTTATTTAAGACTTGGTGAAGTGTCAGAAACTGATTTTGAAAAGGCATTTGAAAAAGATACATCGCTTACTTATAGAAAGACAAGCCCTCTTGCTGGAGATTTTAAGGTTGATGTATATAAAAACTGGATAGAGCTTAGCCCGATTATAATTGGAGAAAAAGAATATCTGAAGTTAGGTGCTATGGACATATTCCTTTACCAGAATGATGAAACAGCATTTACTCTTTATACATATGTTGAAAATAATTTTACAGAACTTCCTTATACATTCTGGAAGGCTGATATAAAAGACTATCCTAAAATGAATGAAATTGAATATAACTTTATAAATGACATAACTAAATTACAGTTATTCCAGTAATATTTTGGATATTTTTCTTAAATATGATATAATATATTAATATCATTTAAGGAAAGGAACTAAAAATTATGGATATGAAATTAAAAACGCTTGATGGAAATGGTTTTGAAATATATTTTAATTCGGAAATTGATAACACGATAACAATTATTGACAGGAATACATTTTCTGAAATAGATATTGATATATCCCATTCCCTTGACAGCGGATTTATTAAAAGGGATGAAGTCGTACCTGAAATTCAGAAATCTGTGCTTGATTCAGGATATAGGAATGTTCCAGATATAATAAATAGACTTTGTGAAAATATCCCTCAAAGAAATATTGAAATTGTAACTCCAATTCACGATATTTCAGATATTGCGTCACTTATACCTGATGTGACTGATAATTTTAAATTAAAATCTTTAAATACTGGAAGAGAGTTTTCATATTCAGATGACGGAAATATTTCATTTATTTCGGAACACGGAGAAAAATTTATATTATATCCTGATGATAACGCAAGAAATATCCCGTATTCTGACAGAACTGAACTTGGTAAGACTTTTGAAAATCTAAATGGGACTGTTTTATCTGAATTTTCACAGCTTAAAAAACATATCGAGTTTGAAAATCTAAAACAGTCAGGAATATCTAAAAAATGCGATGAGATTAATCTTTTGTAATAAGGAAGTGATTGAAATGAAAAAAATTATATTAATGTTAATGATTATAATTGGATGTTTTTCATTTGCTGAAAAGCTTCACACTAATAAACAACTTAACTGGGAAAAAATTGAAGGTAAATGGTTTAATGGTTTTTATGAGTTTAAAACTCAGAAGGGTAATAAATTTTTAATAACAAATGATGTAAATGGGCGAAGTGTGCAGAAATTAAAAATAAATGGGTATATAATAGTTGATAATTATGGTGCAAAATATGCTTATGATACTAAATATAAAACTTTAGTCGCATTGAGTGATAATCACGATATACTTGTGAAATTTAATAAAAAATATATACCTGCAAATTAATTACATCTCAAAATTGACGGTTGTAATATACCGTCTTTTTGTTTAAATGTTTAATCCTAATTGTTTTACAAATATTTTAAAATATGTTATAATTTTAAATAAAAATACATATATTAAATATTTTTAAAGAAAGGAAAGAAAGTTATGAAAAAATTGTTAAAAAACATTATTCTTATTATGCTTTTTACCAGTCTTTCTATAATTTCTTTTGCCAGTAAAGGAAACTTGGATGAAGCTGCTGTCAGAACTGCTATATTAAACAACGCAATGAAGATGAAAGGTTATACATATCAGTTAGGAGCAAATGGTAATGGAAATAGGATAGATTGTTCACATTTTGCAACAAAGGCTGTAAGTAATGGTACTAAGTTAAATGGAGCGTTAGGAAACGGGTATGCTGAAACAGCTAAGCTGAGAGAAAGTAAATATATGAAAAAATTATCAAAAGGACAACTTAAGCCGGGGGATTTCATAGTAATGGGTGCAGGTCAGAGTGGATATGGACACGTAATGATATATTACGGAGAAGGTTCTAACGGTAAGATTAAAGTAATGGATTCATATTCACCAAAAGGATTTCAAGGTGTCAGGGAAATAAGTTTTCCACCTTCAAGATATGCGGGAGTCGTATCTGTTACAGATATGATAATCGCTAACGGATATACTCCTGTTAATAGTGATGGAACTGCTGTTGTACCACCTGAAGGCGGAATAATGTCAGATGACGGTAACTGTGTATTAAGTGGTGGTTCTACACAGGCGATAGCTTCAAGCTGTAAAGTACCTACTGTTGACTTCATAAAGACAGCAAATCCTAAGCTAAGTGACGCTGACGCACGTGCGATGGCGGCGGCATTTGAAAAATATTCAGCACAGACTGGTATTCCAGTTGCTGTAGGACTTGCAATGGCAATGCGTGAAAGCTCTTTTAGGATGGAAAAACCTAATAAATATACTGCGGCAGGTATATTACAGGTTACAAAGGAAGCAATGAAGGACGTTGCCTCTACAGGAAGTTTTATGACTGGTAACAAGAAAAATGGTCGTGACGCAAAGGCATATACTGACGCAAACCACGCAAGATTATACAGCGATATTGATTATTCAATCGGAATGGGATATGCTGAAATGAAGCACTGGATGACACGTTATAAGAATTATGGTGGAAACTCAAAGAAATTCGGTGAGGGACTTGGAACTATGATGTTAAAGTATAACGGTGGACATACAAGTTTCGGTAAATTTGAATCACGTCATTATGTCGTGGATATTGAGAAAAAATTAAATGCAATAACAAACGCCTGCAACACTGGAACTATTTCATCAGCTGACAGACAGGCTATAAACGGAAGTGCAAGTAAGGCTGAAGTGGCTGCTAAATTTGAAAGTGCTGTAAATAACATCAATAAAATGCAGGTTGGTAGTGGTGGAGAAATGCAATGTGCCAATATGAATATGGAAAGAATGTCGTTCTTTGATGTAGTTATAGACTGGGATTCATTAATGGATATGATACAGGGGGCAATACAGGCTGGGATGATAGGTTTCCTTGGTTTCCTTAATCCGTTAATGGGGGTACTGTCACTTCTAATGATAACTGTAATATGGCTAAGAGGTGTTATAAAGCGTACTCCATATAAGGAAATACTTTTTGAATGTATAAGATACTTCCTAGTATTAGGTGTGGTATATTTCCTTGTTACAAGCTGGATTGACTGGGGATTCTATGCTTCACAGGAACTGTTTCTTGAAAAGCTTCCAGCAAAACTTTTCCCTGACCTTGATTTATTTAATAATGAATCAGGTGGATATGGACTTAACATATTCTGGAAAAATATGATGGCTATTCCTGAATATTACTTAAGAATAATGTACAGCATTAAGACAGACACATTCAAGGAATGGACTGACCCAGCTTCACAGTTGCTAAATCCTTTCAGAGGTATAATAACTGGAATTAAGATTATAAAGAGTATTGCAGATGTAAACTGGGATGTTGTTAAATGGATTAGCAATATGTTTATGATGTTGGCAAAAATGCTTGTTCTTGCATGGTGTATAGTGTATGCTTTCTGGGTATGTGTACTCTTTATGATAAATATATTTGTTGCTGTTGTAAACTTAATGATAATGGTAGCCCTTACATCAATATTCCTAGTTGCAAACCTTATACCAGTAGCAAGGGAAAGCTGGGGAATGAACCCTTTATTTACTACAATCAGTGCAGGACTTAAGGTATTGTTCGTATTTATGTTTGTAGGAACTATGATGAATTTAGTAGTCAAAGTCAATCCTACAGGAAAACCGCCTACATTTGATGAGGTGACTTTAATGGACTTGATACGTAATATAATTATACTGCTGTTCTATATGAAGGTTACTGTACTCGGATTAAACGGAGCAATAGACAGAATTTAACAATAAAAAAGAAGATGATAATTTCATCTTCTTTATTTTTTTACTTATGGTGGAACGTATTTAATTCTTGGTAATATACACCACAATATGATATAATACATTAGTGGTTTTGATTGGCTGTATAGTGTTAATATCATCACAACCAACCCCTTTCTTTAAGATATTTAGGATTTGTCAGTTCCTGTATTTTCAGGAGCTGATTTTTTTCTTTTATACATTCTGTAAGGAATAGCTGATATTACTGATATTAAAAGTATTATTAATCCGTCTTTTACAGCTTCTAATCCAGATATATCAGGATTTCCAGAAACATATATTAATAAAAGTATTAAAAATATTGTAAGTACAGCATTATCTGTTACAGTGTTTATTACGAACCATATTATTTTTATAGATTTTGGATGTTTTTTATAAAATTTTGATAATTTATCTGAAATTTTATATTTCCTGTAATACTTATTTGAAACAACTGCCACTTTGTAAATAAGGTACATTACAACAATTATTCCGATAACAATGAGAAAAGGGCTTAATATTTGAAATATTAATAACATTATTTGTCTGTTATTAATGAAAAAATTTATTATATTTGAGATTCCTTTAAGAAGTTTGTTTACAATATCCATTTTTCTTTCTCCTTTGTTTTTTGTTTTATTATATCACATTAATTAATTAAAGTCAATATTGTCATATTGTAAATATTATGTTATAATATAATAACAAAATTGAAAGGATTTTTACAAAAATGAAAAGAATTTTATTAACCATTTTAATTTTATTGAACATTATTTCCTGTGGTGAAAATAATGAGGAACTTGCAAAAAACATAAAAATTATAACTGAAAGTCTTCAGAAGGAAAAAACTGAAAAAAGTGACCGTAAAAACGGTGTTGTCATAAAAGTTTATGATGGGGACACCATAACTCTTGAAGGAAAAGTAAGATTAAGACTTTATGGTATTGACGCACCTGAACTTAAACAGAAGGGCGGAAAGTTTGCAAGGGAGCTTTTATATAACAAGATTTATAACAAAAGGATAGAATATGTTCCTATGTCTACAGACAGATATGGGAGAATTGTTGCAAAAATTTATTTTAAGGACGAGTATATTAATAAATATATGCTTTTAAACGGTGGTGCTTGGTGGTATGAAGATTATGCTAAAAATGATACTGATTTAAAAGAGGCATTTGAAAATGCAAGGAAAAACAGGACAGGTATATTCAATGACTGGAAAATAAAAAATCCAAGTGAATACAGAAAAGAGATGAAAAATAAATAATGATATTTTTATCCAGAATTAAAAATTTGTTTGACAAAATATTCCAAAATATGTTACAATATACAAAATAAAAAATATAATATTCTTTAAACTTTAAAAAAACTATCTTCCTTATAACAGGGAGATATTTTTTATTATATTGACTTTGTGAAAATATTGTGGTATAATTTGATTAAAAAGATATTTTTAACTGAAGAAAGGTGATTATTATGAAATTAAATACACAGGATTTTATATATGTGGACAAAGCTCCAGCTATACAGGACGACTCACTTAAACCTGATTATGGCACAATTATATTTATACAGGGGGCTGCTTATTTTACAAACAGTATAACTGTTTTTCTTAATGAGTATAAACCAAGTGAATATATTTATTATCCAAAACCTCTTAAATATATAAAAGATACTAAAAAAGATATGAAAATGTACAGATATCCAGAAGTTGAAACTTTTGAAAATTTTGTGTCACTTGTTACAGGAATAATAGAACACGAAAATCTTGATGTTGAAGAAGGTGATATTGAAAATGAAAGTAATTAACAGCTCAATAATTTTACAGAATACTGTAAAAAATAAGAATGTTCATATTTTAAGGACTGGAGAAATTTCATTTCTTGAACTTCGCAAAAATAAAGGATTTATATTTCTCATACCTTTTAATAACGATGAACTTTATTTTGAAATGCTTGAAATAACTGATACATCTACTGATTATATTGAGGCTAAGTTATATAGCTGGAATAGACAGATACTTAGTCAGATATATGGTTATATATGTTATTTGAGAATAAGTATCGGTGAAAAAAATAAAATTTTTGTAAAAGGTATAAAGTCAGAAAAAGTTAAATATGATGATTTTAAAAACTGTCCTGAAATATTTAAACAATATGTAACAGACAGGATTCATTCTAAAAAAGAAGTAACTGAATATACTTTAAATAACGTAAAAAATATACCTTATATTGAAAGCAGGTATGAAAAAGATAAAATTATAAACAGTTATTCCCGTAATGATGGGGATTTCACCAATGTTAAAAAAATTCTTCTAAAGGATTATAACATTGACTGTGAGGTGATGGTATGAATGTAACATTTAATATTTTAATATATTGCCTTATAATACCGTTTATCTATATGTGCCTTTTTAAGGAAACTTATCTTCGTAAAAGAATAGGCTTTGGAATTGCTTTTCTTCATAGGAAACTAAGAATACATTATTTATATATTCTTATCGGGATAATTATATTAGATATAATTTTTTTCTTTTATAAGCCTTTAACAAATAACCTTCTTCCTTATGACAGGATAACAATACCTTTTTTAGCCATACTTGGTATTATTATGATAATATTTACAAGAAACAGGATATTTGGAAAATGGCTATATGGACTTTATTCGTTAATTGTTCTGGTAATGTATTCAATGTTTGGTGTCAGTACAAAAATAGCTGTCGCAGTATTTATAATAAATATACTATGCGGACTTTATATAGTAAAAATTGGCAGAAATAAAATTCATATGACAGTATTTTTAACTTTTGTTTCAGTATTCCTTCTTATAAACTACATCGGAGTACGTACCACAATTCCTACAGGAAGTATGGAAAAGACAATTCCAGCAGGTTCTTCCGTTATTGGAAACAGGATAAAATATAAATTTTTTAAACCTGAAAAAGGTGAAATTATAGGATTTTCTGAACCAGTTACTAAACGTGTTGAATATACTAAACGTCTTGCAGCGAAAAGCGGTGAAGTTATTAATTTTAAGGATATGATAAATGGACGTCAATATATTATTGATGGTCTTATCACCGAAGATAATATATACGTTCCTAAAAAATCAGATGTTATTAAAATTGATAAGGTATATAAAGTTAAAAAGAAAATAATAGAATCAGATGGACAGTTTTTACAGCTTATAAATTATAAAGGATTGGAAGAAATTGAATTTAGTGAGCTTTTTAAAATTCTTGACAAATATAAATGGAATAATAAACGTATAATGGAACTTGTTGGTAATTCTGAATTTATTGATATTGACATTCCTGAAAGTGAATATTTTTATACATATACACTTAAAGTTGAAGGAAGAAATGAAAGAGTGCTTCCTATATACGAGTTAAGGGAAAATCCAGAAATTTTAAAGGAACTTTTAAGTGGAAAAAGTTATATCCTGAAAAAAGATTATATACTTCCTCTGGGAGATAACACTAAAGGTTCTTTTGACGGAAGATTTTTTGGATATATTGCAGCTGACAGGATAATGACAAATGTTAAATACGGAATATTCCCATTTAAAAGATTCAGGTAGGTGTGAATATGATAATTGAAACTACTACTTATGACCTTGAAACAAACGGTTTAAAAAATACAAGTGTTCTAGGTTTTACACAGATTAGCCATTTATATGATTCGACAAATAATACATTCACACCTCTCAGTCATATGACAAGATGGTATGTAAGGCGTGAAGGTGAGCTTATGAATTTTGACGCCCTTCGTGTAAACAGGCTTTATGATAATGTCATTGAAAGAAACAGGAAAAATACAAATGCTAAATATCCATTACTTTTTGATGATGATTTGGAAAATGTATTGAAATATTTTTCCAAGGAATGTATAATCGGACATAACAATATAAGCTTTGACAATTCATTTATGAAGGACGGTTTTAATAAAAAAGCAGTTATGATTGATACTATGGTTCTAAACAGGGATATTATTAAACTCCCGTCACGTGGTTCAAGAGCTTTGTATAAAAATCCTAAACTTATTGAAGCCGCCGAATATTATAATGTGAATACTAAAGATAAGGATTTTCATACATCGGAAGATGACGTTTTAATGACCTTTGATGTATTTAAGAAAATGTTGCTTCATAGTGAAGGAAAAACTGTTATTGAAAATGAAATAAAAAATATTATGACTATAAAAAATTCAAGACAGATTATCCAGTATAAGGATATGAAAAAAAGGGATTTAGGAAACGGTACTATATTCCATTACGGAAAATCAGCAAACGGTATTGAGCATGACAGAAAATTTGTATGGAATGTAAATGGAGTTAATAAATTTTCAGGAAAAGATTTTGCCTCACATTTATTTGGTTTTAACAGATTTACCAAGGAAATTACTTCAGATTTTAACAGATTTTCAGAAAATATTAAAAATAATGATACTTTGACTGCATTTATTGACAGGATAAATATTAATTATAATTCAATACCTGAAGATTTTTGTGGAATAATTTCATATAATTCTGCTGATATATTTTCATATGATATTTCAAGGAAGTATTTCTATGAATTTCTGTCAAATAAATTTAAAAGTGCTAAACTTCTTGATTTATGTCTAAAATAAAAAGAGGATAATTAATCCTCTTCTCTTTTTTTGATTATTTTAGATATTTTTCAAACATCATTGGATTTTCAAGTGAATTTGAGTCAATAAGAATTTTTAAAAAATCAACTGATTTGTTTTCAAGTTTTATTCCACCGTCTTTATATACAAAATATGGTTTTATGTCATATTGATAGAATATGTCTATCAGTGGAAAAATTTCAATAAAATCTTCATTATCTTCTTTATTTGCTGGATATATTTTATCAAATTTTACCTGTTTAAATTCTTTCATATTCAAAAAATCATATGGCATAGTTGATATATACTTTTTCTTTTTGACAATTCCCTCGTTTTCAAGTATTCTGTATATAAATGTGGAGCAGTTGTATTTTTTTGTATCTTTCTGTAGAGGTGTAGGAGTATATGGTAAATATCCGCTATTTTTTATAAATTCCATCTGATTTTCAATATTTACTTCCTTATCACTTCTTAGTACGACAAACCTGTCTTTAAAAGGATGTCTGTTGTCGTTTTCTCTTGTCGTGGCATTGTCTAGCATATCTTCAAAACTCATAACTTCAGTATTATATTTCCCCTGACGGTTAAATGAAAGAAATTTTCCGTTATAATAGATGTATATATGTCCTGCTGAATTTGCAAGACCTTTACCACGTGATTTTATTATTATGTCTCCATTTTCAAGCGTACCACTATTAAGAATTAATGTTTTTATGTCATACCACTCAAATTTTTTAGGGTACATTATCGGTTCGTTTTTATAGTTATGCAGATAAAATATTCCATCTATAGAAAGTATTATAAATGCTGTAATAAAAGATATTTTTATCAGTTTTTCTTTTATGTTTTTATTTTTTGTCCTGAAAATGAGAAATAATAGTATTAATGAAATTGCCGATAAAATAAAACCGATATATAATCCCCATAACATAAGTCTGTTAGCGTTCATTAAAATCATATTCGTATTTTCCTTTCCTTTAAGATAAGTAAATTATATCAGTATTTAATATTTTTTTCAAGCAGATTACTCTTTAAGGTTGACTTATGCTCTGTTTTATGTTATAATTTTAACATATAATGACAGAAGAACTGATTATTCAAAGGTTCTTGAGAGGAAGGGTAGGATTATAGATGGATAATTTTAAAAAAGCCTGTGAAACTTTTGCGGCAGTATCACTTGGAATAAATGATGATAATGTTAAACTTAAAATGTGGGAAGAACTAATGAAAAAGTTTGATAATGTATCAGAAGACGTTGAAAAGAGTGAAGTAAAAATAATTGAGCAGGAAATAAACAGTGAAACAGAAAAAATAAATAATATAGTAAATACAGAAGAACTCAATCAGACAGAAGAAACAAATATTGTAGAAACTCCTGATAATGTAGAAGAAAAAACAGAAGACATAACTATAGAAGATGTTACAGAAAGCAAAGAAAAAGCTCCTGAAAATAAAAATAATGAAACCGAAGAAGTTAATGATGAAATAAGCGAAAAAGAAAGCGACCCGAATGAAAAGGACGCTTCTTTTGAAATTGATGAGGATTTGGATGATGTATCTAATGAAACAGCATTTGGAAATACATCAGAAGAAAATGAGGATAAAAAAACCGAAGCTTATGAAGAAAATAAAAATGATGACGATAATTTTGAAATAGACGATGAATTAGACTGTTTTAATAAAACTGAAGAAGCAGATTCCAATGATAAGAACTTAAATGAGGAAATGATGAAATGGACAAATAATACAACTAAATTTTTAAATAATTCCATACGTGAATATCCAGCACCAGTTGGATGGAACTTTGTTACAGGAGCTGTATCAAAAAGGGCTGGCAAATTAAGAAAAGTATTTGATTCTGATAAAGTTGTATTCTATAAAGGTGAAAATTTAAAAGATGGGAACTGTTTTTTTATAGACAAGAACGCAAATATTGAAGGTTATCCTGATGAATTTAAGGAATTTCTTGAAAAGCAGCATAGATTATCCACAGTAGATGAAGCATATTTGAAACTTGTAAATATAAGCAATGTTGAAGAACTTGGTAAAACAATGAAGATTGTGCCATTTCTTAAAGACTATAAATATGTTGAGGATATACCGCCAAAAAGGTTAAAGAGTCAGGAATTACCTGAAAATTTTGAAACTGATAGCGAAATATGGGAACGTGAAAAAAAATATGCACTTAATTATTCAAGATATTATGATTATATCCTTAGTGTAATAGATGAAGATAATGAGCATAAAATATCTAAAGAAGACAGTATTTATGGAAACGAATGTCAAGGAAGTTTTGAACAGCAGAGAATTTCAGTATATTTCAGTAATATGTTTGACAGAAATACAATAGTTGATATGCTTGATAATTTAATTATAAAATTTCCAAACCTGTTATCCTATTTTTCATTAATAACAGAAGATGACGAATTACGTTCAAAATATTTGCCTGATACGGCAACTTTATTTAAAGGACATCCTACACATTTATTTGGAAGACGTGATAATACCGTTCCAAGTGATGTTGCTGATACAAGTATGGCTACCCGTGAGGCACTTACTCTACATTCTTGGCTAAAAATTTTATGTTATATTACAAAACGTGCTGGAGATATGGTATTTACTTATTTAGATGTAATGAGTAATATAACTGAATATTAAATTTGAAAGGATATTAAAAATGATAAAAGAAGAAAAGAAAAAGATACTTATACTTGATACAAGTACGCTGTTTTACCGTGCGGCATTTTCAAAACTTGAAGATGTTAATACGTTTAACAGTCTTGAACCTGTTTATGAATATATGAGTGAAGTTTTAAGGGATTTAAGATTTAATATAGGCGGTATAGCTGGAGTACATAAAATAATATCGGTTATGGACTCCACATCCATTCTTTTAAGACAGCAGTTTTATCCTGACTATAAGAAGAGCCGTCGTGAAGATGACTCAAAGGAAAAGGAATTTGTCAGGGAAAACAGATTTAATTTGGCAAGATTCCTTTCAAAATATTGTATACAGCATATAATGAAAAACGGATATGAAAGTGATGATATAATCTATACTCTTGCACAGAACCTGAAAGAGGAATATGATGTATGGATTTATACTGTTGATAAGGATTTAATGCAGATGGTTGAAGAGAATGTGTCAATAATTACGTGGAGTGCTAAAGGGTATACTTTAGTTGAACATGATGATTTGACATATCTTTATGACAGGTTTATGTTAAATTCCTATAAGGATATATTCACACATCTTGTATATGTTGGTGATACAAGTGATTCTGTAGAGGGAGTTGCTGGAGTAGGTAAAAAGACAATATCTTTATTGATAGATGAATTTGGAGATGTTGACAGTATATTCCAAAATGCTGAAAAAATTAAAAATATGAATATGAGAAATTCTGAAAAAATTTCCTTAAATATTTCACAAAGTTATGATATAATAGAACGTAACAAAAAACTGATAAGACTTATGGAAGTTCCAGATATAAATATTGAAAGTCTTTTAAGCTGACAGGGAAATGAGGTGAAATAAAATGATATTTAACATTACAGTTACATTCACTGGAATTTACAGAAGAATGTTTACTGAAGATAAACTATATATACGTGTCACAAAGGTGAAGGATATATATAGAATTTTTGTACTTAAAAAAAATACTGATGAAACAGGAAATATAACAGAAAATTTTATTGATTATTTTGATTTTCTAAAAAACATAAAAAAATATAATATTACTGAAAAACATATTGAAAAATTAAAACATAGCAATGTTACAAATCTTAAAGGGGAAGAACTTGTACTCGACCCTGATGATTTTGATATTCCTTTAAATCCCATAAGGGAACTTGATTTTTTTATAAGGGAAAATATAACAGGCAGACGTAATGAATTTAAAGATTTTATCGAAAACACTGTTAATACCATGTATGTTACAACTTCATATATTGATTATAAATTTACTGATGTTGATACATCATATGCAAAAATTTATGGTGCATACGTAAGGGAAAAAGATAATAATTATGTATGTGATATTAAATGCTACGCTAAACTGAAGGATTCTGATAATAATTATTTTTATGCAACATTTGGTATAGATGAGTATATAGTATCTGGAAATCCAGTTTATCCTGATATTAAATTTATTGAAATTCCAGACCTTTTTGGAAGATATGTTGATATTAAGAATGAATATCTTGAAAAAATAAGTTATATTCCGTATAATGATACAAAAATATTTAGCCGTGAATATTTTATAAATGAACTGAAAAAATGCAAAGTCATAGTAGACCCTTTAAGAAATACATTAATCCCATACAGGATTTTAATTGATGTATGTTCTAAAAATTGTCCTGCCAAGGAATTTAATAAAGGAAGTCTTTTTTATGAAACAGTTATATTAAATGTGAAAAATTCAATACTATGTACATATAATGTATATGTCAAGAGGCAGTATATTATAGACGTTTTTAAAATATTAAGAAAATAGGGAAAGGTGATGATATTAATGAAAAAGAAATTATTTGGTATAATTTTTTTAATGGGTATGATTGGTTTTGCAAAACCGTTACCTGTAATTAAAATGCCAACAACTGTACCGCTTGTTGAATATACAAGTGTTAAAAATTTAAGCTGGGAAGACGCAAGGAAAATTCCATTAATTGACAAAAAGCTTTATAAAAAAATAATTTCACAGGATTTTACAGATGAAGTTATTATGAAATATGTGGACGGAGTATCAGTCGGAAACGGTTATATAAGTGTTGACAGGGATATTGTCATAGCAAACGGTCTTTACACTTATAACACAAAGTTACAGAATACTAAAATTTTTGACGGAAATGATGTAAACAGGGTAATATTTTCAAAGTCTGCAACAGTATATAATAATGCTGTAATAACATTAAGAACAAATATATCAAAGAATATAGGGGACTCCGTAACATTTGAGAATATAAGCCCAGCACATATAAACATTAACGTTATAAATACACAGGATTCAAATTCACTACCAAGATATAAGTCATTATTTTTAATGTCCGTTCCAGCAGGTTCTAACGTAAGTGTATCACTTGGCGGAAATATAAATGTAGGCGGAGTGCATTATAAACTTAGTTCAAATTTAAAGGGTGGACGTGTGTTCTATTTTTTAACGCCAGTATTTACGGATGAAACACAGAGGGAGTCAGTTATGGCTTATGAAGAAGAAATCGGTAATGTAAGTTATGAATCCTATGAAACAAAGGATAGAAAATTAAGGGAACTTGTAAGAATAATGACAATGGATAAAAGTGTAGGATATAGTTCGGTTATTGATATTGACTAAAAATTTTCTTGACATAATATTAATTATATGATAATATTAAATATAACTCATTGTTGAAATATACGTTATATTTTCTTATTAGACGGATTTTTTCCGTCTTTTTAAATTTTTAAAAAATATTTCTTGACATATTTTATCTTTTGTGATATAATGCCATCATAAAGAACTTGACAAATTTGACAAAGGAAGTGGGGAAAAATGAAAGACGCACTTAAAATAACATTTTATGGTGGAAAAGCCATACTTTATGCTTTAGATAATAATAGCTATCCTATAGTTAAATTAGATATAAATAGCCCTTTAAAGGATTTTGAATTAAGGGAACTTAAAAGAATTAAGGATGTAGATGATTACAGACGTGCTGTAGTCATAAAAAAACTTGAATTTTCGGCTATAGAAAAAGTTAAGATAAATTTTCCTGATAATATTGCCGACACAGAAAATATAAAATGCTATATTCCAGAAATTGATGATATAGATATGACATTTGAAGCGGAAAAACCTAAAAAAGAAAATGTATATACATATAAAGATGTAGTAAATAATAAGAACGGTAATGTGAAAAAAGAACCTGCAAAAAACGAAATAAAAAAACAGGAATTTTATCCTAAGAAAAATACTTATGGAAGTTACTCATCAAGTACATCTGCTGGAAACAATGACTGGACAAAAGAAGCAATAAAGGGAAATGTTACTGAAAATGATGGATTTACCAGACATTTAGTATACATAATTATAGGATTTGTTATACTTGGACTTGTTATGGCTGGTTCTAAAGGTATGATTCCAGAAGCTGTTACAGATTTAGCTGCAACAACTTCACAGTATACACTTGCAATAGTTATAGGTGGTGTTTCATTTGTTTTAATGGCTGGTTTCTTATGGAAGGTTTTTAAGTTTATTTTCTATATGTTAATTGGATTTGCAACAATGGGAGCTGTAATATGGTTTGTAGTTTTTGCTTTCCAGTTATGGAATAACAGATTTTAAAAAAAATATTTGACAATTAAGTCAATATATGATATAATACTTATACCGTGATAAAGACGGATTGATTTTTAAACGAATTGTTAATAATGAGAATTTGCCTTATGGTAGGTTCTCTTTTTTTCTTTGAATACTCATTTCTCTATGGTATAATAATATGTGAAAATATGAAAATCTTAAAGAAAATATATTAAGGAAAGGCGGATTATATGAACATTTTAAAAATATTAAAATCAAAGACTGTCATAGGACTTGGTATAGCTCTTATATGTATGTGTATTTTAAAACATTTTTTTATATACAATGTTACATCCAGCATACAGACAGGTCTTTATATGAGAGTATTTCCCACATTTCCTGTAAAGAAAGGAGATGTTGTCGTTGAGTTTGTTCCATATGGTAAAGGTATAAAAGCTAAGGATGAAAAACGTCTTCGTGAAACTGGTATAATATCAGACGGGATGATACGTAAAATTAAAACAGTTGCAGGTGTTTCAGGAGATGTTATTACTGTCAGAGGGGAAAACGTTTTTATAAATGATACTGATTATGGACAGATTTTAGCATTTGAAGGAAAAGACTATCTTACTGAATTTAAAAATAAATATGACGGGTATGTATTAAAACAGAATGAATATATTGCACTTTCAAAACGTACTGGAAGTCTTGACGGAAGATATGAGGACGGTGTACGCAACATAAATGATATAAAAGGGAAATATGTACTTGTTCTGAGAGGATATAATGATTTAGGTTACTGCTTTGAAAATAATATAAAAAATGACAGACGTTGTGATATGGCATATAAATATGGAAAAAATCCATTGAAAGCTGTTACACTGGACAATAAAGGAAGAGTGGTGGAGAAAAAAAATGAAAAGGATTAATAATTTTTCAAAAGGGATAAGAAGCACGATGAAGGGAAGTGAAGTGTCAGACAGGGAAGAATTAAAGAATATGATTTATAAAATGATTGAAAAATCACATCTTTATAAAAAATTAAAAGAACCTGATGTATATGATGACAGGGGAACTAAAATATATTTAAAGGAACTTCTTGAAATTACTGGATATATGGTAACTATTTCAGAAAATTTTATTGTTGACAGTAATTTTGTACAGAGTATAAAAAAACTTACAGAACTAAATGAAGCAAGAGAAGAAATCAATGAAGAAATTATAAGGATTAATAAACAAATATCAGAAAAGAAGTCTTTTGTTGACAGTGAAAGCAATACACAGGAAGAAATAAAGGAAAATGTCAGAAGAGAAATTGAAAAACTTGAAAAGGAACTTTCAGTTAAAAAAGGTAAATATGAAGCTGACACAAAAGCTGTAAATGAAATTTCTGAAAAAGTACTCGGCAGAATTGAAAAATTAAAAGAAAACTGTGAAAGTGACTGCAAGGAACTTATGTTCCTAAAAGCATTAATTTCAGATAAGGATGTTGACTTTGATATTGAAGATGTTAAAAACCTCGCTTTTCATCTGTACAGAAGTGGAAATTCTGCCAATATGAAGGCTACAATTCAGAATTATAATGCAATATTTGGACAGACAGATAATATCCTTGAGTTATGTGAGAGATATTTTATGGCTGGAAAACTTATTACTGAAGATTATTTCAATAATATGTACGAAGCTGTATTTAATGAAGCTAATGTGGACTTATCACAATATGATGATAAAATTGATTCATTCATAACTGAAGACTTATCATATTCCAACAGAAGTTTTGAAAGCACTGTGCATAATGAGGACAATACTGTTTCCATACGTCTGAGTGTACCTCACTACTGGAGTCTTCTTAAAAGTTTACAGCTTATAAAGGATATGAAAAATGCACCTGAAACAAATAAAAACAGAATTCTTGAATTTAAGGAACTTCTTAATTCAATTGAAACTGAAAATGAAAATGATAATGTGGAAAATACTGTAATAAGGGAATTAAAAACAGATGACATTGGAGAAGAAGTATCTCTTAATAACAATAATAGTGACGAAGTTAATGAAAAACCTTCAGAAGAAACAGCTGTAAAAGAAGAAACAGATACAATTAATTCTAAAGACAAAGTAGTTGATAAAAAGAAAAATATCGTTATAAAACGTATAAATTCATATATTGAAAAAAAGAATATGATGTACTTTAATCTTCTTGAGGACTACCTTAAAAAGAATGTATATCTCATAAATGATGAAGAAGTAAGAAAACTTATATATGACAGCAAACTTGATAAACTTCAGGATTTAATTGAAAAGTATGGTGATAATTAATGAAAAGATACGAATATGACTTGTATGTATTCAATAATGAGGATATTATACATATACCTTTTGATAATCTTTTGAATATTCCAGTCCCAGATATTATAAAAAATCATCTGAAAACTATCTATGATACTGAAAATGTTAATATTTATCAGATTTCAAATGAATACAGGACTGTACTTAAACTTTATATTATTGATGAGGATGATTTCGGTTATGAGGTTACAGACCTTTACGAGAAATTGTCTTCCAAAATAGTAAACAGTATGTACACAATTTTTTCAGGAAGGGAAAAGGAATATAGACAGATAATATCTAAAAATAATGCCTCGTATTTAATGTCTAAATGGAATCTGTTACGGAAAAATACCACATTAAAATATGAGTCACTGAAAAAATCAGTTGACTGTGCAAACATTATACTGAGCGGTTTTAACACGGAAGGTATGTTTGAAAGTGATAACTATTTTAAATATAAGGATTCTGAAAGACAAAAAATATCACTTATTGAAAAAAGATATAAATTAAAGGCTGGGGATAAGGATATTATTAACTTTTCTGAAAATGAAATAGAAAATTATATAAAGATGTCATATATATTAAAAAATGAAACATATTTTAATCCTGATATACTTATAAAAGAACGTAATGAGGCTTTACTGAATGTAGTATTAAATTCAGAAAATGAATTTAAAAAGCTTTTCTACAGGCTTTTAAAACGTGGTATATATATCCGTAAGGTGAATGACAGGATAAGATTTTATACATTACTTTCAGATGAGTCCCTTATTAATCTAAGAAGCAGTTTTGGAATAACTTCAGTTAATGACAGGGATTTAAGATATGATTTTCAGAAAGAGGATAACTGGATAGATGAATACTTTGTACATTATATGGATAATAATAAAAAATATGAAGCTATAAGAAACGAAAGTTATGAAATGGATATTTTATCCCAGAAAAAAGATATTAAAACAAGAATTTTAGAAGAGAATAATGAAGAATATGTGAAAATACAGCACCACAGCATGTATAATCTTTTTATCCAGATGAAAAATCTTCGTGACAGATTTAACAGGTTAAATGATGTACTGTCCTATATCAATATTATGAAATATGGAAGTGAAAACGAAAAGAAGAAAGCATTTATAGATAAGAAAATGATTAATTTTAAGGATATTTCATATTATCCAGTAACAGTTAAATATCTTGACTCCAAAGGTGAAGAAAAAGAAAGCGTTTATAACAATGAAAAAGAAATTACTGATATGATGTATGAACTTTCTGAGAAATATATTTCTGATTTTAACAGAAAATTAAAGACTCCAAAAAATAAATTTTATTATACAAGATATTTATACCTTGAAAGCTATATGAAAAAAAATCCATCAACAGACACCATAATTAATGGAAAAGAAACAAGAGCCGCTGTACTTGATAAGAGTGAAGAAAAAGCAATTTTTGAACAGAATAATGAAAATGTAACTGCTCACTATATTAATGATTTTTACTGTGATTCAAGGGATATTCTCGAATACCTTGATATAAATTTCCTGACACAGGATAAGATACATAATTTTAAATCTTTTCTTGGCGTACGTTCTAATTTTGAATATAAAAAGCATAAGAGTCTTGATATAATAAACCTTATGAAAACGTTCGGACAGCTTGGTGTGGATATTTCCAACAGGATTAAAATGTTTAAAAGGGATTATGTTAAAAACCTTAAGGTTCGTAAAAGAGTTGATGTAAGACTTCATAAGGAAGATAATACATATAAAAGAATATCGGATATTTATTCACATCTTGATTTTCTTAAACTTCGTGTAAAAATGTTGTCAAAAGTTAAGGAACGTGATATAATCCCTATGATGTTTGAACTATCTACAATAAAAATACCCTGCATTACAGCAAGTGATATAAGGCTTGAGGTGGCTAGATACAAGAAATACAGTATTTCTTCTAAGGACAGTGTATATGTTGTTGACAGGACGGAAGAATCAAAAAAAGGGGATGTTGTAATTGATACAGATTACCTTATGTACCTGTCTGTATGTGAACTGTCAAACATATTCAGATATTCTGCCATAATGACACATCAGAAGGACAGATGGAACATTATACGTAAATATGCTGGATTTGAAAAAAAGAAGGACGTCTTTATACCAGAACTTACATTTACAAACGAAATATATAACCTTAATAAAATAAGAAATGCATTTCCTGATGAAAATGATGTTATAAAAGGATTTGTTTTTTCAAGACCTCTTAATTATACTGATGTTTTCAATATAGGTTATGACAGAAGAACTTTTTTTCCTATGTCAGGAATGAATATACTACCTACAGTAAATGTTTTTTCAAATACTGTAAATGAACTTAGGAGAAAAGTTGAAAAATATGATGGGTATGAATTTTATTATATAAATAGGGAAACTGCCGAAATTATGGATTCTCACTCGTATTTAAAAAAAGTATGGTTAAACGGACTGCGGGATGATGAAAAAAGAAGGCTTGTAACCCTTGAAAAACAGATTAACGGATAGGAGATGATTTAAAATGGCAGATAATAATGAATACTATGAACCGCTTGATAGAAGCCACGTTTTCAAGTCAGTGTCTACAATGCAGGAATATCTAGGACTTCCTAAAAAACTTACTATGAGTATTTTCGGTGTTGTTGCTATGTTTGCGGCAATGGACGGATTTAAACTTCTATATGTGATACCTGCATTTATGATTGTCGGAGTTGCAAAACTTATAGTAAAGGAAGACCCTTTAATATTTGATATTGCACTTAAGAACATAAGATATCCAAAAAAACTTGACTAATAGTTGAGACTATGTTATAATTACCACGACAACCATAAGTAATGTTGACAACCATAAATAAGGTTGAAGATTTCTTTTCTTTTTTTAGCTGTGATTTTTTATTCACAGCTTTTTAATTTGACTTTATATTTTTTTTGTAGTATAATAACATCATATAATAAGCTTTACGGAAGGAGAAATTTTAACAATGAGTGTCTATAATGATATAAGGGAATTAGCCAGAAATGAAAGATTGAGACAGGAAATATATTCTTCAAAAACTGAAAAAAATATTTTCCCTGACTACAATAACCTTCGTGTACCAGCATTTTTTATCGAATGTTATTTGTCAGACAGGTTTAATGGCGGACAGTTTGTTATAAATTTTGAATTTGTAACAATATATGGTTATAAAATAACAAAACAGATAATCATAGATAAAATAAACTATTCAAAATCTGATGACAGCAGGGGGGTATATTCACTTACTAACGCAATAGATGAAATAATTGCCTTATCTAACGGTGGTTTTGATAGAAATATTGTTTTAGGTGAAGCTATTGAAATAAGTAATAAAAATAAAGTTTTAATAAGTGATTATAAAAACTATAAATTTGACCCTGATGAACACGGGGAGCTTGAAACATTCCTTAAAAAGATTCTAAGAATGTTCAACCAGATAAATGCTTATCCTGAAGACTGTAGAATATTTATAGTGTCCGCAAAAAATAATTACAGCAGAAAATATTTAAAGGACATTGAACCTTTATATTTTTATGAAGGACATCATTTAAGGGATAAACTTTCTGAATCAGTGAGAGTTTTAAAATATCTTTGCGAAAAGGAACTTATAAAGAAGAATTATATCATTTTTGAAGAAATGATAGAAAGGCTTTCAAATTCTGAAAAAGCTGAAGACATTGTATGGGAATATATAGAAAAAAGTAATATTCTAATAGACCTTAAAATAGCAAGGGACTATTCAAAGTCAATGAAGGACTATATTTATCACGCACTCGACTTTGAGGTGTTTAAACACGACTGGATGGTTGTTATAAAGGAACTTAAAATAACGGATGACAATAAGTTTGAAGTTACTGACACTAAAGTAATTGTAAATAATCCTGAAGAACTTGTTGAACTGTCAAAAAAAATGGAAATACTTATCGGATTTAACAACAAATTTTATGATAACCATATATTAAATGCAATAATATATTCCTATGAATTTGCCGAAGAAAAAGTTGACTTAGGTAAACCTTTTCCTTTCACATATACCGAAAGTAAAAGAAAAAAGTTTGACTACTTTGAAAATGACGGACAGAACGCAGATGTGGAAGAAGAGGATGATGATGTTAAATACTTTAAGGCTGATGACATTGAAAGTTATTCCATTATTGACAGACTTAATGACATTGATAAATTCTTTCAGGGTTCAAGTGGACTTTTCCAGTTATCAAATGCAATGGTTTCAAGGGATGAAACAATTTTTACAGGGGAACGTATAAAATGGAGTCCTTATTTATATCTTGATACAAGAAATGAACTTGCACTGGGAGTTTCCCTTAAAAAGATTGAAGCCAATCTTGGACTTGATATAAGGGAATCAAGCGTTCCATTCACAATAGACAGAAAACTTACTGAAGAGGAAATACAGGATGTAATATTTTACTGTAACCACGACGTTGATACGACAATAGAAGTCCTTAATCTTAGATTTATATATTTCAAGTCACTTTTTGAGCTATGTGAAATGTTTGAACTCAATGACAGGGGTATCACTAAGACAAGGGCTGCACTTACAGCTGAAATTTTAGGTTGCAGAAAAAAACTTATAAGATACGACAGGCTACAGTTTGACTACATAAATTTTTTAAAGGAACATACTTCAGAAAAAACTGTTGACAGATATTCTGAAATATATGGTGACTATACTGACAATGAAAACAGGATAAAACTTTTCAATGACATAATCGCTTTCTACAGAAAAATAGAAAGTATGTTTATGACACGTAAAAAACAGTTTTCGTTTACTGTACAGAACTATAAGAACGCAAGGGAAGAAATGACAAGACTTAATGAGGAGTTCAGGCTTTTAGTCAAGGAATATGAAAAAATGGCTCTTACTGTTGATATTGCAGGGGTCGAACATAAACTTAAATTTGGTGGAATACACGGGGCAATCCCTAACTTTTTAGGACACGGAACATTTATTTCCCTTGACGTTACAAGCTACTACCCATATCTTATGATTAATAATAACTGGGTAACAAGAAATACAATGTTTCCTGAAAGAGTCATAAAGATAATAAATAAAAGGGTTGCATTAAAAAAAATAAAAGACCCTCAGCAGCAGATACTGAAAATCGTAATAAATTCCCTATACGGAGTATTAAAAGCTGAAACTTCTGCCGTATGTGACGCAGTATTATCAAACAATGTATGTATTAACGGACAATTGGCACTAGCAAACCTTGTATTAAGATTATCCCATATTTCAACCCTTATACAGAGTAATACTGACGGTATAATAATAGAAACGTCTGATGATAAACTTGATGAAGTAAGAAGAATTTACCATCAGTGGGAAGAAGATTTCAGCTTCAATCTTGAAGAGGATGAAATTACGGATATTTACCAGCGTGATGTTAATAACTATCTTGTGAGATTTAACAACGGTAAAATAAAAGCCAAGGGAAGATACTCAAACATCAAGGAAATAAATTTTGAAAAGAATGATAAAAGATGTATTGACCTTGCAATAAAAGCTAAATTTGAAGAAGTATGTAAACTTATGGATAATTCTTCAGGTGGTAAAAAAGTACTTCCTCACGAAGTTAAGAATAAATTTAATTTTGACTACAAGGCATTTTTACAAAAACTGGCATACAGGGAACTCACAGCCTTTCAGATACTCTGTGTACAGGGAAGCACTTTTGATTCCATGATACATAAACTGCGTCTTTATGATGACGCAACTGAAGAAGAAATAAAGTTTATTGAAAATATTAAAAATTCAGAAGATTTTGTGAGACAATATAGGGAAAGCCATCATAACTTTGATACAATTGAATATAGGCTACAGAAAGTAAACCGTGGTATAATGGTTAAGAACAGGATGTACGGACAGGTATTCAAATTAAAGGCTGGAATAGTTGATGGGAAAAAAGATTATGTTCTTGACGAAAACGGAAAACCTGTGATAAACTCTTTAGGAGAGTTTACATATAACAGCTATTCATCTTCATTAATTCCTGATATTTCCCAGAACGTAATGATTTTGAATAAGGATGTGCGTAATTTATCTGAAGAGGAAATTGATTCACTTGATATAGACTTTGATTATTATGTAAATCTGGTATCAAAAAATGATATTTTAAATAATGATGAACTTTTAACATCAAAGGATATTAAGAATTATCCTGAAATATGGACTCTCCATTCAGATACAACAGCTACAACAGTAACAAAGACTATAAATATTTCAGAAAAACAGATAAAAAAACGTTTTGATGAAACAGTCAAGGTTCTTTTGAAGGATATTAAGGACATACGTACAAAAGTAAACAAGCTTTATAATACATCTTCCGTAAAAAAATATACATATGAAGAACTGGTTGACAGGATTGAAGATATACGAAGCGATATAGTAAGATTTATAGGGACTTATGAGAATGATTTTAACTCTACGGTAACAAGAATAAATGAGCTGTATGAAAAAGGTGAATATATGTTAATTCCAAAACTATATTCGGACGCAATTGATGAAGCTAAACAATATATTGAACAGCAGAATAATATTCTTATAGACCTTATAAAAAATACTTCTTCAGAATTTCTGCCGATAAAAGTTATGAAAAATGCAGATGTATCACTTTCTGAATTTAGGGAAATGTTATATAAATTTATAATGAATTATAATGATAAGACACTTGCAAGTAATAATGCTAAGGATAAATTCAAGGAAGATAATAAGGAGTTATATGACAAATATAGAAGTGTAAAGGACAGTATTGCAAATTTAGTTAAAAAGATTGAAGACACTAAAAAGGATTTTATTAAAAATGATAAGGACAAAGCACAGATTAATATGAATATACTTAATATAAAGGAACTTGCACAAAATTCATTTTTAGGGGATTCTGATGTAATAAATGAAATATTTGAAAATTCACTTTTAGTCAGAGGTCTTTTTTCTTCTGATACAGGGGCATTAATTTTTCTTAATATGAACATAATATAAAATTATAAGTCAGCTTTAAATTTTAAATTTTAATTTAAGGTTGACTTGATTTATTTTATATGCTATAATTTATTAAAAAGAATTAGACAACTTTATTTATGGAAGGAGTAAAATCAGAATGGCAGTCAGCGGAAAATTCCTTAACATTGATGACAGCCTTTTAAAGATAATGCCTCTTATAACTGGTACTAAACTGCCTCTTAAGAAGTTTGAGGAAGTGCTTGATATAGGTAATGACCCTAACGATTACGCTTATGTTATACCAGATGGCTATATTGTGCTTGATTTTGATGTTGATGATAATAAATTACAAGCTGGACAATGGGAATTTTTAAAAGAATATCAGAAAGACACCACTTGGTTTAAAACACCAAACGGTGTACATTTGTGGTATAAGTTGCCTGCGGCTCTCAAAGGGAAACTCTGGAACGGACAGAATATAGTTCTTATAAACAGTATGCGTTGTGACATAAAGGTTGGTGGAAAACGTTCTACAGCGACAATAAAGTCAAACAACAAGGAAAGGGAATGTTTTAATCCATTAATACCTCTTCCAGAACTTCCTCTTGACCTTTATCCTACCAAAGTTAAAAATGGCGGTGGACTTGAAGAAGGTAATGAAGGGAACAGGAATATGTTTTTCTTCAAGGTCATAGGTCGTATGCTGTCAGCCTGCAAGGATATGTACGGAATACCAGTGAGTAAAAAACAGGTTGAAAAAATTGCAAGGACTACAAACAGGTATATACCTACACCTTTTTCTGAAGAAGAATTTGATAAGGAAGTACTTGCTATGATAGATACGGCTTTTGATAAGGCTGAACTACAGGACACTGCAAGGAAAAATATAGCGGAAACTTCTGAATATTCTGATAACGGTGAAGATTATTATAACGATAAAGGTAAGTTATTACTACAGAAAATAGCTGAATATATTACATCAAGATATGATATTTACTATTACCGTGAAGAAATGTATCTGCACGAAAAAGGATTTGAGGGGGTAACTTGGTACAATGCTGACAGAAGTGAGCAGAATCATACATTAGGACAGATTATATTCAGACGTCTTGGAATTATGGTTAAGATGTCGGAACAGAAAGATATTTATGACAGGCTCATATTTATGATGGATGAAGAACACGACCTTGAAAATGATGTTGCAATGCCAATTGTTACTAAAAATGGTTATGTGATACGTCAGGACGGAAGTATTGAACTTGATTATTCTGTGTTTTCAACTAATGTGATTGATACACTATATCAGCCAGATGTTATTGAAAACGAAGATATAAACGGTTTTCTTGATTTCATAACTGACGGGAATGAACAGACACTTAATGTTATAAAGTTTATGCTGGGACATTGTCTTACTACGATAAACGTTCCACAGTTAGGATATTTCCTTGTAGGACAGAAAGGTGCTAACGGAAAGTCAACCTTGACGGAAGCAATATCCCGTATGCTTGGAGCTGATAATATAAACTCAAGTTCACTTGAACAGCTTGAGGAAGATTCACATAAATTCATTGCGGCTTCAAAACTTGCCAATATGGCAGATGACGTTGATGGAAGCTATATACAGAGTGCCAATATGTATAAGACATTTACGGCAGGTTCAAGCGTATCGGTAAGACAGCTCTATCATAATTCAATGGTTGTAAAACCATACTGTACAATGATTTCTTCCTGTAATATAATGCCGATATTTAAGGAAATTTCAGGTGGTATGGACAGACGTATGGTTATAATCCCGTTTAAGAAGTCAGTTCCAGAAAAGGAACGTGACCCTTTACTTATAAATAAATTAAGTACGGAAGACGCAAAATCAGTATGGCTTAATATGGCAATTGAAGGATTACGTTATATAAGGGATAATAATGGAGTTCTTCCTGAGTGTTCCGTTGTTGAAGTAGAAAATTTACAGTATAAGATTAAAAGGGATTCAGTTATGGGATTCCTTTACGACAAGTGCGAAATTGACTTATCTTCCGTTGACAATTCCAAACGTGAAGAAACAGATGAACGTATTACAAATATGATACTTAAGTCAACAATTGATATATTATATAATGATTATTTAGAGTACTGTAATGATGAAGGTATTAAGACTGCAACTCATAAAAATTCAATGATTAACAAAATTCAGCAGACTTTCGGTCTTGATGTAAGAAGACAAGGTGAAAGACGTGAGTTTGTAAGGCATAAATAAAAAAGGAAAGGAAACACTTATTATGGACTTTAATATTTTAGATAAGAAACTTTTGAAAAATAATAAATTTAATAAATCTGATGTAGTAATAGATACTGGAAAAGAAACTGTTGTTGTAGACAGAAAGGATTATATCGGCGGAAGTGACATTCCAGTTATAATGGGTATTGATACAAGATTTGAAACTGCATATGGACTCGCACGTAAAAAAGCTGGTCTTGATGAGTTTACATATTCATCAAGCGTATTTGCAGAATATGGGGATTTGTTTGAACCTAAAATAAGAGACTATGTAAATAATCTTTATAATGCAAACTTTACTCCAGCATGTTTACTTGCTTCAAATTTCAGGGCTAATACTGACGGATATGACGAAAATTTGAACGGTATACTTGAAATAAAGACAAACAACGGAAAGGACGACCAGTTTAAAAAATATGAAGTACAGATGTTATTTTATATGATATGCTACAGGAAGGATTATGGAATACTTGCAGAATATTCAAGAGGGGATGACCTTAAAGGTATTATGTTTGACAGTGCCACAGAAAGCGGATTCAGGGAAAAATTACCGCTGGAATTTTCAAAACCTTTTATAAAAGAACGTATAAAACTCACATATGTACCATATAATATTGAAAAGGCTTATGATATTATGAAGTCAGTATGGGAATTTCTTGAAAAGGTAAAATATGTAAAAAGAGGTATTATAGAAAACGAAAGTGAATGGGATAATTTTTCACTTAACAAAAATTTCAATTTTTAGGAAGGTGTTTAAATGAAATTAGATGACATAACAAAATTTATGTTAAAATGGAAATGGCTTATTGCGTTTGTTATAACTGTAACAGGTATATTTATTTATACTGGACAGAATGAAGTTAAAACTGATGATATACCTGAAATAAAAAGAACGGACATAACAATGAACGGAAAACACGTTGATGTTTCAGATATTGAGCTTGTGGATATTAAAGGAGAAAAAATAAACATATTAAAAAAAGCCACAAAAGAACGTACATTATTCATATATGCGGCAGAGTGGTGTGAACATTGCAGGAAATTTCTCCCTGTTGTTGAAAATTTTAAACAGGTATATGGAAATAAATACAATGTAATAGTAGTTTTTTCAGGCACAAGCACAAAGGAAGCTGTAACAAAATATGTTTCTGAAAATAAATTTACATTTGACTGGTATTATGACAAGAACTTAAAAATAAATGACAGGCTTTTCATACAGGGAGTACCTTTTCCTGTAATACTTGAAAAATATGATGGTAAACTTATTATGAGATACTATCTTACTGAACGTGAAAATATACTTGAAATTGAAAAGGCAATGAGTAAATAATTAAGAAAGGATAATTGAAATGGCAATTGACAAAATAAAATTACTACAGACCGTTAATCCAGTTGAATATATGGAAAAACATCTTGGTATGGATGTCATTAAAAACGGAAGCGGAATGACTGCACTTAGCCCCTTTGCTCCCGACAGGAATCCGTCACTTAGCATAAAACAGGTTTCAGATGACAGATGGCTAATCACAGACTGGAGATTACCGCCTAATGAACGTAATAAAAATATAATTGATGTCACAATGGCTGTAACTGGTCTTGATTTTTATGAAGCAATGGAAAAAATAAATGAAGACTTAAAACTTGGACTAGATATTAAAAATCCTGAAATGACTAATTTCAATAAGGAGCTTAAACGCATATTTTCTATGAATGAAGCGGCATTTGACTATTACCAGAAAAAAATGGAAGAAGACATTAACGGACAGGATTATATGAAGGCACGTGGTTATTCCTTAAAAGAATGTAAAAAATATGAAATAGGATTCATGCCAAAATATGACAATGACTTTATCCCATATATGCAGGAAAAAGGATTTAATACAGATGAACTTTTAAAGGGAAGGCTTATTGCACAGAATGAAAAAGGTGAGCTTTATCCAAATTTTGGTGGTCGTGTAATGTTTTCCTATAAAAATAAGAATGGCAACATTTTAGGATTTTCAGGAAGAGCTATAGAGGATAACGTAAAATCAAAATATCTTAACACTCCTACCATAAAAAATGTCTTTGAAAAAGGTAACATAATGTACAATGAAAATAAGGCTACCCACGAAAAAGCTAAGAAAAGCATTTTTGTTACTGAAGGATTTTTGGACTGTCTTGCGTATCAGAAAATGATTGACGTACTTGGTGTAGACAAAAAATATACAGCTGTTGCTGTCGGAACATCTGCCATAACTGATGTACAGGCTGAAAAACTTTCAAAGTACAGTGAAGTTATATTATCACTTGATAATGATGAGGCTGGTAAACGTGGTACACGTGCTTCAATTCAGAAACTTGTAAATGGTGGGACAGATGTCTATATTCTTCGTCCAGATGATAAAAAAGACTTTGATGAATATTATCACAGTAATCTTGAGAAAATGTCAAAAATGGAAGGTGCTAGGGAATATTTTAATAATATAATGACAGCTTCGGAATATATTGCAAAAGAAATGTCAGAACTTCCTGACAGGGAACATTTTAAGCAGATGTGTGAATTTATAAAAGGTATAAATGTTGAATACAGACAGGAATACTTAAAGGATTTTAATTTAGACAGACCTATGAACAACTGGGAAGTAGGTATGCTTGCGGCGTCATTTGGAATACCAGCTGAATATATGCCCTACATATTAAATCCCGAACACAATCCAATTAATATAAAACTTAAAGAAAAAAACTTGGATAAATCAGGAAATATAACTGTTGATGTTGAAGGGGCTGAACTTAATATATCTTTTGACGGTAAAAACGTAACTGATATATGGGCTGATGGAAATATTGATACGTCACAGGTTATAGATGTTCTTTTGGAACATAATCTTGATACTGGAAAACTTGGGAAAGGTAAATTTGATTATGAGATAAGGGATAATAAGGTTGTAGCAAAGGACAGGACTAATTTTGAGAACTATGCCGTATTTACAGTTGAGAGAACTCCTTCCGTAATTGATGTTATGACATCAGAAAACAATAACATACTTGATGTTACAGATATGTTAAGAAGTTATGACATAGATGTTTCAAAAGTGGAAATAATATCTCCTGATTTTAAAGGGAATATAAAGACAGTAAATGAAAAAATATCTGAAAAACTTGGGGATATTGAAATAAATTTTAATAATGTAAGTAGTAAAAGCGATTCCATTGATGAAAATTTTGACATTGTATAACGTATATGATATAATTTATAAAAAATAAATAAAACTGAAGAAAGGGGCGTTTTCAATATGCCAAAAAAACCTATAGTGGAAAGAAAAAGAGCATTATATCCTAACGGGATAACTGATTCCCTTATTAGACAAGTTCTAAGGTTATATAAGACACACCAGTTAAAGGATGTTGCAAAAAAACTTGGTATAAAAATGACAACTGCAAGATATATTGCATTTGACCTTAATCCTGAAAAACGTACTAAAAAAGATAAACCTTCTCCAATAGATAAAGAATCTTTTGAAAGCTTTATGAAGAAAAATACTAAATGGAAAGATTTAATTAAGAAGTTTGGAATATCAAAAAAAATTATAACAAACTTTTTCTTAAAAACATATAATACACAGTACATAGGTCGTGTAAAATATATATTAGGACTTGAAGAAATTATTGTCGGAGTTCCATTTGAAAAATGGGAAGACGACTATATTATAAAAAATTACGAAAAACTTGGAGCAACACAGGTTGGACGTGATTTAGGACGTACTTCAGAAAGTGTGTATGCAAGATATTTACGTGTAATTGGTGTTAAGAACCTTGAAGAAAAAAAGAGTAAGAAGTAATATTAAACCTTATGCTATAATATAAATAAAAAATATAAAAGAAATGAGGTTTATATGAAAAGAATAAAATTAACAAATGGTAATTATAAACTTGAATATGATGGTTATAGTATTGATGTGACATCAGATGATAAAACTAAAACTAAATTTATGCTTAACATTAAAGAAGAACAAAGGGATTTTGTAAAGAATATATTCCCAGAGATTAGTGAAAGGTTCAAAGATAAAAGTTTTCCTAATGACAACAGTATAAAAAATCTTATTAATGTTTCACATTCAGTTGCAGAACAAATATCAGGATTTATAGACAATGTAAATTTTATAAAAATTGGTACATCTGAAATTGGAATAGAAAGAATACATAGTATGATAAAAGATTCTTTTTCAGATATTAATTATGATACTCTTGGAACATTTGAAAGCGATGAAAAAATGAATAACAGACACCAGATTAATGAGGATAAGAAAGATGGGACTGTTGATATATTCATGTTTGAAATGGAAAAACATAAACTGTTTAAATTTATAAGCATAAATAATGATGATGAAAGTTCTTTTGAGTTATGGGGTAACGTTGACAATAATGACCTTAATAAAATTAAAACAAGTCTATCATTAGTAAATGAGGAACTTTTAAATAAGACTAAAACAATTGAAATATTTCCAGAGAATAATACCACTTTAAAAATTTCTCTTTCAGATATTTCAGAAGAAGGCGGACAATACAGTAAACTTAATATTAACATTCATAATGTCCTATTACTGAAAGACCTTGAAGTAAAAAGTTTTCTTACTTTGGATGACCTTTCAGAAGCTGTTTTAAGGACAGATATTATTAATAGTGGAACAGAATATTCAAATAAAAGGGATATTACTGATAGATACATACAAAATTTTGCAGAAGATTTTTTTCTTAAATCCCTTAACGGGAATAACTTTTTAGAAATGGGCTGGACTGATATAAAACTTGAAGGTGGGACAATTGATGAATTTAACAGTATTGGCGAAGTATTTGGTACACTTATGGATATTTCAAGTAAAGTACCTCTATGTCACAGTCTTACAATGGACTGTCTTTACGAAGATTTTAAAATGGAATACAGTGAAGCAAATACACTTGAAATAAATGAGATTGGGAATAATATAACTCTTACGTCAAATTATACAGATACAACAAAAGAAAAAGATTTTTCAGGAATTTCCCAAATTCTTGGAGAATGTAATTCCGAAAAAATAATTGCCGATATTTGTGAAAACTTTGAAAGTTTCAAAGGTTATTCATGTAAAGTGAACGGTTTAGATGTTACCAAGGAAAAAATAGATAAACCTGAAATGGATATAAAATAAAAGAATATAAATTATAAAAAATCTTAAAGAAAGAGGTAAAAAAATATGGCAAAATCCTTAATCATAGCCGAAAAAAACAGTCTTGCAAAAAACATTGCAACCGCAATAGGTGTACCATACAGGAACGGACGGTATGAAAATGATAAATATGTGATACTTGCGTGTGCAGGACATCTATACGGAAATTATGACGCTGTAGACTATCCACAGTATAAGGAAATTAAAAACTGGGCTGAATATAAACTGCCTATTGTACCTAAACCTTTTAAAATGAAAAAGGCTAAGGGAAAAGATAATCTTATAAAAAATATAAAATCAGCACTTTCTGACAAAAACATAACTGATGTTATACACTGGTGTGACCCAGACAGGGAAGGACAGTTAATAGCGGATGAACTTTTAATTGAGCTTGGAAACAAAAAGAAAGTAATGAGGGCTTGGCATAAGGACGAAAGTGAGGACTCATTATCAAAAGCATTGAAGGAACTAAAACCTAATGAGGAATATAAAAATATTTATGAGGAAGCGAGGGCAAGAAGTGAAATTGACTGGCTTACTGGAATAAATGCTACAATTCTTGCAAGTGTAAAAGCTGGAATTACAGTACATATGGGAAGGGTGCAGACTCCTATTATACAGTACATATATGACAGGGATATGGAAATTGAAAACTTCGTGCCTGAACCTTACTGGGTTGCCAAAAATGAAGACGGAGTTGTACTTGAATTTCCTACTAAATTTAAAACAGAAGAAGAATGTAGGGAAATGTGTGAAAAATTAAATAAGGAAAAAGCAGTTGTGTCTGATATAACAAAAAAGGACGGTATAGTAAAAGCTCCGTTAATGTTTTCATTACCAAGTCTTCAGAAACTTATGAACAGCAAAGTGAACTGGAGTCCTAAAAAGACAATGGATGTAACACAGAGCGTATATGACAAAAAATTTATATCATATGTGCGTGCAGATTCAGAATATCTTGCAACAGAAGAAAGGGATTTGGTTAAGACTACGGTTGAAATGTTAAATGACCCTAGAATTAAATTTAATCCTAATGCTGATACATTTAATGATAAAAAAGTGTTAGTCCATACGGCACATCACTTGACAACTAAATTTCCGAAAGCAGGAGATTTGAACGATGATGAAAAGTTAATATATGAAACAATAGTAAATAGGCTTAAATGCCAGTTTTCAATTGAAGACAGGATTGTATCAACCACTACAATGAAAATAAATGTAGGAGATATAGAATTTAAACTTAATGGTAAGACAGTTGTAAAGGAAGGATGGGGGCAGTTTGAACCAGTAACGCTTACTGATAATTTACCTGACCTTAAAAAAGGAGATTCATTTGACGTTAATTTCAAGGTTGAAAAGAAAATGACTACACCGCCTGCAAAAATTACAGTATCAGGACTTATAAACTGGTGTCTTGCACCATTTAAGGACTGGGGTACGGAAGATACTGAATTTGAAATTACAGATGAGGAATTAAAGGAAATGAAAAAAGGTGTCACAATAGGAACTACAGCAACACGTGACGGAATTATAGATAAAGTTATAAAAGGTGGATATATCTCACTTAAAGGAAAATCTTACTCAATCACAGAAGCTGGTAAAAGAGTTATTGATATTAAAAATAAACTTGGAGTAAAGGTTAATGCTGAAGATACAATACAGGCTGAGCAGTGGCTTACAAAAATAGGTAATGGTGAACTTACAAGGGATGAAGTAATAGACCTTGTGGTTGAAAGATTAAATAATATGGTTGATACAGGAGAAACAGCCAACATAGAAAAAGTATCAGGTGGACGTAATGCCAAAAATATTGTTACAGGATGTAAATGTCCTTTATGTGGAAAAGAAATAATTGAATTTCCAAACAGTTTTTCGTGTGTTGACAGTTACCCTTCAAATAAGTGTAATTTTTCAGTATGGAAAAAACCTAAATTTAATAATGGATATGTCCTGACAAAAACTGACATAAAGGCACTTCTATCAGGAAAAACTATAGTAATGCCTGCATTATCTAAAGAGAATAAGGAGTTCTGGGCTAATTATGAGCTTTATCAGAACGGAAACTACTGGAACTTTAAAAGAGTTTCCTATGCAGAACCGCCTAAAACTAAAAAAACTTCTAAAAAGAAATAATAAGATATAATGGAGCGAATATTTGAAATTTGCTCCATTTTTTATGATATGTTATAATAAATATATACTTAAGGAAAGGATATTCGGAATATGACTAGAATAATAACAACTAAATGGAATAAAAAATACAATGTAGTTTTCACAGACCATACAAACGGGATGGTATTTGATATGGAGTTCAGGAATATATTTGGTGGAGAATATTATGATAATAAGACCTTTGAGCTTCAGGATAACGAAAAAATATCACACATATTTGATAAAATGAAACATACATCACAAAATCTTGTTGCAGGAGTGACATTTGAAGTACCAGCAACAACGTCACTTCTTGAAGCGATTGACAATTTCACTCCGAAAGGGCTTGAATATGTTAAAATTCAACGACGTGACGCAAAAAGCAGAAATGATGATATTTATGAGTTTTTATATAACGGTGACACAAAATATATGGAAATTAAGAAAAATGGTGAAGTTCTCACACAGAACTCAAGACTTCCAGAACGTACCGATGAAATGAAACTTCTTGTGCGTGAATTTTCAGAAGCGTTAAGTCCAGAGGCACAAGACCATATAATACTCACTGACAGATGGCGGATATATAATGCAAAACATTGTTATACTGAAGAACTGTCTGAAATGTATAATCCTGTAATATCAGACAGTGTAGGATGTATAACTGGAAGTCTTGTGCGGGATGAGGAAACAGGACTTATAAAAGCCGAATTTAGGGAAATAATAAGAAATGAAACAAACAGTAACATAAACTATAATAAAGGTGACAGTGTTACCGTGTATATTAACGGAAATATTGACGAAAACAGACTTGCAATGATTGAAAGTGTACATAATCATAATTTACGGGGGCTGTTAAGTGCTATGGAGCTTACTCTTACAAAACCTAATGCGGTAGATACTGATTCAGAATTTCCTATACAGAAAATGCTCATAGAATCTAAAAATATGGACAGAGCCATAGCATATATGGAGTCTGTAAACGCATTTAGACCTACTGGTAAACAAGTACCTGCAAGAGTAATACTGGGCGGAGTTGAAGTTGAGTATAAGAACGACATAACAAATAATGAACCGCCTATATATCAGGCAAGTACCCCTTTTGATGTCGTAACATATTCAACAAAAGGCGGTCTTGAAAGTGATATTACAAGAAAAGAAAGTAAAACAGTATATGATGTCATGGAAAGGTTTGCAAAGTTATGTGACAATACTACGATGGAGCTGTCAGACAAGGACAAGAAAAGATTAAGGAATGAAATTGAGCTTGACAAGAAAGGTGAGCTTGTTAAAGAACCGCCTAGAAAAATTGAAGATTATTTTCATTCTGATTTAGGTGAATTTCCAACAAATTAAAATATATATGAGGTGAAAAATATTTATGAAAAACAATTCTCTTAGGAATATAGGAATAGGACACGTTTTTGCAGGAAATGAAGTTACAATAAATGATGATAACGGATGTAGAGTAAAATATACATTTCATGACAAAAAAGACGCAGAAAGATTTTCAGGATATAAAGAACTTTCTGTAAATGAATGGGAAGATATAGGTGGAATATGTGGTAAAAATTCAGTTAAAAATATTGAGCTTGATATACCGCATAATATGACTCTTACAGAAGCAATTGATACATATACCCCAGAAGGAACTGAATATCTTGATATAAGACGTTATGACCCTTCTGAAAACAGGACTTATTCCTATAAGTTTAATTCCAATAATAATTCTTTTGAAATAAAGGAAGATGGAAAAGTAATATCAAATAAAATAAATTATGACGCACTTAAAAACAGGTTTGACGATAAAATACATGGTGCTATGAAGGTACGTGAATTTTTATCAGCACTTTCTGACACAAAGGACGGTAAAAAACCAGTATCTATAGACCCTTCCTATGGAAATTATTATATGGAAAGGTTATCTAAACCTGAGTTTAATGAAGTATATAATCCTGTAAGAAACCCTAATGAACGTACACAGGTAACAGAGATAAGACGTGATTCTGAAGATAACAGTACAGTATATGTAACTCTTTCTGAACTTGATTCTGATGGAAATATTATGGACGATTCAATTACTGCAAAAATTACAGATTCTGACGCTTCTGACTCCAGAATTTCATATATTGCTTCCCTACATTTAACTAAACCAGAAAATGTTCTTGGGGTAATGGAGCTGTTATATGATACAAATGATAAACCCTCTATTGAGGAAATAAAAATTGTAACATCAGACTTAACGGAAGGACTTTATAAAGTCAGTGAAATAAATTCAGGAAGATTTCAAAATCTTCCTGTAACATTTACAATTGAAACTTATGGTGAGGAAAATCTTACATATAATGCTTCAATTGATGGGCTTACTGTTACAAAGGATGATGAATATATTTCATATTGTAAAGGAAATATTATTATTGAAGCGAATGTATATAAGAACGAATTATCAGAAGCTATGTTACATCTTGGAGAGGCACTTATGGAAATTGATTCAGGTACAGTTTATGAAATATCAGCTGTTGAAAGATATGCAAACATAAAGAATGGAATCAGGGAAGAAAATCCAGAAATGCTATATGAAATTTAATACAAGAGGTGAGTTTTAAATGAAAAACGAAAAAAGGGAAATTAGATACTCAAGAAATTATTTACATGAAGTTAATTTTGCAGATGATAACGGAGTAACAGGACAGTATATATTTCATAATGAGAAGGAAGCAGAAAAATTTGACAGGATAAAGGCTATTGAGGTTGATAATTTTGATACACCTGAACGAATGCTTCCGTTTGATTTTGACAGGGAAACAATAAAGACAGTTGAGCTTAAAATACCATCAGATATGGCACTTCACGACGCAATAAGGGATTATGTTCCGTCAATGGTTGAAAATCTTGCAATAAAAAGAACAGATAAACGTGACAACAGGGAATATGAATATATTTTAAGCGGACTAAATCAGGCTGTTGAAGTTACAGCTGATAATAAATCAATTGTAAGTACCCATTCACTTACAGGAGATGTTGAGGATGTGAGCCTTGCAATGCAGCACAGGGAATTTTTAACAGCATTATCAAGTGGAAGTCAGACAAATATGAATCTTCATCCGTTTTATGCAAACTTTCCTATGCAAATGCTCTCAACTAAGGAATATGAATATACCTATAATCCGATAATTGGAAGAAATGATAAAACAATGTTGGCATATACTGAAGTACAGGATAATAACCTCTATATTACAATTGATGAAATTGTACGTAAAAATGACAGTATACATACAGGAGATAAACTTACTTTAGGTATAAAAGATGTGGGAACTGACAATGAACTTCAGAACTTTCTATCAGGTAATACTAATGTACCATTAAAGGATTTAATATTTCATACGGATATGGTTTTGAGTGAAAAAGAACCTTTATATATTTATGCTAAAATTGAAACATCTACTCTTGAAAAGGGAATTGATTTTTTAATGAAACCTGAAAATAAAAAAGCCTTATCAAAGGCTACACTTGAAATAACAGAAGATAATGGGGAAGGAATATGCTATACAGTAGATAAGGAAAGTGGCAGTTATACTGTACAATACGATGGCGAGGATATAACTTATGTATGTGGGGGAGAATGTGTATCTAATACTGACAGCCATTCTGAAAAATTATCAGAGGCAATGTTTAATCTTACACACAGTCTTGATGAAACAGAATATGAACTGACTCCAGATGAAAAATTGGATGTTATTAATACTCTTCCTGATAATTCTTTTCTAAATAATGAAAAAGAAAATGAAATGGATATATAGAAAGGAAGTGGTTACTTATGACAATAGATGAAAAACTTTATAAAATAATAGATGAAAAAACTCTTTTATTGGAAGACGAATATATCTATGGTATGGATATGTCAACAGAAATACTTGAACATTATAACAAAATGCAATTTGGAACAAGACTTTCTAAAATTTCTGACAGACCTGAAGAATCAAAAGAATTTGTAATGGACAGTGATAATTATATTCTTTTAAATGAAACTTTTGAAGATAATTCCAACTGGATTACAGAACAATATAATTACAATCCTTATTCTGACGCTTCATTTGTACAGATGGAATATTTAATGTATCAGAAATATTTAGACAAAATTATTACAGATATTGGAATTAATGCGGCAGAAGAATATAAATTTTCAAAAGAACTTATAAATGAAATAAAAGGTCAGTTAAATGGTGAATATGATGAAGAAATGTCAAAAAATTTTATCATAGAAAATCATACTAGGGAATATATTGAAAATTCTAATAATTATGAAAATCCTGAAATAAACTTTTGACTTTAATTAATACTTATGCTATAATTAAATTAACTTAATTAAAAGAAAGGTGGAAATAATTATGGCAAAATGTCCAGTATGTGGCGGAGAACTAATAGAAAATGATAAGACTATACAGTGTGAGCATTGTTTTCCAGAAAAGGCTTGTGATTTTACTTTATGGAAGGAAAGCACTAAAAAGTTTTTTGGTGTGAATTTAACAATGGAACTTGTTGAAAAAATTCTCGGCGGAGAAGAAATTGAAATTACAAGAAAATCAAAAGCTGGGAATGACTATACAGGAACATACACTATAGCAAAAAATGATAAGGGATTCTGGGGATTAGAAATGACAGGTTTTGCAAATAAGGATAAGAAATAGTTATTATAAAATAAGTCTTAAAAAGGCTTATTTTTTTATGCTTTTAGTTGACTTATGTTATAATATGTGGTATAATAAATGTATGAAATATATGAGGGAAAGGAAGAATTTTAGTATGGAAAGTTATAAAATGAAAGACAAGGAAGTTACTATTGTGACTATAGATACAAACGGACTTAATAAAGATGATGATATAATATGTATAATGGCAAAAAGATTTGTTATAGTAAGAAAAACGGAAGAACTGTCATTAAAATTAAAAGATACATTTAAAAGATTTTATGTACCGCAGGGAGACCTTAATCCAGATTCCCAGAAATATCATAAATGGGAAAAAAGGGAACTTATAAAAAAGGCAAGTAAACAGGAAAGTGATGTATTTAATAAAAAGGAATGTACAGAACTTTTAAAATTTGCCAAAAACAGTCTTATTGTTACAAATTCCAAAGATTTCCTGCGTAAAATGATATGGCAGTTTACAAGCCATTCACAGGCGAAACGTATAAGCTCAAACAGAGTAATAGGACTTGTGGAAGATACTAAAAATATCATAAAAAAAGAAGGACAGTTCGGTATAATAAATCCTAATTTATATGATATTATGGATTATTATGCTGTAATATATGAGGATAATCATATTATGAACGCTGAATTTAAACTGAAACTTTGTACTGAAGTATTTAAGTCAATGCTTATGTGTGAACAGAAACTTATTAAAATAAGATTTGCAAACAGAATTAATTTTATCAATATAAAAGCAATACAGAATTTTGACTTTGAATTTAGATATGGGTGTGAAAACTTTAAAAAATGGGTAGCTGACGGAAATATCCCTGATATACTATGGGAAAGCGTCAAAAAAAATCCTCAATATTTTGCTGATATGGGTGTTGCTGAAATACCGCTCCGTATGCTTGGACTAAATAAGGGGTATAAATCAAGCCTTAAAGGACTACAGGACGCTTTAACGGCACTTGTATTAAATGTCAAAGGGGTATATTTTTTCATAAGAAAAGACACTGGAAAACTTATTGGAGTATCTGAAAGAAAGCTTGATTTAAGTGTAGGATATTCAGGAGAAAATCCAATATTTACTGACAGTATTATAGAATACATAAAAGGCATATATAATTATGAGAACATAAGATTTGTTCCATTTTCAATATAATATATTTCATTAGCATATCTTAACACAGATATGCTATAATTTTATTAAAATAAAAAATTAATGAAAGGAATGTGATATATTATGGATAAAATGTTTGATGATTATGTAAACCGAAAAATGTTTATAGAGGAAATAAGACCTCTTACAGATGAAGAAAAAAATAACCTTGTTATAAAGGATTCTGTTTCGGAAGTTACGTATGAAATAAACTGTGACAGGACAATTGATGATATTAGGAATGTTTCAAATTTAGATGATATGAGTGCCAAGGATTTTATGTTGAAGTTACGTGAAATTGAAAATGAACCTCTACACATATTAATTGAAGCTGAAGCAAAGAAAACTGAATTTATTATTGATTCAATACCAAATGATTCCACATTTACCTATAAGGACACATATAATTTTAACGAATATTCCTTTGACAGATATGAGATGAACTTTGATGGTGATTGCGGAAATGTTAAACTTGAGACATCAGGTTATGTTGATTGCAACATAAGTGACGGAAGTGAAGCATATGAGATAGAGGAACTTTTTGATGAAGCAATACAGTTTAATGAGATACTTTCAGAAAGGGGTATTATGCCGTCAGGAATGTCTGAACTTGAAGAAAAGAAATCCGATAAACTTCTTGAACTTGAATTTGAAGGTAAAGATTTTAAAGATTATGGGGATTACGATAATTATTAATTTTTACAGTTGACAAAACTTAAATTATATGGTATACTAAATGTAGTTAATTGTGAATGTAGCATAATTGGATTAATGCCGATGTCTACGAAACATCAGATTGCAGGTTCGAGTCCTGCCGTTCACGCCATTTAAAAATTCCAAACACTATGGAAACTGAATTATGTTCTTTCTCAAAAAATTTGTTTTAAAAAAAGCCTCTTTTTTATAAAAGGGGCTTGACTTTTATAATTATGCTTGACAAAACTGTCAATAAATAGTATAATATACATAGAAAACAAATTATGGTATAATAAAATAAAAAATTGAAAGGATAATATATATGGATATACCTACTAAAAATACAGCAAGACTTGTAGTAATGACAATACTTTCTGCACTTGAAGTTGTAAAAATTGCCGCAAACGGATTCGGTTCAATCCTTGCAATCGGTACAGTATTTTCTGTTATGTGGGGAAGTACGACACAGGACTGGCAGTATACAAGATTTTTACTTCCTTTGACAGTAAGTCTAATACTTGGCGGTAAACTTTTTTCAGAGGCTGGAACAAGATTTATGGCACTCATGTGTGAAACTTTTTTTAATGAGGAAGAAGAAAACAGAAAAGCGATGGAAGACTATAAAAGAGCATTTGAAAAAAATAGACAGAAACACTTTAACAATACTTATAACAATACCTATTCCTATGAGGAATTTGTCACATCACCAAAATATGATATGCAAAGAATAGGAATACTTGAAGAAAGTATAAGAATAATGAATATACAGAAAAATATTAAAATCAATGAAGACATAATAAAAAGAGCATACAGAAAAAAAGCCAAGAGCCTTCACCCAGACTTAAATAAGGGCAGAGATACGACGGCAGATATGCAGAAATTAAATGAAGCAAAAGATAATCTTGAAAATGATTATGAGTACTGGAATAAATACATGGAAGGAGTGTAGCTTATGAAATTTTTAGACCTTAAATATATTGCCTACTATAAATACTTAAATATTGCGACAATACTTATAATGCTTATATTTTTTCTGATACTTGGTATACCTGTAAATCCTGTTACAGTAATAGGAACTGTGCTATTTATATTTCATATTTCAGGAAAATACGGTTTTGAGCGAAGTGTTGCCCTAAAGGAACTAAGAAGACGTATATATCAGCTTCCTATAGCAAGAGATAACGAACTCATATGGAAACATAAAGGAAGTATAGGTATATTTTTTGTTGACAGACAATGTAATGTATTCTGGTATTGTGGAACACAAAGCAACTTTGAGGCAATTGCCCTTCCTTTATCAGAAGTATCAATTTATGACAGTTATGATAGAATTACAATAATACACCCAAGCTGGAATACTGAAGTAGTTGCCTTTAAAAATTAGTTGACTTAAATTAACATATATGTTATAATAATTACATAGAATATTGTGAAAAAGAAAGGAAATAATTATGGACGTAGTGAAAAGGATTGATGAACTAAAAAAAATAATAGACAATGGTAAATTTGAAACAAAATATGCTGGTTTTTCAAAAGTGGAAGTATTACTTAGTCAGCACGTATTGACTGTCTGTGAAAATATACAGGAGTATGGAAAAGATATAGCCGCTAAAATTACATTTGCCTATTCCGACCCTAAAACTGGAATAAGTACATTAAGTGAAATGGTTATAGCAAAAGCTGGAACTCCTTTACAGGAAATAAAAGAAAAGGCTTTTCTTTCTGTAATCGGTGCATTGAAAGAAAATCCTGATGTTACAGCAGAAACTAAAAAAGAAACAGAAGAACCAATACAGGAAACAGTAGAAGAAACAGTAACAGAAACAGAAGAACAGACAATAATAGATAATTCTGAAAATAATGAAATTAAAGATGTAACTGATTCTGCAAAAGAAGAAGTTGAAAATAATGAAAATATTGAAGATGTCTTAACAGATAATGCTTCTGAAATGTTTGATAATAAAGTACTTCCAAAAGACCCACTTAATGAAGATTTTACAGGATATGAAAAAACAGAAGATAATGTAAATGATAATGTACAAAATAAAGAAACTTCTGATGAAAAAAATGTAGATGACAAAACTGAAAAAGAAATAAATAATACACCTTCTGATGTTACAGAAACTTCTAAAAAAGAAGAAAATGAAAATACAAAAGAAATTTCAGATTACAAACCGAAAGAACTTGACTCAATACAGAAAGGTGAAATTGATGTATTAGTCAAACATTTAAGTGCCAACAAGGACGACAGAAAAGAAGTTGTTAAAAAATTCTTCCAGAGATTAAATTATGAAAAAGGGCTTAAAAAGGAAAATGCTGAAGAAATAACAGAAATTCTTGTAAAGGAAAGCCAAAGACTTGCAAACAGATATACTGAAGAAACAGTAAATCTCATGTTTGATGAAGCATACAGAGGATTAATTCCTGAAGAAACTTCTGAAAATCTTCTAATCAACATAGGAAACCTTAAAATATTAGCGGCGGCGACAGCTCTTGCCATAACTGAAATTGTAATCCACGAAATGAGATGGTTATAAATAAAAAAGCATAGATTAAGTTCTATGCTCTTTTTTTATTTATCAATTGAATTTTCAATGTTTTTAACATATGACACTGCGTCATTTTTTGCTGTATCAAGCATATCAGATAACTTATTGACTTTTTCAGTATATTCTATATTAGATAAAGCTTCCTGATTAGTATGCTGCACTATTTCCCCGTCTTTGATTCTGATAATACTGTCAGGAGTTTTTTCATCCACAACTATTCCTATAGTAGTACTGTTTTCACCTTTTATTACACTTTTATATGCGTCATTTGCTAAAAATTTCTGCATAATTATATTATTTTCAAGATTGTTTGTGTCTGACGGTTTTAATATTACAGAATTTTTTCCGTCGCAACTTAAAGCAACATTTATGGCGTCATCCAATGATGTAACATCATTGTTTAACACCTGTTCAAGATAAGCCTGTGCTTCCTGATTTTTTCTAGCTCCGTCATATTTTATTGAAAGCTTGTCAAATGTAGCATTGTTAATACAGTGTATGGAATCATTCGGTATATCGTGAACAATAGTGGCATTATTTGATTTATCATTCACAACTGTTATTTCATTTGGAATTATCTTATCCGTTCTTTCAGGCAGAGTCTTCTGAAATTCGTCCCTTAACATACCAAGAGGTTTTATAGTACCCCTCATGAGCTTATTATCATTAGTGTTAAAGGTAGCTGTGGGATTTCCGTTACGTGTTATATATAACGTATTAAAGGATTCCCCATCAAGTGCTGTGATTGAGTCAGTGTTTCTGTAGGTGTCCTTTTCAGCATTTTTAGAACTTCTGGAAGAATATTCATAAGCAGTTCCGTCATCCATGATAGCCCTTACGCTTCTTGTTGTAACATCTTCTGGCAATTTTTTCATTGTATCATTTAAAAGATTGAATGTTATATTAAAATTCTCGCTTTCCTTAAGAGGTACTATCGCCACAACCCTGTCTTCACGTCCGCCAGTATATTTGGCAACTTCTCCATTATCCAGTTTTTCTATTGTCAAGTTGTTTTTTAAAAAGTCTTCCGAATATACTTGAAATATGGAATTTTTTTCTTTCTGTAAGTCATTTTCAGAAAGAAGTCTTGTAATTTTATTGGCATTTAATATTTCAATATCTTCCTGTGTCTTATCCATTTTCTGACTAAGGGACAGATATTCCCTCACATCATTTGAAAATGATTTGGACAGGTCTTCCGACAATGTTTCAATACCAAGTCTTATTCCGTTATCTGTTATATTCTGTAATGTCAGTCTGTCAATATCATTTGTGATTATTATAGTCCCTCTATAAGTTCCAGTAAGAGGTTCAAGGTCTTTTTCAAGATTGTCATATAAAGTTACACCAATAATTTTTGATTCCTTCGTTGTATTTTTATCATTACTCATTACATCTTTTAACTCATTATTTAGTGATTTATCTGAAAATTTCTGAAGAACCTTTGTATACTCCTGTTTTATTTCTTTTTCTATAGGAGCTTTTGAAATATCTTCTGGATTTTCCACATCGTGATTATCCCCTATATCATCCCAGTTAATTTCGGCTTCCGTTTTAGAATCAACTCTTGCCTTTTCTACAGCTTCATATTTCTTAAACACTTCATATATTTGAGTTTTAACCTCTTCTTCACTTACACCTTTTTCTTCGGCATTACGTGAAATACGTCTTACAGTACGTTCAAGGCTCTCTTCTTTTCTTGCTTCGTTAATTTCATCCCTCATTATTCCCATTTTCTGTCTTTCATTTAAAACTTCAATATTTTCTGACAGAAGGTCATATGAAAACTCCCTTTTACCGTCAAGAGATATTTTAAGTGACATATTTTCCGAATTTTCAGGAAGATATTTAATTACTGGTTCTCTTCCTACGTTAAGTGAGTAAAACTTTTCAATTTCATTATTAATTTTGTACATATTTGAAACCATTCTGTCACAAATTTCTTCATTCCAAAGACTAGCTTTGTCCGTATCACTTAAATATGCTGTCATTCCAGTATTCTGAAGCTCAATTATTGTATTTTTTTCTTCAAATGTAACTGTAATTTCGTTGTCATATTTACTTAAATTAGCAATTATATCCTCTTCAAGCATTTTTTTGTCATATGCCATTTATCATCACCTGTCCTTTATAAAATCATATGTATAATTATAACATATTTAAAAAATTCATACTAATTTATATTTCAATTGACTTATTTTAATATATATGATATAATAAAAACACAATAAATATGATTTAAGAAAGGAAGTAATTATGGATATACAGGCAATTATGGATAAATTTTCCAAAAAGGAAACTTTTGAAAAGGAAAATATGAATGTATATATTGAAGAAACAGAAGAAGGTGTTAAAGTATATGAACTTGGAAAAGGAGATGAATTTGCTGAAAATTCTGAGATTTCATATGATGAGCCAAAATCATTTATAGAATTTAAGAAAAATAGCCCTGTTGAGATTTTTTATGGCAAGTATAATTATATGGAAAATAAAAATACTGGTAAAGCAGAAATACATATTGTACAGATAGAGTATATTGATTCTAATAAATCATTTATTGAATTATCAGATGTATATAAGACAGGAAATTTATTTGCACTTTTAATAAAAATGCTTATGATAAATGCCGTTGAAAAATTAAATGTAACAGGTCTTAAAAATTCTTCTGATTATATTGAAAGTGCTGTAAGGAATATAAACTCATATTCACCGTATTATTTTAGAAGATTTTCAAAATATGGAAAGGATGTACCTATTCCTTTTGGAAATGATGGGTGTTTAGAAAAATTTCATAATGTTATATATGATATGGAAAAAACTCTGGAAGGAAAATATTATGTTTCAAATTTTATGGTTAAATTTATATTTAAAAAATTTATTAATATGTTCAGATTAAACACAGAAAAAGAAAAATATATAAAATTTCTTGAAGGTAATGTTTTTTCTTCAAACCTTATAAGCTACTGGAAACTTATAAAAGATGATAAACCAGCTGACGAAGAACTTTTTAATGTTATAATGACAACTGTTTATAAAAGCAGATGGAATGAGTTTATGAAGGAATCTGATATATTCCATAAAACATATCTTATAGTATCTGAAAAGAAAACAAATAGTATAAAGGCTATGGAATATATTATTGAAAATATGAAACGGAATAGATTAAAGAAAAATCTTACAACACTTTGTAATCTTTTAGATGAACTTATGAATGAGAAAGGATTGTTATGAAAAAAATTATAAATTTTATAAGAGACCTTTTTGAAGATTTTGGTAATGTAATAATGGAAGGTATACTTATATCAGTAATAATAATTTTGACAGGTCTATTAATTTGTTTACTGTATTTTTTTGGAGAATCTTTAGTAATAACATTTAATCAATGGAATATAAAAGTATTATGGGTTATACTTGTTATAATTTCAGCAATAGTAATATTTTTTATTCTTGGTGGAATAGGTAGAGCTTTTTCGTTGTTATTTGAAAAATTTCAGGAAAAAAATACAAAAGGAGAAAATAATGAAGAAATTATGGGATAAACTGACAGAACTTGCCGACGAAGGTGGTTCATTATTTGTGATAATTGCGTTTTTTAGTATATTTTTGATAGGGATACCTTACTTGATATATAAAACAGGCTATCTTATGGATGTTCTTTTAATAGTAGGTGGTGTTACATTTGGAATTTTAGCATTATTTATTTTATTTATCATTTTAGGACTTTTGAGAAGATTATATATACATTTGAAAAATAAAATAAAAAAGAGGAATAAGGATAAATAAAAGAGATTTTTTCAAAAAAAGACGTATAAACTTAAAACGAGGAAGTAATTCCTCTTTTTTTTTATTTTAAACACTTTTAATGTCCGATAATAATTTTACAAATTAATTATTTTAAAAATTCACATATTCACAATTTCAAATAAATATGTTATCATTAAAACTGAAAGGAAAGGGATAAAGTATGAACCAGTTTAGATTAAAACTGTCAAGTATATCACGTACAAAGGGAAGACCACCTCTTGATAAGTACAGATATATAACAAGAAAAAGGGAATATAGCGACAGACCAGACCTTATGACCTATGGCGAAATTAATATTCCCAGAACTTTTGGTAATTCTGAAAGAATGTGGAAAATGTGTGAGAAATATGAAAGAAAAAATGCACAGCTTTATTACGATATTGAAGCAAATCTTCCTGAAAATATGAATATAGACCAGTATGAAAGAATTGCAAAGGATTTCATAAGTACAACATTTTCAGAAAAAACAGCTGTATCTTATGCGATACATAATAAAAGACAGATTGACGGAAAATATCATCCGCATTTACATATTATGTTTTCCTCAAGACAGTTTCCTGATGTATTAGGTATTTCTGAAAAGGATATGTTTGATTCAAGAATATCTCCAAAATATGACGGATATTCAAAAAAGAAATATCTATATTTTATAAGGGAAAATTTTGCAGATTCCTGTAATAAAGAACTTGAAAAGGCTGGGAGACTACCTGATATGAAAAGTGAATCCTACAGGACACTCAAAAAAAGAGCGGAAGAAAATAAGGATTATGAACTTGCCTCAATATATGATAAATTACATAAATATAAAAAACCCCACAATGACGAAAATTATGTAAACTGGATAATAAAAAGAAGACAGATTGAAAAGGGTATAAGGGAGAAAGGAAATGATGATATGTTTTTAAGTGAAATACAGAAATTATCAGTTATGAATTATGAAGGGATTAGACGAAAGGAATATAGGGAGCGTCTATATGAACACGAAGAAAGACTGAAAAAAGACAGGATGAAAAGAAAGGAACAGGAACTTTTAAAAAATGAAAAGGATATGCTCACATTATTTTATGAACGTGTACGTGAATGTAACAGGCTCTACAGGAAAAGCCGTGAATTTGAGGATATATCAAGAAGTAAGGTTGAGGGGATGTATTCGGAAATACTTGGTGAGGATATAAAAAATTATAAAATAAATTTACCGCATTTCATATCAGACGGAGATTTACACGTAAACCGTGATGTAATAGAAACACGTAACACAAAACAGATACAGAAGAAAGTGAAGGAACTGTCAAAGCTTGAAAATCAGCTTGAAAACGGACAGAATTTAAGTGAATATTCAAGATATGTCACAACACAGGATATTAATTTTACACTTACAAATGCAATGCTGAAGGAAGAACTGAGAAGAAGACAGAAAAAAAGGGAAATTTCAGATACAATAATGACTGAAATGATTGACAATATTGCAGAACACGAAGCAAGAAGATTGAAAACGATTAATCCTGATGAAGATATTCTTGAAAAAAAATTACGTGATAAAAGCTTAAATCAGATTATTCACGAAATTAATGAAAGAAATCTTGCAAATGCCTATCTTCTATATAGGATTGAAGAACTTGAAAACAGCATTGTTTCAACAAAATTTAAAAATGACCCGCAAAGTCCTCTTGATATGGAAGGGATAATTGCAAAATTTAATAATGGTGAACGTGGGGATATAATGCGTGAGCTTGAAGAAAATGCTGTTTATTTGGAAGACCAGATAAATAAAGGTTTTGATGTATTTTCAGAAAAAGCGATGAAAGCAGTTACAGTTTATGGCAGATATGATGGCGGACAGGCGGAATTTTATACAAGAAAAGAACTGGCTGAATTTTATGAGGAACTTATAAATAAGGAAAAAAGCTATGAAGAAGAATATAATTTACAAGTATATGCTCAAAATAATGTAGTACAGGAAAAGAAAAGTGGTGGAATTTTTTCATTCATATCAAAAAAGGAAAATCCAAAGGAAAAGAAAAAGATTGTGAAAAAAGAACTTACTTCCGAAGAACAGGCAAGAAAAAATGACCTTTATGATATTCTTTATAATAAAAATTCAGAACTTGTAAGACGTGAAAATGAGGAACGTATTAAAATAAGAAAAAGATATGAAGTATTGGCTGAAAACCTTGAAAAAATTAATTATTACAGGGAAATCGCACTTGAATTTCTGGAATTTACATCAGCATTTGATGAAAGGCATGAAGAGACAAGTGAATTTTCAAGAAATATCAAAGAATTTGCTAATGAAATTGCAAGATTTAAGGATGTTGCTCCTGAAAATAATATAAAAAATGATACGGACTATCCGTTTTAAAATTAAATATTTATAAAATTTTGGAAAATATTTTTCTCCTAATCATTGGTCGTATTCTTCTAAAAGTACCATAAAATAAGACTTCGTTGCGAATTTCATTATTGACAGTTCTTTAATTATGTTATATAATTCCAATAACTTAGAAAGAAAGGGATAACATTTAAGGAAAGGAAGTGATGAAATTTGCAATCAAAAGATTCAAGTGAATATCTGGAAAAAAATCCAATCCCCGAACGTGTTATGGGGAATGAACGTGATTTCAGGGATATTTACCACAGACTTGCACTTGCAACATTAAAAACGAGACTTCTTGCGTGGGTGTTTGGTATGACAACTGTAATATCCTTTGCTGGAATGTACTATTATATGACACGTGTCCACGACAGGGTAATCGCAGTCCAGATAGACAAGGATTCAGGTGCAACAATAGGTGTTACACAGTTGAAGGCAAGTCTTAATACACAAGTGCCAGACAAGGCTATGGAATATTTCCTTGTAACAGAAGTCATTACAAAACTCCGTACCATACCTCTTGACAAGACACAGTACCTTAAGAACATTGAGAGTACATATGCCTTCATGACACCAGCCAGTAAACAGAAATTTGCAGACTTTATTAAACAGACAAACACGGCAGAGATTTTAGAATCAAAATCACAATCCATAAACACTACGGTAAAATCTTTTAATAAAGTGCCTGACTCAAAGGACACATACAGCATAAGATGGCAGGAAATAACATATGATGGTGAAAAGACGGAAGAAACAAACAACTATGTGGCACTTATAACAGTAACAATTAAAGAAACCACGGAAGCTGATTTTAGAAGAAATCCTTTTGGAATAATTATAAAGGATGTCTCTATATCAAAAGAAAATATCAATTAGGAAAAGAGGTATTCAAAATATGAGAAATTTCATTATATCTTTTCCAAAATTAAAAGCAATACTTCTTTCAAAAAAACCTGATAAAAAAACTTTGAAAAAATTAAACATTTTAGCAACATTTATGTATATAGCAATGTTTATAACAATTTCTTATGCCTCTTCTGGCGGAAGCGGTGGAAATTTATCAGTAGCAGTAGACCTTATAGATAAAGTACAGAAAGGTGCTGAATGGTTAATTTCAGGAATAATAGTTATTCAGGGACTTTTCCAGATTTATGAAGCTAACCTTGAAATAAGCGGATGTATTACAGCTTTTATGGAAGCGTGGGTAAAATGGGCGTTATTTCAGGGAATATTAAATGCAGTCAGAGCTTTTTTTGGAAGCGGAACAATGTTATTTTAAAAATAAAAAATAAATAAAAATAAGAAAGGATTTGAAATTTATGACAATATCGTTAAATAAAAGATTTTTAGCATTAAACAAAACGTTTGAAAAAATTAAAAAAAATAAGATTTTTATGTCAGTAATGCTTGTACTGGGGGTTATCACAATATTTGCGGCAGCTTCTAAAACAGCTGACATCGGAAGTGCACAAGGAATATTTGCAGAAGTCACAGGTGGTGGAGCTGGTGGAGGCGGTAACTTTTTGAAATCAATTCTTGATGGTATAAAATGGATTGTATTCTGGGGTATCATAATATTCTCATTAGTTCAATTCTTTACTAAAGGTTCAAGAGACTTCAACCTGTCAGAATTTATAGTTCACTTGGTTGTAACAGTTATAATAGCTTGGTTAGGTGCTAACTTTGCAGACATTATAAAAAAAGCGGCAGGAGCTGAAGTTGATACAAACACTAAACAATTTGTATCAGTAACAGATAATGTGAATACTGTTCCAGAGGATATTGTTGAATATGTAACACCTCTTGGAATTATTAAGCAATAAAATAACAGTTGATTTTTAAAAGGGAAACCTTGAAATTGGAATCCCTTTTAAAATTAGTCTTTTAAAAACTTACACATATTCACATTGACACAGAGGGAAATTATGAAAAATATAAGAATTACAAAGGAAAATTTATCCCAGATAGATACAGTAACGGCAGTCCTTAATGTGTTATCAATCGGAGAACTTTCAGATAAATCATATACAGTTGAAAAACAGGGCAGTATTAATATTGGAATAAAATTTTTTCACGGTTTTCTTGAATATTACACAATACTTCTTATGAGCCAGTTTACTGATTTTTCAAAGGATGAAATAAATTATGAGCTTGAAATTGCAATACCTGAAAACTTTGAAAAGGAAATAAAAAATCTCGAACTGTCAGGAGAACTTCCAGTTTTTGTTAATTTCAGGAAGAAATGTATGAGAATTATGTTAAAAAATATACAAAAATTTAAAAACGCTGAAATTAAAGGTGTTCTTTCAAAAATAAATACAATAATAATAAAACATCTTGAAGAAATTCAGAAAATGGACGACAGAAAAGGTTATTATGACAAAGTTGAAAAATTTACTGAAGATTCATTAAAAGAATTTAGGGAAGAAAATCAGAATGATATTATAAACATTTCAAAAATTTCAAGGGGATGTGCCTTAATATTCTTTACATATGAATATCTTATTAATAACAGTTATAACGCTATAAAGGAAGAAATTCGTAAAAGTTTAACAAGAACCGAAATAAACCTTGATGTTACCGAAACCTTTATGATTTTCTTAACAGAAATATATAAATACTGGTTACTTACTAACGGTAAAAACTACTTTATGGTTAAGGACAATACATCTAAAAATTACATAGGAAAACTTACAATAGATGATAAACCTGTATTTAATGACAGAACATTCGGACAGAAGTATATAGCATTACTTCTTTATATGAGTTTTGAATCAATGTCAACTTTCCCAATGTATACCACTAAAGAAAAGACAGGATGTATTGATTCGGATATTCTTACTGTAAATATTGAAGACAGTATATGGTATGCACCAAACAACATATCTGTTAAGAACAAGACTCCTGAAAGTGATATTATAAGACGTTATTATATGTTAGACCCCGATATTGAAAAATATGCAGGCGGAAGACCAATGATGGGAATGTTTATTTCAAGTGCAAATATGGTAAGAAGAAATAACAGAAATTCAAATGAATTTAGGGAAATGTATGAGCTTTCCACACGTTATGACAAAAAAACTTTTTATAAGAAAATGTATCTTGAATTTAATAAACTTCTATCTGAATTTAAAAATAAAGAACCTAATGAAAGTGAAAAGGTTTTAATTGACCTTATGATAAACTTTAAAAAATCCAATATTACATTAGTTAAAAATATTGAAATTCAGAAAGCTATATATATTAACAGACGTTATGTTGAAAATGATATTCTTAAAAATTCACTGCTTGTATATAATCCCAATATAACAGATGAAACTTCAATGGAATATAAAATGCTCACTGTAAGGACTTATGTACTGGATTATGTAACTGAAAAAAATCCAGAATATACCAAGGAAACAATACAGTTAATATCAGATATAATTATGTTCATATTCAGTAATAATTTTAATCTTTTTAATAATGAGGATATAATGAGAAGTTATGATTATATGACTGAAATTGCAATGTATATGTCAAGAGTATTAAATAACGAAATGGACGATGAAATATTTGAAAACACTGAAACATTAGTTAGAATATTTCAAAAATCATTTGAAATATATATTGACCTATTAAGTGAAATAGGTTATAATCCTCAAGGAAGACCAGCTAATGTTGAAGATGGTAGGGAACAGGAAAAACAGTTTGATTCAATATGGGAACAGCTGGAAGCTAAGGCAATTATATTTGACCTTAAAAGATAAATAAAAAGAAAGGATTGCACAAAAAAGTGCATAAGGTGAAAAGGATGAAAAATAAATTTATGCCTTTAAAGGTATTAACAGTTGCAGGAATGATGGCATTTGCAGGACTGAGCTATTCAAACGACGGAAAAGCAAAAGCGACAGTAAAGGAAATACAGGAAGCAACAGCAACATTTGAAGAAGAAACTCTGCCTAGTCAGACCGCTCAAATGCTGTCAGGTAAAAAGGACGCAATCAAAAAAGTTGAAACAACTTTTAAATACAGTCCAAGCTCAATCTATGAAATATGGGTATCACCAGACTATTCAACAAGAATTGAATTAAATCCAGATGAGGATATTACATATGTCGGTGGTGGAGATACTACCAACTGGAAAATAGATATGTCAAAAGGTGGTGAAAAATCTGCAACATCTGTCTATATAAGACCAGTTGAGGATGATATTAAATCAAACCTTATTATTCAGACAACCAAAAGAACATATACATTTCTTATAAACGGAGATGAAAAATTATATAATATAATAATAAAATTTACTTATCCGCTGGACGCTGGAACGAGTGTATACAGAACAGACTCAAGTATACCATCAATACTTGAAAACGGAGTATCTGAAAGTGTACAGACTGGTGCAAGTGATATTAGAAATATTACAACTAACTATAAAATAACTCCTAGTACATATGACTGGTCGCCAGTTGGAGTATATAATGACGGTAAAAAAACATACATAAAGTTTAAGGACACAATGTCCGAAAGTCCAATACTTGTTGTAAAAGGTTCGACTGGAAAGCTTGAAGAAGTCAACTACCATCAGGAAGGAAACGTAATAAGGGTTGACAAGGTTATTAAGGCAGGACAGCTAAAACTTGATAAAAAAGTAGTAAAATTTGAATTAAAATAAGGAAAGGGGGATTACTGTAATGGGATTCTTTGACAGATTTAAAAGAAATAAAAAGGAAGATGAATTTTCAGAAGAAACTAATTATAATCCTGAAAATAATTCTTCTGAAAATGAAAATGCTGAATATGAAGGTGAGCCTCAAAATGATGAACCTCAAAATGATGTACCTCATAACGAAGAAAATCTAAATAACGGTGACTTTGAAAGTGAAGACAGTTCAAATGCAACCATATCACGTAATAAAGGTATTTCAAAAAATATGGTTGTTATGGGGGCATTATGTATAGTCGGTGCCGTTATTCTTTTTGGAGCGAGAATGCTTTTCAACGGCGGAAAACTTCAGAAAGACCCTCAGAATCAGACTGACAATAATAAAATAGATATTGCTGACGACCAGCCTATCGGTATTGAGGACGCAAACGGAGATACTGGGGATTTATTAAATGAAGCTGAAAAACAGCAGCAGGAACAGGACGCAACATCAACTGACACATCTAGTGTAACTGAAGATGGTGGTGTCAGTGAAGAAGAGTTCAGGAAAAGTCTTGAGCAGAGTGACAATGCTGGTAGCCAGTGGGATAACGTAGGTTCAAGTCCTGAAAGTTTTGGTGGAAGCAGTGGTGGAAGTAGCGGTGACTTATCTGAAGCAGGAACTCACTTGTCAGCAGAAGATATAAAAGCCGCACAGGAAGCAGAAAAGAAAAAGCAAAGGGATGATAAACTTGCACAGGCACGTGCTGGTGGACTATCGTTTATGTCAAACCAGCAGGCTGGTGAGTCAAATTCTTCAGGTACTGGTAATAATGGCGGAACAATAACAGCTTCAAATGGACGTGTAGACCCTAATCAAGTACCAGCTGGAACTTATTCGGTTGCTCCTGACGGAAGTGTAACACAGGTATCAGGTGGTGGTTCTGGTGGCGGACAGCAAAGTTCAAACCCACAGCAACAGAATACTGACCCGTTCAGACAGACGAATCCAGCTATCACAGGAAGAGGGGCTGCTGGATATGGTTCAGTTAATACAAATTCAGGAACACTTACAGCTCAAAACTCAAGATTTGTCTTAAGTGCAGGACAGATTATTCCAGCAACACTGTTAAGCGGTATACGTACAATAACATCGGATATGGCTATAGCTGTAGTTTCAAGTGATGTCTATGATACAAGAAGTGGAAAACATCTTCTGATACCTCGTGGAAGTAAAATATTAGGAGAATATACACCTTATATAGACGGAGCTAACTTCAGAGTCATCACAATATGGAACAGAATTATATTCCCTAACGGAGATTCACTTAACCTTGCCCAGTTCAAGGGAGTTGACCTACAGGGATATGGTGGTATGAAGGCACAGGTTAATACACACTTCTGGAGAAAACTTGGAAATGTGGTAATGTCAACTCTTACAGCGGTTGCTTATAACTTTGCTGACAGACTTACAATAGAAAATGGGAAAGTAAAGCTTACCAAATATCAGGTTAGGGATAATACTGGACAGAATACTACAGATAATCCTACAACGCTAGGAGAGGTTATACAGCAGATACAGAACGAAACTCAAAACAAGAACAGTCAGATACAGACAGTGCTTACGATAAAGTCTGGTACAAGATTTAATATACGTGTAAATTCTGATATAATACTTGATTCAGCTTATAAACCATATTATAAATAATAAGGAGAGTAATTTATGAAACAGCAGGAAGAAAAAAAATATATAACGGTTGAGCAGAAAATGCTTACCAAACTAAGATGGTTTTTTCTTCTTATACTGCCTGCCATTACGATTACACTTCTATTCTTAAACGGCTGGCTTCTGACAAGGACATACAAAAAGTCTTTTGAAGAAGCCTTTGCCGTATATATGGCAAGACAGAACGAAGAAGCGGTAAATTTAGCCAGACAGAGAGCCGTTGAAGGTTATATGAATGATTATGATGTGGCAATGACAAGAAAGGAGACACAGGATAAGAAATTCAGACGTCCAAAAATTGACGAAGAAAAAATGAGAGCTAAAATTTTATCTTCAATAAAGGACGAAAATACAAAACCTGAAATGGAATACAACAAGGATTTACTGGAACACCCGAAAAATTCCGAACTTAAAAAAATGTATAATAATATAAACATATTCACGATTCTGTTTGGTATAGCTGACACAAAAAAGTTTAATCTTAACGGAAAAGAAATTACATTGAAAAACTTTGTATCAGACTATGAACGTGATATGTATGGAAGATTAGTACCAAAGACAAAAACTGTCACAAATAAAATAGACGGACTTCCTGATAAGGAACTTATACTTGATAAAAATGGTAAAGTACAGTATACAAAAATATATCCTCTTGCTGGAAAAAAAGAGGACAGTATAGTTCTTTTTGCAACTGAAATTTTTGTCACAGTTCTTATCGGATATATGTTATGTATTAAAAGACCGCCATTTTATACATATCACGGAAGTGCAAAATGGGCTGAAAGCTTTGACCTCATATACAGCCACGATACAAAGAAAATTTATGAAATTGACTTGGTGAATGTCGTCGACGGAGTAATACTTGGAAGGTTTGACGCACCATTTATGGAATACAGATACTATGAACGGAAGAATAAGCTTTTTGAATTTACCAAGAAAAAACTTTTTGATAAATTACGGAAGGAAAAAAATGGTACAACAAAATATAAGGGAAAAGAATTTAAAAACAAGGATTTACTTAAGACCCTTGAAAATGATAAAATGAACCTTGATTTTCATAAACTTATACCATTAATTCCTGAAGTATCGAGTGGACAGAGTGTATTTAAGAAACACTTTGAAAGAATTTGGAGACCCGAACAGATAATATTAAAAGATGACAGTAAGACACACGTAATTGTAGCCGCTCCTACCCGTACAGGTAAAGGGGTATCAATTATTACAACCACACTTCTTGAATGGGTACAGTCGGTATTTGTACTTGATATTAAGGGAGAAAACTATCAGAATACGGCATACTGTAGAAAAAACAGATGGAATAACATAATTATACGTTATGCCCCTAAGTCAGATAATTCAAGCTCATATAATCCGTTAGGAGAAATAAGGCTTATGACTAACAAGGAAGCGGAAGACATAATGAATATTGCAAACATTGTTACAACTAAGGAAAAACCAGACCCGTTCTGGGACACATCAGCAAGTTCACTGCTTCGTGCCTGTATTACAAGAATTGTTTATGAAGTATTCTTTAACAACCCATTATTTGAAGACGCTAAAGGAAACCGTGTACCTAGGGAACTTATTACGGATGAGACATTCTGTACAAAATACTTCCCAGTAGTCGAAGGAAACTTAGGACAGGTATTTGACTATCTTGTATCAAGTCAGTTTAACCTTCCACGTATTGCAATACTTAAAATGCAGAGTACAGTTGAAGACTTTTTCAGCTACTGTAAGAATGATGAAAAGCTTGTTAAGATGGTACAGAACAGGCTCTGTCAGATATACCCTAACTTTAAGGAGCTTATTGCTGGTGGTAAGGAACTTACTGAAGAAGAGGCAACACAACTCAGTGGAATAACAAATCTCCCCGGAATGGGACAGACTGCGGTTAAATTACCTAAGATAAACAACTTCACTAAAATGGATTATACTAAAATGAATCCAGACGGAAGTTTTGTGTCAGAAAATGTGGCTCATGAAATTAAGTGGCATACAGGACGTAAGCACCCTGAGGTAGTATCAGGATTTACAGATTCCTCACAGGCTTCTGAAAATACTACATCAACAATTATAAAGGTTACAACTACGTGTATATCACTGTTTGGACTGCCTACAGTCAGAAAGAATACAAGTACATCCGACTTTAGAATAAGAGATTTAATGTTCTATAAAAAACCTATGAGCTTATATTTAGTAGTTCTTCCAGCGGATATATTGGACGTTGCACCACTTGTTAGAATTATGATAGTACAGCTTGTAAACGGACTGACACCAGAACAGGATTACAGAAATGAAGTAAAACCGCCTCATAAATTACTAATGCTATTAGACGAGTTTCCAGCTATCGGAAAAATTGAAGTTTTAGAGACTGCGGCTGGATTCGTTGCAGGATATGGTATGAAACTGATGTTAATTAATCAATCATTAGACCAGTTATTCCAGATTTATGGGGAAAAGAACAAATTCATGGGTAACTGCCAGCTTCAGATATTTTATACATCAAACGATAACGGTACAGGAGAATACGTATCAAAGGCAATAGGAAATGAAACAATAAGACTTGTAACAAACAAAAATATGCAAAGCATATTCAGAAAAAATACATCAAGTCCAAGTGAACAGTTTACTGGAAGTCCTTTGATTTCAACAGACCAGTTAAGACGTCTACCTCTTAATAAGATTTTAATTATCTTAGGGGGTAAAACACCGATTATGACAGAAAAGATAAGATACTTTACAGACCCTCAGTTTATGTACTGGAGTAAGGATATACCTCTTATAGGAACTGAATCATGTTATAACCTTGAAAGACAGTATACATACAATAATGCCTACAACACATGTGCTGACATAGAATTTTTAACTGGGGATAACAGGACTAAGTATGTGCCATACAGGGAACAGCTTGATGATGAATGGCAATATGCGGAAAGTCAGAAGGAAATTGACAGGATGAACCTTTTTGAACGTATATGGCTTATTAATCAGAGCAGAATAACAGAAAATGAAAGGCTTCAGGGATGGCAGAACAAAGGTCGTAAGGAAGGACAGCTTTCAATGAAGATACGTGAAATTGAACCTGACCTTGATGTAAATGTTGCACTTTATATGAACGCCAAGGCTATGCTTAAAAAGGCTGGATATCTTGATGAAAAAGGGAATATAGTATCTTCCAATAAAATCAAGCCTTATAGATATGAAAAGGTTAATGACCCGTTACAGGAAAAAAGAGCTTTGGACAAATACGTACGTGTAAATGATGTTGACACTAAAGGAAAACTTGCTGGACAGATTGTTGAAGAGTTTGGTACTGAAAAAGTTTTAAAAAGATGTATGGATGTATATAGAACATACAGAAAACTTGAAGCTGAAGCAAAAAAAGCTGAAAGCTATGATAAATCAGTTGTGAGTGTAAAATCTTCAGAAGCAAGAAAACATAAAGAGGAACTTGAAATCGAAAAGAAAAAGAATATTGTAACTGAAGATGACGAAATGCAGACAGCAAATATATCAGACCAAGTTGTAAATAATCCAAAAAGCTCATTAGACATGGCAAAGGAAAATGCTCATAATGTCAAGGTTGAGGGAGCAAAGGACGGACTTGATATGTCTGATATAAGACAGGCTGAAGAAGAAAATAAGGAAGTCGTTGAAGAAAATTTTGCAATAAGATATGGAAGTGACTATAAAGCTTCACCATTATACTGGAAAGAAAAGATGGGTTGTTCAGAAACACAATGTTTAGCTGAAATGATGAAATATCTTGGAAATAATTTCACATCAGCTCACAAGACAAGCATTGAAAAGACATATCACATTGGAAAATAAGAAAAATTGAATATATAAAAGTGTGAAAAAAATAAATTTCACACTTGCATATATTCACAAATTATGTTAAAATTTATTAAATCAAATGTTTGCAGGAAGACTGCAAAGAAAGGAAATATAAATATGGCTGAAAAAAATAACAATACTGTTACAAACAGAAAGGCAACCCTTGTAGGAAACTACTATGAAAGGGAAAGTAAAATTGATGACGACTTAAAAGCGTTATTACAGAGAGTTGCCGAACTTAAGGCAAACAAACAGAGAACTGCAAAGAAAAATAGACAGTACCTTGCACTTAGAATATTTGAACTGTTCTTTGAAAATACTGAACTTGGAAGAATATTTGCGTATAACAGGGGAGAAATTTTCAGAAGTGACGAAAAAGTGGAAACTTTACTTATTATGTTTGATGAACTTGCTGAAAAAATTAAGCTTGATAACGACACATTCGGATTAAAGGATGTTGATTTATCCGTACAGGACGACAGTGAAATCATTCCTGAAGTTAATGAAAATACGTCTGACGATGAAAATGAATCTCTTGATGAAAAAAATAAAACTTCATACACACAAGGTAACGCATATACTTCATCAAAAGATGAAGATGACGACGATGATGAGGATGATAATTCTTCACAGTGGTAAAAATAAAATAACAGCATAGAGGTTATATCTATGTTGTTTTTTTGTTGAAAGAAATTAAATAATATGATATAATTAATATAAAAAAGAAAAGAGAGGAAATTTATGAGAAGTCTTGGAAGAAAAAACTTTACAACAAAAATAGATGTAAAAGATAACGGAAAAACACTTATTGCAATTATGCCAGATATTACCGTTACAATAGAAGGTATAAACCCTCAAGTTGCGGCATTTGAAATAAGAAAGGCTGATAAAAGTAAAAAGGATATGGGATTTGAAAGTTTCGTTAAAATGATTGAACCTATGTCAAGTATACAAATTGTTCCAACTGTCAATCTGACGGAAGAAGTTAATGAAAGAATTTATTCATTTTTTATGAACTTTATAAGAACTCTACAGGATAAAGGATATAAAAGCATAAAGGCAAATATGTCAAGAATGAGTGTCGAAATAAAAAACGGAAAGGAAATAATTATTATAAGAAATGACAATACTGCAAACTTTATGATAAGATTTAGACGTGGTGTTGAAGAACTTCTTCCACGTGAGATAGATATAGTGCCATTTACGGAACTTCTTGGATGTGTAATTTCAATTTATACAGGACTTTTGCATTATAAATTATATGAAGATTTACAGAAGTCACTAAAAAAATCGTTTGAAGGTTATGAAAACTATATAAAATAAAAGAAAGGAATGATAATCTATGTATAACAAGGATTCATATGTATATAAATATACGGAATGTCCTCTTGATGGAAGTGTATTATCACAATATATTACAGATAAAGGGGAGAATGTATTTGAACTTCTTGAGGAAACAGATATTCTGCCAGTTGACTGGATTTTAGAAAATGTATCACAGGCAAGATTGGAAGGTATTGAAAAAGTAGTTGAGGAAAATAATGTCACTTACTATCTTGAAGAAATAGATGGTAAAAAATATATAACTACAATAGAATTACCTAATGAACTTATACGTTATATTGAAAAATTTAGAAAAGATGTACGTTTTAATGAAATTATTACTGAAAAGGTGTCTGACTTTGTTGAATTTATATTGGACAGGGATAAACTTTTAAAAGACTTAAGAAACAGACTTGTCAATATAATAAATCTCAACGGATATTATAATGAACTAAGGCTTATGGATGACATATGTGGACTTGCTGGAACTGACGATATTTCCGATATGTTAAAGAACTGTCCTTTAATGACTGGACATTTAAAGGAAAGTCTATGGCAGATTATGAAGGATTACGGTAGAGTCAGGGATAATTACTTAAACCTTGATTATTTCTATGGACACGACTATAAATTTAACAGTGTGCAGGAATTTTATGAGGAATTTAATATGAAACCGTCATATCTGATACAGTTTGAAAATCAGTAACTGGTGATAAAAAATGAGAAAAGGTGTGCTAAAAATCCAATACGAAAAAGATAATCCTGAAAAACCAGCACTTGATTTATATACAGCATTAAGAGACAGATTTCCATACAGATACAGGGATTTTCTTAAAATAACTAAAGATGAAAATATTCTTGAACTTCTTTTAAATTATGCCTATCTTGGTTATCCTCTTGAATATTTTACTGAAAATGATACACAGGAAAGGATAATGTTAATTGTAAAAGCTGTAATAGATGGCGGACAGACATTGCCGAATAATATTTTTGAAATTAAGGAATATGGAACATTTAAGGAAGCACTTAAAATTATAGCAAAAGGATTAAATCCTTATAAGTATGACTTAACAAAGAATTACTGTACACAGGGATTTCTTGAAGGTCTACGCAAAAGCATTGAAAGAAATACAGAAGGTATTGACTTAAATTCTTTTAACAGCCTCAAGGAATTAAAGGACAAGCTTGACGGAAAGAAACAGAATGAAATTAAAGAAAATCCTAGTAAAGAAATTATAATAATTTAAGAAAGGGGAAATTTATGGAGTGTGAAAAAATTATAAGATTCACAGAAGAAGATGGAGCATTTGATACTTGGCTTAATTCACTTACAGCTAAAAGTCTTTCATATGTTGATGTTAATGCAAATGAAGAAATTGATTTTAATGAAGAACACACATTCAGTGAAAAAACTTATGATAGAATAATGAAAACTGTTAAAGAACCTAATGAAAAAATATACAAAAAATACATTTATCAGGAAAGTTCCGATTATAATGAAAATTTAAACCTGACACCAATAGGAACTGAAGATATTATAACAAAACATCTTATACTGGAGTATGGAAGCAATGAGATTATACTGTATCTGAATCCAGATATAGATAATCCTAAGATGTTTAAAGAAGTGGAACAATTAAACGATATATCCCAAGTATCAAAGGAATTTATTACTGAACTTTCTGATAAGGTAATTGAAAAGGTTGGTGAAACTTTTAACAGCCTCTCAATGAATATTTTAAATTCAAATTTCAGTGAAGATGAGATACAGACTATATTTAAAAATTTATCAAATTCAGCAATACTTAAAATAATTCTTATTATGACCCCTGAATTTTTTGAGTCTGTAAAATTACTTTCCGATGACAGTAAAAGTCTTATTGAAAAATTATCCCAATTAAAAAGTTTTGAAGAAAAACTTCTGAAATTGGACAAAAATATTGATGATGTAAATAATAAACTTGAAAACATAGAAAACAGGACTGAAAATAATGAGAATGAACTTATAGAAGAACTTGTAATACCTGAAAATAAGATAACACCAGTAATTACAGAAAATTTTATTTCTGAATTATTTGAAAATGCTGAATTTAACGAAAAACTATTAATTGCAATTGAATCCAAAATTGAAGAACAGATGGCTGACAATGAATAATGTGATATAATATTTTAGAAGGGGATGTTTTTATATGAGTAAAAAAATTATAATGATATATGAGGAAAACGATAAAGACAAGGTTAAAGTTGAAATTAATGATATAAATACAAAAAAGGAAAAAACATCATTAATATTTTACGGTAATTTATCAAAAGAAGGTCTTGACAGGGCATATATCATTTTAAATAAAATAACAGAAACATTCCTTAAATAAAATAAATGGAGATGATTATTTATGAAGTTTGAAAGTAATGCACTTGATATTATATCTATCAAATCAGAAAATTTTAAAGCAGGGTTTAATGCAAATTTATATGATTTAAAAAATCCAGCAGAAGAAGTAAAAAAACTTAAAGAAACATTTGATGATATAGTGGAAAATAGAAATAATTTATCAGAAATGGAACAGTTTGATGAAGTACTTAAAAACATTACAGAAAAATGTCCTGCTGTAATAAATGATATAACATTTATAATATCAGAAAAAATGTTTGATGAAAAACCTATATATGATTACTTTAATAAATATTCAGATATATTTTTTGATAAGGTTGAACATGGCATATTAGTTGAAAATGAGTTTAATAAAAAGAAAACACCCCACATATATATTGAAAAAGGACAGGGGCAATATGGAATAAAATATGAGAGTGAATATGGAAGATGTCATGTAAAGGCATTTGATAGCGGATATAGTACATATACTATTGATGGGGCTGTATCAATGCCAGAAATGAAAAAATTTACTGACCTAGTAAAAAATGTTGATATGGAAGAAGGTTATGACAATTCGGGAAGACCAAAAAATTATGAAGTAAATCCATTAGGTAATCAAAGTATGGTTATAACTGTATCAAAAAATAACAAAAATTATGAGGATTATGAAACAAGCATAAATACGCTTTCAAGAAATGAAATTGAACAGACAAGAAGTTATATAAAAACTGAAATTCCAGCAGACAATGACAAACTTCTTGAAAGTATTTTAAAAATTTCAGATGAAATAAAAGATTATTGTGGAACTGAAGAGTTTATTACTGAATTTTCAGCAAAAATATTAAAAAAATTATCTGAAATTAAAAAGGGTATATCTGAAATTCCCAACAATATAGAAATTCAAACTGATTTTCAAGGAGAGCCTCATAAAATATTTTCCCAAATACTCTCGGAAAATATGGATTCAGACTGTAATATAAATGTAACACAGAACTGTACAGATACAAAATATTCATATATTTCAACAGGAAAACTCTCTATTACAATTGAAGAAAACATAGATACTAAAATATCAATTGATACAGATGATATAAATAAAAATGTAAGTATTTCATATTATGGCGATATGTCAGACAGTTTTAGAAAGGAATGTATAAGAAACCTTGAAGAAATAAGTGGGAATGTACCAGAATTATCTAAACTTAACGACTATGTGATAGAAGATATTAATAAAAATAATGTTGTAAGAGAAGATTTGGATATTTAAGGAAAAGTGGTGATATTATATGGAATTTAAACAATGTAATAATGATTTAATAAAAATTGAATCAGAAAATTTTAACATAACAATAAAAACAACATTCAAACAATCACAATTAGAAAAAAGTGTTATTGATGATAAAATAACAGAATTACAAAATATATTTGATACTATATTATCAGAAAATCAAAAATTACAGGATAAAAAACTTCTTGAAAAACTTCTTGAAAATATTGGAAATAAAATAAAAGAGTATATTGCTGGTATAGAAATTTCATTATCAGAAGAAATGTGCGAAATACAATCTTTATCCGATTATTTTAATGAATACAATGAAAAATTTGGTGAATTTGGAAAAACTTTACGAATTAATAACAGCAAAAGTTTCCATATTAACCTAAGTTACCTAGACATATATAAAAATAAAAATAATACTTATTTTGTTACTAAATATGATGATGGAAAAATTATATCTGTGAAAATGGTATATAATAAAAATGCTCACTATAATTTCAGAGAAAATGTTAAATTATCAGATATAAAACAATTTAAAGAATTTGTTAAAAATATAAATGTACCAGAAGAATATGATAATTCTGGAGAAATTAAGAATTATACAGTTTATACTTTTGAAAATAATGATTTTAAAATAGAATTGGAAAATTCAGAAAGTCCTGATTATAATACAAAAATTAAAATTTATAATGAAAATGGCAAAGACAGTACAGCTTATATAAATACACAACTTAAAATTTATAACGAAGAACTTCTTGAAAAAAGTATAAATATTGTAAATAGTATTGATGAAAAGGAAGATACAAAAGATTTTATAGAAGAAGTTATTCTTAAAATGATAGTAAAATTACTTAATATAAAATCTGAAATAGATAACAAATGTGATTCTATTAATATTGAACTACACAATAAAAAACCATATAAACCATTTACTAATATTTTACCAAATATTATTGGTTTAAATTATAATCTGTCTGTAACAACAAATTTAAACAAAGCACAGTGTACATATAATAATGGTAAAATAGATATTACAATGGATGATAATTGCAGAAACAATATTATAATTAAAGCAGATAATTTCATTAAAGAGTGTGAATTTGAGCATAAAGGTTTTTTATCACATAGATTTAGAATAAAAGCTATAAAAACAATGAAAAAAATGGCTGAAAAAGTGCCACAACTTTCAAAAATAGCATATGATATTGGAAATAAAATTGCAAATTTTGAAAACGAATAAAAAATTAAAAAGAAAGGGAAAAGTTATGAAAGCAAAAATTAGACTTATACTTGGAATAATAATCTGCGGAATAACTTCCTATACAAATGAACTTCCAAGACAGATTATAACAGATGTTACTGAACTTAGTGACATCTTTTCTGAAAAAACGTTAAGTGATACTGAAAATAATATGTCAAAATTAACTGCACGAGAAACCATGACAAAAATTGAAGTATTGGAAGCAGATGAAACAGATATAATAAATATTCCTAAAATCAATCTTAAAAATGATGAAGGAAATATTTATGTTGAAAGTGTCACAAACGTTCCAGTAACTGTTGTAAATGAAGACAGGGACAAAGAACCTGAAAAAAGGGACACTTTAAATAAACCTGATGAAATTTATATAAACAGCACAAAATCCTATCTTTCAGAAGATATGATAAAAAATTATTACAGGAATATAAGATATGGACAGAAAAATAACTGGAACTATGTAACAAAGGATATTGAAATTAACAGTAAAATTGAAACGGTATACTTTACAAAAGGTATCGAGGTTAAAGACAGACAACAGGTATCAGCAATATATAAATATTTTGTTGATAATGATATTAAAAAAATAAAACTGACAGGACATAGTGACCCTACAGGAAATAGAAAATTAAACGCAATACTTTCAGTAAGACGTGCCGACACTATAAGAAATATGTTAGTAAATATGGGTATTAAAAGAGAAAATATTGAAATTGACGCAAAAGGTGACAAGGAAGTTATAGATAGACAGAATCTTTTAAGAAACAGACGTGTTGAAGTCATATATTTTAAATAGTTGACTTATAATAAAAAGTGTGTTATAATAACAAGGAATTAAACAAAAACAATTGAACTTTAAAGGAAGTTCGGAAAAGAGGAAAAAAGATGAAAAAAGTTTTAACAATATTATTTGCATTATCAGCAGTAGGTTTTGCAAGTACGGAAACAAGAATTAATGCAGGATATGATTTTGCAAGGGAATTAAGAGGAAATGAAGTTGTAAATAAAAGCTGGATGAAAAATGGAATTTCAGCAGGAGCGGAACAGCTTTTTCAAAATGATAAAACTATATCATTTGGAGCTGGAGCTGAATATAAGTCAGCACATCACTCAAGAAGTATGACAACAAGAACAGGAAGCAATAAATTATACAAAACTACAAATGTATATGGTATAGGGAAATATAATGTAGTTAAAAAGGATGACGGAAGCAATCCTTTATATGTCGTAGGTAGACTTGGATATGGATTTGCTGGTACTTCAAAAGCCCTGAAGGATAAAGGAATAAACGCAGATGGCGGACTTTACTGGGGAGCAGGAGTAGGTACTGAAATAGGTAAGGTTAATGCTGAGGTAATATATGAAAGCAACAACTTAAAATTTAAGACTGAAACTGGTAAAAAGGACAGAAGTAATCAGGGAAGTGTAGGAGTAAGGGTAGGATATACAGTAGGTAAGGCACAGAAGTCTAAAAGATATGACTATACACCAATGGTGAAACCAGCCGAACCAGTTGTGGAAGAACAAGTTGAAGAACCAGTTGAAATACCAGCTCCAAGTGAGTTTGGAGTATTACCTTTCAGCTGTGATTTAGATAATTCAGTATGTACAATAAGAGGATTTAAGGTTGACGGGAAAACTCCTGTAAAGGATGAGGAAATTACGTCAATTAGAAAAATCACTGAAACTATAAATAAATTTGCTGAAGGTGGAAGTATTGAGCTTGTAGGACATACAGATTCAACTGGAAGTGAAAAATACAATCTTAAGTTATCACAGGAAAGAGCTGAAAACCTTGCCAAACTTTTAAGGGCAAATGGATTATCAGATAAGATAACAATAGACAGGGTACTTTTCTACGGTGAAGAGTTCCCAATAGATACAAACGCTACAGAAACTGGAAGATATAATAACAGAAGAGTGGATTTATTCTTTAAGAATGTAGACTTTGAAAATGTAAGACTGACAAACGGAAACTAAATAAAAAATAAAAAAGCATAGATTAATTTCTATGCTTTTTTAATTTCAAAAAATATTTTTTAAAAATTTATATTATAATACAAAAAACATTTTACAACATACCAGTAGGAGTATTTTATTTTATAAGTTACCTCAAAGCCTTTATTTATGGTAATATCTTCATATCTACATATTTACTTTTATTTATTTTTATGTTAAAATTATCCATAATTGATAGTATATAAAATAATGAAAGGAGCTGGTTACAGGTGACACAATCAGAAAAAGAAATGCTGAACGAACCTGTTAAGAAAGTCAGATGGCTCACAGACAGCGAACGTGAACGTATAATAATAGACCGAAAGTGCAAGATGAAGATTAAGGATATTGCACTTAAATACAAAGTCACAGCCAAGACTGTGCATAATGTAATCAACCGTTTTAATAAGGAACTTTTAAACGGAGAAAGGGGAAAAAATGGCAACAGCTAAAAGAAAGGTTACAAAGAATGTACAGAAAAAAAACAGTCAGAAAAAATCACAGAATACAGATTATTTTGGTAAATTTTTCCATCAGATAGCAGACGCATTTGATAAATGGAAAAAAGAACAGGTAGTACCCCAGATGAAAGATATAAAAAGTCTTCTTGTTTATGATAAGCAGTATAAATATTATGTACCGATTTCTGAATTTATTGCAGAAGATTTAATTCTTACAAAATATAACGGATTTTTAACAACATTCAAGATAGTCAATTACGACCTTGACTATTATGAAAACTTTGAAATAAACAGAAAAACTGATATGATAAAGGGAATAATGAAAAGACTCCCAGCAGGTTTCTGTATTCACTATGAAACACAGCGTAAAAAACTGTCTAAAAGGGAATTTATTGACAGACCAGAAGCACCTATCCCTACACAGATTGCAACAAGGGAACGTTTTAACATAATTAATACAGGGGAACACTTCTATAAGACGGAGCAGTATATAACATTGTCATACTGTCCGCCAAGTGAAAGGTTTAAGTTTATTAAGGACTTGTTTTCTCCAGAGGTTACAAGTGAAAAAAAACTTGGAAGTAAGCAGGAAATATTTGATAAATGGTTCAGACAGCAAATTTCAGACTTTAATAATCAGGTACAGACTGTAATGAGTGCATATGCTGAACAGCTTATTGAATGTAAAAGGCTTAACAGAACTGAAATGATGAAGTATCTATATAACAATATAAACGGTCTTCAGAAGGACAGGGAATTTCGTCCTATACCTTTATGTGAAAGAGTTGATGACTACCTTATCACAATTCAGCCGCAGAATGAAGCAATACTTAAATTAAACGGAAAATATGCAAAAATACTTACAATAAAAGCTTATCCTGAAGAAATTGAGACACGTGTTTTCAGAAGGCTTGAAGATTTACCATTTGAATACAGGATGATACATAGGTACATACCTCTTGGAAAGGACGAGTCAATACGTGCATTAAAAAGGGCAAGAACATACCATTCAGGAAAACTGAAGGATAAAAAGCAGATAATGAGTTCTGTTATGTCATCTGGAAACGGTTCTCCTGATATGAATATAAACCAGAAGGCTAAGGACAAAATGGATGAAGCGGACGCACTTGTTTCTGAAGTACAGGAAGATTCATTCTCATTCGGTTATCATACGTTCAATATTATAATTGAAGATTATAACCGTGACACATTAAGGGAACACGTAATACAGATTAAGAACATCATTGACGCAAACGGATTTGTAGCAATAGAAGATAACACTAATACACTTGACTCCCTTGCAGGATGTGTAGTTGGAAATATGAGTGAAAACCTAAGAAAAACTACTATAACGTCCGACAATTATGTTTCAATAATGCCTTTATCAGACAGGCTTCAGGGAAGACGTATACATCCACATTTTTCAAATGACGGAAAGTTTGAAGAAAGTCTTCTTGTAACACGTTCCATGTATGATTTATTTGATTTCAATAACCACGTAGGTGACGTAGGACATATGTTATGTGTAGGACGTACAGGTGGGGGAAAATCAACATTCCTAAGTACTACAGCAATGCAGGCGATGAAATATAAAGGTGCTAAGATTATATACTTTGACGTAGGTGGTTCTTCAATACCTCTTAACATATGCTCTGGCGGAACAGTTTACGAATTTGGAACATCAAGAATTTCATTACAGCCACTCGGAGATGTTGACCCAAGTGACACACAGAGTATGGCGTGGGCGACAAACTACATTGAAATGCTTATACGTATACAAGACCCAAGCTTAATTACTGTACAGAATAACAAACTTATAAGGGAAGCATTGAAGTCACTTGCAGCCACTCCTGAAAAGGAAAAAAGAACACTGTCTAACTTTGTTTCATACATACAGAGTCAGGAACTTGCTGACGCATTACAGATATACACACACAAAGGTTCTTACGGGGATTATCTTGACGGAAGTTCAACTACAATAAATGACAGTCCATTTTTAACATTTGAAATGGAAAAGATTATGAAGGATGAAAAAATCCTAATGCCTGTACTGAACTATCTGATACATAAGATTGAAACGGAACTTATTGCAAGTGGGAAACCAGTATATCTGTTCTTTGATGAGTGCTGGTTATTCCTTAAAGACCCTACAATGAGTGCATTTATGACAAATGCCCTTAAAACATTCCGTAAAAAGAATACAAGCTGTGTATTTGCGACACAGGAACTTGACGATATTGTAAAAAGTGATATTGGACACGTTATAATATCACAGTGCTTCACACATATATATCTTGCAAATGATAAGGCATTTTCAAAGGATAAGGAACTGTATCAGAAAATGAACCTTAACACTAAGGAAATTTCAACAATAGCTCAGGCAAAGGCAAAACAGGAATACTTTTATAAAGCTTCAGACACAGACGGAAAAGGAAGCGGTTCGATACTCTTCCAGTTAAAATTAACACCTCTTGAACTTGCGTATGTAGGAAGACTTTCAGCACAGTTTTTAGCGGTTATAAAAAAATTCAAGGAAAGTTTTGGAGACGATATATTCTCAATTAATGTCGCTTGGCTTAAATTCCTAGTGAAATATGACAGGGAAAATCCAGTAAACGGTAAAGCTCCTCTTACTGACAGGGACTTACAGAATGTTGAAGGTATTCTTATGAGATATAAGGAAAGACAGGAAAACCTGCAAAAAGAAAATAAAGATAAAGCTGGTTAAAAAAATTATCACTTTATCATAAAGCGTATTTTCCAAAATGATAGACTTATGTTAAATATATAGGTACAAAGTTTTGGAAAATATGCTATAATAGTAAATATTAATATAAGGAAAGGATTTGATAATAATGAGAAAATTAAAAATAACAGACAGATTTAAAAAATTCAGTGTTATATCGGCTATAGCATTAGCAATGGGTATGACTCATATTAATTCATATTCAGTCATAGCAACTGAATCAACACAGTTACTGATACTGTCAGAAACTGCACAGCAGACACTACAGCAGGTGCAGCAGCTTGAAACTGCAATTAAACAGAAGGAAGCTCAGCTTATGGAACTTATAAGTTTACCGCAGGCTACATTCAATCACTATAGAAACCAGTATAACCAGATATTAGGAGATTATAAAAATCTTATAAACAGATATAAAAACGGTGCTAAAAGCATACGTAATATGACAGAGAGGCTAAAAAATTACGACTATAATCCAAGAAACCTTGTTAAAACACTTGACGATACAATGACAATGACAAACAATATAATAAAAAACAATATGGAAGCATTAGACCAGTATCAGAGAACACTTGAAAAAGAAGCAAAAGAAATGACTCCTGAAAAACAGAAACAGGAAGTACAGAGCATAAAAAACGTACAGCAGGGAACACAGGTACTGACACATAAACTTATAAACTTAAATACAGCACTTAGCCGTATGACACAAATGCTTGTACAGAATGACCTTGAAGAAAAGGCACAGAAACAGGCTGAATATTACATTAAAAAACAGAAACAGGCACAGACTGCAAGGGAACAGGCGGCTTGGAGCGGTTCTTCAACAGCAATGGATAATATGCGTACACAGACTAACAAAAAATTGAAAGCTCCAGCAACAAAACAGACTGGCGGATTTACACAGCCTATAAAAAGAAAGAAATAAGAGGTGATAAATAATGAAAAAAGTTTTAATTATACCAATGTTAGCTCTTTCAATAAATACTTTTATGATTTCAGGACATTCTGTTGCAGGGGCAACAGAATTTACACAGTATAAAAGATACCTTGATGAAGCACAGAAAAGAAAAAAACAGTTTGATACATGGGTAAACCAGAACCTTACTCTTGAAGCACAGTTAAAAAGACTGTCAACTTTAAAGGACGACCAGTTACTGGCAATGTTTAAAAAAGACCCAGAAAGGTTTAAGAGAATTGGAAGAACTGTAGATAATTTAACACAGAGCATAAAAAACGTTGCAAGTATTGAAAATGTAATGTCCAGTAAAATTGAAGGATATTCAACTACAAAATTATCAAACGTTCTTGCACAGCAATATAAGACAGCACTTGACAGGGCAAATGCGAAACTAGACCGTGCAATAGAACAGAATGATATTGCCGCAAACGTAAAATCAACAGGGGACAGACTTAATGTAATTTTATCCAACCTTGACAAGGTTGAAAGTCCGACACAGGCAATACAGTTAGCTGTAGATGTGGCACAGGGAATAAACCAGACCACAAAGGATTTGGAAACAGCATATGCCGCCGCTAAAACTGATAAAATGCTTGAAAAGGCACAGCAGATTGCTGAAAATAAACTGTCAGAAAAAAAACAGAAGGAAATGACGGCAAAAGCTGAAAAAGATATGAGGGCGATTGATAAAATGGCACAGAAAAAAGCTCCTATGAACCATAAAAAGGTTAAGGAAGAGTATTATAAGAAAAATCCGTCTACTAGACCTAGATAATAATGTTAAAGGAAAGGAGATATTCTTGTGAGTATATTACATAAGAACAGAAAAAACATAAGGATTGTGCTTTTTGTCATAATGCTTATGTCAATGTTAAGCGGATTTGCATTTGCAACGTCCGCAACTCCATCTACCACATCACAGACTGGTGGAAAGACAGCAAAAGCTAAGACTAAAACCAAGGAGCAGATGGAAAAGGACGCAGGCGAAATTGAAGGACTTCTTAAAAAAGGTAAAGATATAACATCTGCGGACGAAGCAAGGGCAAAAGAACTGGGTGCAACCCAGTCACAGATTGATAACGCCAAGGAAGGTAAAGTAGCTGACAAAAAAGAACTTATATCTTCACAGGAAGCGGCTAATGCTGGAGCAGAATCAGCAAACGCTTTCGTTGACGCTGTAAATAATGTTGAAAAGGAGTTATCAAAATCAGTTAAGAAAACAGTTACTTCAATACTTGAAACTGTAAGTGTGCTGATGGTGGGAATTGCAATGTTACAAGTTACATTAACAATAATGCCCTTAGTATCACAAAGGGGAATAAGCCAGATACCACAGGGTCTTCTTGGAAATGCACTTAAATTTGCATTTGTAGGATGGCTTTTACAGGGAGATAATTGGTGGAACTTCATTTCGGCAATAAAAAACTTCTTTATGGAAGCTGGTATGAAATTTGGAACTAAGTTCCAGAACTCATCTACAGTTACAACAGGAGATATTGCAACCTATATAATGATAGCACCGTTTAAGGTGATGGGATTTGTCGCAGACGAACAGATTAACATAGTCTGGAAAATAATGTTCCTTTTAACAGGACTGTTACTGCTTATAGTATGTATAAAAGTATTATGTGACTTCCTAGTTGCTATGATAGAATATGACCTGCTTGGTGGACTTTCTGGAATTTATATAATATTCCTTTTATGGGATAAGACACAGAGTTTCGGAATGAAAGCATTTAACAATATCCTTGCAAGTGGACTTAAAATAATGCTTATAATAGCAATGATAGGTATAACCGTACAGGTGACGGAAGAACAGGCTGGACTATTATCAGACGGACAGAAACCTGCCTCAATATTCATATATTGTGGAATAATAGCAATAATGAGCTATATGTGTTCGATTGCACCAGACCAAGCAAGAAGCTTAGTTGCAGGTGGTGGTGGAGCTGCCAGTGGTTCAGGATTCATCACATCAATGGCAAAACAGAGTGTAACTGCAATTACAGCAGGAGCAACTATGGCTATGGGCGGATTTGCGTTAGGTAAGACAATAGCTGGTCTTGTGTCAGAAAGTAAAAATCCGCTTGACTTTATGAAAAAAGCTGGTGGAAAGGCTTTAAGTAAAACTGGACAGGCAATAAAGGATAAGGTTGCCCCTGTAGGTGGAGCTGTAGACGCTGGTAAGGCATTATTCGGAACACAGGGCGGAAATATAATAGACAGATTAAGAAATGCAAAAAACGCATATCAGAACAACAAGGGAGTGCTTGGAGCAAAACAGAGAAAAGCTATAAGCCGTGCAAAAAAAGAAAAGAAAAAAGCATTTATCGGCGGACTGACTTCAGTTGCAGAAAATGCGATTATGTTTGCTGGTGGACAAAAATCCTATGCTGACGCAAAAAGAAGCATTTCAAGAACTTTGGCTGATAATGACAGATATACGGCACGTAGTCAGCAGGAAATTAAAAACACAAGTGACAGATTAAAGGAATTAGGTGTGGATGTAACTGGAAATATGTCAAAAGATGAATTTGAAGCACTTGCACAGGCAAGAGGTGAAGAAATTACATACAGTGCAGATGATGTAAACGGAGCAGACTTAGATAATAACGGACAAAATATACATAATGGTGGAGCAATGTTTGCTGATAATGCAGAAATGTTCCTTGGAAACAAGGGTAATACTGTAAATAAGGACGGTTCTGTAAATACAAATGAAACAATGAGAAAAGTTGAAGGACAGACAAATAAATACGGAAGTAAATTCTTTGCAAGTAAGGACGGTAAGACAGTGGCAAGGGTACTTGAAGCTGGTGAAGATAAATCAAAATTCAGTCCTAAAAACTTAATGCAGATTAGAAATGAAAAAGGACAGACTGTCACAATGGTTAAGGTTGACGGAGCTAAGCTTAATGCTAACGGAAGGGTGTCAGTCCCTAATTCTTCAGTAAAAGAATTTATTGTACCTAAAGTAGATAATTCATTTAATGACAGACGTAACCTTGACGCTGTTACAAATATGACTGAAATGAAGAACGTAAGCATTGAAAATATTGAAATGGCAATGTACGAAATGAATCAGGCACAGGAAGTATTAAAAAATGACGAAACTAATCCTCAGGCTATAATACAGTTTGAAAATGCAAAAACAATTCTTCAGGCTGAACGTGCAAACTTCACTGGTACACAGGAACAGTTCCAGAATGTCGTTAAAAACATAAATACCGTACAGATTGCACAGAAGGCGAATTTTTCTACAATAGCGTCAAATTCTCAAGTTCCATTTACGGCTGAAGACAATAAGGAAGTTTTAAGATATACAGAAATTTCAAGACAGCTGAATCAGGTTGGAAATCATATACCGCCTGCTGAAAGAGACCAGTTAAAAGAAGAAATGGGTAAAATTGAAACTAAAATGGAAAATAAGCACGGTGTAAACTTGAAAAGCAGAAAAGTCAGAAAACAGATAGCAAAAGCGGAAAACAAGGCTGGAAACATAAAGAAAAATATGAAGGAAATAAAGAAAGTGTAGGTGGTTAAAAAATGAGAAAATCAAATACCACTAGAATAACTATCGGAAAGCTGGTACTGTTATCAGTTTTCCTGATAGGAGTATCTGCATTTTCTGATGAGGCAATACAATATGTAAAGACAACAGCTGATGGTTCTGTAATAGATGTTGCGGCACTTGTAAGATTTCTGACAAGAGCCGTATCAAAGGGGATGAGCAGATTTATAGATTCATTAATGCCAATATTTGGTATGGTTGCGGTTCTTGATTATACTATAACTTATGTCGGATATGCCAGAAAAAAACCAAAAGAAATTATAATGATGACATTACAGAAGTTTTTGAAATACGGATGTCTATATTTTCTTGTCATAAACTGGTTTGGTGGAATCAATTTGTCAGAACAGATTGTAACAATGGTAACTGATACAACAGCTAGCCTCACAGGCGGAAGTCTTGATGAAAATTCTATGATTTCAACTATTGTTGCGGTTGTCACAAGGAATATTACATATATGTGGGAAGCTCCTATGACAATGTTAAGGGATATGCAGGTAATTCAGTTTTTAGGTTTTTCAGCTATGGCAATATTTTACTGTACAGCCCTTATGATATTATCTGTATGTGCAATTGTTATAATAGGGGAACTTATAACTGAAACTATGAATCTTATAATAATGGTTGCATTTTCAGCAATGTTCTTCATATTAGGGCTTGTAAGAGGATTTGAGGGAAAGCTGATACACCCTTTGCAGATAATTATTGCGGTATTTATAAAATATCTTACTGTATTCTGGTTATATCAGATTCTATGGGGATGTATTAAAGCACCTATTGAAAGTATAAAAATACCTGCTGGTAAAACAGACTTTGACCCCGCATTAATGGTAAAAGCTATGTGGTGTGCGGCTGTTGTACTTTTTGCACTTGTCATATTTAAACTTATAACAAGAAGCATAATGGGAGTACTGTCAGCACTTGCACAGGATTAATAGAAAAAAAAGGGAATTTAATTTCCCTTTTAAAATTATGGAAAGGAAAAATCTTAAATATGAGTAAAGGAAATATATTTGATGATGTTGACATATCGGATATTCTAAATGATACCAGTATAATTGATGGGATAGAAAAGGATATATTTGGAGATAATACTGATTCTGGCGAAGAAGACCTTGATACATATAATGGTAATAATGAAGAACTGGATGACAATAAAAATGAAGACAGTAATATAACATCTATTGATTCAGTGGAAGGTTTGTCTGAAGACCAGCTTTCAAATATACTGGGAAACATAGAAGAGGAATATATTAATGATACAAAAAACGATGATATTAATTCATTTTCACTTGACAGAATGGTTAATGAATCGGCAGAAGATACAATAAGAAATGCCATGTCTGAAAAAACCATTGATAAATCAAGAATACAGGAACTCACAATGGAAGAGCTTATGAAAATAGATAAGACCAGTGAACTTTTCCCTTTTTTATCTACAGACCAGAAAGATATTGTACTTGCTGAAGAAGATAAACGATTTACAATGGATTCATTCGGAAGTGAGATATTAGGTTATATGAACAAGAAAGGTGTAATTGAAATATCACTTGAACAGGACGGATTTATATGGGTAGAAGAATTTGGACAGCCTGAAAGGATTAATACTGGAATAAAACTGAATCCGATAGACTCAACAAGGATAATACAGCTTGTATCAAAATTTAACGGACATACAATAACAAGGGAACACCCTAAAATAGATGGAGTTACACCGAACGGAATGAGATTTTCGGCACTTATGTATGACTGTGTACAGTATAGGAACGTATTTTCAATAAGAAAACCGAGCGGAATTGTGATTCCTTTGGAACAGTATGTAGACAGGAAAATAATGACTAAGGAACAGGTTGATTTTATTGCAAAACAGATTATTGATAAAAAGAACATAATATTTTCTGGGGGGACATCTTCAGGGAAAACTACTTCAATAAATTCATTTATGACAGTATTAAAAAATATTGGAGATAAGATAATAAGTATTGAAGATACACCAGAACTAATGCTCTCAAGTAAAATCTGGACAAGGCTTATTTCTAACAGATATATAAGACCTATAGAATTACTTCAGCAATGTATGAGACTGTCTCCTGACAGGATGATGATAGGGGAAATACGTACAGGGGAAGTTACACTTGAATTTTTAAAGGCAATGAACTCTGGACATAATGGTGGTATAACATCAATTCACGCAAACGATTTATACAGTACAATATTAAAACTTGAACAGTATCTGTCAGAGGTTTTAACAGGGGAATACTGGAGACTAATTACAACAGCTGTTGATATGATAATTAATGTGGGAATAAACCCTGTAACACACGAAAGACCAATGGTAAAAGGAATAGGTATATTAAAAGGGTATAATCAGAAAACTGGTGAATATATATTGGAAGACGCAATGACTGGAAAACGTATAGAAAATCCTTTAATTATAAGTTAAATAAAGCAGACGGTGTTAAACCGTCTTTTTTTATTATATCATTTGACTTTTGTTAAGTAATATGATATAATAATTTATAAATTACATAAAAGATTAACTGTATAATTTAAGAAAGGAAGTGTAAATAAAATGGAAAGAAATAAAATTTATTATGCAATAGTGGACGGTGAACTTATGAAGTTTACATTTGATGAAAGTAAAACACGTGAAGAATTTGAAAATTTTCTAAAAGAAAAAAATATTACAGCTGAAAAAATTTATGACAGTATCGTAAATAAAAATTTTGACAAATAAAAAAGAGGTATTAAAATGGTAGATTATTATAGTCTTTATAACTTGGCACTTGAATCAACGGGTAAGAAATATTCAGTTACAACATCAAATATAATTACAATTATAGGATTACTTTGGATTTTACTGCCGATGTTGATAGGTTATATAATGGACAAATGGGAAATTTCCTTTTCTACTAAAAAGGAAAAAGGTTTAAATACATTATTAATTACATTTATCATACTTGGATTCGTACCATTTGTATATGGACTTGAAAATGGTATAAAAGCTGAAAAATTTGAAGAATTAATTAAGAAAAAACAGGAACTTAAGATTAATATACAAGATGAAGAATTAATTGAAACAGGGAAAAAATTAAATAAATTCTGTGAAAACTATTATTCCAATACCAATAAAAATTTCTGTGAAAATCAGGAATTAAACCAGTATACATATAATGTGTATTTTGGAAACAAATATGAAAATAATCCAGTAATAAATGAAGATATACAAAAAGCTAAAGAATATGTAGAAAATAGAAAAGGGGAATAAATAAAAATGAAAACATTATTCATAGTATTTTTAATAACAGTTATGATGGTTGGATTTTGTGTATTAGTGTGGGGGATAATTACACTGAAAGATTATTATTCAAAAAATCATATTAATTTTAGTGATATATGGGAAACTCTTGCTGATAGTGGTATTATAGCATTTGCTGGTTGCTGTATTGTAGGTGGAATAGGACTTTTTATGTTGTCAGGAATAAGTACAGATAAGGATAATGACCTAGCAGAACTTGATAAAAAAGCGTATTCAGTATGTAAAGTATACGCACCGACTAAAGTTTATCAGACCGCTACAAATAATTTTGTAGTAATGAATGGCGAAGTCTATAATGTAACAGATAAGGCATTTGGATTATATACAGTCGGTGAAAAATGTAAATAGGAAAGGAATCAAAGGGATGTTTAAAAATATTATAAAATTAGATAATAATGAAATATTTATTCCGTTTGTGATGATACTGATATTACCATTTATATGGTTTATTAGTATAAGTACAAGTTATATGAAAAATAAAAACTTTAATGAAGTATATAATAAATGTAAAACATCAGCTCCTACAAAAGTTTATCAGGGAGACAATAGAAATTTTGTTGTAATAGAAGGAAAAGTTTATGAAGTAGATATAGAAGAATATGGTCTATTTACAGTTGGAGAAAAATGTAAATAATATAATTTGTAAAATTATTATCAGACATAAAAAATAGAATATTTTTCCTTGACTAACATTAAACAATTTGATATAATAGTTATATAAAAAATAAAAACAAGAGAGATTAAAACAGAATGGAATTAACAAAATGTTTTTTCCATTCTTTTTTTCTCAAAATATAAAGGAAAGTGATACAAATGAATAAAATTTTATCAGTTATAACAGGTATTCTTGCGATAGTAATGTTTATAATGCTGTATGGTAAACTAACTTCATTCCCGATTGAATGGCTAACTGTTGTAGCATATGGTAATTCAGTAATATTATTTATTATATTATCCATAATGAATTACGATAACTATAAAAATGAAGAAACAGATAAGGAAAAAAGAAATTTTCTTACAGATTCCAATAGATATAAGATTATATTCAAGGAAGTAAAATATGTGGATAAAACTGAGGATATTCCAATTACAGGAACAGGGGTAGGAAGTAATGGAAATGTGACATTTAATACATCGTTTGCTACAATTAAAAATGGAGTTCAAGCTAAATTTTTAATTGTATTTGAAAATGATAATTCATATTATGTAGGACTTAACACATATAATTCTGCTATAATTGGAGAAATGCTACCAAAGGAATTTAGAACTTCATATGCACTTGAATTATAAAAAAGGCTAATTCGTTATAGCCTTTTTTCATTACATAATTATTTCAGGTTCATTAACTTTGTCCATATTTTCAGCTTTTATATTAAGTGTATCAAGTACACCAAATGTATTAATTATACTTTTCATAATTGGATTATTCTGAGGTAGGTATCTATCAAGGGAAGCATTATCATACTTTAATTTTATATCCTCATCATAAGCACCTATATTTTTTCCCTCGATAATGCACTTTTCATATTTATCAGAATATTCATTTACCATAATTTTAAATTCACTTGGATTTAACTCCTTAATGTTAGTTAAAAGTGTATTTATATTTTTTTCCAAGGCTTTGTCAGGAACTCCATTAAGCTCCATTTCAACTTTCAGTACATCATTATCCTTTAATGATTTACCTAGCTCCTCACATAATATATTAAGTCCTGCACCATTTTTCTTGACATAGTCGGTTGAACATAAATCTCTTATATCATCAAGAACTTTTTCAGCAATATCCAAACGTAACTTGTTTTTATTTTCGTCTGCCATATTAACCATAACTGAAAACCTTTTATCCCCTGCGTCAACAGTGTCAATATAGATTCCCCTGTTCCCAGCGATTATGCTGACGTCGTGCATTTTTTCGTTGATTTTGCTGTTATATATGACAAAACCTATATCACCTTTTACATATTCAACTTCTTCTTTAGGTGGCAAAACTTCTCCTAACGGTTTTCCTTTCACCTTGACACTTTCAAGTATTCTTTTTGAAATATCCATATTATTACCCCTTTCAAAATATATAATTATAATATTCATTATAACATATTCAGCAATTACTTGACAAAGTCTTTTTTAATGTAATTTTCAACTGATATTCTAATTCCGTCTGGATGATAACCAGCAACAAGCCTTACTGGTATTTCAGCTTTCACACTGTCTTCAAAAGTATTTATGAGTCTTATATAAATATCATATGTATTATTATCAATTATATTTATTTCATCAATTTCAACCGAAACAATACATTCATCACAGTCATCTAATGTTTCCCTAAATGTTTTGGTATTTTCCTTTATAAATTTTTTAGCACGTTTCACATCTTCCCTGTTGAAATTTTCAGATAACTCACTTAAACGTTTTTTAAAACCGATAACACTTTCTGTTTCAGGTTTAGCAAGTTTATAGACTTCAACTGTTAATTCTTCTGTACGTTTTTTTGTAATCTTAGAATCAATGCCTTTATTGCGTGTCAGAAAAAATGATAAACCAGATATAATAAATAGACCAGCAATTATAAAACCAATAACATTTTTATTTACTTTCATTCCCATATATCCCCTTTCTATAAAAAACGTCAGATAAAAAGTTTCTTAACTGACGTTTAGCTATATGTAATCAGAATTGACTACAGTATATCATATATATTACAATTTGTAAACCTGTTTACTTAAATTTAACTTTTTCATACAACGGAATAAAATAAATTTTTACAAGATTTAAAATTTCCTCATATGTTAATGGTATTTTTTCATTAAATCTGTCTTCTATTATATCCGATATGTTTCTAAAATTTCTGATTAAAGTCTTTTTCTTACTGCCATTAATCCAAATATCAATATTCTTGGCAACAATTCTTTTTTCACAATGCTCATAAGACAATGTTTTAAATAATGAAGTAAATGCTGTTATAAAATAATTGTTTAATATATTATCACTTTCATCATTTATTTTAATCTCATAAACCTTATATTCAGGTGAATTGTGATAATAACCAAAATCTTTGTTTAATAAAACCTCATTTAAAAAATCTCCTGTATGGTTAATCTCTTTTAATTTTTCACAGTCTTCAGCAGAATCACAGAAAAATTTAACTGTTCCAGAACTTCCAGTTATTTCATATACAAAATTTCCATAATCCCTGTCATTTATTTGATATATTTTTTCAGCTCCTGAATTATCATAAAACATATATAATTCACTTCCTTTTCCTTTTTGTTATAAATTATAACATATATTGACAGAATTGTCAAGCGTATTTTAGACAGATAAATTTCAAAAATCTTAATCAATATGATATAATATAGTAAATCAATAATCAAAATAACATTGACACACATTAAGATATATGGTAAAATTATATCAAATATCTTAAAGAAAAAAGGAAAGTGATGTAAATGAAAACAAAAATGATTATGGGAATCTGTCTTGCGGCATTAATTTCCTGCACACAGGCAAAAGCAACAAAAAATACTGGAAGTGTATTAAATATTCCTGAAGCAAAAACTGAAAGTATGATACAGGGAATCAGCGTACCTCATACTGTAAATAAGAAAACAGTATTTGACGACGATTCGGTTGAACGGTATGACGAAGGTTCGTACCTTACACTTACATTCAGAGGAAATAAATACAGACTTAGAATTGCGACAAGTACACTTGAACAGAACAGAATACTTAATAAGGAGCTTCCTATAACAGATGAAGTCGGAGTTCTTTTTGCTTATGAAAAAGCAAAACTTCCGTGTGTAAACACATCTCTTCTTTCAGTTCCTGTAGAAGTAATATTTATGGACGCAAATGCAAGGATAACAAAAATTGCAAGGGAATCTGGAAGTGTATGTGCAACGACAGGAACACAGTTTGCTATGATTGTGCCAAAAAACTTCACTATTAAAAATGCAATACAGCTGAATGACAGAATTAAGTTTGCAGACGCCTACAAAAATGATGTACCTTTACAGAATGATGTTGAAAAATCAGGTGAAGATACTACAAAGGGAGCGGATGAAAATTCACCACAGCAGGAAAACTGGGATTAATTACGGAAAGGGGGTAGAACCTTTTGATTAAAGCAATAATAATGATAGTTATTATGATTATAGCAGTTGCACTCTATATTACAAGAAAACTTCCTAAAAAGGATGTGACAGAAAAAAAGGCTGAACTTACAGGACAGCTGGAAAAAATGAAGGAAGAAAACATAAAATACAGAGTGCCAGTAGACGAAATTGAAAGAATTAAAATTGAAAAAAAGCTTAATGAGATTGATAAGATTAATCTTAATTTTGACGCAATTGACTTTATAATCTTTGTAGGAGCTTTTCTTATTGTAATATACATATCAGGACTTAAAAATCCTAAAACCGTGACAGTATTTATTTTAAATACCATACTATACGGAGCTGGACTTTTCTGGGGGATATGTATGTTTTACAGGACAAAGCTTAAAAAGGAAATTACTGACGGGCTTGTTACACCGCAGGATAAAAAAATGGTATATGAACAGATGATACTAAAAAATAAGGATTATAAAAAACTTAATATGTGCTGTGATATAATACTTCCAGCAATAGTAATTATTACTGGAATAATAGCAAAAATATTAATATTAGTAAAATAGGAAAGGAAAAGGGTAATGATATTAAAAAAATATGCCTGTATTTCAGCATTATCATTTATAGCAATGGCAAATCAAAGCCCGATGAGTTTCTATGGTGGAAAAAATGCAGTAAATGAAAAGCAGAAGTTTGCCACAATTGCAGGTATTGATAAGACTGAAGATACAGTAAAAACTACAGAAAACAGTAATAATGTGTCTGACATACTCACAAAAGGAGTAAAGAATATAGAAGAAAATAAAACATATAACGGATATGACCTTGCAGAATTTGAAAACAGAGGAAAGACTAATAAAAATACTTCTAATTCTAATTCTAAAAAATCAAACGGACACATACTGTCAAAAGAAAAGGAATATAAACTTGTAAATTATATCCATACTCAAAATCCAAAATTGACACGTGAAGAAATATATGGAATACTTGAAAAAGTATGGAGACATTCCAAGAACTACAAAATGAATCCATACCTTGTACTCGCAGTAATGAATACGGAAAGCCATTTCAGACATTCAACAGTGTCAAGTGCTGGTGCAATGGGATTAATGCAGTTAATGGATTTTAACATTAAGGAATTTGGAGTGGATAACTCTGTTGAAGGTAATATAAAAGGTGGAGTTATGCACCTAGCAAGAGATTATTATAGTCACGACAGGAGCATAATAAAAACACTTGTCTGCTATAATGCAGGATGTGGAAGACTTCCAAATGACGCTTGGAAAAATATCAAAGAAACAAGGGAATATATCCCGAAAGTAAAAAAATATTTTGACATACTTGTGTCATTATAGAAAGGATGATGTAAATGCTATATGAAATATATTTGAGAGGACTTAAAATATTTCCTACACTTATAATGTTTAAAACTGTCATATTCTGTTTTATGTTTATAGGATTTATAATACTGATAGCTAAAATACTGAAAGAAAAAGCAGATTTTAAAGTTTACGGAAAAGCGGTAGCAACTGTTGCCCTTCTGGTTGGAATACTTGGTTATTCATTAACTTCAGATATGATAAACAGAAGTCTTTTCACAAAAGCTTTTGATAAATTCATACCGCAATATAAAGGAAAACATTATTACAGTCAGGTAAAAGACCTTGATATAGCTGATAAAATTACAATAATTAAAAATCTTTATGCTAATGAATACAACCCTAAAGTAGCTCCAGTAAGGACTAAAATTTTAACTTTTTTAAACAATAATCAGATAAAGTATTCAAGTGAAGATGTTGACACAATTGCAATGCTGGCGGTTGATACAAACATAAAAGCTGGAATACGTGAAGGAAAATATAAAGTTAATAAAAAATTCAAAGGTGTAAATGATACAATATGCCACAATGTATTAAATGCAACAAAACAATGTGGACAGTATCTGACATATTAAAATAAGGAAAGGGGGAATTTATTTTGTATAACAAGGAATACATAAATCCCTATATAGAAAAAAAGGAAACTTTTCTAAAACCGATTGGTGAAAAACTGAAGGATGAAAGGTTTGCAAGACAGATGAGCTTATCAGATATGGGAAAACTTCTAGGTGTATCAGGAATACAGATAATGTACTATGAAGAAAAAAATACACACATTCGTTATAACATACTTGAAAAATATGCGGAAAAGCTTGATATTGATATTGAAACTCTTATCCCATACTGTAAGACAATAGAATATAAGAACAATAAAAAAACAGGTGAAATATTAAAAAAAGCTAGGGAAAAAAGTAAGAAGACAATGAATACAGTCTGTAATGAACTTAAAATATCCTTTATGAGCTTATACAGATATGAAAATTCAGAGAATAAATACATAAGAAGCGATATTATTGAAATGTTTGAAAGGTATTATTCTCTTAAAAAGGGGGAGCTTTTAAATGCTTGTATACAGAACTAAAATATACACAAAAATACCGAGCGTCAATAATGCTTGGCTCGCAACAAACGGAAAACAGTTAGCCCCTACAACGGCTTTCAAGAAATTCAAGGAAGAAGTGACAGATAAGATATACAGGGATATGGAAGGAAGAATTATGTCCCAGAAAAGACTTATTGTTATAATAAAACTTGGATTTTCAAGCTATATAAAAAGGGATATTGACAACTATAATAAGGTTATTCTTGATACATTTAAGGGAATTGTATTTTCAGACGACTCACAGATTGATGTCCTTATTAACACTAAAGCCCACGATGTGCAGGATGAGTGTTTTGAAATTATTATAGATGACGATATAAAGACATTATTTAATTTAAGAAACTACATAAGTGAAGATGAAGTTGCACAGATTGAAAATTATAACCAGTTTTTAAATAAGCAGGACAAGAAAAAGGAAATAGTAAATCCTACTCCAATCAAAGAAACTCTGGGAAGAAAATTAAAAGCCTTAAGAAACACCAAAGGATGGACTACAAAACAGTTTGCACAGAAACTTTTACTTGATGATGATAAAATTATCATACAGTATGAATCAGACCAGAGAAAACCTACTAAAAAAATTGTCAAGAAAATAGAGGAACTCTTTGATATGACCGAAGGATTTATTGAAAATATGATTAGCCGTTAAAAAGAAAGGGAAGAAAACTATGAACCTTATTGAATATGAAATACAGAAGAACAGGGAAATTGATAATTATGAAAAAAATGTGGAAATATATGCAAGAAATTTTCATAAAGCTGTAAGTGTTGTTCTTACAGGAATATCGGTAATTCTTCTTGCAATGATACCGACTCTTTGTGGAACAACCCTTCTGATTTCAGTAATTTTAGCTTTTCTTATGATAGTTGACTTTACACTGACAATGTTTTTTCCAAAATATCTTGATACAAAGACTTTTGTATCAGTATCTAAGAAAATGAAAGCAAAAACTCTTGAAATCATACTTGAGGCACGGAAAAATAATGTTGAACTCACACTTCCGTTACCAAAAGAAAAACTTGCAAACTATGAGCAGAGCATTTATTCAGAAATAATGTCAGTTTCCCAGTATGTAAAAAACAATAATATTAATGCAAGTTTAAAGGATATATCGCTTATATCTGTTATATCCGTCACACAGAAAAGTGGAACAAGACTTATGAAAAAATATAATATTACAAAAAGACAGAAAGATATTATAGAAAAACTTAAAAAATATTACGATATTGATACTGAAAAATATTGTAATATTACAGATAAACCAAAAGAGTATGAATTACAGTTTATATTCAGATAGGAAATGATTATGGAAACAGTTATTAAAAATTATAGCAATGAACAGTCATTGAAGGAATCACAGGAGATTCTTTTAAGAACAATGGGATTTGAAGATGTTAGGACTATTATAAAAACTACTGATGAAAATACATCCGATATAACCTTAAAATTTAGGAAAGCTCTTGACAGGAATATTTTTACACCTTTAGTATTAAATGAACATAGGGAAAATAAAATCAAGGAATACGAGAAAAATGCGGCAAAAATTAATTTTGAAACAGAAAAAGAAAAAGACGACTATCTTTTAAGACTGTTTACAAAATGGAGTATCAATGACCTTCTGGAAGATAAGGACAGATTATCTAAAACGTTTGAAGGAATTGCAAGATACAGGAATAATGAGTTTATATCAGAAGATGATAAGTTTAATGATATACGCTCAAACTTAATATATGACACCATGTATAAATATAAAAATGAGGAATTTATAAAACCCGATGTTAAAGTCTACAGGGAAAAGGAAAAAGAATTTACAGACTGTTATAATTTAAAAAACGGTGTGTGGGAAGTTAAAACGAAATATTATGATTATACAGAAAGTATCATTACAGAAATATCAGATGTTAAAGAAAATGATATACATTTCATAAGTGTAAAAGGTGTTATTATAAAAACAGTATATATGAAATCAAGTCCAATTCCTTGTGGAAAATTTATGGCACATAAGAATTTTGAAAATATATTTGAAGTCAATGACAGTGATTTTACATATTTCTGCACAGATATGCTTCAAAAAAATATCCTTTTTAACAGTCTTCCATATTTTTTTACTGAATCGGATAAAATAGAAAATTATAAGAAGACAAACAATGAAGGATATTTACGTACATTCAAAAAATTCATTGAAAATACGGAACTTTACCTTTATGGAAACGATGTGACAGAATATAATCATATGTACAATATAATGCTTTCAGAATATGTGAAAATGAAAAAACCTGAAGAAAAAATATTTAATTTAAGATTTTTAAGCATATTCCCTTTAGATATGTCAAAAACAAAAAATCTTGAGGTAATGAGTAAAATTTACAATGAAATAAAACTTAATGAAAAATAGGATTTTTATAAAATCCTTTTTTTTATAAAGTAGAGTTGAATTATATTAAGATATATGGTATAATAGGTGGTAACATAAGATAAAGGAGAATAAAAATGAATTTAAGAAAAGTAATAACAGATATGTTTGGTCTTGACGGAAGAAAAGCATATCTTGAACGATACAATAATAAATTTAAAAAAAGACCTGAACAGAACATAGTCGTAGAAGACGTTCTTTTGGCTTTTGAGAGCAATCAGAAACATATCCTTATGGAAGCTCCAACAGGGACTGGAAAAACGTTTATATATGCCTTTATTGCGATTACAGACTATATATTGAAACTTCCCTATGCTGGTGATGAAATAACTTCAAAACCTTATGTATGTATTGTGACAAATAACAAGGCTTTGCAGAAACAGCTGACAAATGACCTTAACAATGTAATAATCCCAGCAATCCTCAGCTGGTTTAACAGTAATAATATGTCAAACTATGTACAGCATGCAAGGGATTTTCTAAATGTAGGAACATTCAAGTCAAAATCGAACTACCTTTGCAGTACAGCATTTGACAGATATACTGAAAGGAATGTAGGAACAAGGCTTTCAAAATATATAAAGGAAGAACAGAAAAAACAGAATACAAAAAGTATAGATTATGATTTATTTTCAAGATATGATGAAAACAGGAACATAATTGCGGATGAACAGCATTTAAGTGACCTTTCCTGTAAGAACAGTGATTCAAAAACTTGTAAAGACCCAAAATGTACCTGTCATAGAAAACTTGAAAACTATAACATAATGATTACAAATTATGACTATCTTTTTTTATTATCCCAAGTAATGGATTTAAGATTTATAGGAACGCTGGTACTTGATGAATGTCATAATGCACCCCAGAAACTTATAAATAACACAAATGAGAAATTTAATATAATAGATTTTAACAATAATCTTATGTCTACAATAAATAATGTGGCAGGTTTTTTAAATGACAATAAAAATTTAGCAGAAAATCTTCCTGAAATTTCATTAATAAAAAATCTTTCAGACAATATTAAAAATAACCTCATACCAGACCTTAAGGAAATACTTGATAAAAGTCCTGATGAAAGCACAGCAAACATTACATTTTCAATTGACGGCACAGTTATGAGAAATAAAGGTATTTCGTCAGATGTAAAAAGACTTGATAAAACATCTGCATTAAGACTTTTAACAGATGAAAAAAACAGAATACTTGAAATACGGAAAAGGTTCGGGGAGATAAAAAACATAAAAGATATAATAGAAATCTATAAAAAAGCTACAGCATACAGAATATCCGATATTCTTGATATAATCGTAGATAAGGAAGAAACTTTATATGGAGAGTATGACAGTTTAAATTCAAGTTTTACTAAAGCACGGATTTACAATGAATATAAAAAGATATATGAAATGGCTTCAAATGTAAATTATGAAATGTCAGTCATTTTTAAAGAAAAATATGAAATAGACGATTTAAGTGAGGTCGGAAGAATAACTGAAGAAGAAATAAAAAATACGGAAACTGCATTTGAACATTCGGAGCTTGTTAAAAGTGAATACAGGACAGCTAAAAGTCTGGCAAAAACATTGGAGCAGATAATACTCTATAAAAAAAGTATTGAAGAAATGGAAGAATATGGGAACTATTTAACTGAACTATGTGGAGTATTACTGGGAAATTATGAAAAAGAATATATAAAAAATGACCCTGATGTAATTATTTTAGAATATGTAAAGGCGTTTGGAAACACCAATGAGGAACTTAATATTGTTAAATTAAATGACAATACTGAAATTCTTTATGAAAAATTTCTTGATAGGGTCACAAATGCTAACATTATATACAGTTCTGCAACAATGACAACAGATGGAACATATGACTTTTTTATGAGTCAGCTTGGACTTAAAAACAGCAATACGTATAAATCAGTAATACCTGAAAGTCCTTTTAAAAAAGAACATAGGGAATGGATGTTTATAAGTGAAAGTATGTTACAGAATGGTGACAACGAATATATACTGACATATAAACTTGATGAAATTGTAAATGCAAACCCGAACGGAACTCTTGTCCTATGTACAAGTAAAAAAAGTGTAAACAACGCATATGAATGTACAAAGGATATGAAAAATAGAATTGTAAATTCAAATGCAACTCCGCTACAGACAATTCTTGATAACGTAAAGAGTGATAAACCATCTGTAATAATTGGCAACATTGGATTCTGGGAAGGACTTGATTTACAGGGGGAAGCCGTAACTATGGTTGTAATATCAAAACTTCCATACCAAAGACCTACAGAACCGCAGATTGTAAGCAAATTTTCAAGGGAACTTTTTAAAAAAATAGAAAACAGGGACACAACATATTCAGTTTCAAAGAAATGGTGGAGCTATTACAATAACCTTATGAAAATAACATTCTATCAGGGAGTGGGAAGACTTTTAAGGGGAGTAAATGATTATGGTGTAATACTCTGCCTGTTTTCAGAAAAGAAATTCAGAACTAAATTTAACATTGCAGATAAAAGGTTTGGAATAAATGGAACAAACATCTGTGAAGTATCAGATATGAAACAATTAACCAATGGTATTACTATGAATATGAAATTAGGTAAGATGAGAACAAGTTAAAAGAGCCTTTTTTGAGGTTCTTTTTTAAATTTAATGAAAAATTAAGTTGACAGCTATTAAGTGATATGATATAATGCACTCGTAAAATGAAAGAAAAATTAAAATATAAAAGGACTGATGAAAATGACAGCTAAAATTAAAAATATGGTACTTATTGCACTTTATATAATTCTGTTTATATTCGGTGTAATCGTATTAAGAGGATTTTTTGGAAAAGGGGAAAGCCCTATAATAAATAACGAAAAATTATATAATGAATATGAATTTCCAGAAAGATATTATGTATGGGTATCAAACGACAGAAAAGGTGAAGAATGGTTACAGCAATATGAACTTCAGGATAATAAGAAAGTCCGTATCGAAAGCGGTTCTAAAATAATTGTTTTACGTAAGGAAGGGCTGTCATACTTTACAACAGTTGACGCAGGAAACAATGTTGATGTGGCATATTCCTATAAACTGAAAAAAGGATTCGTTTCAAAAGTTAAAAATAACAGAATTAACTGGTATAACGGATTTAATGAAAAAGGTATTTCATATGTAGCTGAAAGCTCTACAATAAACAGGATAAGATTTACAGAAATGTTCGGGGAATCAGTAAACAAAATAACAGAAATGAAAAGAATTGCAAACCGTGATATTCAGCAGGGAAAACTGACTGAAGAACAGTCATGGTTAAAAACTAAGGAAAAAGTCAGACGTGCAATAAATAACCACGACCTAATAGTAACAAATGTTGCATACGTATTTCTTGATGACGGAAGCGACCAGATGTATCAGGAAGCATACACATATTCAGATAAAGACTATAATGAGGCACAATATATTGAACAGTCAAGAGGATATATGCCTGATGACTTAAAAGCAGTATTTGATAAAATATTAAAAGATGAACCTGAACTTGACAGAAGACTTCAGAATCTTGAACAGAGAATACAGAATGAAAAAATAAAACAGATTGAAAAAGCAAATGCTAAACAGCAGAAGAAAGTAAGCAAAAAAGCATTTGATAAATAGTCAAAATCCACTTTTTATGGTGGATTTTTTATTGATTAATATTAAATAATGTGATATAATTATAAATATATTATTGAAAGGAGAATAACATGATTGATTATGTTAAACTTTATAACGAATTTGGACAAAATAACGCTCCTGTGTATATTTTTTTAATGTCGATTTTTATATTGGTATTAATATGTCTGATACTTTTATTTATTGGTGTCACTTATAATTGTATAAAAGAAAATGACTGGAAAAATAATATAAAATTTTTCATTTCATTTTTTGTATCAATTATATTTACAATATCTTTATTATCTATAGTTTCTTTTGTCCTATATAGAGATTTAAAAGAAGAACCAAACAGACAGCTAAGCGAATTGCAGAAATACAATATAAAGAACCCTGAAAACTTCAGAAATAATATGAAATACTTGGAATCAGAATTTGAATACCATACAGATAAGGAAGATAAAATAAATGAAATTCTCAATGAATTTTATAAACCTACTGGAAAAAAGATAGATTCAGAAATTATGAAAAAATTAAAAAAATAAAACATTTGATAAATACTCAACATATAAATAAAATAAGCAGGTGAATAGAAAATGAATGAAACAAAGTATATTAAAATAAAAGACTGTAATTATTATTCAAGAGAAAACGGACTTAGTTTTTATAATATAACTTGTCCTTTCTGCAACTCTCAGATTAAAGCTTATGCTTGGTCGTTATCAGGAGTAGGTAAAAAATGTCCTAACTGTAAAGCTAAAGTGAATACTGAATTTGGAAAAGAATATTTTAAAGTATGTAAAACAAATTATAAATAATTTTTTTTAAAAAAATGTTGATAAATACTTAAAAATTAATAATATGTTATAATATATAGTATAATACAGTGAAAGGAGAAAAAATGAGAAACAAAATAATACAGCAATTTAAGGCAACGATAAATGATGTTGAATTTACAGACAAACTTACACATAGATATGTTACTGACGCAATAAAACAGATTGAAGAATATGAACATATGGAAGTGACTAAAAAAGAATCTACAGAATATATAAAAGAAAAACTTTTTGATATAGCAGATGATATTACCCCAATACATTATGGTACATATGAAGACGCAATAGAATCAGCTATAAATATGTTATCAGAAGACAAAGAAGCAATGAATAAAATAAGAGAACTTGAAAATTATAGACAGATAGACAATGATTATGACTTTTAAAAGCCACTTGTATAAGTGGTTTTTTTAATAATAAAAATATTTTATAAAAAATGCTTGACTTAATTTAAAAGATATGATATAATAATCTTGTGAGTGGGGATATTCCACAAAACTGTGGAAATCCAGCATAACTTTAATCTTTTAAACTGCAAATTTAAACAGACCTTAAAACCCCACTCCATTTACAGATGAATAGACTTGTTGCGGTGTAGCTCAATCGGCAGAGCGGCGTAATTAAATGTCCACAAAACTGTGGAAGAACAGCATACTTTTTTTACTGGATGATAACCCGTAGGTTGCAGGTTCGAGTCCTGCCACCGCAACCAAAATTATGGATGGGTAGCTCAATCGGTAGAGCAACGTAAACGATAAAATTAATTCCACAAAACTGTGGAATCACTGCGTAACCTTTTTAAATTTATTCTAGCCTTTTAAGCCGTAGGTTGCAGGTTCGAGTCCTGCCCCATCCTTTAAAAAACTTCCTGTAAATATTAAGTTATGCTGTGTAAAAAAATTACATAGCATTTTTATTTATAAAATTAATAAGGAGATGATTTATTATGAACTTAAAAGACGCATTTAACAAAACAAGAACAGATAACGGAGATATAGCTTATAACAGCACTAAAAACGATTATCTGGATGTTATTTTTTCAATAGAAAAATTAAAAAAGAACCAAAAAGAAACTCCAGTATTCCTAAATAAAGAGAAGGAATTTGATAAATGGTTCGCACGAATGGTGCGTGACCCTAGAAAAATAAACGGTGGAATGGGACAAAGGGAACTGGGAAGAAACCTTATGGCTCAGGTTGAAACTGAACCAGTTGATATGTTAATATCAGGAAGAGCTGACGACATATTTGAAGCTGGGTGGAAGTTATATGAATATAACAAACTTTCAAAAGGTGGAAAATACTGGGACTTTTTAGAAAAAATACTGAAAAGGGCAGATGAAATAAAAAAAGGTAATGACCCTGAAATGAAAATGGCTTTATTTAACGTAACTAAATGGCTGCCAAGAGTAAATGGTAAAACAAGTGAAGAAAACAAACTGAAAGCAAGAGCATTTAGAGATGTTTTAGGACTTACTGCAAACCAGTATCAGAAAGCAATAAGTAATCACGATACAGTTGAAAGTATCTTATCAAGAGGAGAAAAGGTAACAAATTATGAAACTGTACCAAGTTTAGCAAGATTAAGACATAAAACTGAATTTGAAAAAGACCCTTTATATGCTGTATATATGAATAAAGTTGCTAAAGGTGAAGCAAAGATAGCAACTGGTACAATGGATGTATATGATGTTGCTAAAAACTATTATGAAGAAAATATAACACCTATGGAAGCGGATGTATTCTTTAATTCGTTCCCGAAAGCTGACCTAGGTAAAATGATAGCAATAGTTGACAACAGTGGTAGTATGTATGATAGAAATAACAGTTTCTTAAAAGCTAGAGCTGTCGGACATTATATAGCTAAAAACACAAGTTATCTAAAAAATCATTTCATAAAATTTTCTGATAACGCAAAACTTTTAAAATTAGGAAACAATTACGAAACTGATATGGAAGTTTTAAACAGTTTTAGTGATGTAGGAAGTACAGATTTCGGTAACGTTATGAAAATACTATCAAGTGTTACAAAAGATTTACCTGACTATATCGTAGTGCTGTCTGATATGCAATTTAATGTAGGTTCTGCTAATTCAAAGGATGAAGCTATGAAAATATTAAGAAAAAGAAATCCTAATATCAAAATAGTATGGTGGAACTTTGATGTAGACAGAGCGACATCCCCTGAAACTGATGAATATGGAAACATATTTATGGGCGGGTACAATGCAAACTTACTACAGTTCCTAGAATTAGGATTTGACGGTATGAAATTTATTGAAAAATTAGTTGAAAACTACAAAGATAAAATTGAAAAGTTACAATAAAAGAAATAAGTCAGTTTTTACTGGCTTATTCTTTAATTCAGAAAGGACTTATTATGAAAAATAAAAATATGGACAATTTATTCTATACAATGTCCACAATAGTTATATTAATAATGTTAGCAGTAATAATGGCTTTTGTAGGAATAACAATAGACATTGATAATAGGGATATTAAAAAATGTGAAAACACAATGGAATGTAATATAAAATAAAAACTCCTTTTTAAATAAGGAGTTTTTTATGAAAATACAGCGTTTCCTTCTATATCTTCAACAAACAATGAATAAGGAACATCTACCTCGTATCTTGTGCCATTTCCTACCGTATTTGTACAGGTTATAATAATATCCCCGTATTCATCGTTAGAAAATATTATTTTCCGTGAATCATATACACCTACAGCATAGTAATCATCAACTTCACTTGTCTTATCATAAACTTTTTTAAACTCATTATCATAAACAGTAATTTTATTATAAAGTTCACATTTCTTAAAAAAATTAAAACCTACATTACAGTACATTGAAAACACCTTCTTTCAAATTATTTATTCTCATTTTATCATATTATTTAACATCAGTCAATCTAAAAAAACATAATTTGATTTTCATTAAATGATGTGGTATAATAAAATAAAAAAAAAGAAAGGGAAAACTATGAAAAAAGAAAAAATACTCTTAATTGCAGGAATAATAACAATTTTATTATTTTTACCATTAATGATAAAACAAAATGTTACTTCAAATAATGAATATTTTGAAAAAACTCATAAAAAATTAAAATCATTAAAACCAGAAGACCAAGCTGTTATAGGAAGGACAATATATAAATTGATTGACAGTAAAATAATGAAGAACAGTGAAACATATAATTTTTCCAATGGAACTGAATCAGTATCAGTTATTGTTGAAAACAATACTATGACTATAATGAGTCTTGATAAGACATGCGGTTATATGGTAGATGTTGAAAACAATAGATATAAAAAAATACCAACTGATGAAAAATGGAAGAAAATTTCAGGCAATGAAAGTGAAAATCTTCTAAAAGATATATTCAAGGAAGAACTGCTTGAAAAATGTAATATAATAAAATAAAACTGGGAAATATCCCAGTTTTTTAATATTCAACACTCATTCTAAAAGTCATATTCTTTATCCATTTATTATGATGTACTTCTAAAAACTTTTCAATTCCGCCTGAATAATGTGCTATAAAAAGTATTGGTAAAAACATCTGTTCAGTTTCCATATCGGAAAGTTTAGTCAACATACACAAAGCCTTGTTAAGTTCATTGACAACATCAAATTCTTTTGTTGTATCAACTTTAGTATAGATATTCCATAAAATATTTACATCTATTTCAGTATATCTTTTATAAAAATTTTCATAGGAATCAAGTATGTTTACATTTAAAGGTTCTATATAACTTAAATAAAAATGTAAAACATCTGACAACTCTTCACGTACACGAGGTATATCTATCGGTGCATTTTTAATCTTCCACCAGTTCCAGTTAGGCTTCATTTCGTGTGTAAGTTCTCCAAGTTCGTCAAAATATGAAATTCTTAGCTCCGTTCTTGTACGTTTTTTACCTGTAGGCTTTTCATCAAATAGGTCATCTAATATTTTCTGTCTTTTCCAAAGTTCTACAATATCAAAACTGTCAAGCTTTTTATAATCTTCCAAGTTTACCATAATACTACCAAATCCTTTCTAATTAATTTTAAAAACTGTATTTTCACATATATCCCTAAAAGTTGAATGAGGATATTCAATTTCAAACAGGTACGGAATTTTAATTTCATATTCAGGATTTAATGAAAGTCCGCCACCAATTTTATTTGTAAGCGTTACTTTAATTTCACCGTATTCCTCATTTTCAAAATAAATAATATGATAATCCTTAATTCCCACTCTGAAATAATCATCAACTTCCTGTAAATAATCAGAAGTTTTTTTAAATAAATTCCCATAAAGAAAAATTCCATCAGAGGTTAAGCATTTTTCAAAAAATGTACTATTAATTTCAAATTCCATTATATATCCTTTCAATATTAGTATTGACTATTTCACTATAATATTTTGAATATTTCTTATTATTTATATTCAGAAACAACCAAATCTCTTTTGAATAAAATATTTTGTTTTTAATTCCTATCTAGTTAAATATGGAACAACAATAAAAGTAGAAACAAGAATAATGGCTGAAAGAACAGAATACATTATAATTTCAATTTTAAATACCGCAAATCCCATAAAAACAGAACATAGAAACATTATTAAAACTGATAAAATACAAGACAGTGCGACATAGTTAAAATATTTTGAACATTCAGAGCTGTATATACGTGGTTCTAACAAAATACTTACATTTTTGAAACAAGTCATACACACAATAAATACAATGAAATTGATTATAAAAATAAGCGTTTTTATTAAAACAGCAAAAATCATATAAAAACCTCTTTCCTAAAAATATAGTCTTTAAAAAGATAATATTATTATAACATATTTTTTAATATCAATCAATATAAATAATTACTTGACAATTTTGTCAACATATGTTATAATAGGTTAAATACTAATAAATAAAGGAGAATAAAAATGGCTTTCATTGACTATGGTTTCATTGCCGTTAAAAATAACAAAATTATAACAGATTTAGAAAAACTTCCTGTTGAGCCTTATAAATATATGCTGGAAGATAAAAACGGGAATTTATATAGTCTGCCAAAGGACATTGAAAAATTTAACAAAGCACTAACTGGTTACAGGTTTGTAAAATTTAAACAATATAGAAATAAGACAATTGTTTTAGACCATTTAACTTTACAGGAAATTGAAACTGGCGAATTTTTAAATATATTGTACGGATATGATGTTGATACTAAATACATACGAAATTACCGAGTAGGGAAAAAATGCAAGGCGTTTCTCAATAGATATACAAATAACAGATGGGAGTTAAAGAAGTACAGAAATACAATACAAAATACTAATTTTTATACTTTAAATAAAAAATAATGCTTGACATTCTTGTCAAGATACGCTATAATTATTGTATAGAAGATAAAAAAAAAGGAGATGATTTATATGAGAAGTAAAACATTAGCATATATGATAAAAAGAGGGAATTTAAGTCCTGATAAAACAGTAGCATGCACTACACATCCAGATTACTATACACTCTGGAAAATAAAAGGTGTTGAAAAAGACCCTATTCTTGTAGAAAACTCTAATAATTTTTTTGATAAATTTCTATATATCACATTCATTCCTGAAAAACAGAATTTATTAAAAGAAGATGTAGATAAATTACTTAAAAAAGGAACTTACAAAGGAAAAGAATTTTTAGAAATAATATAAAGGGAGAATAACAATGGATATAAAAATACATGCAATAAACTACGATTATGGTGTAGTACATGATGTATATGAAAATACACATGGAATATTTGATGAAGTACATTTAATGCCTGATACTCATAGAGGAGCAACTGTACCAGTAGGATTTGTTGCAAAAGTGGATATAGAAAAAGGTGTAATACCTGAAATAGTTGGAGTAGATATAGGATGTTCCATAGCTGTATACGAAATACCTAAACTTAATATAGAAAATACAGACTGGAAAGCATTATATGAACATATAGAAAAATATATACCAAGTGGACAAAAGGTAAATCAAAGTACAAGACCATTTGACTTTTCAGAATTAAAAATGAAATCAGACAAGTCTACACTTGAATATTACACAAAGGCACTTGGTTCTCTGGGCGGGGGAAACCACTTCATAGAAATAAATGCTGGAAAAGATAAGGACTATATAATAGTACATTCAGGTTCAAGAAAGTTTGGACTGGATGTATGCAAATATTATACAAATCTTATGAAATTTGACATCGAAGGATATAAGGCGGAACTTATGTCAATAGAACCTAATGAACGTGAAAACTCCATACAGACTTTAAAAAATAAATATAACAATGCTAAAAATGTGCTAAAAGGAGAACTGGCTAAGGATTACTTAAATGATATGAAAATAGCACAGAAGTTTGCAAGTGAAAGCAGAAAAATAATGATAAAACAGATACTTAAATTCTTTGGAATAAACTTTGAAGAAAAGAACTTCTGGGAATCAGTACATAACTATATGGACTTTGAGGATATGATAGTCAGAAAAGGTGCAACGAAAGCAAGGCTTGGACAGAAACTCGTTGTGCCTATAAATATGCGTGACGGCTCAATAATAGCTGTTGGAAAAGGAAACCCTGAATGGCTATGTTCAGCACCTCACGGAGCAGGACGTGTAATGAGCAGAAGTCAGGCAAAAGAAAACATAAAACTAATAGACTATGCTAATGAAATGAAGGATGTTATAAGCTATTCCGTAAATGAAAACACATTAGATGAAGCTCCACAGGCTTACAGGGGAATAGATGAAATAGTTGAAGCTACAAAGGAAACAATGGAAATACTTGAAATAGTTAAACCAATATTTAATTTCAAAGGGCTTCAGTAACATTAGAAGCCTTTTTGATGAAAGGAAAAAAGATGAATAATAAAACAAATAATGTTAAAACATTACAGCAAATGCCACACATATTACTATTTTTAGCCATTATTATTACAATAATTATACTGATAACTTTTTCAGCATTTTTAAAAGCTTGGGAAAATGAACCCTCTACAACATTACATCTTGTTAATACTGAAAATGGGAAAGTAATATACATAGAAAAAGTTAATAATAACAATATAAAATAACATCCTATTATATTTATTATAAAGAATTGGACTTATAATAAGTCCTTTTTACTTGATTAATATTAAATAATATGATATAATTAATATAATAAATTATATCATAAAGGAGAAAAAAATGTGGAAATGTAAAGAATGTGGAAATACAACCTTCTATCAGAAAACGGAAGGTGTATTAGCAATTGAAAAACTTGATAAAGAAGGAAACTTGGTTAAATACTATGAAGAAACTTCAAGATATGGACTATTTACCTGCTGTGAATGTGGTAAAAAAGGAAAAACAATTAAAAATATCGCAAAATGGGAAGAATATTAGAAAAAGTCCACTATAATTGATGACTTTTTTAATTGACTTGTATTAAGACTTATGTTATAATAAATTATAAAAACGAAAGGGTTGATAATAATGATAAACAGAGAGGAAGCAAAAAAAGTAAATGAAATTATTCAGAAAATAAAGGAAGAAATGAAACTTGATATTAAAGTTGTAACAAAAAAATGGAATTTTTCAATAATTTTTACAGCAGATATGAAAAATCATCCAAATGAAAAAATATTAATAATTTACACACCAAAATCAACTGGTCTGAATAACTCTGATGATTTTTTTGTAACATTCGCCTTTGATAAAGAAACAACTCTTATGATGACTGACCCAAGAGAAAATTTAAAACTTGCAGATGAAGTTGTTGATAAAATAAAGAAGGAACTGGAAAATGAATTGTAAAATAGATTAAATAGTAGAAGCTACAAAGAAAAATATGAAAATACTCGAAATAGTTAAATCAATATTTAACTCTAAAGGATTGCAGTAAAAATTTTGTAATCCTTTTTTATTAAGATAATGTATAATATGTTATAATATAATAAATACAAAAAATACAAAAAGGAAGTGACTAACAATGGATAAACTTTTTATGGAAAAAGGAACAAGGGATTTTGGATATAATGAAATAGCTGAAGCTTTACTTGAAAACAATAGAAATAACGGTACTGAAAAAGACTTTTATGACGGTATGAGAAAAAGACTTGAAAATATTAAAGGATATAGCAAAGATGATGTTGATAAAGGAATGGAATTACTGCAAAGACATCTTGAAAATGGAATGGATATACTGTTTAAAATTACAGACCCTCATTCAAACAGCCTAAATGCAATTTTATCTCAAATAAATACGGAACAGATATATGAAATGAAGCTATTTGATGAAATGGCTATAATGGAATCAAGTTATATAGACCTTGAGGCAAACTTTATAGGAAACTTAAAACCAGCAAATTCAGGAAATTTTGAGCTTGACAACATAACTTTAATAGATAATATGGGGGTAGGAATAAATATTCCCCTTGAAGAAAGTGTAGTTATAGACTGTAAAAATCTTATTGTTTCAAATATAGAAGATGAAGATTTACAAATGCCATATGCTAAAAATACAGATAAACCTGTAACAGATATATTTGATAATGAAATCAATAAGAAAATATTAGATAGAATTGATGTTCAGGAAAAAATTGAATTTGTCAATAATACTTTATCTGCATACGACTTTGAAATAGCTGGAAGAAGCAGAATTAATAAAATAGAAATATCAAACTATGAAAATCTTAATATTGTAACATCTCTCGCAAGTGATAAGATAAGTAATGTTTATGATATGCTCGAAAAGGTATGTTCAAAAGTCTGTCAAAATGATATGACTAAGTATGAGATAATAGAAGAAATTTCCAGACAATGTGAAAAAGACAATATAGAAGTTGAATATAGTAATTTCCGTGAAAATAAGCAATTAACACTAGAAGAAGTTATAGAAGCCTATGGAAAACCAGATAATGAAAAAGAATTGGACTTATAATAAGTCCTTTTTTAGTTGATTAATATTTAATAATATGATATAATAAAATAAAAAAGGAAAGGAGAACTCAATGGAAGAAAATACTGGAAGAGAATTAGATAAAACGGATGTTTTAACAATTATGCTAATTACAGCCGTGGTACTTGTAGTATGTATGATTTTATGTAAAAACAGTATAAACAAAGTAAATAAAGACCTTGATAAAATTGAAAACAGAAAAGAAGTCATTGAAATGTATGATAAAATAACAAGTTTAAATGAAAATGATACATTATATTTAGGAAAAGAATATAAAGTTACAAATATAAAAAGTGGAGAACGTACAAGTTATAATATGACATTAAAAAATACAGATGAAATTAATTTATTTTATGATAAAGGGGAGACATATCCCAATATAGTTTTATCATTTTCAAGTAACAATTGTTTTATAGAACTTAACTGGATTAATAATACATACAAAATAGGCAAGAGTTTCAGTGAAGAATTATCAGCACAGCATACTGAAGGAATGAAACTGTATAACATATTAAAATCAATAGGTGATAATGGACTTGATAATACCTGTCAAAGTTTAAGGAAAAATGTCAAATTGTAAAAAAACAATTGAGAAAATCAAGAAAGGACTTGAATATGAATAATAAAATAGAAGAATATGAAGAAAATTTTGAAGAACGTAATAATAAATTTTTAAAAAAGTCAACACTGTCATTAATATTATTATTTGTAATACATTACCTAATAATAAATAGTCCCAGCATAATACCACAGCACTTAATCAGTTTCACCAACAATATAATTATAATAGCAAATACATTTATTACATTTATGCTGCTAATTAACATAATAAAACAGACAAAACATCAGATTAATATACAGAATATGTTCTGGAATGTATTACTTATGATAGGACACAGCCTGCTTACAGCATTTATAATAAGACTTATATAAAAGACACATGTTTAAGATGTGTCTTTTTTTAATTATTTAAACTCCATCCATTTATTATTTTTGTAATTTTAGTCAGTTGTTCAAAAAATATAAAATTAAATACAACCTATCATAAGGTAAATTCTTTTAAATGCACTATTTACAGCATTTAAGACGTTGACTTTATTAAAATGAACTGATATAATATTATAAATATAACAATAAATGAAAGGAATTAATAGGCTTATGAAAAAAATTCTAAAAATCACTCCTGCTATTCTAGGTTGTGCAACACTTATAAGTTACGCCAGTTCAATGAGCTTTTATGGCGGAATGGAAAGTGACACTCCAAAAAACACTGTAGCAAAGATTGCAGGAATTAATGTACAGCCCCGTACTATAATTGCAAAATCTGAAAAGGATGTTGCTGAAAGGGGAGATGACGCATTAAAGTCATCAGGAAGCAGTGAAAAAATTTCAAATGTAATTTCATACATTGAAAAAAAACCATTATCAAAAATAAACGGAATAACGCAGAAGGAAGCTGAAATGAGAATAAAACTCTACAAGGAAGTCCAGAAACATTTAGGAAAACCATATCTATGGGGAGCCAGCGGACGAAACCAGTTTGACTGTTCAAGCCTTATGCAGGCTGTATATAAGGACTCACTTAATGTGGATATTCCCCGTGTATCAAGAGACCAAGGAGATAAACTTGGTAAAAAAGTGGCTCTTGGTAAAATGCGTATGGGAGACCTGATATTTATGGACACCCTTAATAAAGGACATATTACACACGTCGGAATGTACGTAGGAAACGGTGAAATGATACACGCAAGTTCCACCTACGGAAAAGTGGTACGTGTAAAGTTTGACGGATTTTATATGAAGAGTTACAGATTCTCAAGAAGTCTTTTTGCGTAAACAGGGAAGGGATAACATATGATAACTGACAATAATATTAAAAAACGTACAAAACAATTAACATTCAGGGCAAGAAGATATGGACTGACTATAAAAAATGCTGTAAGGGAAGTAATAGGTACATCACCTCAGAATTTTTACAGAAAACTGTCAGGGGGCGATACAAGTGAACTGGAACTTGTCGAAGGACATATTGAAAACCTTATAGAAAGGAAGGAATCTGCATTATGCAAACAACAGTAATGAATAACGGGAAAGTCTTTACAGAACAGGACTTTGCGGCACTTGAAATAATTAAAAATAAGGATGTGCAAATTATAATGGATAATAAATTTGATATTGAAAAATATAAGGATGTTACAATAATACCGCCTTTTGTATTAAATAACGTTGAAGAAGTTGAGGAAGTTAAGGCTGACTACTGGAAAGTGCTTAAAAATATGTTAATAGCGGCTATGAAGGAGTCAGGGCTTTCAATTGATGAACTTGATTTAACTGTTGTCAAGAAAATAAGGTTTATGATTGAAGACAAATTTGTAATAGAAGGACTCATACCTATTACAATACTTCCTATATATGAAATGAAAAACGGACAGGTAGTAAGTGAAGACTATACAATTGACGAATTTAACGTTGACTTGGCATTGGAACTTCAAAGTCCTATAAAGGAAGACAACGGAGATGTTGAAGTTACATATACATATTCCAGATTAATGCAAAGATTAAAGGAAGTATTCAGAGGACGTATTTTTATGTTCTATTCTGACGTAAAGGCTAAAGGAAGTATAATATACGACTTTGAAAAATATATAGATACAACATTCCTTATGGCTAACATTATGGAGTATGCACTCCTAGGTTATGACACGATAGAATATCGTAAAATGGGAAATATAATCCAGATTATACTAAGAAATGAAGAAAATCTTGAAATACATTCTGAAATTAATACCCACGAAATAAACACAATACGAAAAAAATATTATGACGAAGAAACATTCAAGGCAGATAGATTCTTTGATATGGAATATGATGACTAATGAAAGGACTTAATAAAAAATAATTTAAAGAAAAGACTGATTTAAGTCTTTTTCTTTTTATATTTTAGCTTGATAATTATTAAGTAATGTGATATAATAAAAGAAAAAAATAAAGGAGAATCAAAGATGGAATTGGATAAAAATACATATAACACAATGGTGTTAATGGGGATAGAAAATATGATAAATAATAACAAACAGGAATATATAAGATTTTGTTTCAATATTTATAATGGATGTGACTACTTTACAGATTTAACGGATAAAGGAATTGAAGTAACGGTTATTTTTTATAATCAATATGATTTTAAATTTACAATGTATCATAATAAAGAAAATTATTTGACTGCCAAATTATTGTCAGAAGAAAAATATACATTAAAACAACGTTTTGAAATTAAAAACTGCATAAACATTTTTCTTGCAATGTTAAATGGATTTTATAAATATGCAATTGAATAAAGGAGAAAAAAATGTGGAAATGTAAAGAATGTGGAAATACAACCTTTTATCAGAAAACGGAAGGTATATTGGCAATTGAAAAACTCGATAAAGAAGGAAACTTGGTTAAATATTATGAAGAAACTTCAAAATATGGATTATTTACCTGCTGTGAATGTGGTAAAAAAGGAAAAACAATTAAAAACATCGCAAAATGGGAAGAAGATTAGAAAAAGTCCACTGTGATTAGTGGCTTTTTTTAATTGATTTGCATTTAATACTATGTTATAATAAAAAGAAAAAGGATGTGATAAATAATGTTCAGTAAGAATTATAAGATTGAAAAACTTGATAAAAACATTTATACTGTTACAGGAAGCAGAGAAAAAATAAACAATTTTTTAAAAGACTTTAAACTTAGTGAAAATAAAAATGGTGTAAAAGTTAAATGGGAAACAGAATCACATTATAAAGAAAATGAAGGTATACTTGTAGACCCCTTCAGTTTAGAAATTATAAGCAATTCGGAAAAATTCATAAGAAATTTTGCATTTAAAAAACATATTAATACCGACTATGACAGAAAGGATATAAGATATTCCTACGGAACAATGTTTGATATAATAACTGTAAAATATGAAGTGTTATTTCCTTTTTTACAGATATTATATAAAAAAACTATTAAAATAATATCTGTAACATATGATGATATTGAAGTTAAATGTACGGATAATGTGCCAAAATACTGGGAATATCCTGAATATTTTGCATTAGTCACATCAGCTGGAAGAAATAGACTTGCTAAAGATGAATCATTAAAAGAACACTGGACGGAAGATGAAAACGGAATTTACAGTGGTTATATAACTGACAGGGAATACGGAGTTTTAGGTTACGAAGCATATGACAAAATTAAAGGTCATATTTTCAAGAAATGGAATAAAAGTTACCAGAATGTTGTAGACATATTTTCAGAAGATGTTGATAAAATAGAAATGAAAAATGTTAAGTACACAATAACGAGCCTTATAGGAAATGTCAGAACTCTTGATAAGGATATGGAAACAAGAAAAAATTTTATAAAAACATATCCATTTGGAAGTTTGGTTACAAGTATGACTAACAAAGAAAATTATGATAAAAGTCCTATAAAGGAACTTATACAGCACGAATATTCAGATTTTGAAAACAACATTAAATTACTTAATGACTTCAGATATGTAAAAGTATATCTTAAAAAAGGAAATTATATACCTGATAATACAGCAAACTCTTATGAAATAATTGAAGACTATCATTTAAGCTCATATATGAGTACAAAATATGAAAAATACATAACTGGTTACTATCCAGTTAAAATAGAGTTTATAGGAAATAGATTTGAAACAGTCGCAAATATTATATTTGATGAATATGGAGTTGCAACATTTAATGGATTTTCTGAACACAGTTTAAATATATAAAATATAATTCTTGACAAATAAGTCAAGATATGGTATAATGATTTATATAAAAAGAAAAGAGAGTGATTATTTATGGACAGGATGAAAAGAAAATTATTAATAAATGAATTAGGAAAACTGATAGATACAGGAATAACTGACAAAGATAAAATAAAAGAACTTGAAGAAAAAGGAATTAATGTTTCATTATCAAAACACTTGACATTTGACACATATGGAAGTAATATTATAACTTTCAAATCAACAGAAGATATATCGGAACAATTGGAAGCTGATGATATATCATACAACGTCAATTTAGATTCTGGAGAAATAAAAAGTCAGCTGTTTCTTCAACAGATGTATGCTGATGAAATAGAACTTTCAATGACAGAACATTTAAAAATCATTGAAATGATTCAAATTATAACATCTGTTATGGAAATTGCAAACAGCAGAATAAAAGATGACAGAAATATTCTGTTTAAAAGTTTTAAAAAAACTCTTGAAAAAGATTCAGATAATACAACTGTATCTAAAAAAGAGAACTTTATTATAGTTGAACAGGGAATATATGAAATAATATTTGATGAAAAAATATTATCGGAAGATTTTCCAAAACTAAAAGAATACGATGTTATAACAGGAAAAGAAAAAATATTCAATGCTAAAGATATTGAATCATTAAAAAGATTATTAACAGACATTGACAATGTTTTAGGATATATGTAATTAAAAATAATAAAAAAGGAGAAACAAATATGACCTATAAACAATTAAAAAACAAACTGGGAACAGTAACACTAATTTTTGATGAGAAATACACCAATGAATTATCAAAAATTAACGGAAAAGACAACATAGAAATTCTTATAAAAAATATTAATTCAACAGGCATATTATTTGAAAAAATATCTTTTGATACAAATGTAATAGACAAAGACACTGTAGAACTGCTTGAAAAAATATTACATATGAACAGAAGTAATATTGTACAGATTAATTATCAGGATTTAGTTTTAGGTTTTGATGTTAAAAATTCAAAATGGTACATTATGGAAGCAAATCCCGAAAAAATTTTAATAGAAAATTATCAAACTCAAGTTGATTTATCAACATCAGCAAAAGGATTCTGTGATAAAATATTTGATAATTTAAGTGAAAATTTTAAAAAATAAAACAAATTATAAATTTGGTTAAAAAGTTTAAGCTAATCATAAAGACAATTTTCCTAATTGTCTTTTTTAATTATTTTTTTTGAAAATTTGCTTGTTTATACTTTAATTATATGATATAATAAAAAAACGATGAAAACCTGATAAACTAATAAAAAATAAATTTTTAAAGTTTTAATTCTACTACATTTGATTATTACTGACAAAAACTTTTTTTATTTTGAAATAACGAAAGGAGATAATTATGAAACATTATAGGAAGATTTTATTTATGTTAGGTATGGTTACAACATTAAATACAAATCTTATGGCATTTGGAATTACATCAAATGCTCCTGAAACTGGTGAGCTGAACTGGGTTGAAAACAATATAGACTATTTTACAAGTAACAGAAATTCCACAAGACCTACTATGAAATTTCTAAATACTGCATTTGACTGGGGAAAACCAGCCACATATTGGGATGGATTAGGTTCAGGAGCTAATGGCGAACACCAATCCATTGCAGCAAGGAATTTTTTAAACAGATGTACTGCCGCTGGTAGTGACTGTAGACAGTTATGGTCTGTTGACCTGTATAACCGAAGTACAGGAACAACTGTGAACTATACCAGAAAATACCTTTATAAAGGTGTTCCTGTGTACGTAACTGAATTTGACAACCATGGAGCAAGGCACGAACGAAATGACCTGTACCACGGACTACTTCTTGATAGAGGTTATCTGAATACAATAGGAGTAAGTAATACAGTAATAGATAATCCTGAAAATAACGCTACGGTTATAAGAAATCTTTTTCCGGGAAATGCAAGCCTAAATATTGATGGAAAAGCTAATACTGACGCTTCAAACATCAACACTCCTGACTGGAAAAATAAAATTGGAATTACAGATAACGGTAATGATACCAATTATCTAAAAGTTGACGGAAGCAATCTAAATGATGGTAACAGAGGGGGATTAATCAATTCACTTACCACAGGGTCTAACATTGATAATCCAACGAATACTCTTGTAACCGATACAACAGTAAAATATGGGCTTGACAGGAAAGCCAATAATGATTTGTCAAATGTAAATTTTGGCGGACTTAATCAGAATACAAAAGATAATATCAGTAACATTGTGTCAGCAAACATCCCTAAAGGAAGTGTAGTCTCAAATTCACTAACTGTAACAGGTGGGACATTCAGAGTATTTGGTCTGTCAGATTTGGAAATAGAAATGTCACAATCAACTAAAAACTTGATAGACAGCAAAGTTTCCATTACAGACTATAACAGCAATAATATCAGAATTAATAATGAACTTAACAATAAAACTGATACATCCACTTTTAATTCAGATAATGCAAATATAAACAATATATTGTCAACAAAAGCTGAAATTGATGGGAGTAACATAATAAGCCAGACAGATAAGGAAAACTTCAGAAATACTTTAAATATACATAATAAAAACGACTATAATGTATATGTATATAATATGGTTAATAACAGTACAGGTGGAGATGTTACACCTTATAATACATTAAACGTTACAGGAGATACAATTTTTAATTATATAAACAATAATATGATTGACAACGGATATTATGATGAACTGGAAAAAATGGTTAACAGAAATTCAGATATGTTAAACGGAATATCAGACAAACTTGACTATGTAAATGAGCGAACTGCCGCAGCAATAGCCATTTCAAATATACCATATTTAACTGAAAAATATAAAATGAGTATAGGATTCGGAGCAGGGTTTGCTGGAAAAGCAGATGTTTATGGTATAGCTGTAAGTGGAACAGCTAAAAATTTTTCATACAAGGCAGGAGCATTTGTATCAGGTAGGGGAAGAGTAACGGCGAATATTACAACTGGAATAATTTTAGGAAGATAAGGAGAAATATTATGAAAAAAACAATTTTAATTGGAGCATTAATTTTAAGCTGTATATCATTCAGTGCAATAACACAAGCTGATTTAGACGCAAAGGCGAATGTAAATGCAGATAACATAAACGTACCAGCATACAGGGAAAAACTGGGAATAACAAATGGTGGTCAGGAAGTTTACACAAGACTTGATGGAAGTAACTTAAATAATGGAAACAGGGCTGGAATAACATCAAAATTAAATAATGGGGCAAATTTATCAGCCCCAACAGGAGCATTGGTGACTGATACACAAGTTAAATCAGCACTTGATGGAAAAGCAAACGCAGACTTGTCAAATGTAAATTTTGGAAATCTCAATCAGGCTACAAAACAGGCAATATCTGATATGGTAAATGGCAATATTCAAAAAGGTAACGTTGTATCAAATACTTTAACAGTAACAAATGGTAATGGTAGAATATTTGGCAGTCAGGATTTAAGACTTGAAGTATCGCAGACAATACTTGATGATATAAACAGTAAAGTTTCAAGAACAGACTTTGACAATAATAATATTGCCATTCAGAACCAGTTAGACAATAAAGTGGATAACAGTGTATATAACGCAAACTTAAATAACATCAACAACAGTCTTAACAGAAAAGCAAATATTGACGGAAGCAACATTACAAGTCAGGCTGACAAGGAAAGTTTTAGAAATGCACTTGATGTATATTCTAAAGATGAATCAGCTCAAGTTATAAATAACACAATAGCAAACCAGTCAGGGGGAGAAATAAAAGCTGGGGAAACAAGAAATGTTTCAGGGCAGACTGTATATAACTATCTCGACCAGTACTACTTAACAAAAGATGATATGACTGGAATTAAAAACAGTATAGACAATAACAGTAAAAGAATTAATGAACTTGATAAAAAAATCGGAAAGGCAGTCGGAAAAATAGCTGGAGCTACAGCAATGGCGAATATTCCTAATTTACAGTACGACCAGAAAACAGCATTTGGAGCGGCATTTGGTGTAGTAGATGGAGCTTCAGCTGTGGCACTTGGAGTAACTGGACAGAATAACAGAAAAACAGTAGTTTATAAAGCAAGTGTGTCAGCTGACAGTAAGAAAGGATTTGCAGGCGGAGCTGGATTAAATATAGGAGTTATTAAATAACAGAAAGGGAAATTTATTCCCTTTTTTATTTGACTATTTTAATTGACTGAATTTAATTAATATGGTATAATAAAATAAATATTAGAAAGTGAGGAAAAATAAATGATAGATTATTACAGATTATTCAATATTATAGGAGAAGTTCCTGAAAAAATTCCTATAAAACCAGTAAAACCAATAATAACCATGGATAGTGAAAAACTATTAGTTCATATATTAATGCTTCTTAGTGTATCTCTTATATTAATTTTATTTTCTATATTTTTATGGGAAAAATTAAGTACGGTTGGAAAAATATTAACACTGATAACAATAATGATACCAGTATTATTAATTATACCAACTTCAATAATTACTTCAAAAACAGCTAAATATGAAAAACAGATGGATGAATATAATGAAAAATATGAATCTTTTAAAAAATATGAAGAAAATCAGAAAGAATTTAATGAAATTTTAGAACTTTTAAAAATAAAAACCGATAAAAACAAAATGAAACAGGAAATGGAAAAACTAAAAAAATTCTGTAAAGTGTATTATTCTTCTAAAGACCCTAGTTTCTGTAAAGATAATGAAGTGAATGAATATACTGTAAACATGGTTTTTAGAAGAATCTATGAAAATGATAGAAGTTTTGAGGACGCAGAAAACGCTATGAAATACATTTATTCAGGAAATTAGGTGATACCATGAGTATAATTTTAATATCTTTTATAATATAAATGAGAAACATCAAAATCGTTAAAAAATAAATAAAAAGAAAGGAACTGATAATAATGAATGAACCGATAATTACTGAAGTTATAGGATTAAAAAAAGTTATATTAAAAATTAATAATGAAAATAACAATTCTATTTTACTGAAATACAGTCTTAAAAATAATATAACCGAAAACGCAATAAAAGCAATAAAAAGAATAATAAAAGAAAAAGATATAATGTCAGATGTAAATATGACAATTCAGAAACTAACAGAAATAACAGGTGAAAAACCAGTGAAAATAGAAATAATAACAGATAATATTAATCAAAATAATATAAATATGTATAAGGAATGGCTGCTTGAAAATGAAAATCATTTTCTTGATATAACATTTAAGATAAAAAGTAAGACCAATGTAACATTACAATTAAAGAAAGGCTATTTCCAGATAATATCAAAATCATTTATTTTTGACAGCGAAAAAGGTACAGTTCTTCCAGTAACTTCATTCCACACACTGGAAAAGGACTGGGATATTGCAAATAAAATATTAAAAATGTTAAATAAGGAACAAATAATTGAAATACTTTAACAAAAAAGAGGATGTTTAATCCTCTTTTTTAGGAGTTTAATCCTCTTTTTTAGAACTGATAATCCTATTTTTAATTAATGATTTAGCTTGACAAAACTGTCAATATATGTTATACTTTTAATATAAAATAAAAGTACAAAGGAGAAAATATGTTTGAACAGTTCAAAGAAAACAGGGAAGTAATTAAAATACTCTCAAAACTTAATAAAGAAAACAGCACTGGATATATTGTAGGCGGAGCTGTAAGAGATACACTTCTTGGAATTGAACCGCACGATATAGACTTTGCAACCAATATGGAATATTCAAAATTAAAGGAACTCTTTTCTGAATATAAATGTAATGAAACAGGGAAAGCTTTTGGTGTATTAAGAATAAAAACTCCTGAAAACGAATATGAAATTGCACAATACAGAAAAGATTTAACTTCAAACGATGTAGAATTTGTAAATAAAATTGAAGATGATTTGTCAAGAAGGGATTTTACAATAAATGCTATGGCTTGGAACGAAAGTGATGGAATTATTGATAAGTTTGGCGGCAAAAAAGACATATGGAATAAAACCTTAAAGTTTGTAGGAAATCCATCAGAAAGAATACAGGAAGACCCTCTTAGAATGTTAAGGGCTGTAAGATTTGTTGCAAAAACAGGATTTACACTTGACAAAGATTCATTTGAAGCTTTAAAGAAAAATGCACACCTTATAAATGATGTAGCAAAGGAACGTATTCACGATGAACTTGTCAGAACGATGAAACAGAATAACTACATTGAAGCAGTTAAGGTTATGAAAGAAAGTGGACTTCTGTCAGAAATAATACCTGAGATTAAGGAACAGTATGACTATAATCAGAATAATCCACACCATTCACTTGATTTATGGACACATACTGAAAATGTTCTTAAAAACTGTAAGGACTGCGACTATATAACAAAATTTGCGGCACTCCTGCACGATATAGGAAAACCTAGTACCCAGAGTACAGATGAAGTTACAGGTTTTTCCCACTTTTACGGACACGAAATGAAAGGTGCTGAAATGACAGCAGATATATTAAACAGGTTAAGATTTACTAATGAAGAAAAAAAGAATATAACAAAATTAGTTGAAAAACATATGGATTTTCATAGAAGCGAATCTGATAAGACAATAAGAAAAATGGTACATAACATAGGTAAAGAAAATACACTGCGATTAGCAAAATTATCATTTGCTGATGATGAGGGAAAATTCAAGGAAAACAGACATAATAATCTTCTTGAAAAAGTACAGAAAGTAATAGATGAATTTGACATACCTAAAGTATCAGACTTAAAATTAACAGGATTTGACCTTATGCAAATGGGATTTAATGGTAAGGAAATAGGAAATGTTAAAAAATATCTATTATCAGAAGTGCTGGATAATGGTATACCAAATGATAAGGAAACTCTTAGCAAAATAGTAAAAGATAAATTTATTGAAAAAGAAAAAAATTTAAGTTATGAAACGGAGCGTGACATATAATGTTTGGAGCATTTACTTTTAAACAGTTTGAAAACGCTATATTATGGATAGTTAAAAAAGAAAGTCCTTATGATATAATTTTAAATGACAGCATTTTCAACACTAAACTAAATGGTAAAACTTCCATTATTTTAAAAAATGAAAATGATTCAGGAAAACATATCAGTATTAAAACAGAAAATGGAATGATAAAAACTATAAATATAGAAGATATAAATACAAGTATCGAATACATATTAAATATAACAAAAGGTGACGGAACTGGAAGCAGAAGTAAAACAATATACGATAATATAAAAGATGGAAAAATGGATAACAATATTCAAAATATAAACCTTAACATAGAAGAACATTTTGACAATCTTATTAAAGATTTTATGTAATTGAAGGTGAATTATGATGAGAAATACCGAAACTTTAATATATTTAGAGAAAACTATTATAAATAAAAAGAAAGGAAAATTAATTATGAAAATTGAAAACTTAAGAAATCTTGAAGAAGTTATTACAGCAATCACATATGGAAAACACGAAGGAAACATTTTAATAGGAGAACATACTTATGCACCAGATAAACCTGTTAAAATGGATAAAGGGGAAACTGTCGTAAGACTTGTGAATGTAAATAAGAAAGACAACGAAATTATTGCAAGACACTCCAAAAAGCTTAAAGGAATAAAAACATTAAACCTCAACAACGGAATATTTTCAGTATCACTTGTTAAAAATACGAAACAGCCTGTAATGTGGAAAAGAAGAATAAACGGAGTTACAAAATCAGATACAGTGGAATTAAGTAATAAATTTAATATAATAATTGATAATCTTGCATAAATAAAAAATGAGAATGACATAAACAGTCGTTCTCATTTTATAAAATAAATGAACAAATTATCACAACATTATATTAACATATTTACATAAAATTGTCAATTGAATTTTTTAAAAAAATATATACAATATAACACAAAAATAAAATTAGTTCAAAATAATGGACTTAAAATATTAGTACATAAGAAATTAAATAAGTATATGTAATATAATAACATAATAATTATTATAAGTCAGTATATTTTTTCTAAAACGAAATTTTCAGTTTAGAATTTATATTGTAAATACTGTTATTTAGAAGTTTCTAAAAAATGAAAATATTGAAATAAAAAACAAAGGATGTGATGTAATGAACAAATTAATAGCGATTGAAAATAACACAATTTTTGAAAAATATTATTGTAATCAGAAAGTTTTAACAGGATGGGATATTGGTAAAATTCATTCAATTGAAATAAAAAAAGTTATGGAAAATTTTAGAAACAATGTAAATAATTTTATAGAATATGAAGATTATTTTGTATTGACATCAGAGGAATTTAAAAATTTATATCCTGAAGAAAACATAATAATATCAAACCGTATGAAAGAAATAATATTGTTTACTTTTACTGGTTATTTACTAATATCAAGAACATTTAAGGATGAACATAGCTGGAATCAGCAAAGAATATTAATAAAATCATATTTTAAGTTAAAAGAATTAGGAGAAAAAATTAATTCAGGAGAACTTATAATTGAAAACAGAAATGAAACAGACAATGAAAAAATTAATATATTAATGAAAACAGCAGAACTTACAACAGATGATACACTAAAAAATAATATATTATCTGAAATAGTTTTAATAACAACTGGAAAAAGATTGGTTACTTCCGAAAATACAATAGACTATGCTACTGAATTAAAATTAGCAGAAATAGAAAGGATAAGAAATACTCCTATAGAAGAGCTTCTGGAAGAGGAAAATAAGAAGTTTATGGAAAAAATAGAAAATTATCCAGCATATGCTAAAAATAAAATATTAATATTTCCAGACCATAATAACAACATAACAATATTAGATTATATAAAACCTAATTCATACTCCGATAGTGAAATCGCAAATGTTATGAAAAATGCCTACGGAATAAATATCTCACGGAAATCCCTTAACTCATTCTGTGAAAAATTTCAGCTTAAAACAAATGATTATGGTTATGTATATTATAATCCAGACAAAAAATCGGCTGATTTCAGATACTATATGGAAATAGCCGATAAACTGTTAAAATGCCTATGTAATTATCCGTATACAAGAAAAAAATATAATCTATCCACAGCTTTCTATGATGAACATAGTAAAAATAAATAAACAAAAAAGCTCTACTTTTAGAGCTTTTCTTATTTATATAAAGGAGTTGTTGTTTTTGGCTCGGAAGGTTGGACTCGAACCAACGTCTACAGGGTCAGAGCCTGCTATCCTACCTTTGGACTACTTCCGAATATTTTGGAGAGCCATCTCGGAATCGAACCGAGCTTTTGAGGTTTGCAATCTCACACATAGCCTATCTGCCAATGACTCACACTCTAAAAAGTAATAAAAAGTCTAAAATAGTATTTACTATTTCAATAAAAACTTTTCTTTATAAAATATAACATAATCATAATGCTATTTTTAAAGGATTAAGTGCTAACCCATTACTACTTACTACCTTTCTTAATTGTTCTAGTAGTCTTGTAGATATTACCTTACTTAGAATTTGTAAACTACCATTTACATCTGCGTTTACATACTCTCCGTTAGGTCTTTTAAATATTCCTCTTTTTATTCTCTTTCCTTTTGGTATTGTTTCTTTATTTGGTATTTCATTATCTAAGAAACTTGTCTTAGAAGTATAACTTTCTTCTGTTTCTATTAATCTTATATTCTCATATTCTAACTTATATCTTAATTGCTCTATTATTCTCTTTATAGGTACTTGTATAAAATTTTTCAAACCTTTTAATTGTTTTTTCCTTTTATTTTGCTTTTGAAATTTATTATTTCCAATTATTATTGTATCTATATTATTTTCTTTACAATAGTTTATTATATATCTTGTTGTTTTATGGATATAATCATTCATTATATTATTTCTTTTTACTCTTAATCTTGTTAGTCTATTAGATTTATATGATTTTTTCTTCTTATCTTTCTCATTAACAGTCGCAAGTATACTTTGATATTTTCCTATCTGATAGTTATAATAAATATTCTTACTCTTTAAACCCTTACCATTAATAATAATACTTCTTATTCCTATATTATTTGTAATAGTTACTAAGTTATTTAAACCTAAGTCTATTGATATTATTCTACTATCATCATCTATATAATTAACTACTTCTTTATTTATTAATGTTTTACTATTATCATAGATGATGTAAACATCTATATCTAATCCATTATATTTAAACATAACTTGATTTGCTTTACCAATGTTATACATAGTAAAACTTAAATCTTTAAGATAGCCTTTAAAATTTAATACCTTATCATTCTGTTTAAAGTTCTGATTAGTAATTATTAGTTCATCATATTTAGAACTTTTATATTTTGGTAGTTTAGGTCTGCCAGTATAATTGCTTTTATTTTTCTTATAGTCCTTGATAGCTTTAAAAAAGCTATCAAAAGATGAATGAACTTTCCTAAGTATCTGTTGCACAGATTGAACATATATTAAACTTCTATACAGTTCTGTCCTATCTCTTTTAAATATTCTATCCATATCATTGTATTTGATATATTTCCTAACTTCATTACCTTTACTATCCTTAGTCTTATTAAAGAAAAAATTCTGCCTAATAATAAATGTAGCACTATTAGATATTTTCTTACATTGTTCTAATTGTTCCAATATAAATGGAAAATATTTGTTACTCTTTCTTATTTTATGTTTCTCTACTCTTTTCATTCTAGCACCCCCCCCCTTTTTTTCTTATAGTTTTTTATATTTTATTTTAATACTTTTGTATTGTTTTTATTGGTTTATACGACTATATTAATTCAAATGTCCATAAAACCTGAATTTTATTGGTTTACATAAAACTTCATCAATATTTTTAAATTTTCTTCTATAAAGTCTTTTCCCATAAGATTTCCATTCAATCTTATGCCTTTTTTCAAGGTTTATTCCGTTTCTTTTCTTCATAGAACCCACCTTTTCTATTTTGGCGGATGGAGTGGGACTCGAACCCACACACGCTTTCACGCTCCCAGTTTTCAAGACTGGTTGATTACCAATTATCTTTATCCATCCAACTTATAAATAAATTATACCATAACTTTTAATTTTTGTCAAGGACTTTTTTGAAAAAAAGTGTGTAAACTGTGTATATTAATATTTTTAATATCAACAAACCCTTTATTTATATAGGTTTGTATAACATCATATTAAAATTTTTCAAACTGTGTAAACTGTGTAAAAAACACATAAAAAATAAAATTTTGTTTGAAAACTGTGTAAAAATAAAAAAAATAGGTTATCTTCTACAAAAGATAACCTTTAAATATTTATTCTTAAAACCTCTTACTTGTTCCATCTATTATTTCATAATAACCACCATCAAAAAGAACATAAATATTATATCCAGTTATTTCTGAAATATATCGTAATTCCTCTAATTCGGTATTTGAAACACTTTTTTTATCGTTTTTATGTACTGTAACCTCATTGCCAATTAAAGTTACATAATTTTCAATAGTAGGAAAAAATGGACTATGTACAACAAGCGACAAATCTTTTCTTGTTGCGAGTTTTTTCATATACGATAATCTATTAAAAATTTTACGATAATTAAATGTTGAATTATTTTTTATAATTTTTTCACAAGTTTTTTCAATATCCTCGTTTTTTTCAAAATCTGCTACAACATCGGAAACATTATAAAACGCATGAACATCTTTTTCCCAATATACCACAGAATCACCATCAAAACTATAATAAAGTTTTTCTCGTGTTTTTGCAGGTGTATAAAAATTTGATTTATAGAAAGTTATATTTTCAAAAAGTCTAAATGAATTGATAATAATTCCTTCAAAATCAATATTAAATTCATCAGATGATACATCTCCACCAAGTATCACATACCAGCTTATAATATCGAGTAAAAACTGTTTATTTTCAATCATTTTTAATTTATTTTCAGAAACATATTTTCTTAAAACTGGTTTTATATCAATAATGTCACTAAGTTCACAGAACATTGACAAAATATTGTCCTGAATATCATGAAAAGCATTAAGTTCTACATAATTCCCATCCTGTATTATAATTTTAGAAGAATGATTTTTAACGTAAATATAGACATCATCTCCAGCTGAAAATTCAAATTTGAAATCATTTGATATATAACCGAAACGCTTAATTTCAATATTTAATTTTTTCACATTTTCCATTAATTTAACAATAAATTCAGATTTTCTATAAAATTTGTCAAAAGAATTATTATATACTAGCAAAATATCTAAATCAGAATTATATTTTATTTCATTGTTATTATTTTTTATTATAATTTCATTAAACTGTTTATTTTCACAACCTTTATAAAATGAAATTATATTTGCAACATAATAATAAAAATTGTTAAAATTCCTAAAATTTAATGTAATTGTATCTGATATTGAAATTTCACATATTTCATTACATTCAGATACAACTTCCGTATTCCCGTTTTTAAGTACACTTAAAAGATTTAAAATGATTTTATCTAAAAATTTATTTTCCATATTACATCCTTCCTTTTTAAGAAATAAAAATATCAAAAAGTATTTCTTCTTCTATTTTTTTGAAAATTTCATCTGCAAACTTTATATATTTCAAAAGCCATTTAGAATTATAGGAAACTCTGCTTAAACCTTCAACATTATCATCCCTTATTTCACGATAAACTATTTCACCCATTACTATATTTCCCCTATAAGTAATATTACTTCCTTCCTTTGAAAGAATAACAATGTCATTATTATAAGAATCTAAATAAACAGAATATGAATTATCATCTTTAAAATGAGTACGTGTAAATTTTCCAAGTTTATCTGAAATCATGTTTGGATTATATTTAAAATTTTCAATATTCGTTATAATCTTATCAAGCATTTCAGAAAAAACTTTAACTATAATTAATGTCTGTTTCTGTAAAATATCCCGTGATTTAATATCTGTTATGGAATATTTTTCTGTAAATTCCATATTACCATAATCATTGTATGTTATATTCAATTTACAATTAGAAACTTCAAAGTCAGCAACATATACCTCGTCTTCATCATCATTATTTTTAGAAATGGAATATTTAACATCTTTTAGAAATTGAAAAAATACAGGATTTACAGAATATTTATTGTAATCCAGAGATTTATATTCCTTATCGCTTCTTTTCCCTTTCATAATATGTTCAAGTTCATATTCTACAAGTCTTTCAAAAAGTTTCATTAAACCACATCCTTTGAAACGTCCGATAATGTTTTTACAGCTTCCTTATAATTTTTTACAAGTGTAGGAATATCTACAACTCTTTTAAATTCATTATTATCATTGAATATTTTGATTTTTAAGGCATGCTCATAATCAAAATATCTGTCACCAATTGAAGCTTTATAACCATCAAAATCAACCTTTCTTTTTAAAAAATCAGAAAGTACAGCGTCTTTTACATCAAAAACAAGTTTTGCAAGATTTATTTCTGGAAAATAAGCCTTCATGTAACCTAAAAAACTTCCACTAAAATTAACACTTAACTCCATTAATTACCTCTTTCAAGAATTTCAGAAATATCTGAAACTTCTTTATTTCCAAGTTTTTTAAAGTTTTTAGCAAATTTTATTGCCATTTCTTTTTTATCCTTCGGGATATTTTCAAGAGACAATTTAATTTCATTAGTTAAAGAATTAACAATTTCTGACAATTCCTTTTTTTGAGTATTATCAAGCTTATAAGTTTTAGCCACATCATCAACAAAATTTTCGGGAATACTTCTTTCCCCTCTTTCAATTCTTGATAAATATGATTCAGAAATCCCAAGTCTTTCAGACATACCAAGAATAGACTCCCTATCATTTTCATTTCTTAAATTTAATAAAAATTTTCTTAAATTATTTGCGTTTTTTATAAAAACGTCTGTATTATTTTTTTTCATATTATTTCTCCTTATGCAGTATATTTTATTATATAACTTATTATAACACATCTTGTCTTGTTTGTCAAGATTAAAAACCTACATTAATATATCCGCCACCTGTACCTGAAACAGAAACTCTTCCGCTGTTACTTAAAGGACTGTAGTCAATTCCTATTGAACTACAGGATATTAGTAAAACAGATAAAACAAAAATTATAACTTTTTTCATAATCATCACAAATCCTTTCGTATATATTATCTTTCTTCATTTTTATTAGCCAATTTTAATATCATTTCTTCGATTTTTTCTTTAGCCCTTTCGACTGTGCCAAGATTATATGACAAAACTGTTCCGTAAACATAAGTTATCTTAATATGAGTAGCTTCTGTACGTCTAAATGAAAGTACATTATGTAAATTTACATATTCATTTGAAATCTCAACTACCACTACAATACCACCCCTTTCAATAAATATAACTAATTATATCATATCTTGACTGTTTTGTCAAATATTTTATTGACTACCATTAAATAATATGATATAATTGTAAAAAAGATATTAATGAACTGGAAAGGATTTGATTTTAAATGAACGAATTAGAAAAATTATTTGGTAAAACGAATTTACAGACAAGTCAGACAACAGCAACAACCGAAGAAGAAACAGCTCTTGCTGAAATAAGGGAACATATAGAAAAATTAAAAGAAACGGAAGAAGTAAAAAAACTTGCAGAAACAATTAATATTGATGATTATGAATCAATACTTAATTTTGCAAATGATGTATCAGAAAAAATATCACAGGTATCAAAGGATATAATTGCTGTTACAGGAAGTTCAAATTCTGAAGAAATTACAAATATGATGGACACTTTAGGAAGAATTGTAAAAAGATTCAGTTTAAAAGACCTGACTTATAAAAAACCGCCTCAAGGTTTTGTAGCAAAATTAATGTATACTGTAGCAAAGAAAACAAAAGCAACTTTTTCACAGGTTATGGAAAAATTCAATAACCTAAGTTCTGAAGTTGACACTATACTTCTACAGTTACAAAAATATAAGGGGGATATAAAAACTTCGGATATAAACCTTAAAAAATTATATAATGCTCATAAGGAACATATTGAAACTATTGAAAAACATATAGCGGCATTATCACTAAAACTTGATATAATGGAAGAAATTATTCCAAAAATAAAGGAAAATAAAGAAATATCACCTGATGACAAAATGTTAATGCTGACACGTATTGAAAAAACAAAAAACCAGTTAAATGAAAAAGAACATCAGTTAAGAGTTAAAAAAGGAGTGTCATTACAGGACTGTGCAATAATTGACAGAATTGCTGAAAATAATTATTTTCTATTAAATAATATAAATATGGCTTCTGAAGTATTAGTACCCACATTAAGACAAAATGTTATATTAGGTCAGGAAGCACAGAGACAGGATATTCAAAATACTGTAATAAATAATATCAGCAAGGTTACAAATGATATTGTTGAACAGAACTCAAAATATACTGGAGAACTTTCATATAAAATTAGGGAATCTTCAAGTACAGCTATGATTCAGACAGACGTTCTTACAAAATCATATGAAAATGTAATTTCGTCAATAGAACGTAATAAGCAGCTTGAAATGGAACTTAAGAAAAAACGTGAAGAAGATATTAAAGAGCTTGAAAGACTTGAAATTCGTATTAAAAAAGCTCAAATGTCAAATGAACTTTTAAATGCAAAAACGGAAATAGAAAAGCAGGTGAACTAATTTATGATATTAACTGAAAATCAAAGTAAAAGATTAATAATGTTATCAGCTATATTAATCATAATATCATTTGTCATAACTGGCAATATGTATAGAAATACTGATAATTCAAAAAATAATCTCAACTTTTCAATAGAACACGATACCAATATAAAAAAAAGTAACTGGAAAAATATAACAGATAATATTGTAAAAAATTATGGACTTGATAAAAGTTTTGTTGAAGTGGCAAATTTTGCAAACAGGGATGGTATTAATTATGATAATATCTCAACACAATACTGGGATATTTACTTAAAAAACAATAATAATCCAGATTACAATATCGCTGATGAAAAATCTATTGAAGAAGTTAAAAAGAACGGTTATAAATTTACTGATAATAATACAGAAATTATATATTATCCAAATATAAATAAATTTAAAATTGGCAATATTGAATTGTCAGATAAAGCTTTTGCAGATAGAAATGAAATTCCATCAAACATATTGTCAAAAGAATTATCAAACATTTTTGAAATACAGAAAGAAATAACGGAATATAATAATAAATTTGTAAAGTCATATATCCCTTTTGAAAAAAGAGACAAAATAAAAAAACAGATTGAAAATGATATAAACTATAACGGTATTTTTAATCTAATTAGGAAAAGGGGGTAAAAATGAATATTGCAGAACTTTTGAAATTAATAGAACAGATTGAAACTGGAAAATTAATAAAAATAGTAACTGAAACAGTGGAAAAAATTCCTGAATCAACAAGTATATTATCTCAATTTTCAGGAAATATAAAATTGATAGGAACTATTTTAATTATAACATTCAGTATGATTACATTTTTTGGAAGATTGAGTACACGTGATATGGATATGAGCGTAATAATTCAGCATTTTGTCGGAACATTTTTATGTATTACACTATTTGCCATAGGAATAAGTGGATTAGAAAATACAAATACTGAAACAGCTGATACAGAAAAAACTACTGTAAATAAAGAAATAGTAGAAAATGCTACAAAAGATGATATTGAAAAATGGAAAATACAGGTTATTGAAGATATTAAAAATCACAGAAAGGAAAAAAATGCTAAAATTCCTATAAAAACAGTTGCTGTTGCAAAAGAATATCTTACATACCTTAAAAATAATGAAAATAAAGTAAATGAAATGTAAAAGGAGATGAAGCTATTGAAAAACTTATACTCAATACTGGGTGTATCAACTTCCGCCACAGAGGAAGAAATAAAAAAAGCATATAAAGAACTTGCAAAAAAACTTCATCCCGACAGAAATAACGGAATAGAAACAGAACAGTTTAAAGAAATAAATGAAGCCTACGATATTCTCTCAGACAAAAAGAAAAAAGCTGAATACGATAAGGAAATAATAGGTTTTAACAGCAGTTTTGAAGTAAACTTTGAAAACTATGAGTTTACAAAAGATATATTCAGGGAATATTCAATGGATTTGAATAAAGAAGACGACGAAAAACTAAAAGACCTGTTTTCAAAAATTAAATAAAAAAGAAAGGAAAACAAAATGAAATATTTTAAAAAAACCGTAGATATGATGTCTAAAAACTTTACTGACAGTAAAGAATTTAAAAAAGAATGTATAAAAATGACAGCATTGAAAAATATATTTATTATAATATCCATAATAACTATATTCCTACCTTTCGGTAATTTTATAACAAAAGTATTAATGTGCTTAATGACAGCATATACTGGATATAAACTCATAAAACAGTCCAAAATAATTAAAAACTTCAGGTTTACAATAAATTATAATAATTTATATGATTATTCACTGTTTAGAACTATCAAAAAACTTGAAAGTCTGTATCTGGAAATAGTTTTTGACGAAGGAGAAATTACTGAAGAAAACATTACAGATATTGAAATAGAATCTGATATAAATGAAGATTATTTCATAAAAGCAGAATCTATCTTAAAAGAAGATATAAGCGGTACAGTTGAAGAAACAGTATCTTCCATTAAAAAAATATCAGACAAATATATGGATATAACTGACAGAAAAAAAGAAATTCTCGAAACACTTAAAAAAAACACAATGAATAAAAGTAAAAAAATAATTGATGTATTTGAACTTTATAACCATATAAAGAATATGAAATGTGTTCCAGATATTCTCTTACCATACATAATGTATTCGTATGTATACTGTTTTGGCAATGAAGAACAGATAAAATACTTCAGAATTATGAAAACATATGAACTTCTTGATAAATCAGCAAAGAATATTGAAATGTTAAAGGTGATAACATACAATAAAGAAAATCTTAAGTATGATGAAGCAGGAGAAATTAGAAATATGTATGAAATAAATGAAACAGTTGAAAAGACAATTGAAAATTATTTAGGATTTTCACCTAAAATAACAAAATACAATATAGATAAGTTTATATTTAAAGATTTGAACTTTGATATTTAAGAAAGTGAGGTGATATTATGAATGTTATTACAAAATTTATGGAATTAAATTTCTCAATACTATCTGTATTTTTCTTCATTTTTTCATTATTTGTAATTTTTTCAATGTTTAAGGAATGGATGTTAATAACAAAAATTATTATATTCTATCTATTAAATTCGCTTTTAAGTGGAATATTGATTATGAAATTTAACATACAGATAGAAAAAATTTTAAACATTACAAGTGATGAACTAATTCTAATACATATAATTTTTACAGCTTTTTTAATAGTAGTTGCATTAATACTTATGGTTATTGAAAATGAAAGATTTAAAAATAAAATTAAAAAGATGTGATTCAACTTCACATCTTTTTTATGCTCAGGCTTTCATATTTACCATACATTGTATTTAAACTCACTAAGCTTGTTCCAGTAGCCTTTTGATAAAAGAACGTCACCACAGGCTTTTAAACGTCTTCTCGAACGTCTATGTGCCTGTACCTTTATAGGCTTTTTACGTCTTAACCTAAAATATTTTATATATTCCATATCATCATTACAATAACCAGTAGCAAGTGGAAACATTCCACCTATACAAGTTATAAGTTTGTACTTTCTTTTTGCTTTTTTCTTATATAATATTTTATCCCGCCTATGTTTTCTCATTGTAAAACCTTCTTCCTAACTAATGTTTTAAATATATTGAAATTATAGATAAAGACAAAGTAATTATTCCTAAAATTCCGTAATAAATTCTATATTTTGTGCTACAATCTATATTTACTACAGCATTTTCAATATTTTTCATTCCTGTATAAAATAAATAAGTCTGTGTAAATAGAATTGGAACATAAAGGTCTTGTTTTTTCACAAAAAATATCATAAAAATACCAGCTAAAAACATGATTAAAGAAAATATCGAACTGGAATATAAATCAACTTTTGCAACTCTATCTTTTTCTGTAGTGTCATTTATTATTTCTAAATGTTTATCCTCGTTCATACTGATTACTTCCTTTCTATATTTAAAAATTTATACCACTTTATTAATATCAATTCTTTTTTCAAGTAAGTCTTTCAAATACCAGTAAACTTTACCACAGACCATAGCGTCATATAAAGCCTGATGAGTTATTCCTGAATCAGGTTTTGATACAATATTATTCTCAACGAAATAATCAACGCTGTCAGGTTTAAAACCTGCTAATTCAAGCATTACTGAAAGTTCAATTGGTGTATATGGAGCGTCCCAAATTCCAACTAAATCATATTTAACAAGTTCCCTGAAAAGATTGCTTTCAACAATATGTCCCATATGATAAACAACAGTATATCCTTCTTTATAATATTCATAGTATTTATCAGCAAACCATTTTAAAAGCTCTAAATAAGAATCAAATTTAATAACATTATTATCATTTTTTAGAACATTAATTACATTTTCTTTTACCCAGTCATTATATTCTATATCTTCAGAAATATAACAGGCTTCACCATATTCCTTTACAATACCATCCTCTTCTATAGAAAAGCCAATAGAAATTGGCTCACCCCAAAGTCCGTTACTTTCCACATCAATACACATTATTTTATTAGTCATTTTAAGTCATCTCCTTTATTATCACCCGAATAAATTAATTTTAATCCCATACCATAAGTAATAAGACAGGATGGTAATAAACAAATATATAATGCGGATATAACTTTTCTTTCTATATCACTGGCATTAGAAATATCTCCAATTAAAAACGGTAGTAAAACAAATTTAAGCAATAAATAAACTAAAAACATTAATATTGATAAAATCATTACCTTATAACTTTTTTTTCATAAAATATTCCTTTCTTTATAATAAACTAATAATGGTTTCAATTATATAATTTATAAACTTTATGTCACTGGAACTTAATTTTTTTCCTGAAACTGTATAATCTAATTCACCATCCTTAATTGCTTCTATAAAACTTTTTATTTCTATAACTACACCGTTACCAGCAATTGTCAATATATCCTTTTCATCTTCATAAACCATAGAGTCCAATGTTGTTCCTGTTTTTTTAAAAGCATTGTTAATCTCATCAAGCTTTTTATAAACAACTTCTTTTTGTTCAATAAAATTAGATTTTATAAAAATACTTATCATTGTATCAAGACTTTTATAAGCCTCATAAGCTTTTTCAAATTCACTTGAATCAGCAGATTCTCCTGAAAAAAGTCTTAATGTTTTCGCAATGTCTAAAGTATCAAGATTTATAACATAATCAATACGAATATTAGAATCAAGTGCAGATACTTCTACTTCAAAATTTTTGTTAAATTTTCCAAAGTTTATATCAATTAATCCTAATATTTCATCTTTATATGCAGATGAATCAAAGTATGATTTTACATAATCATTTTCAATATATTCATTAATAGCATTTTGAAAATCAACATCCTCTTTAAGTAAATAATAAAATATCCCAATATTTTCTTTAAAATTTTGTATATCAAACATAACTTTCAACTCTCTTTCACATATAATTTTATTTTCTATGCTAATATTATACTACATCTTGACTATTTTGTCAAGTATAATTTTTAATTAAATATAAGTTTTTTAATTTGTTCTATTTCATTTTTATAGGTTTCAATATGTTTCTTTTCCCCTATATTAGGTTGAGTAAAATTTTTAATTTTACCATCCCTGTCAAAATATAACGTAAATGAAATTTCACTATAACGTATGATATTTCCTGTACCAACTATTGTACGATTGCTAAATGAAATATCAAACAGTCTATAACGATTAACTATATCGTGTATATTTATTTCCGTTTTAGATATATCATTTAATTCAATTCTTATCCATTTACATTTATTAAATGTAGTTAATGAATTTACAAGAAAAATAAATACTTTGTTTGAATCAACTCCAAATTCTTTTATTCCTTCTTTAACTTTTTCAACAAAAAAATCAAATGAAACATTTTCAGTAAAATTTGAAAGTTCGATTAATAAAAAATTGTTGTACTCTTTATTTTCTATACAAAGAGTTGTTTCTCCATCTTTAACAGTCTGTGTTATTTCAATATCAATTGAAAAATTTCCACTATATTCAGTTACTATAGCTTTTCTTATATCAACATTTTTTATTTCCATATACTTCATCCTTTATATTATTTTATAAAAACATTTCCTACAACTTTCAATACACTATAACCATCACTTATTCCATAAAATGGGATTTTAACTCCAGCAGCATTTCGTATGACAAAACCACAGCATATATTTATGTCCTTTTCAACAACTGTTTTATAAGAATAGATTTTACCATCAAGCAAATATCCATATTCTATAATATCACCTTCGTATATATCTATACCTTTAACATCACTTACTCCTGTATAAGATAATAATTTATAAGTGTCACTTGTTAAAGATAATATGCCATTTTCAAAACTTATTTTTATCTTATCAAAATTATCTACCAAATGCCCTTCCATATCAATAATTTTAAATTTCATTTAGGTCTCCTTTATAATTATGTATAACTTATTATAACATACATTGACAAATCAGTCAAGTTTAATTTTGTTTGATAATATAAAAAAAGAGTCTGAAATCAATTAGACTCTTTCAGAAAAGGTTATTTAATTAATCCTGTCAGCGTAATGATATTTTAATAATACTGTCCCCTAAAATCTTCATACTGGAAATAACTTTATCTATATCTTTTTTAGAAATTACAATATCTTTAAAATTACAATAAATATCAACTGTTTTATTAGAATATACATAATTTACAGAACCTTTTTCACAGGAAATTAAAAAAGAAAATGAATGGTCTACTAAATTATTCCCTGAAACACAAATATCCCAGTCTTCAACAGAACCAAAAACTTCTGTTATATTTGAAATATTATTATTCCATTCAATATCATAAGTTCCATTAAATTTACTTTTTAAATAATTTTTAATAAATACTGAGTCTAATTTCATTAATATTACCACTCCTTCTGATTTCTTTTTTTAATTTATTCATTCAATACCCATTGTAAAGTGAAAATTTTTAAACTCAAAACAGTAATTTGTGATTGATAATGATTCGTTATTTCATATTCAGGAATTAGACCGTTTTTTTCACATTCATTTTCGTAACTCTCTAACTCGTTTTCAATTATAACACATTCACTTATATACTTTGAAAGTTCTGCTTTTATTTCTTTCTTAGTACGCATTTTTCTCTTAACCATATTTAACTCCTATCCTTTCCGATACGAAAAATCTATTAAACTCAATAAACTTCCACTATGTCAGAACTCACATATCTGACTTTCTGTTTCATATTAAAAGCATTGTCACAATCAAGACAAGCCTGTTTGGCAACCTTTGAACTAACTTCTGATAACCAAGAATACTCTTCTGTTTTTTTAAGTACAGTAATATGTTTAGAAAAATTATATCCTGAAATAAAAGGAGATTTACTTTTTATATTGGATTGTAAATAATTATTATACACTTTCTTATTTTCTGAAATCATTAAATTATAAACAAATCTAGCAGTTCCAGAAGCCTTTTTAAACATAATAATTTGTTCTTTTGTTGGAAGACATCTTATTTTTCTACTTAATATCACAGCTTTCTCCTTTCTAAATTGTTTTAATATTAATTTATTGACTTTGATAATGTTTTATTTACTGTTTAAAATCCTCATTGAATCACACCATAACCAGCCTTGTTTTATTTCACTTATTAAACAAACTTCCTCATTCTTTATATAACCATTAAACTCTTCTAAATCCCAGCTCTTACCATCACCAAATTTATTACTGAATGGATTATATTCACAAACATATACATATCTCTTATCTTTGTCTTCCTGCAAACAAAGCTGGTAACTCTTGAAACTGTCTTCACCACTTCTCATTAAAAATAATATATAACTATAATGACTCTCATCAAGGTCATCACTGTTTATCAAAAATTCTTTTACTAATTTCTTCATTTTCAAAACATCTAACATATATTTCTCCTTTATTCAATGTTTTAAAATATTTCATCCAGTTCTTTATATTCAATTTCAGTAATTTCATATTCCTCATCTAAAATTGAATGAAATCCGAAGTTTAAAATATTATCTAAAGCATTTTCATCAAACTTTTTGAAAGTTTCGTCTTTTACTAATTCAATTATTTCTTTTTCATTAAGCTGTTTTTGCATAAATTCAAGTTTTTCCAGCTTTTTAACTCCAGTATTATACATCGGTATTCCACAATCATCATATCTATATTTAATTTTCCAATAATCTTTAAAATATGTTGCTAAATAAAGTCCATTATTTAGATTTTCAATTTTCATAAAAGTTACATTAGAACAATTATGTAAATTTCTATGAAAAGTTTTGTAAAAATACATAATTTTCTTACTATTCTTTATTCCGTTTTTATCTAATATTATACGTAATTTATTTAACATTTTTTCTTTATTTGTAATAATTACTGTAATATCCTCGTTTGTTATGTCTTTAACAAACTCTTTCGTAAAGCGTAAATAAATAATATCTTCTTTAGTATTAGTAAAAGAATCTAATGATATATAGCTTTTATTTTCTTCCCTAGCTTTTATCAAGTTAATCTTCTTCATTATATAACAACTCCTTAATCAGCTAAAATATATTTTATCTTATCACATCAATAAACTTTATTATCATAAGAAATTATTCTTTTAAGCTCACTTATATACCCCTTTACATCATCACACTTGACATCATGTACTACACCTTCAGTCATTATAAACGATACAGTATTCCCTTTCGCCTTTATCTCCTTTACATAATCCATATCTATTAAATGTGTTTCTTCCATACCTATATTAATCCACATCCCAAAACACCTCTCTTACTCAAAATATTCCACTATTTCTTCCAATGAATTAAATATCATTAGCTCATTATTTTCATATAGCCACTCCCACGAGTCAACCGTCAAATCTGTGCCTTCCTTTACGCCAACTATAAAACTGTCCTTCTCACCTTCAACCTCTTTCGGTAATGCCCTTATTACCAGATTCCCCTCAACCATCAGCTCCTGTAATACCATTATATCAGTCACTCTCACACCTCTCCTCACTCAATCTATAATATAATTATACCACA